>Ga0315900_10003561_pt1 | contig 22648 bp, 24 predicted proteins | sample LakEriMetagenome_FD_203521 | JGI IMG/M metagenome (GOLD analysis project Ga0315900, IMG submission 203521) | Freshwater fungal communities from buoy surface, Lake Erie, Ohio, United States - Buoy 12 MA114 | ecosystem: Environmental > Aquatic > Freshwater > Lake > Lake biofilm | place: USA: Lake... | reverse complement strand
GGTGAAGTATTTTCTTCATTTGCAATAGCTGACACAATTGAAAGAATCTCTAAAGTAATTCCTATCATAACAATTATTGAAGGATGCGCTGCTTCTGGAGCAACTTTAATGTCAATCGCAGGAACTAAAAGACTAATTAGAAAAAATGCCTTTATGTTAATTCATGAACTTAGTGATGGACATTGGGGTAAATATTCTGAACAGCTTGACCATCTTGAAAGCAATACCGAGATTATGAAAGCAATTAAGAATCATTATAAAAATTTAACCAAAATTCCTGAAAAGGAACTTGATGCAATCTTAACACATGATATTTGGTGGAACGCTAAGAAATGTAAAAAGTTAGGATTAGTAGATGAAATCCTTTAAAACAAAATTGCTATTAATGAATATAACAAATCCAACAACTAAAATTAAAAAAGTAAACTAATGAGTAATCAAATTAAACTTCAGTTACAATCTTCTGATGAACTAACAAATTTCTTAAAAAGGTTTTCAGGCATCTCAGGATCTCTATTAATTGAAATGGAAGACGGTGTGTTAAAAGCAAAAACTCACACGCCTGAAAGAAGTGTTGTAAAATCTTCTAAAATTGATTTAGCAAGAATCTTCGGTAATGAATGTGAAACGCCAGAAACTCCGGTATTATTTGGTGTAGCTTCTCTTGACCGTGTTATGAAATCTTTTTCACACTTTGGTGAAAGCGCTATTGATTTTGCAATTAGTACAGAGTCAACTCCAGAAGGTGTTGTAGGTACTGAAATTGTCATGAAAAATGATTCGCTTGACATTAATCATCCTTGCGCAAGCTTACGATTATTTACACACATTACTGATGAAATGATGGATCGTATTGCTGATAATTCAACAGCACAAACTAGCTTTGTTCTTACAAAAGAATTACAAGCAAGAATTAACTCTCTTACTACAATCGATTCTGACCAAAAACTTTTAACATTAACTGTTAAAAACGGAATCGTTAAAGCAAGTGGAAAATCTTTTAACTTAAACATCTTAAACATTGATGATAAAGACGCAAACCTTAGCATCTCTGTTTACAAATCACAGTTCGCTTATCTTGATAAAGAAGATACTATGGTTTATATGAATGAAGATCGTTTAATCTTCCACTCAATCGAAACTGACACTAAAATGATTATCGGAAAGGCGGATTAATATGAAGTACTGCAAGATCGACCCAAGAAACGCTTCAAAGGAGGAGATCGCTGCTGAGATAAACCGTCTTACGCTCCTCATGAATCTCAAAAAGAATGAGGAACAAGCTATAAAGATTTTCATTAACTCAGTATACGGTGCAACAGCTTCTCCGTATTTCGTTGGGTATAATGTTCGTGTTGCAGAAGCTATTACTTTACAAGGTCAAGAAGTAAGAGCTTTTGCAACCAAAATCTTTAATAGATACTTTTCTGAATTTTGGCACCGTGACAAGGAACTGCATAAAATTCTAGGAATTACTCGAGCTGAAAAAGTTACACAAGATGTTTCTATCTACGGTGATACTGACTCCTGTTATATTACATTTCAAGAAGTTGTTAAAGGATGTGATTGGGAAGGCGATGCTCGTCAATTAATTAAGTTAATCTATAAACATCGTATTAAAGGTTACATTGAGCAATCTTACAAAAAGTATGCTGAAAATACAGGTACTGATAACATCCAGGATCTTGAAATGGAAACTATTTCATATTCAGCAATTTTGTTGAAAAAGAAAAAGTATTGTTTGGATCTTGCTTGGAAAGATGGTCAAGGTGATGGTATTTACTATGATTCGCTTGATAAGATTAAAGCTGTGGGTGTTGAAATTATTCAATCATCAACTCCGTTATTTGCTCGTAATAAATTAAAAGAGTTACTAAAAGTCATATTTAAAGAAAAGAAAACTTTAAATATGAGAAACCTTTCTGATACACTGAAAAAAGAAAAAGAAGCATTTATGTTAGATAATATTGAAAACATTTCTATGTCTTCTTCAATTAACGATTATGAAAAAGGTATTGGTGACGATCGTAAAAAGTTAGTCATTAATGCACATTGCCCAATGCACGTAAGAGCGGCTGGGTATCATAATTACCTTCTTAATCAAAGTAAATGGAAAGGTAAGTATCAATTAATTAAGTCAGGTGACAAAGCAAGATACTATTACGCTAAACTTGACAACGGAACTGGAGAAAATGTTTTTGGTTATCTGCCTGGAAACTATCCTATTGAAATTGCACCAGCGGTTGACTATGATATGCAATTTGCAAAATGTATTATAGATCCTCTAAACAGATTTATTAGCGCAATTGGTTTACCTCCCGTATCGCCTGAACTAATAGTAAGAACACAACTATTCTAAAAATAACTTAAAGAAAATGGCTAAACAACTTTCATTCACTGATCTTGACACTCTCTTAACGAAAGTAAATGATAAAGGATCTATCATTACTAAAAATACATTCTCAAGAATTGACGAATGGATCCCATCAGGAAACTACATGCTAAATGCACATATTAGTGGTAGTCTTTTTGGAGGTTTCCCTAACAGTAGATCAATTTGTATTGCTGGAGAATCAGGAACAGGTAAAACTTTCTTGACATTAAATGCATGCCGAGAAGCACAAAAAATGGGCTATAACATAATCTATTGTGATTCTGAGGCTGCAGTAGATGAAGACATCATTCGTAACTTTGGTGTTGACCCTGAAAACTTCAGATATCAGCCAGTAAGTACTCCTCAAGAAGTACGTCACTTTGTTGCAAACTTATGTGACCAATTAAAGAAAGCAAAAGATAAAGGAACAGAACTTCCAAAAATCATGCTTGTTCTTGATTCATTAGGTAACCTTGCAACCAATAAAGAACGAGGCGATGCAATGAGTGGTAATGATAAAAAGGATATGACAAAGCAACAAGAACTTCGTTCTTTATTCCGTGTAATTACAACGGATCTTGCTGAAATGAAAATACCTTTTATCTTTACAAATCACACATACGCAAGTATTGGTTCGTTTATTCCAGGACAGACTATATCTGGAGGTGGTGGTGCAATTTACAATGCATCAGTAATTTTACAACTTTCAAAAGCTGGACTTAAAGAAGGCGGCGATGAAGCTGCTGCTGCGGGAATTCAAAAGACAGGTATTATTGTAACCTCAAAAGCTGCAAAGAATCGTTTTGCTCGTCCTATTCCTGTTAAGTTTCATATTAGTTTCTATAAAGGTATGAATCCTTATGTTGGATTAGAATCCTTTATTAACTGGGAAAACTGTGGAATTCAAAGAGGTAAACTTATGGACCAAAAAGCATATGATAAGTATGTAGCTGGTAAAGCACTTGAGCCTGTTATTGGTCCTACAAGATTTGAGCATGTTGCTGAAGATGGTACTACTAAAGTTTACTATCTTGAACCAAAAGAAACAGCAAGAACTCTTGTGGTTAGACATTTAGGTTGCGAAATTAAACCAAATGAATTATTTACACCTCGAGTAATTACAGAAGATGTCTTAAAAGAACTTGATGAAAAGATAATTAAGAAAATGTTTATGTTACCAAACATTGCTGAACTTGATGATCTTGAAGATTTAGAAATTGAAAATGATATCTTATCTGACGAAAATGAGGATTAATCAAAATAACTTGGAAATTAAGTATGCCCTGGAACTCTATAAAGAACTTCCAGGGTTTCCTACACAAAAGGACTTATTATATGTTTTAGTATCTTGTCTTGAAGAAAAAGATTTAATAGACAAAGAATTTAATGCTGATAATGTTTGGAGTTCATTAAGAACGTGCTATTCAAACATTACAGATATTAGAACATACATTAATTCTATTGCTGTAGGTGAAAATCCTGTGTTAGAAAAAACACGAGATGATAAAAGAGGTGGCCACTTTATTTTAAGGCACCATCCTTGGGTATAAACTATTTTACATAAAGGGTATATAAAAATTAAATAACCCAAACCAATCTATGGTAGCAACACATTTAGAAAAAGTATTTTTCCATTATTTGGCAGAAAGAAAAGAACTCTTGGCAATCGTTAAGCCACGTTTTTTTGAATCTCCAGATATTCGTAAGATATATGAAATAGTTCAAGAGTTTTCAGAAAAATATTCTGAGGTTCCAACTAAGGCTCAAATTAATGAGCTCATTAAAATGAAGGATCTTGCGGAAGTTCTTGATACTTCAAAGGTTGATAAAATATATGAAGTTAACCTTAAAGAGTATGAAGATGAATGGTTAAAAGAAACAGCTGAATCGTGGATTGAATATAAGAATCTTGACTTATCTGTTTATGATTTATTAAACTTCCTAAAAACCACTAAAGTAACAGTTGAAAATGTTAAAGATGTTGTTCAAACAGCAAAGAACATTATTACTGAAAAAAACAACCTGCAATTTAACTTTGATGAAGGGTTAGACTTTTTTAATCCTGAATCACATATTCAACCTTTAACTGATACATTCAGTTCAGGGATACCAATGATAGATCTTGTTCTTGGAGGTGGGTGGTATTCTAAAGCTCTTTTCTGTTTTATTGGAGAAATGAAAATTGGTAAGTCTATTTGGTTAGCAAATGTTGCCGCAAACAGTGTTAAGTTAGGTTATAACACTGCCGTTCTTTCCCTTGAAATGCGTGACCGTAAATTGGTTAAACGTTTAGGTGCAAACTTATTAAGTATCACAATGAAAGAATATGCAAGTGTTGCTGATGACAAAGTATTAATGAAGCAAAAACTGGGTAATCTTGGTTATGATAGTTTACAAGTGCCAGGAAAACTTTTTGTTAAAGAATTCCCTACTTCGTCTGCTGGTGTCCCAGATATTGAAAGATATCTTTTGAAGATGGAAGAACTTAAAGGTATTAAGTTTAAAGTAATCGTTCTTGACTACATTAATATCTTAAAGAACTGGAGAAATCCTAACTCTGAAAATACTTACATGAAGATTAAACAAATTGCTGAGGATCTTCGTGCTATGGCAATGAGAAATAATTGGGCAATCGTTACAGCAACACAGATTAATCGTTCGGGATTTGGTAGTACTGATTTATCAGCATCAAACATTTCTGAATCTGCTGCGTTAGGTCATACTGTTGATGCTATGTTTGGTATCATACAAGATGAGATTATGCATGCAAATAGAGAATACATTTTAAAATTAATTGCGAATCGTGATGATGGTTATAAAAACGCAAGACAGAAGTTTTTAATCAATTACGATCTTATGAGAATTACACAAGATATGGATTCACAAATGATAACCGAATAATGAAAGAAGACAAAATATTTAACAACCGTTATAACACAGGTGAAATTGACTTTGAAGTCTTTGGTGTTATTAAAGTACATGATAAGTATGTACCTAAAGATTCATTTGAAGAATTTGCCGATAATCAGCTTCAGGAAAACTTATATGAATTATTTTTAGAAGCTGAATTTTATGAAGAATACTCAAAGAATAAAAAAGTTGTTCGTAGTGATATATCAAAAGTTTACTATTACTTTGATGATAACTTAAAAAATTCAAAAGGAATGACGGCTATTGAAAAATTTGTTGCTGTCGCAGAATTTATGAGTATTCCTTATGAACATTTATATGAAGAACTTGCTCCAGTTTATAAAGAAGCACTTTTAAAAGAACTTGATGGCAAGTATAACATTTTTCAAAAGAAAAATATCAAAAGACTTTTCTAATGATTAAAATTGATGCAAAAAGAATCTGGCTAATTTCCGATACACACCTTGGAGTTAGATCCAACTCAAGAGAGTGGATGGATTCAATTGAAGATTACTTTATAAACTATTTCATACCTTTACTTAAAAAAGAATATCGCCCAGGCGACGTTCTTATACATTGCGGCGATGTTTTTGACTCAAGACAGTCAATTAATCTATACGTAATGAATAAAGCAATTGATATTTTTGAGCAGATTAATGAAATACTTCCAGTTTACATGATTATCGGAAATCACGATATCTTTATGAAATACTCAAATGAAATTAATTCATTGAAAGTATTTAAACACATGACAAACATACAAGTATTTGAAAAACCTACTGTTGCACAACTGGGTCCTAAGAAAGCTCTTTTTATGCCTTGGGTTGATAGTTCAGAAGAATTCATGGAGATTGTTACTGATCCTATTTACCGAGCTGAAATTATGTTTTGTCATACTGATATTAAAGGAATGTCTTTTAATAAGTTTGTAAAAATTGAAGAAGGTTCTGACCCTGATAAATTTGGACATTTTGACCGAGTTTATTCTGGACATATTCACTATGCACAAAAGTATAAAAATGTTAGAATGTTAGGTTGCCCTTATGAACTTACAAGGTCTGACAGCGGAAACACCAAGAATTTATGGTTACTTGATTTAGAAACCGATGAAGAACAAAGTTTTGAGAATACACGTTCTCCAAAATTTGTTCGTTATAAACTCGAGTGGGTCTTAGAGCAAACGGTAGGAGACTTACAAAATCTTTTTAATAATAATTATGTAGACATTCTTGTAACACCACAGTGGGCTCTAAAATTCCCCTTTTCTATGTTTGCTGAAAAGTTTAAAGGTTACCGCAAAATTAATCCTATCATTACCGATGGTACTGAAATAATTTCTGAAGACGGTGAACACATAGAAACATATGAAGAAATTAGTATGACTTCATTAATAGACAGACATATTGAAGGTTTACCTTATTCTGAAGTAATTAAGGATAAGCTTAAAGAAGTAAGCAATCGTCTTTATCATGAAACGGTTAAAATGTTAGAAGAAAAACGAACATACGAAAGTTAATATGAAAATACGTAGTATAGAATGGAAAAACTTTGGGTCTTATGGAAATAGTACCCAAAAGATTGAATATGATAAAGATCAAGGTAACTTTTATCTTATAGTAGGTGGTAACGGAGCTGGTAAGTCAACTATTTCCGATGTAATTAAGTTTGGTCTTTACGGTAAAGTTGATGCAAAAAAACTACGCGACATTCCTAATCGTTTTAATGGGAATATGGTTGTTAAGATTGTAATTGAAAAGAACCCAACAACCATAGCAACTATTGAAAGAGGTTTATCTCCACATATCTTTAAGTTAAAAATTAATGATGTTGAGTATGACCAGGCAGGCAAGAAAAACATACAAGATTATATTGAAGAAGAGATTTTAGGAATTCCTTTTTATGTTTTTAATAACATGGTATCTTTATCAATTAACGACTTTAAAAGTTTCATCAGTATGGGTGTAAACGATAAGCGTATGATTATTGACCGACTTTTTGGTTTAGAAATCTTAGGACATATAAGATGGAGAATTAAAAATAAACTTAAAGTTCTTAAAGACTATCTTGATAAAATTGATACTGAAATTTCAGTACTTGAAAGAAGCATTGCATCATCAAATGCTGAACTAGAAGCTCTTAATGAAAAACTTAAACTTGCTGATGAAGAAAAGAAAAAAAATCTTGCTGAAAAAATTGGCAAGTACGAAGAATTCATTCTTAAAGCAACAGACAGAATTAAAGAAATTACTGACAAAGAAAAAGAACTTACAGATGGTATTAACATTTGGAACCACAGAATATCTGAACAAAATACCGAAATCCGTATCTGTACTCAAAAAATAGATTTATTTAAAGAAGGTAAGTGCCCTACTTGCGAAAGCGATTTAACTTCCTCTGAGCATAAAACTATGCTTGAAGAATTTTTACATCGTAACACAGAAGCAAGAAATACAATTGCTGACATTGGTGAAAAAGTAAATGCTCTTAAAGAAAGACATGCTTCTATTAAGAAAATGAGAGATGAAGTTAAAGTTAAAAAGACTACAGCAGAAGCTCATTTATCATCATGTAAAACTGAACTCGCTAAACTTACCGGTGCTGATACTGCTGACAATACACAAACAGAATCTTTGGGTAATATTATTGAAGATACAAAGAATAAAAAGAAAGAAGCAATTATAAAGAAAAGTGAGGAAGAGAAAAAAGGCAATTTCTTTAGAATCGTTGAAGAAATCTTTGGAGATAAAGGGGTTAAACTTTCAGCATTAAAAAGAATCGTGCCTTTGTTAAACGCTGAAATCCGTAAAGTATTACATGATTTAAACATGGACTATCGTGTTACATTTAATGAAGAGTTTGATGTAGATATTCAACATTTAGGGTTTACAGTATCACCTGAGCAATTAAGTACAGGTGAGAAAAAGAAAATTGACTTTGCTGTTCTTATTGCATTAATTCGTTTAATGAAAATCCGTTTTACTGGTTTAAACTTAACATTTCTTGATGAAATATTTTCCTCTATTGATTCCGACGGAATTTATCACATATTAAAAGTATTACATAAGACTTGTCGTGAGTTAAACTTAAACATATTTGTAATTAATCACAGTCAGCTACCAACGGAAATCTTTGATTATCGTTTAGACATTCAAAAGAATAATGGATTCTCAAGTTTATCCATAGAAAAAATTGGCTGATATATAATTCATGGGACAATTCTTACATAAATATAACACTGATAATGTACACGCAAGAGCTGTCATAATTGGACTTGTAAACCTTCTTAATACAAAAATTCAATATGACAATGTTCTTAGTGATACACAAATAGATACAGTGACAGTTCCGTTCTTTTATAGTATGACTGGCGATGAACGTTTCTTACAAGATTACTTTTTAGAATGGAATGAATGTATTCACCCAAAAATAGCAGACGGTAACTATGATGTAATTCCCAGAGGAGTCGTGCAGTTAACATCAAACACAATTAACACCGCAGCAATGACTCATCGTTTTGTTCGTGGTAGTTATGTAAAAGAAGTTAATGGGCAGTTACAAACTTTCAATGCTTTTATCAATTCAATCCCACTTACAATGGATTTTACGGTAAATATTGAAACTGATAATAACCTAGATGCCTTTAAGATACAACAAACTATCATTGAAACTTTTTATAAAACTCAAGTTTACTCAGTTTCTTATAAAGGGTTTCGTGTTCCATGTCAAGTAGGGTTTCCTGAAGACTATGGAGTTGAAAAAACTTTTGAATTTAGTTACGGTGATAATGAAGTTGTAAAAATGAGTTTTACCCTTACAGTAGAAACGTATCAACCTGTAACCGACCCTACTACTCAAAGATCAAACGCAAACAGAATAACTTCACAAGGTGGGCCAGGATTATCATATACTTCTGCAAATGTTTTAAGTTTTACTGCAGTAGGCCCTAGTTCTAACGGTACATATTTTTCAGGAACGGTTGTTCCAATTCGTTGGTCAAGTACCGGAGTTATATTAAGAACTAATGTATATTATAGAATACAGGGCTCTACTAATTGGGTTATGATTGGAAGATCAATTGAAAACACAGGTGAATTTGATTGGATTGTGCCTTTCTTTAATAGCCAAGGTGAAGAAATTGGTAAAGACCCTATTCGTGCTACTGCAATTAATCAAAATAGTGGGACTGGTGCTGTATTAAGATGTATCATAAATGCAAACGGTGAAGTTGAAAAACTTATTATCATAAATGGTGGTTATGCCTATGATAACACAACTACTATAGAAGTATCACCACTAATACCACCTGCAAGTGGATTTACTCCAGCAACGATTACAGCTACCGTTGCAAGCGGTACAATTATAGGATATGAAATTATAAACCCAGGATCAGGGTATCCGCCATCTCCAGATAATCAAATTGAGATTAAAATAGAAAGTGCCACTGATGAAACATTGTATAAAGTATTTGACTATTCACCTACTTTTACAGGTAACACAAACCCTTCACTACCTCTTCCTGGCCTAAAACAGATTACCAATATTTCTCCTACCGTTAATGAACTTGTAGCACAAGGTGTTGATTTAACAAATGTAAGTATTAACGGGCAAGGAGTTGAATCAGGGTCAAAAATCATATCTGCTGATGCGATAAATAATTTAATTAATGTGGACCGAAATGTAACGATATATTCTGTGAATGGCGACTATATTTTGGAACCACAAACTGCTATCTTTAATATACAATGATAAAAATGTATTTAAAGCGGTGAATATATAGTATGGATAAAAATATTAACAAAAAATGTCAAATCTTAAGAAAAGAGTAGAAGACCTACGTGGTGCAACCCAATTACCGCAAGTTCGTGAAGCTTGTAACGAAGCTCTTGTGAAATTCACAGGGAGTATTACACCTTCTTCACCATATAGCCAAGCAAGTTTTATTGAAGAAAATATTGTGAATTCTTTGTTAGAATCAATTACAAATATTGATGAACAAGTTACACAGGATTTCATTAATGTTGAGAAAAGAATTGCTGGTATGAATAACCTTGGAGTTCGTCAAGCAATTACAGCTGTTATGGAAGATGAACTTTCTAAACATGTTTCTGTTCGTTACATGGTAGAAAGTTTACGTCGCTTACAAGAAATTCCTGAGTGGCTTGCTGCTGATGCTGCTGTTGAAGCGCTTTCACAATTTGAGTGGTCTCCAGTTGTTAAAGAACAGCTTAATAACTTAAAAGAAAATGTTTCTAAGTATTCTGAAGATATTAAAATCTATAAAGCTGTTGCTGAAGCAAAAGCCTCAAGATCTAATTATCTTATGAGTGGTTTAGAAAAGCATATTGATAACTACTTAAATCACAGAACAGCTACAAATCGTGCTAACTTAATGGAGCAATTAAACAAATTCATTTTTGATCCTGCGGTTAAAAACCTATATAATGTAGTTGCTGAATCAGCTAAAGGATTCCAAATTAAAGCTGATAGTAAAGATGCTTACTTTACAAATGTATACTCTCCAGTATATGTTAATGAAGGATCTGAATCTTTTGTAGTTAACGGTAAAGCATTTGTTAAAACTGGTGATGATATCAGAACTCTTAATGAAGAAGAATTCCAATACTTACCAGAAAACTTTATGTGGTTAGCTAATTACTTAACTCAACCAAACGTAAAAATTACTGAAAGCGGAATTACTATTTACTCAAGAGATAAAAAGGTTGAAATCGTTGAAGAAAACCAAACTGTTTCTGTAAAAGTAAATGGCAAAATTGTTAATAATGCTGATTTTGAAAAAGTATATCTTAACTCTGGTATTTTCCGTCTTGAAGAAAGAGAAGTATTATCATCAGTATACAAAATCGTTGAAAACTGGGATTCAATTTTCGAACTTGACTTTATCAAATCTATTTACTCACACTCAAATCCAAACCGTCGTGTAGATGTATTCCGTTGCGGAGATAAAATTCACGTGAATAAAGTTGATGCAATTATGAATGAAAACATTTTCATGCCTAATGTTAATGGAATTCAATCTCGTGATCTTGTTCTTGAGTTTATGAACTATGATTTAGGTAAAACGTTTGAAGATTTACTTACAGTAGATGAAGTTAAACTTAATGAATTAAATGCTCAGAAAAAAGAAATTCTTGAAGCAATTGATTATTTAAGTGCTCGTAAAGCAAAAATCAATTCTATTGAAGATCAAGCAGTTCGCGAATCTTCAGAAATGAAAGAAATTGTTTATGCTATTGACGTAGAAATCAATAGACTTCAAGAAAACTATTCTGAAGTATCTCAAGAAATCAAAAACTTTACAACAGTTTCAGAAGGCGTAAATGTTAATGATGAAGTAGAAAATTCAAAAAAAAAGCAAGAGTAACTGGAGTTAATCCTTCGGATAAAACCGTTACCCTTAAATATGAAGATGGTACTTCTGATATAGTTACCATCTTTGATATAAAAGTTATAAAGAAAGCCTCTTCGGCACAACCCGGAAATGATCTTGAACTCACTACTCAAGTAGACGGATCTTCGGTTGGTGTCAAAGAGGCTAAAGATTTTGTTAAAGGAACTTTAAGAAATCTTGAAACCGAAGCTGAAGGCTTAATGAACGGTCAACCCGTTATGATTAAAGCTATTGATTTTACTTCAAAGTCAGATACTGATGATGTTTTAATAAGATTAGAAAACGGTAAAGAAACCACTGTTCAGAAAAAGTACGTTGAACCTGTAGAACTTTTTGAAACAGGTGTATATAATTCTGAAATGGATGTTAACAATAATCCTAAAACCGATGAAAACACACCGGATAAAGTAGGAGCCGTAGTTGACAGATTAACCGAGCGCATCAAGGAAATTACTTTTTCTTTAGAAGAACTTGTTCTATTTGTGAAAGATAATTCTTCACTTTCGCATGATTCCCTTGATAAGTGCATTTCCGAATTAACTTCATATGTAAAAAGCCTTGAAGACGAAAGCAAGCAGGCAGCATCCTCTATAGTAAATTAAATTATGGCAAATTACGTACAACCTGAAGAATTAAAAGCAGAGGTTTTAATCTCCCTGGAAAGAGGTGAACTTACCCCAAGAGCTATTGAGATGTTCCAATTAATGGCAAAAGAAATGTCGAAGAAGTTTCGTTATAAAGACGAAGAAGATCGTAAAGACTGCATTGCATTTGCAATGATGGACGTTATCCGTTATTGGAAAAGTTTTAATCCTGAGAAATCAAAATATCCTTTTGCATACTACACGCAAATGTTAAAGAATGGCTTTGCAAAAGGGTGGAGAAAATTACATCCCCTTAGTTCACTCGAGCAAGTATCACTGAATAGCGATAACTTTTATAGCATCTAATGAGTGGAATAAAATCAAATAAACCAACAGCTAAAAGCAAATTTCGTCAGGGTTATTATTCATTAAATAATCCTGACAAATATATTGGTGACCCAACTAAGATAATTTATAGATCTTCTTGGGAATACCGCTTTTGTAAGTTTTGTGATGATAATGACAGCGTTGTTCGTTGGTCATCTGAACCTTTTGGTATTAAGTATATGAGTCCTTTAGATATGAAGGAACATACTTATTATGTTGATTTTTATATGAGGGTAAAGAAAGGTGATTTTGAAGAAGACTGTCTTGTTGAAATTAAACCTGAGGAATCTTTAAAGAAACCGATATTTGAAGGAATTCAGACAATGCAAAAGTTAAAGAACTTTAACTATGCAGCAAAAACATTTATTACAAACAAAGCAAAGTTTGCTGCTGCAAAAGCATATGCTGAATCAATAGGTTATAAGTTTATTATTGTAACCGAGGAATTCTTATTTAAGAATGTAAGATGATTGGAGATTTTTACACAATATACGAAAATGAAAAAGATAAAGATAGGCTAAGAAAAGAAGCTTTCTTTTACTTTAATGATAAGTACTTTAAAAATCCGTTTCAAGAATATTGGATTATTGAACAGACTGAAAGATTTAAAGCAAGAAGATTAAGATTCTTTTTACCTGGTCGTGTTTATACTTTTCAGTATACGCCTGAAAGTAAAGACATACTTTCATTTTATGATAAAAGACCTATGGTGTACATAATAGGTGAATACATATCAGAAAAAGGCAATCATATCGTTCAAGGAATTAATCTTGACTTTATTACTGAAAAATCAAAAGCAAGATTTTTAGATACAGCATTGTCAATTTTTCAAGACGACTACAAACTTGCTGATGAAATGAGTGACACTGATAAAATAAGTTCATTAAAAACAGTTAGGAATTTTATTCAAAATTGGAACTTTATGGAAAAAAACTTTGACCTACGTGCAAAAGTTGGGTTAGAGTTTGCTACAAGAAATTACATTTTAGAAAAAATTCAAAAACCTGTTTTAGTTGAACTTGAAGATTTACAAATGCTTCCTTACTATACACCTCGTGAATTAGTAGGAAAGCCGCCAGCGTATGTATATCAGCTGTATTTAAAAGAAAGACAAAACATAATTAAAAAACCACCAATAGACCCTACAAAGTCTAAGAAGTTACAAAAAAGATACTTAAAACCTGGAGGTTAATAAATAATAAATAGAAAATAAATAAGAAACTAAATATATGGCAGGTTTTATAGATAGAAGTGGCGTGAATCCAATATTTGGCCAGTTATCCAAGAGTTTGAAGAATCTCGCAAATCTCGGTATGAGATATGAGGATATGGTTATTCGCCAATCACGAGCAGTCGGTGTTACTGAGGCTGAGTTTGGAAATCAAGGCTACTTACCTGAAGAATTTTTGTACTCACTTGCATTATCAGATGTAGGTTCTAAAAAGTTTATTGCATTTTTTGATAAAGACTATAAGTCAAGAAGAGAATATCTTCGTAAGTTTGCAATGAATGGCGAAATTGAATTTATCCTTGACACACTTTCAGATGAAGCTATTGTTTATGATGAAGGTAATTACTTTGCAAGAGCAGATGTATCTAAGGTTAAAGAAATCTTATCACCTGATAAAATTGATGATATTGTAGAAGACATTAACACAGAATTTAAGAAAATATACAATCACTTTCATTTTACTGAAGGGCATGATGGTTGGGGTTATTTTAGACAATTCTTAATTGATGGTTTCTTATCGTTTGAAATTATCTTTGACCCAGACGGTAAAAACATTGTGGGTTTTAAAGAACTTGACCCAACGTCATTACGCCCTGGCGTTGAAAAATCTGGAGACGGAAACTATAAAAAGATTTGGGTACAATACGAAGACATACCTTCTATGAAGCGTGTTCTTCTTGATTCACAAATCATTTATATTTCATACGCAAAAGGAAACTTTACTTCTCGTGTATCTTATGTAGAAAGATTGGTTCGTAGTTTTAACTTACTACGTATTATGGAAAACTCCAGAATCATTTGGAATATTATGAACTCGAGTTTCCGTATGAAGATGGTTGTTCCTATTGGTACAAAATCTCCACAGAAAGCAAAAGAATCTCTTGCTGAAATGATGAGTATCTATAAAGAAGATATTTCATTAAATTATGAATCTGGAGAATTATCGGTAAACGGACAGCCTTCAATGCAGTTCTATAAAAATTATCTATTTCCTTCCAAGAATGGTGAATCTCCGGACATCTCAGTTATTGGTGGTGAAGGTTATGATTTATCTGATACTGATGTTATCAAATATTTTAAAAATAAACTTCAAGAAGATTCCAAAATACCGTTCTCTCGTTTTGATAATGATAATGGAGGAGGTACAATTAATATTTCCGCGGATAGTACAAATCGTGATGAAATACGTTTTGCAAAATTCATTAATCGTTTAAGATCTATTTATCAAGAAATTCTTCTTAAGCCGTTATTTATACAGATGGGATTAAAATACCCTGAACTTGCTGAAGATGAGTTATTCAAATCTACTCTTGCTATTCATTTTAATGCTGACAACGTCTTTGAAGAAATGAAGACAATGGAAATCATGGAAAAAAGAATACAATTTGTATCAAGTATGATGGGTATTATGATGAAACGTAAAGATGCTTCAGGAATGGACGTTGATGTACCTTACTTTAATCCTAAGTTTCTTGTTGAGAAGTATCTTAAATTGGATCCTTCAGATATTAAAGAAAATGAAAGACTACAGAAGAAACAAGAAATTGAGGATCTTGAATATATGAAAAAGCAACAAGAAATTCAAGCTGGTGCTCAAGGCGGTGGTATGGGATTCTAAAATATTTTGTTAAAAAGTTAAAAAGTTCTGGGGAAAAATCTTCAGAACTTTTTGTTTCTAGACTAATATAATACAATATGGAAAAAGAATATAAGAAGATAAAAGTTGAAACGGAAATTTTCCAAAGACAAAAACAGAAACCTTTCACATGGAAAGATCTGAAGGAAATTCAATTTGAAGATGATGACCGAATTGAAATCGGATATGATGAAGGATACTATTCAGAAAATAATTCATGGGATCCACATTACTACGCAGTAGTCACTCGAATGGTGGAAGAAACTGATGCACAATTTGAAGAAAGAATAGCAAATCTTGAAATACAAAATAAGTGGGCAAGAGAAAGACGGTATCAAAGCTACTTAAAACTTAAAGAAGAATTTGAAAATGATTAATATCGGTAAATGGGAATCGGTTAATGATATGATTCAACCAATGACTCCAATAGCAATGATAGAAGAATTTGATTCTGAAGAAATTGACAGAATTGAAAGTATTGCACAAAACCAAGTAACAAAAAAGTGGGATGTTGAAGGCGCATCATTTACAGGTACTTTTATCCCTTTTACTGATGAAACTGCTTGGTTATATGGGAGAATACATAAATTGTTTGAACATGTTAATTCAGCATATGATTTAAAGAATCTCGATATGATTGAGCATGTTTGGGTTATGGAATTTTCTGAAGGCGACCATGAAGATTATCACACTGATTTAAATGCAGGTGTTCCATATTGCTCAAGAGCTTTAAGTATGATAATTAATCTTAACGATTCCGACGAATATCGTGGAGGAGAAATTAGTTTTTTAAATGGCTCTACAAATTATGTTCTTAAAAGATCTAAAGGAACCGCAACAGTTCACCCAAGTTATCTTTATAAGAAATTGGAAAAAGTAACCTCCGGTAAAAAAAGAATCTTATTAGCCTGGATTAGTAATAATAGTAATAACATATAAAATGAAATATTTAAGTATTGATATTGAAACGACAGGATTAGATTCTGTTTTTAACCAAGTATTATCAATTGGTGCAATTATTGAGGACACTGAAAATCCTTTGCCATTTGAGCAATGTCCAAAATTTCATGTAGCAATTTTACGTGATCAAATAGTAGGTTCTATTTATGCAATAAATATGAATGCTGATTTAATTGAAACAATCAATAGCTACCAAACTGCTGTTGACCAAGATGAAAAGAATGATATCGTAAATTACACAGGAATGCAATTTATGAAAGAAGAAGATGTTGCTTTAGCATTTTATTACTTCTTATATGAAAATGGCATGTCAGGTTGGGAATCATTTAAAATGGCTGTTAATGAAAATTGTTGGATTGAAAAAAATGGTAAAAAATATCCTGTCATAGGTGCAATTAAAAAACCTGCCGTTATAACAGTAGCGGGTAAAAACTTTGGTACATTTGATAAACTGTTTTTAGAAAGATTGCCAAGATGGCAACAATTTATTCGTATTCAACAGCGAATTATAGATCCTTCAATGTATTACATAAATTGGAAAGAAGATAAGAATTTACCAAGTCTTTTAACTTGTAAAGAAAGAGCAGGTATTGAAGGCGTGGTTACTCACAATGCGATTGAAGATGCCTGGGATGTAATCCAATTATTAAGAAAACAGTATTAACATTTAAAGAACTAAGTATACCTTTGAGAATATAAAAATCAAAGGTATACTCAGAAAAATATATGTCACAATTATTTACAGAAAGATTTCGCCCCAAGACATTGGAGCAAATGATTCTTCCTGAAAGAATCAGAAAAGAATTAGGAACCGGTGAATTACAACAAAACTATCTATTTTATGGATCTCCCGGTTTAGGTAAAACTTCATTAGCAAAGGTACTTGCATCAAACTATCCTTATCTTTACATTAATGTATCTGATGAAAGCTCGGTTGAAGTAATTCGTGAAAAGATTACTAACTGGTGTTCAACCATCAGTTTACTTGATGGCGCAGAAAGATATAAAGTAGTTATTCTTGATGAGATGGACGGTGCTTCTGATCAATTCTATAAAGCACTTCGTGCAACTATTGAAAAGTTTGCTGCAACTGCAAGATTTATTGGTACTTGTAACTACATTAATAAAGTACCTGACCCAGTACAATCAAGATTTAACTGTGTTAACTTTGACTTCATTAGCAAAGAAGAAGAAAAGGAAGTTATGGTTGAATTTATTAAAAGATCATGGGCTATCTTTAAAGGTGCAGGTATTGAAATTGAAAAAGATGCAATCATTGAGTTTGTAAAAAGAAACTTTCCTGATATGCGATCAATCATCAATAAGATTCAAAGTTTTGTAATCCAAGGTGTGAAAAAGATTGAGGTAAAAGACGTTATGAAACTTAACTATTCATATCGTGATATTTACGATCTTGTTAGCAAACCTGGTGATGCACAAGAAAACTACAAATTCTTAATGACAAATTACAGTAATAAAGTTGATGATGTGTTACATGCTTTAGGTAATGAATATCCTGACTTTATTCGTGATAATCACCCAACTAAGGTTGCAAAAATTCCACAAGTTCTTGTTAAGGTTGCTTATTACCAATCACAAAGAGTACATGTAATTGACCCATGTATTTCAATGCTTGCTTGTGTTTTTGAAGTACAAATGATAATGAATTCATAATATGGAAAAAAAGAATTACACTACCCCGTTTTCTAATGATGCTGATTCAAAAGTATCTCTAGATCAAATCATGAGAGATTACTCAGCTGAATATGTTCCTGAGACAAAAACTTGGACATCATCATTAATTAAAGAAACTTCATACAATGCTTTAAAGTATGAATTAACAATTACATTTTCAAATGATCAGCAATATCTTTATAAAGAATTCTTACCAGAGTCATATCAGAATTTTTGTAATGCTGAGTCACAAGGAAAGTATTTCTTAACAGAAATGCGTAAGCAATATGCAGATAATCAACTTGTAATTAAATTGGAAAAAGATGAATAGAGTAGAAGATCTTAAACATTACATTTCAACAAAGTATACAAAATTATCACCAAAGAAATTTGACATTGCTAAAATAGGTCAAAGAATCTACATTTACTTTGTTGATAATGAAGGAAATTTACAAAGAGAACAAGTATTTCGTGGTGCACTACCTATGGTTAACGAATTACCAATTCTAAAAAAGCAATTGGAAGTAAGAGTCCAAGAAATCATGGAGAAATGGAATTTTGTTAATAATTAACAAAAAAAACATTTGCCACTTTTAAATATTTTGATTATTTTTACAATCTAATTTAATATTAACTTTTTATTAACTTAATTTTTTTAAACATGCAAAACATTGCGGAAATTATTCAGTATGCTTGGGTTTTAATTCCTATCTTAGCATTAATTTTTTACAAATTTACTCTCCGAGTTTTCTTCGGTATGGTAATTATTCCGGAGGACAAGATTGGATTAGTTACTAAGAAATTCGTTCTTTTTGGGGCAAATAAACAATTGCCTGACGGTAAAATCATCGCTCTTAATGGAGAAGCAGGGTTTCAGGCAGATACGCTTGCACCAGGTTTATACTGGGGATTTTGGGTATGGCAGTATGATATTACAATGGCGCCGTTAACAATAATTCCAAAAGGAAAAATTGGTTTGCTTTCTTCTAAAGATGGTGCACAATTACCTCTTGGTGCTATTCTTGCTAGACATATAGAATGTGATAATTATCAAGACGCAAGAGCCTTCTTATCAAATGGCGGACAACGTGGTAAACAGGTAGGTTACTTAAATAACGGTGCTTATCGTATTAATACTCACTTATTCGAAATTTATCAAACTGATATTACTAATATTGAAGACGGTATGGTTGGAGTTATTACAGCTCTTGACGGTGTTCCATTGGAACTTGGTTCTATCGCTGGTTCTGTAATTGAAGGCCACAACAACTTCCAAGATTTTGATAAATTCTTAGCAAATGGTGGACAACGTGGTATGCAAATCCAAGTTATCCAAGCCGGTTCATATTCATTAAACCCTTGGGCTATCGAAGTTGAGAAAAAGGAAATGACTTCTATTCCAATTGGTCACGTTGGGGTTGTGATTTCATATGTAGGTGAAGATGGTGAAGATACAACTGGTGATGGGTTTAAACACGGTAACATTGTTAAGAAAGGTCAAAAAGGTGTATGGGCGTCTGTATTAGATCCAGGTAAATACGCTATCAATCCGTATACACAAAAAATTGAAATTGTACCAACTACAAACTTGGTTCTTAACTGGGCATCAGCTCGAAATGAATCTCACAACTTGGATAAAAACTTGAGTACCATTACGGTTCGTTCTCAAGACGGTTTCCCTTTCAATTTGGATGTATCTCAAATTATTCACGTGCCATCAACTGAGGCACCTAAGGTAATTGCCCGATTTGGTTCAATGTCAAATCTTGTATCACAAGTTCTTGAACCAACCATTGGTAACTACTTCCGAAATTCAGCACAGGATTCTGATGTGATTTCATTCTTGTCAACTCGTCAACAAAGACAGTCTGCTGCAAAAGAAAAAATTAGTCAAGTTCTTGAAGAATACAACGTACATGCTGTAGATACACTGATTGGTGATATTGTTCCACCTTCCGAGTTAATGAAAACATTAACCGACCGTAAAATTGCATCTGAAGAAGAGGTAACATTTGAAACACAACGTAAAGCACAAGATAAACGTAAAACTCTTGAATCTGCTAAAGCTCTTGCTGATATGCAAGGACAAATGGTATCTGCACAACAATCTGTTGAAATCTCTCAACGTGAAGCTGAAGCTGCCGTTAAGAAATCTGAAGGTGAAGCTAAGGCACTTGAACTAAAAGCAAAAGCACAAGCTAATGCTAAAGAAGTTATGGCTAAAGCGGATGCTACACAAATTAAATTAACCGGTGAGGCTGAAGCTTCTAAAATTCAAGCAATCGGTAAAGCAACCGCTGAGGCTTATGAAAAACAAGTTAAAGCAATGGGTGGAGATAACTTCGCGAAATTCAAAATTACTGAAGAAATTGGTAAAAATGGTATCAAGATTATTCCTGAGGTTCTTATCACAGGTGAAAATGGCGGTAACGGACCAATCAGTGGTTTACTTGGAATGGAATTGTTAAAACAAATCCAAGAAAAGAATTCAACAGGAACACCTGAAGTTGAAGTTTACACTAAAGAGGTTACTACTGAAGATACTGCTAAGAACACTGGTTCTAAAAAGTAATCTGAAATCTGAAAAGTGGGGATCTTGTGTCCCCACTTTTTTATGATATTAATTGTTAATAACTTTTTTCAAAAAGTTTGCATTAATCAAATATTTAGATTAATTTTATACTATCAAAAATAACAAATATGATTACTTTAAATTTAGCAAACGCTGATAAGTCTGACATCAAATTTACAATTTCAAAATTTCCTGATGGTCAGCAATCAATTACTTTACCATATACTTCATTTAAAAACAATGAGGTGGTTAAAATTAAGTCAAGACTAAATAACTTTAGAGATCTTGAATTAATCATTTGTGCAAATCAAGCTTTACTTGAAGCTGGTGCTACCGAAATTCATTTATATGTTCCTTACTTTTTAGGTGCAAGATCTGACAGAAAATTTGTTGATGGCTCAAGCAATTATTTAAAGACAGTAATTTGCCCAATCATCAATTCTCAGAATTTCAAAACTGTAACTGTGTTGGATCCACATTCTGACGTTCTTGAGGCTTGCTTAAATAACTTTAAGAAAATTGATAACACAGAATTAGTTAAATTTGCATTAACGAAAATTGACAATACTAATTCTGCTCGTGAAAACTTGTATCTTGTTTCTCCAGATGCTGGGGCATTAAAGAAAGTATATCATGTAGCTGAAACTTTTAGTATTAATAAAATCATCGTTGCAAATAAACATCGAGATATTGTAACAGGGAAAATCACACATACTGAAGTTCCTGGGTTAGACAATACACCAGGACACAAAAACTTTGTAATCGTTGATGATATCTGTGATGGCGGTAGAACTTTTATTGAATTGGCAAAAGCTATTCGTGAAATTCGTCCTCAAGAAATTTTCAATGATAAAATATATCTAATCGTTACCCACGGATTATTCTCAGCCGGTCTAAAGGAATTAAACAAACACTTTAATGGAATCTATACCACTGACAGTATATGTTCAATGGATGATCCCGGATTCTCTTTAGCTAATGATAATCAAACACATAAACTTTCACAACAATCTGTATTCTAATGGCAATAGGTATTGGACTTCACTGTTGGTATTGCGATCACGGCCCTTGTAACGGACAATGTAGAGAAGAAGATACGCCAAAAAATGACATAATGTCAAAGCATTCCAATTTTGGTTATGTAGATGGAGATCTTATTAAACTTGCTTTAAGTGGTAAGTTTGATGTAATCGCACATGGTTGTAATTGTTTAAGTAATATGGGTGCAGGACTTGCACCTCATATGGCAAGAACGTTTGGTTGTGATAAGTTTCCAATGGAAACTCGAGGCGCTGACATTAATAAATTAGGTTGTATTGATTATCGATCATTTGTAATTTCTAAAACCGGTATATGGGATTCAAATCTTGACGAAAACATTAATAATGATCCTGTGCTAACTGTTGTTAATGCTTATACACAATTTCGTTATGGAAGAAATCATTCTGATGGTGATAAGAACCCATTAGATTATGAAGCATTGACATTATGTATGAGAAAGATGAATAACAGATTTAACGGAAAACATATCGGTTTACCAAAAATTGGGGCAGGATTGGCTGGTGGAGATTGGGATAAAATTGAAGCTATCATCAAAAAAGAACTAAAAGATTGTCAAGTAACCATAGTAAACTTTAAAAAATAAAATTGTTGTTAATAACTTTTAAGAAATAAATTTGCATATCATATACAAATAGTTTAATTTTATACTATCAAATTAATCAAATCAAAATGGAAAAATTACAAAAATCATTTCGAGCACCTGCGCCTTTTTACACAGACGGGTATAAAATTGGTCACAAACGAATGCTTGCACAAGGTACAGATTTTCTTTATGGAACTTGGATTCCAAGAAGTTTAAAATATGCGCCTAAAGGTGTTAAGAAAATACTATCATCCGGCCAACAGTTA
>Ga0315900_10003559_pt1 | contig 22651 bp, 13 predicted proteins | sample LakEriMetagenome_FD_203521 | JGI IMG/M metagenome (GOLD analysis project Ga0315900, IMG submission 203521) | Freshwater fungal communities from buoy surface, Lake Erie, Ohio, United States - Buoy 12 MA114 | ecosystem: Environmental > Aquatic > Freshwater > Lake > Lake biofilm | place: USA: Lake... | reverse complement strand
GCCCCAGCATGCAATTGGCACTAGAAGGTCTGGCGTCTCTTGGAAAGAAAGAGGACCTTCCCGCCATGGAGGCGGTGATGGAGAAGCACCCGGAGGCGACGGTGCGGAGAGAGGCGGCGGCAGCGATCGGTCGAATCGATCCGAATCGTGGCAATCAAATCGCCTCCCAATCGATCCCCACCCCGAATGCGGTTGACTCTTCCCAGGCCGACAAGCTGCTGGGACTGATCGGTCAGACCCCGTCCTCCGAAGCAATCGGTCTGTGCGACGCGATCGCCCGCTGCAACAGCTACCCCCATGCAGCGACCGCACTGAAACGACTCGCCGCAATCGACGCTTCGAAGGCAAGGGAGATCGCTCTGGGGCGAAGCGATCTCGACGACAGCCAATGGATCGATGCTTCGATCGATGTACTCCAGTCTCCACCCTCTATCGACGATCTTCCGAAATGGCTTCGATGGCTGGGCAATCCCAACCGCCACCTGCGCGATCGCGTCAGCCGGGTACTGACACAATTGCGACAAGATGATTCCCAGCGGCAAAAGATCGATCAGGAGATCGATCAGATTCTGCAAAATGGAACTGCAAAGGCTGTCGAACAGTCGATGATTCTTTCGGTGCTCTGGGATCGGCGTGATGCGCTGCCACATATCTTGGCGAGACTGGATGATCCACTGCCTGACCTTTCGGTTTCCGCTGCATGGGCCACCAGCCACTTGGCCCATCAACAGACCGACCTCGATTCCATTCGGGAACGATTGACGGCGTACGTGGAGGCGACAGTCGATCCGGATCGGACGACGATTGCACCGGCCAGTGACTACCATCGCATCGCGCATCTAATGGAGCTGATGGGAAGGCATAAGCAGGAATCGGCACTTCCGGTACTCGAGCGATTCATTCCGAAAGAATCCCCGTTCCCTACCTTTTCGCGTTGTGCCGCCTTCTGGGCGATCGGTGCGATCCAGGCGGATAAACCCGATGCCTCGCAGCGTGCGGCGATCGAACAACGAGTCCTCGACTTCGCAAGTCAGAACCCCGAGAAAATCTATGTCCGCGCCATCGGAACGATGACGCTCGGGAAAATGGGCAACCCCGATTCGATCTCCAAGTTGGAACAGATGCCCGAGCCACCGCACAGCCCGATAGGCACCGCCAAAGCATGGGCGATCGAGCGATTGAAAGGGATGGCCAAGCCTTGACCTGAAAAGAGATTCGCGTCAATCGAAATGATCGCCATGGTCCCCAAAGGAGCCCGCGGGATCCAAGCCTTGTTCATTGCGATCGGAATGATTCGAGACGCAGAGATTTTAGTGGAAGAAAGGTTCGATGATGAGAATACAACTATTTGGTCTTCGATTGCTCCTCGCCCTGCTGCTTTGGATGGCAGCCGCAAGTTTTGGCAATCGGCTGCTTGCCGCCGAAGGCGAAGTCTTTTTGCTCTGGGAACGGGGTGCCCCAGGCGCTCTGGGCGAGGAGCCGAAGGATAAGCCACAGGTGACGCTACATCGATTGCCTGGCGTCGATCGGGCGCCGCTGCTGATCATCTGCCCAGGTGGCGGATATGGCGGATTAGCGATGGATCACGAAGGGCACCAGATCGTCGCATGGGCTTTGGAAAATGGAATGTCTGCTTTGCTGTGCGAGTATCGCCATCGAGGCAAGGGATACGGTCATCCTGCCCCGCTTCAAGACGCACAGCGTGCCATTCGGCTGGCTCGCACACGCGCCGACCAATGGAATATCGACCCAGCAAAAATCGGAATCCTTGGATTCTCCGCCGGCGGCCACCTCGTCTCCACCGTCATCACCCATTTCGATGCTGGAGATTCGGCTTCGGCCGATCCAATCGCCCGCAGCTCCTCCCGACCCGATTTCGCGATCCTCTGCTATCCTGTGATCGCTTTCAATCAACCATTTACCCATGGCGGTAGCCAGAAAAACCTGCTCGGTGAAAACCCCGATCCTGAGTTGGTCGCCTCCCTATCCTCGGAGCGGCAGGTTAAGTCCGATACGCCTCCAACATTCCTCTTCCATACCCAGGAAGACAAACCGGTGCCTCCTCAAAACAGCTTGGTCTTCTATCAAGCGATGGTGGAGAAAGGAGTGCCGGGCGAGCTGCATTTGTTTGAAAAAGGACCGCATGGAGTGGGCTTGGCGAAGTCGATTCCTGGGACAGGAGAGTGGCCCGGTCTATGTCTAAAGTGGCTTCGTTCCAGAGGCTTTGTGAAATGAGGTGTCGGTGAGCGATCAACCGCAGGTGGGCGATATCGAGTTGGAGTTAGGCGTGCCATTTCCCGGAGCGATCGTCTCACAGGAACGTTGGACTCAGCCTGCTTTGCATCGGTTGCCGGAGGGACCGATCGACTGGAAGACGCTATTCGGACGCGACGCTCCACGCATCCTCGATCTAGGCTGCGGCAACGGACGTTTTTTGATCGCATCGGCGCTAAGGCATTCGGAATGGGACCACGTCGGAATCGATGTACTCCCGGTGGTGCTTCGTTACGCCACGCGCCGCGCCCGGCAGCGAGGTCTTGCCAATCTGAAACTAGCAGCATGCGACGGGATCGGATTTCTCTCCCGCCATTGCCAAGATCACGATTTCCAGGAAATCCACCTCTATCACCCCCAGCCTTTTCTGGGCAGCGGTGCCCAGGCGCGGCGACTGGTCGATCGGGACTGGATCGAACAGGTGCTGCGAGTCCTTGCGCCGGACGGCAAACTTTTCGTACAGACCGATAATGCGGCGTACTGGAACTACCTGATGCAGGTGCTTCCGATGGTGATGGAGGTCGAACCGGTTCTCCAGCCATGGCCTGAAGATCCGCAGGGGAGGACGCGCAGGGAAATCATCGCAACACAGAAGGGACTGAAGATCTTTCGTGGGATCGCTACCCCGAAGGCTGGCTTCAGTCCTGAGTCATTGCGTGAGATGCTTCATCAGATCCCTGCACCGGTGTTTGATGCCCGCCATGATAAAAATCCGAAAGGCTGGACGCGCCATGGCGGCTCGCACCGCAACCGGCGACGTGGCGATCGCCGATCGTAAATCAAAGCTCATCGAAGCTGAAGATGGCAAAAACCCTGTGCAATCTCCTTCTCAAACTCTGTGTCTCCGTGCCTCTGTGAGATCCCCACGACAGCTTGAAAAGCAATGTCGCGCAGATTGTTTTCTGGCCTCTCACGGAGGCACCAAGGGCACGGAGGAGAAGCCAGGGATGCAAGTAGAAGTGATCGCGTGATAGGGGATTGAATCCACGCTTGTGAGATCGCATTATCTTCTCAATCTCTGTGTCTCCGTGCCTCTGTGAGATCCCTCTTCGTCTGGCAAGCCAAAGCGGTTCACCGAAAGTCGCGGGACCCGATGGCGATCCCTTGAAGCGCGGTCGAGAGATCATCGACATGCCGCACCAGCAGGTGCCGCACCCCTTCCCGAGATTCGAGTATCCCTTCCACCAGCCACGCGTTGGACTGTTTGCAGACCAGCGCGTATCGCTGCCAGACGTCCTGCCGGAAAACCAGATTGACTGTTCCCGTTTCATCCTCCAGCGTCACAAAGACGATTCCCTTGGCTGTCCCCGGTTGCTGACGCACCAGGACGATCCCCGCCACCCGGATTGGCTTGCCATGCTCGGTCTGCTGCAACTGGCTGGCCGAGAGAACGCCACTGTGATTCAATCGCGCACGCGAAAACTCCAGGGGATGCCCCTGCAGCGATAGACCGGTCGCCTGATAGTCCTGCGCCACCTCTTCCCAAGCCGACGTTGGAGCGATCGCTTCGGGAATCGGGTCGGCTGGGTCGTCTGCAAAGTCGAGAAGAGGCATCGCCTTGCGTTCGGTCTTTTGTGCCAAGCTCTCCCAAAGTGCAGCTCGCCGATCCTCCACCAGGGACTGCAGCACCCCCGCATCGGCCAGTCGCGTCATCTCCGCCTGCGTCATACCAGTCCGCCGACGCAGCGATCCAAGATCCCGAAACGATCCACCCTGCTGGCGTTCCTGAACCCACCGGTCCACCAGTTGGCGCTGCAGCCCTTTGACCATTCTCATCCCCAGTCTCACCGCCCACCGCGACTTAGGTGACACCGACTCCAGATGCGGCAGCGGCCTCGCCGTCCCTCTGGATGGCTCCAGGGTACAATCCCAGTCGCTAGCATTGATTTCTGCAGGCAGAATCTCGACGCCATGCCTTTTGGCATCCTGCACCAGTTGGGACGGTCCATAGAACCCCATCGGCTGGCTGTTGAGCAATGCAGCGCAGAAGACGGCGGGATGGTGGCGTTTCAGCCACGCCGACGCGTAGACCAGATGAGCGAAGCTAGCCGCATGCGACTCGGGAAACCCATACTCCCCAAAGCCGCGAATCTGCGTGAACACCTGATCGGCAAAGGCGCGGGATAGGCCACGAGCCAGCATGCCGTCGACCAACTTTTGTCGGAATTGATCGATCACTCCGGGCCTTCGCCATGCGGCCATCGCGCGACGTAACTGATCCGCCTCACCAGGTGTGAATCCGGCAGCTACCACCGCCAGCCGCATCGCCTGTTCCTGAAAGATCGGAACCCCCATCGTCCGGGAGAGTACCTCCCCAATCTCCTTGGTTGGATAGTGCGGCTGCTGTCCGGTCTGACGAGCTTTCAGGTAGGGATGGACCATCTGGCCTTGAATCGGGCCAGGCCGCATGATCGCCACTTCGATCACCAAGTCGTAATAACATCGCGGCTTCAGCCTCGGAAGCATGCTCATCTGCGCACGGCTTTCGATCTGAAACACGCCGATCGTGTCGGCTTGACAGACCATATCGTAGACCTGCGGATCCTCCTTGGGTATCGTCGCCAGCGACCACTGCGTTTGCTCGTGACGCTGCAGCAGGTCAAACGATCGTCGAATGGCGCTCAGCATCCCCAGCGCCAGGCAATCGACCTTGAGTATACCGAGGGCATCCAGATCGTCCTTGTCCCACTGGATCACCGTGCGGCTATCCATCGCTGCATTTTCTACAGGACACAATTCATGGAGCACACCCTGCGTCATCACCATGCCGCCGACATGCTGGGACAAATGGCGGGGAAACCCGATCAATGTCTTGACCAGATAAACAAAACGTTTCCCCTGGGGCGACGTCGGATCGATCCCGGCATCCCGACATCGATCCTCCAGCGGCTTGGGGTCGCGCCGCCCGTCGGCGATCTTGCTGAGTACATCCAGGCGATCATTGGAAAGCCCCATCGCCTTGCCGCAATCGCGTAGGGCGGATCGGGTACGGTAGGTGATTACCGCCGCAGTCAATCCCGCTCGATGTCGCCCATACTTCTCATACAAATACTGCAACACCTCCTCTCGCCGCTCGTGCTCAAAATCAACATCGATATCCGGCGCTTCATTCCTCTCCTTGCTCACAAATCGTTCGAACAGCACATCCATCTGCAGCGGGTCGACCGAGGTGATTCCCAGACAAAAGCAGACGACGCTGTTGGCAGCCGATCCCCGGCCCTGACAGAGGATGCCGCGCGAACGAGCGAAGCGGACCAGATCCCAGACCGTCAGAAAGTAAGGCTCATACCGCAGCTCTTCAATCAACTGAAATTCATGCTCCAGCAGCCCCACAATCCTTTGCGGGACCCCAGCAGGATAACGGCCCCTCGCCCCCTCCCACGTCAACTGCTTCAGCGTCTCGATGGCCGACGCCCCCGCCTGCGCGCATTCGATCGGATACTCGTACTTCAGCTCCGACAACGAAAACCGACACCGCTCCGCCACCTCCACCGTCCGTTCCAACGCATCCTCGGCACCGCGATAGACCTCCCACAATTCCGCGATGGGGCGCATCGCAAACTGCGATGACTTGGGACGCAGGGTAGCAATGCGATCGATGGTGGTGCCATGAGCGATCGCTGTCAGGCAATCCTGAAGCACCATCCTCTGCGGGCAATGGTAGAGCACTTGCCCACAGGCCACCCAAGGGACCCCGGTCGACTCCTTCAGCGATCGATACCCTTCGATCTTCTCACGGTCATCGACACCGCGATGCAGCGAGAGCGACAGGTACCCGTCCCCTTCAAACCACTCGCGAAATCGGATCACCCAACCATGCCACGACGCTGGATCAGTGCATCGATCGGGACTTGGAAGGGGTGGTAGTGGAATTTCGGCCGAAGGGGAACTCAGCAAGTCATCGATCGCCATACCTTGGTCGATCGATGAACGTGGCATGATGGAGGGAACAGGCGAAAGCTCCATTCCCTCCTCTTCCGCCTCGTCGTCTCCGGCCTCTGTCACGAACCGGTCTGGCCCGCCGTTCGCTTGGAATGCCGAAGTCATCGCGTCGGGCAACTGAAGTCGTAGCGCCGCGCACCAGCCTCCACGATGCGCTACCAAGTCGCGCCAATAAAGAAGCGACCTTCCTTTCTGAGCGCGTCGGCGACCGACGGTCAGCAGTCGGCAAAGCCTCCCATAGCCCTGCCGCGTCGCAGCCCAGGCCACCACTGCCGGTCCATCCACCGGATGCAGCTCGGCCCCCACCACAAACCCCAAGCCCAGATCTGCAGCCGCCGTATGCCCGCGCACTACCCCCGCGAAGGTTTCGCGATCGGTGATCGCCAGTCCCCCATACCCCAGGTCCTTGGCGCGGTCGGCCAGCTCCTGTGCATGGGAGGCTCCTTCAAGAAACGAAAAATTCGACTTGCAATGCAGCTCGAAATACCGTCCAGCCATCGGACCACCTGAAAAACAGGAACAAATGTTTCTGTTCAGGTTCTATAGGATGTATCCGTACAGTTCAAGAGCTGCTTGGCAATCACCCAATTCTCTGAGGAAACGGCCTGCCAGAGCTCTTCTAGCCGTTCCCCTTGCTCTGGAAGGAAAAGTGCTGGTTGATCAACCGTCCACCCCTCCGGAATCCATCGATCCAACCACTTCTGGGCCAATCGTTCCACCGATTTGGGATCCAGAACAGTGACCATCGCAGTCTGTCGCAATGGATCGGAAAGGTGCTCCACCGGCGTTAGATCGCACTTGGTGCGGACCACCCAGCAACGCTGCCCTAGCGTTTCCATCCACGCCTCATGATCCGACGTCCAGGGCTGATCGGCCGCGGTCAGCAACCAGACGAAGTCGACTTCATCCAGAATCCGCCGCGCGGCGGCGATCCCCAGACTTTCGATCTCATCGGAAGATTGTCGCAAGCCCGCCGTATCAATGAGTTCCAGCGGCCAGCCCCCAAGAGCGATTCGCTGCGAGATCAGGTCGCGAGTTGTCCCTGGCGCGTCATGCACAATCGACCGAGTGAAGCCGGCGAAAGCATTCAGCAGAGAACTCTTACCGGCGTTGGGAAGACCTGCCAAGGCGATTCGACATGGAGTCAGCCACTGCAGACTCCAGGGAAGCCAACGCCGTACTGAATCGATCCTCGCAAGCGATTCCGAACGGCTTTCGCAATCGACCGCTTCCGCAATCCAGGCCCACTGACGATCCACCGCACCGCGGCTTTGGACCAGAAGCGCAGCGGCAACTTGACTGGTCGATGCCATCGGCAATGCTTCCCATGCAGCCAGCGCGAAATAGCCACGCTGGTGCGATGGATCGGTTTCCAGCCATCGAGCGCTAGTCACAGGTTCGCAACCGAGTTGTTGGAGGTCGTCCAAAATGCGCCGCGCGGCGGCGCGACCTCCGTGGCAATGGATCTCCAGACGATCCACGCCCACCAAGCAGGCAACAACCCCCTCACTAGCGCGTTGCTGACTGGCCTCCCCGCCTGTCCATAGACCATAACGGATCCGATCGACCTGCAGTGGACCGGGACGATTGGGAACCCAAAGCTGCTGCAGGAACGCTACCGCCTGTGGTCCCCAGAGACCGATCACTGCCACCGCCGCAGGCGCATCGCCTGTCAACAGACATGCCAGCGTCCTCCTATCGCTCACGCTGACGTCTCCTCCACGGCTCCAGTCACACGGAGGAGGAACTGCGCTTTCTCCAGCAACGGATCGTCGTACGTGATTTGTAGCAGCCCTTCGGATCGCATCTGATCGATCAACTGATGGTGCAGAGCAAGAACGCGGCGACCGATCTCCTGCAACCGAGATCGCCTCAGCAGCCAGGTGAGCACCACCATGGCGAAGAGAAAAACGGGAAACAAAGAGACCATGCCACTGGTTAGAAACAGCGAAGGAGAAGGATGAGGGAATTCCTCGATCTTCGCCACGCCATCGGTCATAGCATGGAAAGAGGCCGACAGGTACTGTCGATAGACGGCAACGATTGGCCCCGCCATCAGCCCCCAAAAAATGACGCTCGCAAAAAACCCCAGAAGCTGCAAAACCGACCAAGGCACCTTGGAACGCTCCATCTGTTCGTCGAAAGCCAGATGAGATCTTGTCTGCAGTTCCTCCAGTCCGCTCAACCGGATCTTCCCCTCGCGATTTCCCGGTGAGCGATGGCTGAGTGGTCCAAGGGAAGTATCCAGTGAGGCATAGAACTGCCGCTGGATCGGATCCCATCGGTCCTCAAGCTGCTGTGACACACGCTGCCGAATCCCCTGCTCGATCGCCTGCTGTGCCTGACGCGAACTTTGAAGATTGCGAGCCCAGGCGATGAGGGTACCAAAAAGTGAAGGGACGCTTCCGGTGAGCGCCCAAAGCAATCGATCCCAGGCACCAGCGACCAAGCTGAGCATCGAGATCACGGTGCGGTAGGGAAACCAAATCCCCGCCGTATCTTGCACGATCTGCGCCCGGCGACGACTTCGAATCGCGGTCTCTAGAACAGCGTTGGATCCCAACAGCGATTCGATGACCTGCGAAGGCAATTTCTCTGCCTCCCGCTCAATCGTCCTCAAGGAACCAAGCAGTTGCGGTACCTCCTGCTGCATCCACTGCGAAACCTGCCTTAGATAGCGCTGCCGCGCGGCATCCAGTCGCGACTGCCGCGACTGAGCGAATCGATCCAGCGACAGCCCCCCAAGCCGTTCTCGAAGTTGCTGCCTCCATCGTTCCGCCGCCCCGGATTCATCTCCCGTCGCCTCAAAATCCTCGATCAGGATCGGTGCCAACCACTGGGTCTTTTCGGCACTCTGTCGCAACCATCGCGACCAAGCTTCTAGATCTTCAGCTAGCGACGCGCTGCAAACACCATCCACTAGATCGGAAGGGGGAACTGCCGTAATGACAGGAACACAAATCGCTCCCTCGATCCATGAAGCGATACGGCTGGCGATCGCCGACCGCAGTTGATCGCGGCGCATCACCAGGATTTGAATCGGCGACATCTGCAGCAGGGCGCGGGTTCGATCGGCGATGGATGGATCGGCATCGGTAACACCAGGCGTGTCCAGAATCGTGTAGGGCACTCCCAATGGAACCAACTGGTCGGATGGGATCTGCACCCAGCGTTCCTTCCCACCATCCATTTGCTCGGGCGCCACAGGCCCAATCCAGACCACCTGCGAGGTCGCTTCGGAGCGCAGCACACCGCTTGGGATTTGAGATCTCAACGTGGCCGACTGGACCAGTTGCCTGACCAGCCAGCTTTTCCCCTGCCCGGTGGGTCCAATCAACGAAATCAACTGGGAAGGAATCCCGCGGCTGTCGAGGATCTGGTCCACTTCCAGCGCATACTGCGCTGCGCTGGCGCGCACCGCCGCAGCAATCGGTCGATCTGGAAACAACGACTCCACCGCCCCCAGGACCCGCTCTCCAAACTGCCTTTGGTAATCCGCTTCAAGTCGCGTCATCCTGCCACTCCTTTTCCAGCGTCTCCAAAGCCTTCAAAATTTCAGAGAAATCCTTGTCCGCCAGTTCGATCGGCAGCTGTACCCCCGGAAGCGGATTTCTCGATTCGATTGGAATCTCGGACGCCTGCAACTTCAACTGGGTTCCCTGCCACGACAGCCGTGCTGCCTCCGAAGGAGCAGGCCTTGGCAACCCCAGTTCATCACAGCCAACCAGAAACAAATCGCTCCACTGCTGCCAAGCCACATGCGATTCCGCCAGTTGTGGCAATTGATCTCGATTGAACATCGCAATCCCGACCCCTGCCACGCCTGCCACCAACAACTCCTTGATCGACGCCAGCACCAGAACGCTGGAACCCCCCATGTCAAAGGGAAGAGCGATCACGGCGAGAAGGGGTGCAAAGAGCAACGAAGCAGGGACCACTCCGTTCCATAGCCGCTGCTTCCAGGACATCGCCTTCCAGACCTCCTCGGTCAACCGATCCAGTTCCTGATCATCCAGCCTCGCTTTGCTCTGGACCTGAAATCGATCGATCATCTGCTGGCATCGTCGATCCAATTCGACGGCTGACGGTCCCGATGGTACCAGTTGGAGATGGCCCAGATCACGCCGCAGCGGTTCGGCCAGCGCCGCAGCGCTGATTACCTGCCCCAGTTCGCCACGATGCAGTTTTTCTTGCACCCCTTGGAACACCTGACGCGACTGATCCTCCAGCATCTTCATGGGATTGAGCCGTTTGCTTAGCTGCGTCCATTGCTGCTTGGTCGATTCGGCGATGCGGAGCACCAGTCGGCTTGGCTTGGCCCACCATGGCGCCGTCCTCTCCAGCGATCGACTGACCTGCTGAATAATCTCCTGCGATGCGTGCAACCGTACTTCACCGGTTGTTTTTTTAGGATCGAGCGAGAATTCGTAGCTGGCTATCGCCAAAGACCGCTGCAATCGATGGACCAACTGGTGCTTCTTGGCCTGCTGCTGTGTGAACTCCTTCCTTGCATCGACCAGTCGCTCCCGCAACTGCTCCATCAAACTCCCTTGCTGATCGTGCCAAAGCTGACTGCGATCCAGTTGCCGCCCAAGGTCATTGAGATACTGGGTCTCTGGAATGACGTCGGGAGGCTGCGGCGATCTGCGAGGATACAGTTCGACGAATACCGGAAGAGCCACATCCCCGACATCCAGCCCCAGCGGCTCCTTGGGCAATCGCTCCCTCTGGTGCGGGCCATCAAAGTGATAGGCCATGTAGACTCGCTGCAATCCAAATCGATCGATCGAAGGCGTGATCTCGACAGCGATCTCTTCTATACGGTAGCGCCGCGGGACTCGGTTAATCAACAACCATCGCTCGATCCCTGCCATCTCTTGCTGCATACCTTGAAGCAATTGAGCCAGCGACTGATCATGCAAGTTGTTGGCTCCTGCAACCACAAGAAACGTAGAGCTGACGCGCATCGCCCGCTCCATGATCTTGCTGCGGTACGTTGCCGCCAGCCTTGATGCATCGGCCGTGAGCCCCTCTCGCGGCGTGCCCTGATGTTCGGATGCCTTCTGGGCTGTCATCTCTTCTGGCAACAGTCCCGTTTGGATATCGGGGCAGTCCATGATCGCAACGCCCCATTGGTCCAGCATGGAGTCCCAGGCGATCAACGGGATTGTCAGGGGATCCGCGTCTGCTTGGGATACAGGATCTCCTCCATCGATCAGCAGCGATGGAACAACATGCCCGTTGTATTGTTGGAAGGCAACGGCTGAATCTTCCGCCAGCTGTTCGATCTTCCCACCGAACAATTGCTGCATCCGATCGGTCAGCATGCGCCAGGATGAGCTATCCTGTTGCCAACTGGCGGGCACCCAGAGGACGAATCGATGGGTCCCCTGATCGCTCCCCTGCCCGATCAATACGCGCCGCCGCCCCTGAGGACTTAGAAAAGATGCCAGCAGACTGCTCTTACCGGCGTTCAGCAGTCCCGTGATCGCGATAATTGGAAAACTGCGCATCTGCTCACTAGCACGCAATTGCCCCAGTAGGGATTCGACCTCCTGCAAATAGTTCGCATGGAGTATCGAATCGCCGACCGGTAATTGCTGCAGCAGTTCGGACCATCGGAGCGCGGACCTCCCGTCGATCGGCTGATCCAATCGTCTCTGAAACCGCACTATCGACTCAGCTAAAGTCACACCGACTACCTGTTGCAATCCGCCCATGAAACCCGGGTTGGAAATCAACCATTCCAAACACCCGAGCAAAAATTTCCACTGCCTTTCTCTCCATCGTACCAAGCCGTCAGAACAAACGATTCGTTTGGCCTCTATCGTAAACGGTCGGAAGAGTCTCCCTTCCCCCTGCAATCGCTACAACCCAACGAACCGGAAGCATTGGTCGCTGGCAAGCCGGAATAGACGATGAGCCATCGTCGAGGATCACTCCACGGACCGCTTCCGATCCGAGAAGGAAACGAGCGAATCTTGCAGAAAGATGCTATGGGGGAAGAGGAGAATTGCGAGTGATATCCGAGTAGGAAGCGAAGGGACCACAGAATAGTCCGCTACGTTGTACGACGGACTTCCAATCCGTCGCGAGGTTTGAAAAGTGGGACCCGCGACCTTGAAAATCAACTTCCTGGAATGCAAACAGGCCGACGTTTTGAGGCGTCGGCCTGCTGGAATCACTTGCGATTGGAACCGAGTTTGTCGGATGTCATCCCATCACTTGCAACGATCCCTGCGACAGATCCACTAGTTTCTCGAAAGAAAATCAACAGGCTCCCAGAACCTATGGATCGCAAGGTCACGCCCTTGGCGTTCTCACGTCGGTCTTATCTTTCCCCTGGTGAATGACTGCTCGCGGAAAAATGATGGAATTTCGATCCAAACTTCGTCAGTGCTACTCTTTCGTTGCCCGCGATCGGCGGAAGCGACGCAACGCACCACCACCGATCATCAGCATTGCGATCGCTGCCGACGAGGGTTCAGGAATCGCTCCCCCACCCGCGACAGTGAATCCGATTGCTGTAGCAGCGGCTACACCGGTGCCGAAGGCAATGTCGTCGACAATCCGATTGGTGCTATCCCAAAACGTGATTTTTGCTGCCGCCTTGGTGTTGTCGAACGCGAAGTTGAGAATGCTGGACGCTGGGCTTCCGTTGTTGGCAGTGATCAAGCCGCTGATCGAATCGATCACGATATCACTGAAGGAGGAACTCGTCGTGAGCGACCCCATCCCTGTGTCGTAGTTCATCGTCAGAGCAATCGCTGGTGCCTCCCCCGTTGCAGTCATGGTCGCCAACGTTCCTCCGTTGCTCACAAAGCTGGTTCCCTGCAATTCCGCAATATTCGCACTCGAGCCGTCCGACAATTGGAATCGGCGAGAGCCATTGGGTAGTCCACCAGCCAACTCCTTCCAAGTGAAGATCTGAATTCCAGAAGTCCCCATGCTATTGAAGGAGCGGTTGCTGCTGTGAAACGACCCTCTCCATAGTGCGTTGCCTGTGCCAGCCGGGTCAATGTATCCCGAATTGGAACTCCAAGCCCCCGACCAGCCCGTACCGCCAATCAACCCGTTCACATTACTTTTAACGGCATAGCTATCGAAGTTTTCGGTCACCAGAATCCCAGCGGACACCGGCGAGACAGCAACTACCGAAAATACGGATGTCCAGGCCATCAAACAGGCCGACAAACCGCTCAACGAAAAAAGAACACTCGACTGCGAAATTCGCACCATATCATTTAACCCTTTAGAAAAACGTCGATTCTTCTGTCACGTTACATCAATCGCTCGTACCGGGCGGTTCCGAGCACCAAGCCAGAATGCCGGCGTTACAGATCAGGTAGTCCACCGGGAAAGCAACTCCACAGCGACTCACCCCTGATGTGTCTCGAACCGACGATCCGACATCGAACCAGCGCGCCAACTCGCCGTTGCGAGTCGGAAAACGCCCGAAGCGGATGAAAGTGCCCGGGACTTGGACATTGCCCCCCCAGGCCTCACAATCGCTAGCATTCCTACAAGTAGTAACGCAGTAGGTAGAGACACCGGTTCCCAATCGACGGTGCAGCGGCCATCGACGTGCCATCCGTCAAAACCCGACGGCGACATTTTTCTGAAACCAAGCCCTCTGTGCTAAAACGCCAATTCTCCCCGAGCCGGTTCCCTTCGATGCGGGGCCTCTATCGAGCGTTTTTCTTCGTTGCGAATCGGGGAAATCGCCACTACGATCGGGTGAACAGCGTCCCAGTTTCAACCGGGCAGTTAGTCGTCCATATCTTGGGATTTCATGAACACCGAGCCTGGTTCCGTCTCCAAGTGGGTGAGCCAGATGAAAGCTGGCGACCGATCGGCTGCGCGGTCTCTCTGGGGTCGCTTCTATGGCAAGTTGGTCCGGGCGGCAACCAGAAGACTTGGACGAAATCCCGACCCATCTCTTGGGGGTGAAGATGTCGCACAAGGGGCTTTTGCCAACGTCTGCGAAGGTTTGCTGACAGGTAAGTATCCCCAACTGGAGAACCGAGACGACCTCTGGAGATTGCTGATGGCTTCGATGGTCAATCGAGTGACCAGTCACTACCGATTCATCAACGCTCAAAAACGGACTGTCGCTCTCAACCAGCCCTTGGACAAGGTCGACGAGAAATCGCTGCTAACGTTGGCAACCCCGGAGGCCCAGGCCGAACTGAAGGATTTGATCGAGCATCTGCTTGAGACGCTGGACCAAGATGACCCAACAGGTGAACTTCGTGAAATCGCACTGCTCTATCTGCAGGAGCACTCAGCGTCCGCCATTGCGAAAAAAATGCGCCGCAGAAAAACGAACATCCTCCAGAAGATTCATCTGATTCGTCTAATGTGGGAGAAGACTCTCGCACCATGAACGAATCGCAAGGCATGACGCCACCAGATCCCTACCTTTCGGTTGATCCCGACTTATGGCGCAAGGTCATCGCAGCAGCAGTCGACTACGAATCCCACTTAGCTCGAGGAATGACTAGTACCCCGGAAGAGTTTGCTGCCGCCTACGACGACATCCCCTCCGAGCTTCTTGTCTGTGAACTGCATCGCATGCTGGACGAATTCCGAAGCGGGGAAACCTGTTGGGGCGGTGAGCCACCAAATCGGTACAGCGATCTGAGGTTGCTGAAGTCCGGCGGCATGGGGGAGATCTACCAAGCTGTCGATTTGGAATGCAACCGGCTGGTCGCGATCAAGAAGATACGATGCGAGTATCAGGAAGACCCCGTCATTCGGTCGCGCTTTCGCGCGGAAGCGGAATTGACGGCATCATTGGAGCACCCTGGCGTCATTCCGATCTATGGGCAGGGAATCGATCCCCAAGGGCGTGACTACTACGCCATGCGACTGATCGCAGGAGAAGGATGTGGAGCCTTCTCCGAGTCGATACGGAGCTTCCATCGGCGGTTCTATTCCGGCCCCAAGGAGCTCTCATGGCACCTGAAAAGTTTGATCCGCCGATTGGTCGATATCGCCGACACCGTCGCCTACGCGCACAGCCAGAACGTTGTCCATCGAGATCTCAAACCCTCGAATGTCTTGATCGGTCCCTATGGCGAAACCTTGATCGCCGATTGGGGCTTGGCCAGGAAAGTCGACCAAGCGACGGTTGCGACGCACGAATCCAGCCACGCCCGTCCCCCCAACACTTCAGCCGACGCAAGTTTGCCTACGCAAGGTGTCGGCACCCCTGGCTACATCGCGCCGGAAGCTGAACACGGACCCTATCAGAAAAACCCATTTGCAGCGGATATCTACTCGCTGGGAGCCATTCTCCATTGCATCCTGACCAATCGGCCACCCGCAATGCATCAAGAGATAGAAACGACCACCACAGAATCTACCGATTTATCCAGCGTCCCCGGGATCACATCACTTCGGGCGATCGCCAATAAAGCCACTTCGCTGGAATGGACCGATCGCTATCCGAATGTCGAAAGCTTTCGATCCGATCTACTCTGCTGGAACGCTGGAGAGCCCGTCTCTGCTCGCCCCGAAAAATGGTGGGAGAAGGCGATACGCTGGCCAAGTCGCCATCGAATCGCTGCGACAGGAATTGCGACCGGCCTAGCGATCTGCCTTCTCGGAGGCTTCCTCTTCCTGCTGTATCAAACCAAGCAAAAACAGAACGCCATCGCCCAGTCGAAAAGGCTTCAGATCGCTCTCGATGAGTCCTCACGACTGCTCGGAGAGACACTCAAGGCAAACGAAATTGCTGAGGGGCGGCGCATCGAGGCGTTCAACAGTCGACTGCTAGCCGAGCGGAGAGAGGATTTGGCGTATGACGGGTTGTTGAAGTTTCAAAAACTACTGGTCACCAATCAGGAGATCTTCCAGTCTCCTGCTCTTGCCCAACTCAATGACACCCTCGCATCTCAGTCCAAATCGATGCTTCTTGCCATCGTGAGCAACTTGCAACAGGATCGCCCTCCTAACCCCAGTTCCGTGATGCGACTTGGACAGATGGCCTGTCGACTTGCGTATATGGAATTGAACCTCAATCAACCCGACAAAGCCAACGAGTTGCTGGATCAAACTTCCGCTAGCTTGCAAACCTTGCTGGAAGACCCCCATTTGCCCACAGACACTCAAAATACCATGCACCTCATGATTGGCGAGATGAAGTGCGAGCAAGGGGCGATCCAGATGACTCTCGGGAAACTGAAGGAGGCAGCGCCGTTTTTCGAGCAGACGGTGGGGAAATTGGAACCTCTGCTGACGCAAGAGGAACTCCAAAGTGACCAGCTTCATATGGCGAGATCGATCACGGCAAGAGCATGGTCCTACCTTGCTATGGTGGAAACCCATCAAGGAAATCTCAACCAAGCCCAAACCATGCAACAGAAGGCGCTCGGTCTGTTCGACTCCGAACAACCGAGAAACTACGGTGAGGCGTTGGCACGGGTGCAGGTCCACGGCAACATGTCGATTCTTCAGGAGCGATCGGGGGCGATTCAGGAGGCACTCGATCACTTGCTTCTCGCTGCCGAGGCCGTGGACGAAGCATTTGGGATGCTCGACGAAAACCCCACCGGCTTCGACTCGGGGACGAACTCCCTAGCTCCTCCTTTCGATTTGATTGAGATGCGGTCCCAAATCCATCATGAACGCGCCCGCCTGATAATCGCTCACCAAAACCAGCAATCCGCCATTCCGGTTCTGAACGAACTGTTCCAAAAAGAAATCAGCTCTCTACGCCAGATTCCCCAGCAGATCAAATTGGTTGGCACGTTTCAACGGACGGCCACAACACTCCAACTACTCCTGGCAGCCAGTGGCGATCAGCAACGAGCGATCGAGATTTCCGACCTGTGGACCAGTATGGCAGAACAACTGGTCGCACTTCCGATCGCTTCCCAACCGCACTGGATGCTGCTGATCAACGCGCACCACACCGCCGGGCATATGCTTCAGCAATTCCATCGCAATCAAGCGGCGACGGAAAGATACCAACAAGCTCTCGAGAGCTGCCAAGAGGCGGTGAATCGAGATATACGAACCCCGGATATCGTGTACCAACGGGTCGAATTGCAGATGCATCTATTCCAATTGCTGCTCCAAGAAATGCCTTTCGCCGAGGTCGAGAAGCATTTTTCGCAGGCCGCAGAAAGTGCAAAGGAACTGCTCTCATTGCCTTCGGCCCCTGAATCTCTAAAGGAAGCCGCCATCGATCAACTCCAGCGGGGCATCGCTTCCATGCGTTCGGCACAGCAAGAGGAAGCTGCGATCCGATGGCAAGACCAACTTCCGTCGGATCGACAGAACCCTTAAACCAAAGGAGCTCTCGATCTCGATCCGTCCCAAGATGCAGTTGACGGAGCCCCTGTCGTCGGCAAAACAATCCTATACCGACAGGAGCCCACGGGGCTGCGGGGGTAACTTCGAAGCTTGCCGCGACTATTCCGGCGGAAGCATCAGTACGTCAGCCGATAAGAAGGCCTCCCCAATCGAACCAAGTGGAGATCAGCATTTCTCCCAGGGTTCAACTTCTTTCAGACGAGCGAGTTTCGGCGGTGTTCCCCAAAATTCATTCCAAGATGGTGAGCGAACGGGCGAACGAGACATAGAAGACTGACATTAAGCGATCTTCCGGCAGCTAGTTTGGACAACATGAAGCTACAGTTCCCGTGTAGTGCTATCGCAAGAAACATGCAAAGCATCAAGGAGACTCACCTTTGATGATCCGTTGCTCACCCAAGCGTTCTATCCAGCTAACGGCTGTCGTCCTCCTATCCTCCCTGGGTTGCGATCTCTCGATTTCAAATCTGGCCTCCAGGCCATCGATCCGTGGGAATGGAGTCGTTGTCACCCAGGAGCGATCGATTGAGGACTTTGATTCGGTTGAAGTGCACGGCGGAGTTCGAATCGAAATCTCTTGCGATGCCGAACCTGAACTAACGATTTCCGGCGAAGAGAATCTGCTTGCGATCATCGAAACCACTTGCGTCGACGGTCGCTTGAAAATCCGCTCGAATCAGTCCTATTCCACTACGCAGCCCATTAAAATCCAGGCCAGTTGCTCTCAACTGAAGCGTTATGAAGGCAGCGGCGCCAGCCGAGGCACGATCGTCGAAGTTCACTCGGACTCGCTGGATGCCCAGCTTTCCGGAGCGAGTAGCTTGGTGGTTCAAAGCGGTCGTGTCGGCACTCTGAAGGGAAACACCTCCGGCGCTTCCACGCTTCAAGCCGACACACTCCAGATCTCCAAAGCCCAGGTCGCAACTTCTGGTGCATCGCGAATGGCTTTGCAAGTTGCGGAAAAACTATCGGCATCGGCCAGTGGCTCTTCTCGCATCACCTACCGAGGAAGTCCCGAAATCGTATCGAGAGAGACCAGTGGAGTTTCAAGCATTCGGGAGCAGAAGTAGACCAAGTAGAGGTGTACTCTATCTGCCAGTCGCGAATGGAACCATCGCGGTTGGCACTTTCAGAGGCTTTCGGATGATGCAACCATTTTGGAACCGTTCCAAAGTCGAAAGCCGGGGCTATCAGAGCTGATCGTGAGTGGCGATCGCCTCGCTACCTTCGGTTGGAATCGCCCCCGGAAGCTCACCGCACGGCTCGCACCTTTCCGTCAGGGGACCTTCAAATCCTAGCGCGAGGCCGAGCCATCCAGTGGGCGATGCGAACTGAAGAAGCAGACGCTCGAGCAACCCGGCCGGAATCCAGGCGATACTTGCCACACGAGTCGATATCTTTTGCTGTGAAGGACTCTCGCATCACGGCTGCGTGAAGTGTCGGATGCATATCGAAACACGAAATCCGCCCTCCTCAGCCATCCCTGCGTTCAAAGGGTTGTCATTGTGCTGCGTCGGGGTACAGGACATTGGATTAAGGTGACGAAAAAACCGCGTCGGTTTAGGGCCGACGCGGTTTAGGATCAGTTTTTCTTCTTGCAAGCGGGACTCGCCAGTGGCGTCAGTGATCAGCTGCAACCATTGCTCTGCCCGCAGTTGGGGCAAAGATAGCAGGCGGCATTCCGGTAGGTGATGCAACCACAGTTGGAGCAGGAGGGAGCGTCCGCCTGGATTGACCCCATCTGACGGCTGAGCACCGACTCTTGTCCATTCGCACCCGATGTTGCCTGCAGCAGCTTTTGCACCGTCTGGGTGAAGCTGACCGCTGGAACACTCTCCGCCCCGTTGCCGTTGACCGGTACAGTCGACAGCTTGGTCTTCTTCCCTTCAGCCGCCCGTGCGTCCCCTTCTCCCTCCGCTTTGCCGCTTCCTGACTGGGATTCACGGAACCCTGGCAGGAAGGTCAGTCCCAACCAACGGAAGATGTAGTCGACAACGCTTCTAGCTGTCCGGATCTCTGGATTGGTCGTGTGCCCCATCGGTTCAAACCGAGTGTGGCTGAACTTGTAGACCAAAACGTCCAGAGGGACGCCATACTGAAGGGCAATCGAGATGGCAGTGCCGAAGCTATCCATCAAGCCGCCGACAGTGCTTCCTTCCTTCGCCATGGTGATGAAGACTTCGCCGGGACGTCCATCGGGATAGAGACCAACGTTGATGTAGCCTTCATGACCACCGACATTGAACTTGTGAGTCACCGAGTTGCGGGTATCGGGCAAGCGTTCGCGGCCTGGTTTGGTCGCTGCAGCGGCTCCCTTCTTCCCTTCCACCTTGGTCGACAGCGGTTGGCTCTGCTTCGAACCATCCCGGTAGATGGCGATTGCCTTGAGCCCCAGTTCCCAGCCCCAGAGATACGCGTTGGCGATATCTTCCGGAGTCACATCGTTAGGCATATTCACCGTCTTGCTGATCGCGCCCGACAGGAAGGGCTGAGCTGCCGCCATCATCTGGACGTGAGCTCGCCAACCGATGCTGCGAGTCCCCTGAGCCGGTTTGAAGGCACAATCGAAGACGGGCAGATGGGAATCCTTGAGCCCAGGTGCTCCTTCGATCGTATCCCGGTCGTGGACGTAGGCTTCGATCGCCTGCACGCTGGCATCGTCATAGCCCAGCGTCTTGAGCCCCAGCGATAGCGAACGGTTGATGATCTTCATCATCCCACCACCTGCCATCTGCTTGTACTTGACCAAAGCGATGTCCGGTTCGATGCCTGTGGTATCGCAGTCCATCATGAAGCTGATGGTTCCGGTGGGAGCCAAAACGGTTGCCTGAGCGTTGCGGAAGCCATGCTTCTTCCCTTTCTCCAGCACCATCTCCCAAAGTGCTCGGCAAGCATTCTTCAGCTCTGGTGGCGATGCCGGATCGATCTGCTCCACCGAATCCCGGTGCATCTGCATGACGCGCAGCATCGGGTCGCGATTGGCTTCGTAGTCGGCGAATGGTCCCACCACCGCCGCCATCTCGGCACTGGCCAGATTGGCTGCACCATGCAGAAGGGCCGTCACCGCTCCGCAGAGACCACGAGCCGACTCGGAGTCGTAGGACATGCCAAGTGTCATCGCCAGCGAACCCAGGTTCGAGTAACCCAGGCCCAGTGGACGATAGCGATGGCTGTTGTACGCAATGCGATCGGTGGGGTAGCTGGCGTGATCGACCAGGATCTCCTGAGCGATGAAGAAAATACGGCAGGCTGCCACAAACCCATCGACGTCGAAAGAACCATTCTCACGACGGAACTTCAGCAGATTGATCGACGATAGATTGCATGCCGTGTTGTCCAGGAACATGTACTCCGAGCAAGGGTTGCTGGCGTTGATGCGACCGGAGTTAGGGCAGGTGTGCCAGCGATTGATCGTCGTGTCGTACTGAACACCGGGATCGCCGCAGTGCCAAGCACATTCGGCCATCCGATTCAGCAACGTCTTGGCGTCATAAACCGGCGGTTCCCCTGAGGAATTGTCGCTGACCCAACGTGTCTTCCAGGGCTGGCCCTTCTTGACCGCTTCCATGAATTCGTCGGTGACACGCACCGACAGGTTCGCATTCTGGAACATCACCGAGGAATACGCTTCCCCGTTGAAGTTGGATTCGTACCCTTCGCGAATCAGCGCATGGGCCTTTTGTTCTTCCCGATGCTTGCACTCGATGAACTCTAGAATGTCGGGGTGCCAGACCTTGATCGACTGCATCTTGGCAGCCCGCCTGGTCTTTCCACCCGACTTCACCACCGCTGCAATCTGGTCGTAAACTCGCATGAACGAAAGTGGACCGCTAGGCTTGCCACCTCCAGCCAGCTTCTCGCGGCTGCTGCGGATGGTCGACAGGTCGGTTCCCGTCCCCGATCCGAATTTGAAGAGCATCGCTTCGCTGGTCGCCAGCCGCATGATGTCTTCCATGTTGTCTTCCACCGACTGAATGAAGCAAGCCGAGCCCTGGGGAAACTCGTACGGATTTTCCGGCTGCTCCACTTGCCCCTTCTCGACGTTGTAATGCCAATTGCACTTGGCACCCTTCACGCCATACTGCTGCGCCAAACCGACGTTGAACCAAACGGGAGAATTGAACGCACCTACCTGATGCAGGCACAGCCAGCTCAGCTCTCGGTAAAACTGCTCGCCATCCTCCGGCGTATCAAAATACCCATCAGCCATCCCCCAGTCAGCGATCGTGCGCGTGACGCGATGGATCAGCTGGCGTACGCTGTACTCACGCTCCTCTGCCTTGGTCGGATCGCCGTAAAAATACTTGCTGACCACAACATTGGTCGCCAACTGACTCCAAGTCGTCGGGATCTCGCAATTGGTCTGCTCGAACAGCACCTTACCGTTTTCGTCTTTGATCGAAGCCGAACGTGTTTCCCAGTCGACCGTGGTGAAGGGATCAGTCGCAGACGGCGGGCAAAACCTGGCCGGCACCTTGAGGCCCGGACGATTGCCACGCACCTCCTTGGTGGTGCGGCTCTTCCCCTTCATCTCACGCCCTAGTTCTGCCGTTGCCATCGATATTGCTCCTTCTGAATGGTACGAGATAAGTCCAAAGGATGAGCGCTATCGCACTCCTCAATGGTATACAGAAATTCATCCCTAAAACAAAATTTGGGTATCATACCCGCCTAAGATTCCTTGCAAACCCGGGCCAATCGACCTCTCCAGGTCCGATGCCTTCCGACGGTTTGTCGCTCGCGATCCTCTCACCACTACCTGTAGTGGTCGCTCTTAATGAGAGCACTATCGGTTGCGAATGGTCCAACAGTCTAGCGAAGCCATCGGGCATGTCAAATTTCGATGAAGGGAGCGCGAAACTCCAATGGACACTAGGGATTTCTAGCGCCATCACCCCTGCGGGTGGCGATCCGAAGGCCGGTTCGCAAACCTCCCTAAGTCTAATTGGAGCAAGGGCTTAAGAATGCTTCCGCACCCCCTCGAAGCGCTAAACGGTGTGGAACGAAAAAAAGAAGAAAATTTTAAGATCTCCACCACGAACCCCCCTGTAGGATAGTGTTCATAAGATTCCAATGGCTGCTCATTTCCCCCAAATTGTCCACTCGGGCGCGT
>Ga0315900_10003558_pt1 | contig 22653 bp, 30 predicted proteins | sample LakEriMetagenome_FD_203521 | JGI IMG/M metagenome (GOLD analysis project Ga0315900, IMG submission 203521) | Freshwater fungal communities from buoy surface, Lake Erie, Ohio, United States - Buoy 12 MA114 | ecosystem: Environmental > Aquatic > Freshwater > Lake > Lake biofilm | place: USA: Lake... | reverse complement strand
GTGGCGTCATGGTGTGAACACTGTTTCGTAACCACAATTCAAATTTCAAAAAATCCGGATAACCTATACTGTACAAAAACACAGTACCCCCATAAAATTTTATAAAAATTTGAAAAAACTCGAGGCGAAAAAAACCCCCGGGCATCTGCAGACGTTCCGGGGGTAAAGATGGCAACTGAACCATCGAGGAGAAGCAAAAATACAATCGCTTGCATTGTTGCCAAGAAGAAGTGTACACTAGCGCCAACGAGGAAGCAACTGAAACGGATTCCTACGCATGTTAGATCACTTGGTGCATTTTGAACCTGAGGTCACCTCTCGGGAAGGCTTTGAAAAACTGGACGACGCGTCGCCCGAGGATGTCCTGTCTGCGCAAGTTACTACAGAGCAGTGGTTAGCAGAGCTGGGTGTGGACGATGACGAGTCTGTTGCAAACCAACAACAGACACAAGCTGCGCGAAAAGCTTTCAACACGCTGACTACCAACTCAGATACTGCGGAGCAAAAAGCTTCCCTTGCAGAACTTAAGACTCCCCCTGCTGTACGCCACTTGACGGGTATGCTGGCTGCGTATGACTGGCAGTTCATTGATATGGCGCAGGAGATCCGGGGCTACACAGTGGCAAAACTAGTAGAAGAGACTAAGTCGCCCAACGCCAACATCCGACTAAAAGCTTTGATCGCGCTAGGCAAAGTCACGGAAGTCGGGCTGTTTACTGAGCAAATTGAGGTCAAAAAGATTGAGATGAGCGACGCTGAAGTTGAGCAGCGCATCAAGGATAAGTTGGCTAAGTTCATGGGAGTGATAGACGTGGTGGACGTTTCCGAGCGCCCAGAAGATATCCCACCTGTGCAGAATGATGGGTCAGAGAGCACAGATGAATCTTGAACAGTTTACGTCTATAAGCAAAGTTGAGCTGGAAGCCATACAGAAAGCGCTTCCGCACATGAGCTTGCATGACAAGATTGAGCTTCTTGACGATATAGAAGTGCGAGAACGCCGCGCCAGTCTGCAAGCTGCTAAAACAAACATGCTGGGCTTTGCTACTGCGGTGTATCCGGGCTTTAAGATTGGGCCGCACCATAGGAAGCTGGCAAAAATCTTCACAGATGTGGTTGAAGGCAAGAAAAAGCGGGTGATTATCAACATCGCGCCGCGTATGGGCAAGTCGGAGTTCAGCTCTTACCTGTTCCCTGCGTACTTTCTGGGCAAATACCCCAACAAGAAGATTATCATGGGCACGCACACGGCGGGTTTGTCTGAGGACTTTGGTCGGCGGGTACGAAATTTGATTGACTCAGAGGAGTATCGCGATGTTTTTCCTCAAACATTGGTGGCAGACGACCAAAAAGCCGCTGGTAAGTGGTCTACAAGCGCTGGCGGTCAGTACTATGCTGCTGGTGTCGGGGGCGCTCTTGCTGGTCGTGGTGCTGATTTGTTCGTTATTGATGATCCTCATTCCGAGCAGGACGTTAAAACAAATAGCAGACTGGCTTTTGATACCGCATGGTCGTGGTTCCAGACAGGGCCGCTCCAACGTTTGATGCCGGGCGGGGCGATCATAGTCATTATGACTAGGTGGTCGCTGTTGGACTTGACTGGGCGGCTGCTTGACTACCAAGCCAAGAACCCAGAGGCTGTGCCGTGGGAGATTGTGGAGCTGCCTGCGATACTGAACGAAGACAGCGAGGACGAGAAGTCACTTTGGCCAGAGCAGTGGCCGCTGGCGTCCTTGAAATCAACAAAAGCGTCGCTTGACCCACGGTATTGGAACGCGCAGTACATGCAGCAGCCCACATCTGAGAACTCAGCCGTCATCTCACGCAGGATGTGGCGTAGTTGGGAGAAGGATGACCCACCAAAGTGTGACTACATCATTCAGTCTTGGGATACGGCGTTTGAGACTAAGAACAACTCTGACTATTCAGCATGCACCACATGGGGCGTGTTCTATAACGAGGAAGAGAATGACTCACCGCAGCTGATATTGCTCGACGCGTTTAAAGACCGGATGGCTTTTCCAGAACTTAAGGCCGTGGCGCTCAAACATTGGAAAGAGTGGGAGCCAGACGCGTTCATTGTGGAGAAAAAGGCAGCTGGCGCACCACTAATACAAGAACTTCGGGCCACTGGCATACCGGTGCAGGAGTTCAGCCCGTCACGGGGCAACGACAAGATGGTGCGTGTGAACGCAGTTGCAGATTTATTCAGCAGTGGTAAAGTCTGGGCACCTGACACACGCTGGGCACGGGAAGTAATTGAAGAGATGGCGGCGTTTCCTGTTGGGGAACACGACGACTACGTGGATACGACAACACAGGCGCTGTTGCGATACAGACAAGGTGGGTTTATTGCTCTCGACTCAGACGAGAAAGAAGACCGGCTGTATGGCTACGGGCGCAAAGCGGCATACTATTAAGGAACAACATGGCAACGAACATCGACAAAGCGCTGTACCAACAACCCGTTGGCATCGACGCACTTGCAGAGCAAGAGTCCCCCATTGAGATCGAGATCGTTGATCCCGAAGAAGTCACCATCGGCATGGATGGTATGGAGATCAGTTTGATCCCCGATGAAGACAAGGACGAAGAAGGTTTTAACGACAACCTTGCCGAATACGTTTCTGCTGGCGTTTTGCAATCCCTTGCTGGCGATTTGGCCGGAGACATTGATAACGATAAAGCGTCGCGCAAAGAGTGGGAGAAGTCTTACATTGAGGGTTTGAAACTGCTCGGCCTTCAGATGGAGGAGCGCACAGAACCTTGGAACGGCGCGTGCGGCGTGTTCCACCCCATGATTACAGAAGCGGTTGTTCGCTTCCAAGCCGAGACAATCACCGAGACGTTCCCTGCTCGTGGCCCCGTGCGTACCAAAATTGTAGGTAAAGACTCCCCAGAGACACGGGAGAAAGCGGCCAACGTTGAAGAAGACATGAACTTTGAGTTGACAGAGAACATGGTTGAGTTTCGTGCTGAGCACGAGCGCATGTTGTGGTCACTGCCAGCTACGGGTTCAGCGTTTAAGAAGGTGTATTTTGACCCCAACCTTGGCCGTCAAGTTTCGATGTTCATTCCTGCCGAGGACATCATCCTCCCATACGGCGCGACAGATTTAGATACATGCCACCGCGTCACGCATGTGATGCGTAAGACCAAGAATGAGATTATCAAGCTGCAGCAGTCGGGCTTTTACCTAGACACAGAGCTGTCTGACCCAACACGCGAGCAGACAGACATTCAGAAAGCCAAGGATAAAGAGACAGGCTTTAGTGACTTAAACGATGAGCGCTACATCTTGCTTGAGTGCCACGTTGACTTAGACCTTGAAGGCTATGAAGACGAGGACGAAGACGGCGAGAAGACCGGCATCATGTTGCCGTACGTTGTGACAATCATTAAAGGTACGAACGACATCTTGTCTATTCGTAGAAATTGGAAAGAAGACGATGACCTCAAACTTAAGCGCCAGCACTTCGTCCACTACCAGTACATCCCCGGCTTTGGAGCCTACGGCTTTGGCCTCTTCCACCTCATTGGTGGCTTTGCCAAATCTGCGACATCTCTCATGCGCCAGTTGGTGGATGCGGGCACACTGTCGAACTTACCGGGTGGACTCAAGTCCCGTGGCCTTCGGATTAAAGGTGATGACACACCGATTGCCCCCGGCGAGTGGCGAGATGTAGACATTGGCTCTGGCAACATTCGGGACAATATCCTGCCGCTGCCATACAAAGAGCCTAGTGCTACGCTGTACAACTTGCTCAACAACATTGTTGAAGAGGGCCGCCGTTTTGCGTCTACTTCAGACATGAAAGTAGCCGACATGAGCGCGAACGCGCCCGTGGGTACAACGCTAGCTTTGCTTGAGCGCCAGCTTAAAGTCATGTCTGCTGTGCAGGCCCGTGTGCACTTTGCATTGAAGCAAGAGTTAAAACTCTTGAAGAACCTGATCCGTGACTACACGGATCCAGATTACACATACGATCCAGAGTACGGCAACCGCAAAGCTAAGCAAGCGGACTATGACTTGGTAGATGTGATCCCTGTGTCTGACCCCAATGCGGCGACGATGAGCCAGCGTGTGGTGCAGTACCAAGCCGTGATTCAGATGGCGCAGATGGCTCCGGACATTTACAACTTGCCAGAGTTGCATCGCGGGATGCTGGACGTGCTGGGTGTTAAGAACGCTGACAAGCTTGTACCAATTGAGGACGATCAGAAACCGATTGACCCTGTGCAAGAGAATCAAAATGCGCTCAAGGGCACACCGCTCAAGGCGTTCTTGCACCAAGACCATCAGTCACACATCCAAGTGCACATGATGATGTTGCAAGACCCGATGATTCAGCAGTTCATTGGCCAGAACCCACAGGCTCCCAAGATCATGGGCGCACTTACTGCGCACATTGCAGAACACGTTGGCTACAAGATGCGTCAGCAAATTGAGCAGCAGTTGGGCATGCCACTGCCACCCGAAGACGAGAAGTTGCCCCCGCAGGTGGAGATCGCGCTCTCAGGCATGATGGCTCAAGCGGCCAATCAGGTGTTGATGCAGAACCAAGCGCAAGCTGCCCAGCAGCAGGCACAGCAACAAGCACAAGACCCGGTCTTGCAGCTTCAGATGCAGGAGTTGCAGATCAAACAAGGCGAGCTGGAGCTCAAGAAACAAAAGCTGATGATCGACGCCGCTATTGCTTCCGACAAGCAGGCGCTAGAAGAAGAGAAAGTCAAAGGCAACTTGGAGCTGGACTCTCTCAAGGTCGGTGCACAGATCAACGAGAGCAAGACCAAACAACAGTTTGAGCAAGAGCGTGCAGGCGTACAGCTGGGCACTGACATTGCAAAGAGTAAAGCCCAGCTGGATTTACAAGCGCGAACTGCAGCATTGCAGCACGCATCAAAAAACCAACCTAAACCAACCAAATGATTCAAGACTTCGCACGCGTATTGCGCGAAAAATTACGCACGGACATGAACAACTACGCCGACGATCTCGCTGGCGGTTCGTGTCGATCATTTGAAGAATATCAAAAACTTTGTGGTGTTATTTCGGGTCTAGCACTTGCAGAGCGTTATCTACTCGACCTGCTGCAGAAAGTTGAAGAATCAGATGAGTAATCTTGATTTGTCTCCCGGTGCTTTTGCACTGCCTGAAACCATCGAGCCTATGGTGGCCCCCGCCCCAGAAGCTACGGACGAAGAAAAAGCACGACAACTACCCGACCCCACAGGTTGGAAGATTTTGTGCGCTGTGCCAGACGTCTCTGACAAGATTGAAGGTACTGATTTGTACAAACCGACAGCCACCATGCGTCAAGAAGAGCACTCAACAACTGTGCTATTTGTGATGAAAGTTGGCCCAGATGCGTACAAAGACACCGCCAAGTTCCCCGCAGGAGCATGGTGCAAAGAAGGTGATTTTGTGCTTGTACGTACGTATTCTGGTACGCGAGTCAAGATTTACGGTAAAGAGTTCCGTCTCATCAACGACGACCAAGTTGATGCTGTTGTTCAGGATCCCAGAGGGATTACACATGCGTAGTGAAGCTCAGAAAGAGGCTCGCCGTCGCTACGAGGCCAGTGAAAAAGGTCAGGCAGCAAAGCGTAGGCACGAAGCGACGTATAGGGCGTCTGGCGGCAGAGCCGCTACAGAAGCGCGTCGAAAAAATGTACCTCTTTCAGATGCAAGACGAGCAGCAAGAGTTAAATGGGCTGAGAACAACCAAGCGTATTTCACGGCGATGCGATCTTATCGCAGGACGTTGGAGAAGGCCCTCAACCCATTTGAATTTTGGGTGCTACAGGAAGCTGTATCACTTGCTCGGTTGAGAGAACACGTTGTTGGCGGCCATTGGCATGTCGATCATGTGCTACCGGTGTCTAAAGGCGGCGACAGTCGCCCGGACAATATACAAGTCGTACCGGCGATTTGGAACCGACGAAAGTCAAACGTACACACCGAACGTTTTATTGGTGCATAAGGAGTAAAAATGGCTATAAAAGACGAATTTAAGTTCCCCGACGAAATCGACGACAAAAAAGAACCTGAGATTGAAATCGAGGTGGAAGGCGACGTTGAGATAGAAATCGAAGACGACACGCCTGAACGTGACAGGGGCCGCAAGCCCTTGGACAAAGAAGTTCTTGATCCGACCGACGAAGAAATTGAGTCGTACTCCGACAAGGTGAAGAACCGAATCAAAGAGTTGACCCACGCCCGTCACGACGAGCGCCGAGTCAAAGAAGCCACGATGCGGGAGAAACAAGAGCTAGAGCGTCTTGCACAGCATCTTGTAGAAGAAAACAAACGCCTCAAGCAGAACGTCTACACAGGACAGGAAGCTGTTATTGAAGGTGCTAAACAGCGTGCCGATTCCGAACTGGATATGGCGCGTCGCAAACTCAAAGCGGCCCAAGAATCTTTTGACACGGACGCCATCATTGAAGCCCAAGAAGCGGTGATGGACGCCAAGATTAAAGTTGAACAAACAAAAAATTATCGTCCAACCCCTTTACAGGAAGATAATTTTGATGTACAAACTCCACAAACCCAGCCTGCAAAGGCTGAGCCCGACGAAAAGACACTGCGCTGGCAGGCAAAAAACCAGTGGTTCGGCGCTCAAGGGTTTGAGGAATACACCAGCTACGCACTAGGGCTGCACCAGAAACTAGTCACAAACGGGGTTGACCCCCGCTCTGAAGAATATTTCGAGCAAATTGATGCTCGCATGAAGTCGACGTTCCCTGATATTTTCAGTGGAGCCCGAGACAAAAGGTCTGGTGAGGCAGTCAAGAAGCCTTCCACGGTCGTTGCTTCTGCATCTCGTTCTACGAGCGCAGGAAAGGTGAAGCTAACTACGACGCAAGTTGCGTTGGCTAAAAAGTATGGACTAACCCCGCAGCAGTATGCTGCTGAAGTGATGAAATTGGAGAGACAGAATGGCTGAAACACAAGACCGCACACAACGTGATTTAAAAACACGCGAAAAACAAGTTCGATACGTTTACAAACCATCGAGCGCCCTGCCCGATCCGACACCTGATCCTGATTTTGAGTTTCGCTGGATTGCGACACACATTTTGGGGCAGTCTGATCCAACCAACGTGTCTCGTAAGACTCGCGATGGCTGGGTACCGGTTAAGGCAGTAGACCATCCGGAATTGATGATGGAAGGTAACGCTGTAACAGGCAACGTCGAAATTGGTGGACTCATGCTTTGCAAGATCCATAAGGGCCAATTACAGGCGATGGCTGAGTACTACGCCTCCCAAGCTCAAAACCAGATGGACTCAGTGGACAACCACTTCATGCGAAATAATGACCCAAGAATGCCGTTGTTTTCTGACCGCAAGTCGACAACAACACGCGGAGCTGGGTTTGGTTCTGGTTCTAAATAAACATAGGAGTCTTTCATGGCTTATCCAACGGTCTCGGCCCCCTACGGCCTACAACCGATCAACCTGATCGGTGGGCAGGTGTTTGCAGGTTCTACCCGCAGCATCCCTATCGCCAGCGCTTACGGCACATCCATCTATTACGGTGACATTGTGAAGTTTGCAACTGGTAATATCGTTCGTACAGCGCTGACATATACGTCTGCCACCTATGATGCCGGTACTGTCGGCGTCTTCTTGGGTTGCTCGTATACCAGCCCCACGACCGGTCAGAAACTGTTCTCACAGTACTGGCCTTCTGGCACCGTAGCTTCTGATGCAGTTGCTATCGTTGCTGATGATCCTGACACCTTGTTCAAGGTCGTTGCTGTTAATAACAGCGGCTCTAACGTCAGCACTACCATTGCCGCCTTCGGTCAGCAATTGGTTGGTTCTAACGCTTTTGTCGTAACTGGCAACACTGCGAACACAACCGCAGGTAACTCCGCAATTGCTATTTGCTTGGATACAAGCAATGCTCGTATTGCTACAACTACTCCTTTCCGTATCGTTGGTTTGGTGCCTGACACAGGTATCACTACAACTGCTACTTTGGGAGCCACTGCAACTAGCGCCAGCCAAACACTGTCTGCTGCCAACTCTGACATTAAAGTCGGTATGGCAATCAGCGGTACAGGCGTGACCGCAGGTACTTTTGTGACTGCAATCTCTGGTACGTCTTTGACCGCCAGCGCTTCTATCACTGGTACATCAGGGAACACTTTGACATTCGTTGGTTCGCCAGAAGTCATTGTGAAATTCAACTTTGGCTACCACAGCTACTACGCTGCGGCTGGTGTTTAAGGAGTAACTTAAAATGGCTATTTCACGCGCACAACTACTTAAAGAACTCCTGCCCGGCTTGAACGCCTTGTTTGGTTTGGAATACGCTCGCTACGGCGAAGAGCACAAAGAAATCTACGAAACAGAGAAATCTGAGCGTAGCTTTGAAGAAGAGACAAAACTGTCTGGCTTCTCTGCTGCTCCCGTCAAGAACGAGGGTTCTGCCATTGCTTATGACAATGCGCAGGAAGCTTTCACCGCACGTTACAACCACGAGACTATTGCTCTGGGCTTCTCCATCACTGAAGAAGCTGTGGAAGATAACTTGTATGACAGCTTGTCAGCCCGTTACACCAAAGCCTTGGCTCGCGCTATGGCTTACACCAAGCAAGTTAAAGCTGCTTCCGTCTTGAACAACGGTTTCAGCGGTTCATACTTGGGTGGTGACGGTGTTTCTTTGTTCTCCACGGCTCACCCCTTGGTTAACGGCGGCACAAACAGCAACCGTCCATCAACAAACGCTGACTTGAACGAAACATCGTTGGAAAACGCTGTGATTCAAATCGCCGGTTGGACTGATGAGCGTGGTCTGTTGATCGCTGCTAAGCCCCGTAAGTTGATTGTTCCCCCAGCACTGATGTTCGTTGCAACTCGTTTGCTTGAGACTTCTTTGCGTGTTGGTACAACCGACAACGACATCAACGCGTTGAAAAACAACGGTTCTATCCCTGAAGGTTACACAGTTAACCACTTCTTGACAGATACGAACGGCTGGTTCTTGACAACTGATGTGCCTAACGGTTTGAAGCACTTCGAACGTACTCCTCTGCAAAACTCCATGGATGGTGATTTTGACACTGGCAACGTCCGTTACAAGGCTCGTGAGCGTTACAGCTTCGGCTGGTCTGATCCTCTGGGTATCTTCGGTTCACCCGGTACATCCTGATATTTCTTCGGAAATATTTGAAAGGGGCCTTGTGCCCCTTTTTCTTTTGCTGTATATTGTCTTTAATCCGGGCTTTCCGGTACATCAAACAGTCCCGGCTGACGACATACCGATTGATGTACTTAACTTGTATGTAAGGACATATCATGGGATTCGCAACTCACCTTGGCCCTTGGCTCTTGGGCACAGTCAAAAACACTACTGGCACAACTGCTGGCACTATCCGCAACTTGGGCAACACCATTGTTTGCCAGAGTAAAAACGGCGTAGCGTACAACGACACCGCCGCATCTTCTGCATTCACAATCCCTGCTGGCTCATTGATTACTTCAATTCAGCTCTTGCAGACCACCACATTCACTGGTACATCCGGTGTTATCACCATTTATGCAAACGGTACAGCTATCGCCACTTGCGCGGCTATTACCGGCGGTACTGCTGGCGTGATCACTTTCACTGGCACTGCTGCTCAAATGTCTTCATGGGTTAACTCAGGTTCAACTGATGACATCATTACCTACACAATGGCAAGCAGCGGTACTTTAAGTGCTGGCGCTGGTACTTTGGTAATGGCTTACGCTGTTCGTGATTCTGATGGCTCAAGTGTTCCCGCTTCTTCTTGATAGGAGCGCAAAATGCGTGCTGTCGTACTTTCTGTTACGGGGATTAACAACTCCCCTGTCTACCCAGTAGACACCTACATCTCCCCCAGTAACATGGGGTTGGCTGTGGTTGTCTCTGGGACTATCACGTACAAAGTGCAATACACTTTTGACGATATTTTTGCGGCTGGTTACAGCCCAACAGCCGGTACAAGTACATGGTTTGACCATCCTACCTTGACTGGTTCAGCTTCGCTTAACTCCAACATTGCATACCCCGTGCGAGGCATTAGGATTAGTTCTTCTGCTGGTTCGGGCACTGCTACATTGACAATTATCCAAGCCGGTGGCGGAGGTAACGCATGAGCATTTCTACCGATATTACTGGGAGTGGTAGCGGCAATCAACTTTTGGATTTATTGGCGTTAGTCTCAAACCCAGACGCTTACAAAGCCAAAGTTGATGCACTAGAAGCGGCTACAGCAGAGAACAAAAAGTACGTGGAGGCCATTGGCCCCGCTACTGAGATTGTTGCTTTGCGTGATAAGGCTGCGGCTCAAAAGGAAGAGGCAGATGCACTGGTCGCTAAGGCCAATGCAGACGCTACAACCATTGTGGCCGATGCTAAAACGCAAGCTGCTGACATTGTTTCTACGGCTCAAACCAAGGCTAAGGATGTCACTGCCAAGGCTAAAACTGCTGAAACTAATGCCGCCGCCTCTACTGCAGCTGCTCAAAAGTTGATGGACGAAGCGGTTGCTGCACAGGATAAAGCTACAAAAGCATTGGCCGCAGCAGAAGGTTTAAACGCCGCTGCTGAACAAGCCAAAGCTGATGCTGAAGCCGCCAAGAAAGACGCAGAAGCTACCAAAGCAAGTATTTTGGCAAAGCACCAAGCCTTTATTGAAAGCTTGTAATGGCATCAGTAGTCGCCCTGACGGAACTATTGACGATCAACACGGGGGGTTCCCCCGTGACTCCGTCCAATCCGTTGCCTGTATCAATAGATGGGTTTACGATTGCGCAGCCTGATGGTCTGCCAGTTGTTCCTGCAAACATCACAGGTAAGTTCCGCGAGTCGTTTGAGAACTTCATACCCGGCGTTAACTGGAACCTGACCACGGGCAGTGGCGACATCGTGCAGACCGACGGTAACGCCGTCTCCGCCAGCTACTTGGTCATTTCCAAAGACCCGTTGCAGACAGCCACAGAGACAATTCTGACCTACATTGGCAGTTTTCCAATGCCTATTGAGACATCGGTGGGACTGTCAATGTCTCAGCGCACACTGGGCCAAGAGCTGTCGATGGAGTTGGTGAGCACCGAGACACCGCTCCCTCCTGTTGCGGATATTGCGATTTCAAGTATTTCTCAAAACGGAACAACCTTAATTGTTACTACAACCGGGCCGCATGGCCTAGTGCCGGGCAAGCGTATTGGCATTAAGGGCGTTACAAGTGACAGTCGGATGAACTACCCATCAGTGGTAGTTTCTTACACTGTTAGCGCTACGCAGTTTTATTGCGCTGCTGGCCCCGGTGGCACTATCCCAACTCTTACTGTCGGACCTTACACAAGCCAAGGCTTTGTGTATTTACGTTCAGCGCTTGGGTACGCGCAAAACGGCATGTCGGAGATTTTTGAGAATGCAACAACAACCAATGCGTCTATTTATTTGAGATCGGCGGCGGGTGACTCGCTCCCAACAGGAACGGGTGGTGGCAATCAGTCTGTTACGGCTGGTTCAACGGCCTCGGTTCAAGCAATTGCCTCTCCGTACACCTACTCATTTTTGCCCACTACAGAATATCGTTTTATTCTGAAGTCTGACATGGCGCAGGCTCTTGATGCCAACGTTGACTCAACAAGTATGCCAGCCTCCCGAGTATTGCGCACTCAGGTTGTTCCAGATCCAACAAAACAGTACACGCTTCGCTTTCGCTTTACCAACGTGGATTCTTTGCCAATTCCCAATGGCAAGATTGTGTCGGCGGTTAAAACAGGATCTTCAGTCGCAACAATCACTACAGCCGCAGCTCACGGGTTGACAACTGGCGACTATATAACCATATACGGCATTGGTGATTCCACAAACTTTGCAAACCAAACAGCGCAAGTTCCAGTTGCCTCTGTACCGACAAGCACAACATTAACTGTGACGTTTGGAGCTTCTGTAAGTGCGACATCTGCTGGTGGCCTTGTTTCTCGTTCCCAAGGTTCGTTGAATATTCAAGGTATTGCAACCCCAGTCATAGGAAACGCATCAAGCACAACCACTCAATTAACGTTGGGAGGTAGCGCGTCTTGGTCTTTGGTCATTGGCGACTATGTCAATGTGTATGGTTTACGCAACAGGGCAACAGGCGCTGATCTTGGCTTTGATGGGGCTTACAAAGTTGTAGATCAAGTCACGTCCACACTTGTTTTAGAGCCTTTGACTGGTACAACTCTGCCAGCACCCCTCACTTTGACAAACACGGGCGGAGCAGTCATTCGCCGCACTGACGCACGCATCTCGTTTGTTCGCATCTATGAATACCTGCGTGAGCGTGTAGAGGTCCAAGCAAACGGCGCAAACTCTGCATCTGTTCCAGTGGCTGTTAACGGCGGAAGCGTGTCAGTGTCTGGTTCAAGTGTTGTTCCAACTAACAGCAACACTTATTCCCTGCAATCAAGCACCAACTTGGCGGCAGGTGCAACCTTTACAGGTACATCGCAAAACATTGCGTCAAGCACCACATCTGGCACTGTCTACAACACGCAACTTGTGATTGGCGTTAACCACACCGCTGGTTTGGTTCCCGGCCAGTTATACCTTGACCTTGGAACTGAGACGACTTCCACAACGCCTACGGTCTGGTACCAAGCCTTGGCTGTTGCAATCCCATCAAACGCCAACTGGCAACAGTTCAGCGTACCAATTTCAACTCGCTACTACCGCTTGCGTTTTGTCAACGGCGCAACAGCGCAGACCAATTTCCGTATATCTACTTTCTTGACATACAACGGCGGTGCGCTGTCAAACGCTTACTCGTTTCCAGTTAACCTACAGTACGCATTATCCACAACCAACTTGGCTATCAGCGCAACATTTACAAGTGCTACGTTGGACTTTGGCGATACGATGAGCGTGTACCAATCCATTAACGCAATTGTGTTTGCTGACCAAGCAAGCGCGGCGAACGGGTTACAGATTCAAGTTAGCCGAGATGGTACAAATTGGCGTGTTGCGGCTCAAGTGGCTGTGGTTGCGTCAACATACACCACACTGAACGCCTCGTTGTTTCTTAGATACGCACGTATTGTGTACATTAACGGCACGGTAGCCCAAACTTCATTTGCCCTTGATGCACAGGTGGAGAGCCAATAATGTCTGAAATAAACGAATCCATCGCCCACATCTCCTGCAACCTCTGCGGCAAGCAGTGGCAAATCTTGAATGAAGAAGGAACAGACTGGGATGAGCAGTTAACAGCCGAGCAGTACCACGCTGAAGAACATGTTTGCACAGGAGCCGAATGATGGCAAAATCACCTGCATGGACAAGGAAGGAAGGCAAGAACCCCAAGGGCGGTTTAAACGCCAAGGGACGAGCCTCCGCGAAAGCGCAAGGTATGAATTTGAAACCGCCCCAGCCAGAAGGCGGCTCCCGGCGAGACTCTTTCTGTGCGAGGATGGAAGGGATGAAAAAGAAGCTAACCAGCGCAAAGACAGCCAACGATCCGGATTCACGGATCAATAAGTCTTTGAGGGCTTGGAATTGTAAGGATGGTGGCTATGTAACTGCGGCTGATGGCTGCGCTACAAAAGGCAAGACTAAAGGACGTATGGTATGACTCAGCACGACACAGCTAAAGCAGTTGCAGATGGCGCAGCAGTCTTGACAACTGTTGGCGTTATGGCTACGTGGCTCCCGCCTCTGGCCTCTTTGTTCACGATTATTTACCTTGGTCTTCGTATCTGGGAGTCTGATACTGTTCGTGAAATAACTAAACGTACTAAGGCTAAAGATGCCGTCGACGAGTAAGAAGCAACACAATTTCATGGCGGCGGTGGCTAACAACCCAGCGTTTGCTAAGAAAGTAGGAGTCCCGCAATCTGTGGGCAAGGATTTTACAACTGCGGACAAGGGCCGCAAATTTTCAAAAGGTGGTGATACTATGGCTTCTAAAATGAATGCTGGCTTCATGGCAATGATGGCTAAGAAAAAAGGCACTAGCAAAATGGCTGGTGGCGGTATGCCCGCTGCATTGGCAAAACATGCCGGTAAACCCGCTTCCAAAGCCCACGCGGGTTTAAAAGCTGGCGGCTCTGCCTCTAGTCGTGCTGACGGTGTTGCTTCAAAAGGTAAAACCAAAGGCTCAATGGTTAAGATGAACATGGGCGGCAAAGCCTGTTAAGGACGCACCATGAAACGTAGCGTTAACGAGTACGACGAAGGTCGTGGCGGAAGCGGCAAAGTTTTTAAAGCTCTTGAAAACAATGCAGGGCCAGCTTTGTTAGCGGGGAGTGGTGCGGCTGGTTATGCCGACTACAAACTTACAAAACAAAGAGAGCAGGACAAAAGCGAAGCCGCTGCTGAAATGAAGCGTGAGTCGCGCGGTGTTAAAAAACCAGCTAATTTCGATGCAGTTCAAGAAGCCAAACAAGACGCTAAAGACGCTAAAGATCGTAAGAAAATTAGCGACATGGGCTACGCCAAAGGCGGTATGACTGCTTCTAAACGTGCAGACGGTATTGCCATTAAAGGCAAGACCCGTGGAAAGATGTGCTAAACCATGATGGCTAGCCGTGGGATGGGGGACATCTCCCCCTCTAAAATGCCCAAGGGTAAGAAGACTGCCCGAAGGGATGACACTGACTTTACCCAGTACAAAGAGGGTGGGCCTGTTGGCTTGTATGCCAACATCCACGCAAAGAAAAAACGCATAGCCGCTGGGTCTAAAGAAAAGATGCGTAAGCCCGGACAGAAGGGTGCTCCCACTGCCCAAGCGTTTATTGATTCCGCTAAGACTGCGAGGAAATAATGGCCGTCTCTGGAACCACTGCATTTAATCTTGACCTCACGGAAGTTGTTGAGGAAGCGTTTGAACGCGCTGGTTCTGAGATGCGCACGGGCTACGACCTGCGCACTGCAAGACGAAGTTTGAATCTTCTATTTGCTGACTGGGCTAACCGTGGTTTGAACATGTGGACGTTTGAGCAGGGGACGATTCCTCTTGTTCCCGGTACGGCCACATACAACCTGCCTGCGGACACTGTGGACTTGATGGAGCACGTCATACGCACGGGCGCGGGGAGCGCCTCGACTCAAGCGGACTTGACCATCACGCGTATCAGTGTTTCTACTTACGCAACCATTCCAAACAAATTACAGCAAGCCAGACCTATTCAGGTGTGGATTGAGCGCCGTCAGGAAATCCCTACGATTACCGTTTGGCCTGTGCCGGACAACTCACAGACTTATACATTTGTATATTGGCGCTTGCGCCGCATTGATGATGCGGGTAATGGCGTGAACACGATGGACGTGCCGTTCCGGTTCTTACCCTGCATGGTTGCAGGTTTGGCTTACTACTTGGCGCTTAAGGTTCCCGGTGGTGCGGAGCGTTTGCCCGTGCTGAAACAACAGTACGATGAGGCTTGGGAGTTGGCATCTACGGAAGACCGCGAGAAGGCATCTGTGCGGTTTGTTCCTCGTCAAATGTTTATTGGTAGTGGTACATAATGGGCAACAGATTTGCTTCTGGTAAGAACAGTATCGCGATATGCGATCGCTGTGGCTTCCAGTTCAAATTAACGGCACTGCGCAAAGAGGTCATCAAGACCAAGACGTACAACCTGTTGGTGTGCGACACTTGCTGGGACCCCGATCAACCGCAGTTGCAGTTGGGTATGTATCCGGTGGATGACCCGCAGGCTGTACGCAACCCGCGTAGAGACACAACTTATGTGACTGCAGGGCCAAATGCAGGGGGCGATCCCACAGGCGGCAGTCGTGATATTCAGTGGGGCTGGAATCCAGTTGGGGGTGCCAGCAGTTTTGATGCAGCTTTAACACCAAACTACTTGGTGGCTAGAGCAAATGTTGGTACAGTAACGGTATCTTAAGGAGCTAATCATGGCATACACAAAAGCAGCGGACGGCGTCGCTAAACGCGGTAAGACAGACGTTCAAGTTTTCCCCAACAGCGGCCCCACCAAAGGGACTGACAAGGGTGGCAAGAAATCTTTGGGCGTTAAGAGCGAAGCGATGAAAGCGGTTGGCCGCAACATGGCGCGTGTGAACAACCAACGCGGAGGCTAATCATGGCTAAAGTTAACAATCTTCCCGCTTCAGCTTACGCAAAGCCGCACACAATGAGCGGCAAAACCGTTAGGGCTTCCACAACGCCCGGTAAAGATTCTGGTCTGGAGACGCTGGCCGCTATGCAGCCACGTATGAGTGTTGGCATGTACAACAACTCACAAGGCAAAGAGTCTGTAAAAGAAACCGGTATTAAAATCCGTGGTACTGGCGCAGCTACCAAAGGGGTGATGGCTCGCGGCCCAATGGCTTGAGGTTTATATGGCAACACTAGGTGCGCTGACTTACTCCCAATTGGTGACTGCGGTATCTGATTACACGCAGAACACCTTCGACACTACTGACATGAACACCATGATTCAGCAGGCGGAGCAGCGCATCTACAACTCGGTGCAGCTGGCCAATTTACGTAAGACCTCGACTACGGCTTTAACGCCAAGCGTGAATACGTTTAATGCGCCAACAGACTTGCTGTCCGTGTATTCGTTTGCCGTGATTGATGCAAGTGGCAACTACATTTACTTGCTTAACAAAGACCCTGCGTTCATGCAGGAGGCGTACCCCAATCCAGCCACTACTGGCACGCCAAAGTACTACGCAATCAATGGCCCTGCCACACCTGTGACGCAGTTGCAGTTCATTCTGGGACCTACGCCCAGCGCTGCGCTGACCACCAACTTAAGTTACTTCTACATGCCTGAGTCCATTGTCACTGCAACGACAACATGGCTAAGCGAAAACTTCAGCTCTGTGCTGCTGTACGGCACTTTGGTTGAGGCTAACACCTACATGAAGGGTGAGCAGGACATGACGGCTATGTACAACCAGAAGTACATGGAGGCATTGGCGCTTCTGAAGAACTTGGGTGAGGGCAAACAGCAAACCGACACTTATCGTCGTGAGCCAAGGATACCCGTCTCATGAGTATTGTTCAAACCCAAACAACGAGCTTCAAGGCGGAGCTGTATCAAGGTATTCACGACCTGACTACAGACGTTATCAAGATCGCTTTGTACACGGCAGACGCAAATTTGAATGCCGACACAACTGTGTACTCTTCCGCAAACGAAGTGCCAGCTACAACGGGGGCGTCTCCGTACGCTGCAGGCGGTGCACAACTCACGCCTATTACAGTTTCTTCGTCTTCATCTGACTATACTGCGTATGTGGGCTTCCCAAACATCTCGTGGACTGGCACAATCACAGCGCGGTGTGCATTGATCTATAACGAAACGCAAGGTAATAAATCCATTGCCGTGCTAGACTTTGGAAGCGACAAGACGTCATCCAACTTCACGATCACGATGCCTGCCAACACATCAACAACAGCGTTGATCCGCAGTTCGTATTAAAGGTAGATCATGCCAAGTTTATACAGTGCCAATCTAAAAATAGAACTGATGACCACCGGCGATAAGTCGGGTGTGTGGGGTTCTATTACCAACTCTAACCTTGGTAGCACAAGCTCGGCTGCATCCGGTTTGGAGCAAGCGATTGTTGGTACAGCTGTTTGCGCTACGGGCGACTTCACCGCCAACGTTGCCACATACACACTGATTGATGATCCTGCATACCAAGTTGCTCGCGCGTTTGTTTTGAACGTTACGGCTACGTTGTCTGCTCCGGGCACAATTAACGTACCAGCTATTTTCAAACCATATCTGGTATTCAACAACTCGGTTGGTGGCTTTGCAGTTACCGTTAAGGTTGCTGGCCAGACCGGTGTGAGTGTTCCCAACGGCAAGAAAGCTTGGCTCTATAACAATGGTACAGACGTTGGCGTGGCGATGGACTACCTGCCCACACTGGATCTGGGTACTGCGTTGCCTATTACTTCCGGCGGTACGGGCTTAAACGCTGTTGGCGCTAATACATACCTGCTGTCCTCTACAGGTTCAGCAATGACTTGGGTGGCCCCTTCTACAATTCCAGTGACTAACCTTTCTGGTGGCGCAACAGGTTCACTGCCCTATCAGAGCGCGGCCAGCACAACCACATTCCTCCCCCTTGGTGCAACAAACCAAGTACTTACTGCCGGTGCTACAGCCCCTCAGTATGTGGCGCAGTCTACCTTGTCGGTGGGCACAGCAACTAACATTGCTGGCGGTGCAGCTAATCGAGTTGCATACCAAACAGGTTTAAACACCACAGGCTTTGTAGCTGCCCCAGTAACCGCTGGTAATGCTTTGCTTTGGGATGGTACAAACCTTGTGTGGGGCGCAGGCCCTGCTGCTACAACGGCTTCAAACTTAGCTGGTGGCGGTGCGTATACGGTGGTGTATCAGTCCTCAGTAGGTACAACTGCGTATTTGACCAACGGTACGACCGGACAGGTATTGACGGCAAATGCTGGCGCAGCCCCTAGTTGGAATGATTTGCCAGTCACAGGTCCAACAACCGCCAAAACATATTTCATGGCCCAATTTTAAGGAACGAACATGGCATCAGGCACACTAGGTCAGGCGTCACTCGCCGCCGCAACAAACACCACCGTATACACGGTTGCAGTAACTCCGTCTGTGTTCAATGTCTCGATGAACAACACGAGCGGTTTTCCTGTTGCTGTCAACTTGGCAATTGCCGCAACATCAACACCAACAGCGGCTGAATACTTGGAGTTTGAGACCGTGATTCCGCCAAACAGTGTTTTGGAGCGGGGCGGCTTGGTCGCTACTGCTGGCAAATTGGTAGTTGCTTATGCCACTGTCGCTGGTGTAAATGTCAACGTCTACGGATACGAGGGTTAAAAATGTCACGTTCTATTCAACAGCTTCCAAACAACTCAGGCACAGCAAGCGTTACTGAGGTCTACACAGCCACTGGCTTTAATGCTGGCGACCCTGTGTACTTTCAAAATGGCGACTACAAGAATCCTGCCAATTTGACGCCGCCTAGCACTGTAAATTTTAATTTTGCGCTTCCAGCCGCAATCAATCCTAACGGGGTAGGCGGAATTATTTCTCCAGCATTTTCATTTGCTCAGATGCAAACTGGAATTTCTGGCGGGACATCTCGGAAGTTTGCGGCTGTTTTGACCGACGGTAATATTGTTCAGGTTTGGACAAATTACACCCAATCGCCATCAACTCCAAACCAAGTCTATTTTAGAATTGTTGACTCAACTAACACTGTTGTGGTCGCGCCAACATCTGTTTCTGCAACATTTACAAATGCCAGCTACTCTGCTGTTTCTGTTGTCGCTTTGATTGGTGGCGGATTTGCTGTAGGTTGGATAAACAACACTGGCGGAACAGCAAACTCCGTCAACTATGCAATTTACGACAATAGCGGAACCGTTGTCACAGCGGCTACGCAGGACACCTCGTTCTCCCTCGGTGCGTCTTACGTTCCTATCGAGATGACGAGTCTGGCAAACGGCGGCTTCGCTATTGCCGCAAAAAATACATCAAGTCAGATATTTTTGCGTGCATACAACGCTACTGGTGTTGGTGCATACGCAACTATTGCCACTGGAATAATTGCAGCTGCTGTTGAAAATTCGTTTGCTTTCACATCAAGGAGCGACAGTTCCCTGTTTGTTTGCGACCGATTTAACACCACAACCTACTACTACAGGCTTTACAACTCGGCAGGGGCGGCAATTATTGGCATAACCCAATTTACAACTCCCTCTGGTATATCCTCAAGCGCTCAAGGCGCTGGAAACCCAGACGCCTCTGTGCAGGCTGATGGAACAACAATTGTTATTGGTTATTACTCAAGCAACGGAACATATGGATACCCAGCATTCCGTTTTTTGCCACTAAGCAATACGATGGGCGCAGAGAATATTGCGATTCCTATAGCAAACAGCTTTTACCAGACCAACTATGCGGGCGGTTATTTAAGCCTCCAATGCCTTAGTTCTGGCAATTTTATTATGTATTTTTCAGATGGTTATGGGAATATGCAGTATGCGTTCTATAACTCTTCTGGGGTTAGTGTGAGCGGCTCAAACGTCACTGGCGCAATACCTATTCAGGTGACTGGTGGTTTTGCGGGTAGGTACAGCAAAATTACTTTGATTGAATCTGGCGGTTTTGTCAATGCGTATTGGGTTTCGGCAACCAATCAACAGAAACCTGTAAATCAAGTGTTTTGCAAAATAAGCACTTCAAACTATGCGATTCAGCCAGTTTCTTCTACAACTGGCCCTTCAGTCGTTGTTACGGGTCAGCCTGCCGGGGCGTTCATTCCGTCTACAGTTAATCCTAACTCGTTGTCGTTTTATTCAACAGTCAACTCGGCAACAGTGGTCACAAATACTCCATCTACGGTATCTGGGCCTACAGTTGTTTCTGGTTCAAGTGCTAATTCGATTGCTAGTTGCACGTTGCCAAATGGTAACTTTGTTGTGGCATGGAAATCTTCCAGTGCACCTTACCCGGTTTACGCAAGCGTATATTCGCCAACAGGTTTATTGATAACCACCGCAACTGTTTCAACTTCTGGTAACGGTACAGATTTTTCTGTAAGAGTTGGGGCGCTGTCTGGTGGCGGATTTGTTGTGGCATATACCTCAACAAGTAACACCGTTGCTACTTTGCAAGTTTTTAGTTCTGGTTATTCGCCTACATCCAGCGTCAACGTCACCATTACAGGTTACTCCACAAGCTTGGTTTTTGACATTTCTGGCATGACAGACAACAATTTTGTGTTTGTTTATAGCGTGGACGGCAGTAGCCTCGTATATGCAAGAGTATATGACTCATCGTTAACGCTTTTAAGTCAAATTACCACTACTTCCCTCGCGCAATCTCTTACTGCCGCAGGAAACAATCACGGTGGATTTGCTGTTTGCGGGTGGTATAGCAGCGGGGGACCGGGGTACTCTCAAACCTTTGTTCCAACAGCGCCAAACACATGGACAAGTTCGGCTGTAGTGTCATTTAGCATGAGTGCGGCCATTCAAAGTCCGCAACTGTGTGCTACTGAGTCTGGTATGTATATTTATACAAGCTATGAGTCTGGATACCCTGATTATTTTATGTTCACAGACAGTGGAGCTGCAACCGTTGGGTCAACCGCCGCATTGAGCTCTTGGCCTTTGGGTTCAACAAACGGCCCAATTTCGAACCCTATGATGGGCATAGGTTTGACTGGCAACGGCAATGTAGTTATAGCAACGGCATACGACAGCACGCAAATAGGTATTGCCTGCCTGCCAGCACAAATGACGTTCAGCAGTGGTCAGCAACTGCCATACCAAATAACTGGCACTAGCAACGTCCCCATGTTCTCAAACAATGGATACAGCGTGAGTGGTTCGTACGGCCTTGCGGCCCAACCCCGAGTCACTTCTGGAGTGGGAAATAACTGCGTCCTTACTTTTTTAAACACAAGCCGTTTCCCAACTTTCCTGATTATCAACGGCACTAGCGTTTCAAATTCGTACCCCATCGTCGCGGGCGTAACTCCTTCGGCGTTGACGCCAATTGCGCCAACAACTACTTCTTCAAACATCGCAGGCGTTTTTGCTGGGGTTGCCATTACAGGCGCAACAGCAGGCTCCACAGGCCAGCTGGCAAACAACGGACAGGTTTTGTTAGGAGCGTCATACACAAGCACGGCAACTGGCGCTTTTGACAGCACTGGCGCGGCGGTGAATGGCGTCAAAGGAACCTTCAACGGACGAAGCGTCAATTTACAAGGAAATTCATAATGGCTGTTCCTATTCAATCTCAGGCGTCCAACCCCCTCTCTGGTGTCTTTGGCACTGGACAGGTTCAAATCTTCCCTTACTCGGGCACATGGTATGTACCACCGGGCGTTGCTAAAGTTCGCGCCCGTTGTTTTGGTGGCGGCGGCGGCGCTGGAGGTGGAGGTGGCGGCTTCACAATGCGTGCCATATACGAATTGACGGGAGTGACATCTATTGCCGTAACCGTTGGCTCCGCTGGTTTGGGCAACAGTTCTACTGGGGGGACTTCCTCGTTCGGCTTGTACTGCTCTGCGACAGGCGGAGGCTCTGCGTCTAGTGCGCAGGTAGTGTCTGGTGGCGTTGGCGTAGGTGGCGATATAAACACTTCTGGCGGCGAAGGCTATCAGGCAGTCGCTGGTGGTGGCGTTGGCAACCTTTTTGGGAATGGCGGAAAAAGCGCTATCACCGCTAGTGACAACGGAAGAACTGGCGCGTCAGGTGGCGGGTCAGGAAATAACGCTAGCTTTACTGGCGGCAATGGCATTATGGGTTCAGGTGGTGGCACTTACTTCACAAACGGAAGCCCACCAATGCCAACATCTGGAATGCAAGGTGGATTTTCAATAGATTTCATTGGCACTGGCGGTGGCGGTGGCCCACAACAGAATGGCATAAACGGCGGTGGTGGTGGTGGCAATAGTTCAGGCGGCGGCTACCCCGGTGGCGGCGCAGGTGCGTCCACCGCTTACCCTGCTGGCGGTGGTATGGTTATTGTGGAGTGGTAAAAATGAAAACAGCACGAATTCAAAATAACGTAGTCGCAGAGATTCTTGTACCTGTTGAGGGTTTTACAATTGACCAATGTTTCCACCCAAGCATTTTGGCCCAGTGCCAAACGGTCGAAGATGAGGTGCAAGTCAACTGGGTCAGGCAAGAG
>Ga0315900_10003554_pt1 | contig 22687 bp, 20 predicted proteins | sample LakEriMetagenome_FD_203521 | JGI IMG/M metagenome (GOLD analysis project Ga0315900, IMG submission 203521) | Freshwater fungal communities from buoy surface, Lake Erie, Ohio, United States - Buoy 12 MA114 | ecosystem: Environmental > Aquatic > Freshwater > Lake > Lake biofilm | place: USA: Lake... | reverse complement strand
CGAGGTGCGGGCCGGTGGTGTCGACGATCGACCAGTCGTTGCCGCGACGCAGCTCCAGCGTGACCTCGCCGCTGATCGCCCGTGCGACCCAGCGTTGCGCGCTCTCGCGCAGCATCAGGCACTGCGGATCGAACCAGCGGCCCTGATAGAGCAGCCGACCGATGCGGCGGCCGTTCGTACGATACTGCTCGAGCGTGTCTTCGTTGTGGATGGCGGTGGCGAGGCGCTCGTAGGCGATGTGCAGCAGCGCCATGCCCGGCGCTTCGTAGATGCCGCGGCTCTTGGCCTCGATGATGCGGTTCTCGATCTGGTCGCTCATGCCGAGGCCGTGGCGGCCGCCGATGCGGTTGGCCTCCATGAAGAGCGCGAGCTCGTCCGGGAAGGTCACGCCGTTGAGCGCGACCGGCCGACCCTCCTCGAAGCGCACCCGCACGGTCTCGCGCGCGACGGCGATATCGTCGCGCCAGAACGCGACGCCCATGATGGGTTGGACGATGTCGATGCCGCGGCTAAGGAACTCGAGATCCTTGGCTTCATGCGTCGCACCGAGCAGGTTGGAGTCCGTGGAGTAGGCCTTCTCGGCGCTCATGCGGTAGTCGAGCCCGGCGGCGCGCAGGTAGTCGGACATCTCGCGACGACCGCCGAGTTCATCGATGAACTTCGCGTCGAGCCAGGGCTTGTAGATGCGCAGCTGCGGGTTGGCGAGCAGACCGTAGCGGTAGAAACGCTCGATATCGTTGCCCTTGTGGGTGCTGCCGTCGCCCCAGATGTCGACGCCGTCCTCGCGCATCGCACGCACCAGCGTCGTCCCGGTGACGGCACGGCCGAGCGGCGTGGTGTTGAAGTAGGTCGCACCGGCGGTGGTGATGTGGAACGCGCCGCACTGCAACGCGGCGATGCCCTCCGCGACCATCGCAGCGCGACAATCGACGAGCCGCGCGATCTCCGCGCCGAGCGCCAGCGCCTTGGCCGGGATCGCGGCGACATCCGTCTCGTCCGGCTGTCCGAGGTCGGCGGTGTACGCACAGGGCTTCGCGCCGCGCGCGCGCATCCAGTGGACGGCGGCGCTGGTGTCGAGGCCACCGGAGAAGGCGATGCCGACGCGCTCGCCGACGGGGAGGGACTGGAGGATGGTCGCGGTCATCGGTCAGCTTTCTACGACGATCACTTCATCATGTCCTTCGCGGACGCGGGACAAGGGATGCGCTGCGCATCAGGCAGGTCCTTGAGCGGCCGGAAGCCCGCTTTGGCCGCGCGCTCGGCGTCGGCGGCGCGGATCTCCAGCACCCCGAGATGCCCCGTTCCCCCGCCGCACATGGCGGCGTACATCATGCCGTCGTCGGCGCAGCCCGCCGGGGTCGCCTCGACGCCCGCCGCACGCAGCTGCGCGGCGAGCGATTCGGGCGTCTCGCCCCCTGCCTCGCACTGACGACGGCCGAGCGACTTGTAGACGCTCAAAGAATCTCCACCCGGAGCGGGCGCTGGAGCGACCGCTTGGACCGGCGCCGTCTCGACAGCCGGCGTTTCGACTGCCACCGGCGGCGCGACGATCGCCTGCGGCGCATCCGGCGTCGGCGCGGCCACGGCCGCGTTGTCCGGCGCGGAGTTCGAGCATGCCGCGATCAAGGCCACGGTCAACATCAGCGGGTAGGCGCGGAGAGCTCGGTTCATGGATTGGCCTCGTAGATGACATAGGTCTTGCGGGTGCGTTCGACGACTTCCCATACGCCTTCGAAGCCCCGCGGGATGACGAACTCGTCGCCCGCGACGACCTCGGTGACGGTGCCGTCGGCGGCGATGAGGCGGCTCTTGCCTTCGAGGATGCGGCAGTGCTCCTCTTCGGTGTAGCGGATGCGCCAGGCACCGGGGTCGCTCTCCCAGACACCCGCGAAGAACTTGCCGCTGGCATCGGTGTACTGCGACCACAGCCGCTGCTCGGGGTCACCGCTGACGCGCTTCTCCGGCGCGACATGGTAGGTCTCGGGCGCACCGGTAGGCGCGGCGGTGAGGCGGTGGATCATCACCGGATGATAGCGTGCGCGGCGCAGGCTGTGACCACCGCCCGCCTCGGTGGCCTCGGGCATCTTACGCGGGCGATCCCGGGCGGACCGCTCAGAACGCGTTGATGCCCGTCAACTCCCGGCCCACCACGAGTTGATGGACCGTCTCGGTCCCTTCGTAGGTGATCACGCTCTCGAGGTTCATCGCATGCCGGATCGGCACGTACTCGGCGCTGATCCCGGAGCCGCCGAGCATGTCCCGCGCGTCCCGGGCGATGTCGATGGCGACCCTGCAGTTGTGCCACTTGGCGACCGACACCTGAGCCGGCTTCATCCGGCCGGCGTCCTTCAACCGCCCGAGCTGCAACGACAGCAGCTGCGCGGTGGTGATGCCCCGGGCCATCTCGGCGAGGCGGATCTGGATCGCTTGGTTCGCGGCGAGCGGACGCTTGAAGAGGATCCGCGATTGCGTGTACTGCAGCACCTCCGCGAGGCACGCCTGTGCGGCACCGATCACGCCCCAGGTGATGCCGTAGCGCGCTTGCGTCAGACAGGAGAGCGGCGCCTTGATGCCGATCGACGTACCGGGCAGCAGGTTCTCGGCGGGCACCACGACGTCCTCGAAGAACAGGGCACCGGTGGCCGAGGCGCGCAGGCTGAACTTGTCGCCGATCTCGGACGTCGTGAAACCCTTCATGCCACGCTCGATCAGGAAGCCTCTCACCCCCTCGTCGGTGCGCGCCCAGACGATGGCGACATCGGCGATCGGCGCGTTCGTGATCCACATCTTCGATCCGTTGAGCACCCAGTCGCCGCCGCGGCGACGGGCATGGGTCTTCATGTCGGCCGGGTCCGATCCGCCATGCGGTTCGGTGAGGCCGAAGCAGCCGATGATCTCGCCGCGCGCCATGGCGGGCAGGAACCTCTGACGCTGCGCCTCGCTGCCGTACGCATGGATCGGATACATGCACAGCGAACTCTGGACGGACATGAAGCTGCGCAGGCCCGAGTCGCCGCGCTCGAGTTCCTGACAGATCAGCCCGTAGGAGATCGCGTTCATCCCTGCGCATCCGTAGCCCGTCAGCGAGCAACCGAGCAGACCCAGTTCGGCGATGCCGGCGATGAGCTCCCTCGGGAACGTATGCGACTCGAAGTGACGACGGATGACCGGCAGCACCTCGCCATCGACGAAGCGTGCGACGGACTCCTGCACCATCCGCTCCTCGTCGGAGAGGGCGGAACGGATGTCGAAGAGGTCGAGGAGAGAGGGGGTCGAGGGATCCATGTCACCTTCCGGTCGGCAGAGGTCGTGCGAGGCGTCCCGCGTGGTGCATCGGCCCGCCGCGGAAGCGGGGGAATCCGTAGCCGTTCACCCACACGGTGTCGATGTCGGCGGAGGAGGCTGCGATCCCGGACGCGAGCAAGGTGCGGCCTGCGCCGACCAATGCAGCGAAGCATCGCTCGACGATCTCCGCATCCTCGATGACCCGACGTCCGATGCCGAGCGTCCGCGCTTCCGCTTCGATGATGCCGATCACTTCGGGATCGGCGAGCCGCTCGCCGCCGTCCGTGTACCGGTGGTGACCCGCACCGCTCTTGCGGCCGAGCCGCCCGAGTTCGACGAGCCGATCGGCCACCCTGAAATAGCGCGGATCATCGGGCAGATCGCGTCGCTGTCGACGGGCCCGATAACCGACATCCAGACCTGCGAGGTCGAAGACGGCGCAAGGGCCCATCGCCATGCCCCAGGCTTCGAGAGCGGCATCGACCTGCTGCGGCGTCGCACCCTCGAGGAGGAGCGATTGGCTCTCCTGACCATAGGCCTGCAACATGTGGTTGCCGACGAACCCGGTGGCGTTGCCCACGATCACCGGGATCTTCTTGAGGCGCCGCGCCAGCGCGGCACCCGTGGCGAGCGCAGCGTCGTCGGTGCCGGCGGCGCGCACGACCTCGACGAGCCGCATGATGTTCGCAGGGCTGAAGAAATGCAGTCCGAGGACGCTGCCCGGTCGGCGCGTCACGGCGGCGAGCAGGTCGATGTCCAGATAAGAGGTGTTGCTCGCCAACAGCGCGCCCTCGGGCAGCACCTGATCCAGGCGGGTGAACACCTCGCGCTTGACGGCGAGATCCTCGAACACCGCCTCGATGGCGAGGTCGCAGCCGGCGGCGGCTTCAAGACCCGACGCGAACATCGTACGAGCCAGCCGTTCCGCGGCCGACCGCTCATCGCAGCGACCGCGCTGTATCTGTGAGGCATAGTGCGCCTCGAAGCGGGTCCGTCCGCGCGCGAGCGCCGCCGCATCGGGGTCGATCACACGGGTGTCGAGACCGGCATCGGCGAGTGCGATCGCGATACCGATGCCCATCGTGCCTGCCCCGACCACAGCCACCTGCTGGATCGGCCGAGCGGTCGCGTTGATCGCACCCGCCGCGCGCTCGGCGAAGAACAGGTGGCGCAAGGCCCGTGACGCATCCGAGACGCGGCACTCCTCGAACAGCCGTCTCGACAGCCTGATGCCCTCGTCGAACGGATCACGGGTCGCGGCGATGACGCTCTCGATGATCCTCGGCATGGATCCGGTGCCGCGGGTCGCCTTCGCGTACCGGCGGGACATCTGGTCGATGAGATCCGCGCCGATCGGAGCCGGTGGCGGCAGCAGACCCACCCGCCTCGGCGGCCCGCCCGCCGCGACGATCGCGAGCGCTTCATCCACGGCGGCGTCCGACAAGCGCTCGGCGACCACGAGACGATCCACCAGACCGATCTCCACAGCGCGTTCCGCCGTGACCGGCTCGCCGCCGAGCATCATCTCCAACGCCGCCTCCGCACCGATCAGACGCGGCAGACGCTGCGTTCCGCCCGCGCCGGGCAGCAGACCGAGCTTCACCTCCGGCAACCCCAACCGGGCGTCGGGCGAAGCGATGCGCACATGGCAGGCCATCGCCAGTTCGAGCCCCCCGCCGAGGGCGAAGCCCGAGATCGCTGCGACCACGGGTTTGCGGCAGGCCTCGATGCGTGCCAGGACATCCACCAACACGGGCTCGAGCGGAGGATCATCGAGTTCACGGATCTCGGCGCCGGCCACGAAGGTCCGCGCCGATCCCATGATGACGAGGGCGACGACCGAAGCGTCACCTTCCGCGTGCTCGAGCGCGGCGAGCAGCGCCGCACGCACCGGCTGTGCGAGGGCGTTCACCGGCGGATGCTCGATCGCGATGATCGAGACCTGCCGCTCCACCCGGAAAGAGACGGGGCTGTCCATCAAGCGTCTCCTGCAGGATCACGCCACGGCGGTGCGACCAACCGCCGTCGCTTGCCATCGTCCGAGAGGCGTACCGACGGATCACCGTTGCCGATGCGGTCCCACAGCTCGCACGTGACCTGACGGTGGCGCTGGTCGAGCGCTTCACAGTAGTTGGTGTAGAGGCACAGACGCACAGCATCGCCATGTCCGCCGCGCACCTTGCGGAACCAATCCGGGTCGGCGAGCGCCTGCCGCGCGAAGCTCACGATGTCGGCGGCGCCCGACTCGAGCACCTGCTCGGCCTGTCGGTAGCCGTGGATACCGCCACCGGCGACGATCGGCGTGCCGGCGCCCGACGCGCGTACGGCGGAACGGAGCGCGGCCGCATCCGCGAGGTTCCTGCCGAACGGCCCGCGCGCGTCCGAGAGATAGGACGGCATGCACTCATAGCCGCTCGGACCGGTGTAAGGATAGGCCGCTTCGCCGACCTTCGGCTGCAGCGCATCATCGAACTTCCCGCCGCGCGACAAGGAGATGAAGTCCATCCCAGCTGCCGCGAACGCGACGGCGATCCGGGAAGCGTCGGCGATGCCGCTGCCGCCGCTGATGCATTCATCCGTCAGCATCCGGCAACCGACAGGGAAATCGCGGCCGACCCTCGAGCGCACCGAATGGAACACTTCGAGCGGCGACCTGAGCCGACCCTCGAGCGATCCGCCGTAGCCGTCCGGGCGGTCGTTGGTGGCGGAGAGGAAGGACGCCATGGTGTAGGCATGCGCGTAGTGCAGTTCGACGCCGTCGAAGCCGGCGCGGCGGGCCAGCTCAGCCGCATCGGCGAACAGCGGCGGCAACGTCGACGGCAGGGCGGCCACATGCGGCAGGTCGATGTCCGTGATCCGCTCGCGCGCACCGTACTGCAGCGCCTCGAACTCCCGCGCGCTGAGTACGGCACGCCATCCCTCTTCGGTCATGTCGGCGAGCCGCGCGCGGACCTCGGAGTCCGGCGCCTGCGGCGGCAGCGCGAGGCGCTCGCGGTGCACATCGGTGACCTGCAGGTAGCGGGAGAGATAGCGCGCCGGATCGGGGCGTCGCCGGATCGACAGGAAGTCGATCAACTGGATGAACACGCGCGTCTCGCCGGCGCTGGCCTCGTGCACGGCGCGCACGATGCGCTCCAGCCCCGGCAGGAAACGATCATGGCCGATGCGCAGCAAGGGGCCGCTCGGGACATCACGGATGCCGGTGGCCTCGACCACGATGACGGCCGGCCGGCCTTCGGCGAAACGGCGATACCAATCGATGACATCGGGCGTCACCGACCCGTCCTCCGCGGCGCGCCACGGCACCATCGCCGGCACCCAGGTGCGCGACGCGAGCGTCAGCGGTCCGAGCTGCAGCGGCCGGAAGAGCCGCGAGTCCTGCGCCTCGCCCGCCGTCGGCCAACGGTCGGGTCGCGGGATGTGCCGGATCCGCTCCGACGGCCGCCACATCGCCATGCCGGTGACCTCAGGCGATATCGTCGGGGACGACGGCGGTGGCTTCGATCTCGACCTTGGCCTCCGCTTCCATCAGGGCGGTCACTTCGACCACGGACATGGCCGGGAAGTGTCTGCCGAGCACCGCCCGGTAGACGGCGCCGATCTCCCCGACCGCCGCGAGATACTCCGCACGGCTGGTGACGAACCAGGTCAGCCGTACGAGATGCTCGGGCCGCGCGCCCGCTTCGGCCAACACGGCCACGATGTTGCGCAACGCCTGACCCACCTGTGCGGACATCCCGCCGTCCGGAAACTTCCCGGCCGCGTCCCATCCGATCTGTCCGGCGACGTAGACCTGACGGCCGCGGGCGGCGACGCCGTTGGCATAGCCTTTCGGTCTGGGCCATCCCGGAGGCTGGAGGATCTCGTTCATCGCAACATCTCCCGACCGATGATCAGTCTCTGCACTTCGGTGGCGCCTTCGTAGATCCGCAGCGCGCGGATCTCGCGATAGAGACGCTCGACGATCCCGCCGCTCTCCACGCCGCGACCGCCGAACAGCTGCACCGCGCGGTCGATGATGCGCTGCGCGTTCTCCGTCGCCGTCATCTTCGCCATCGCGGCATCACGGGTGACGGGCGCACCGCGGTCGCGCAGCCAAGCGGCCTTGTAGGTCAGCAGGCGTGCCGCCTCGAGATCCGTCGCCATGTCGGCGAGCGTGACGCGCGTCAGCTGCTGGTCCGCCAGCAGGCCGCCGAACATCCGGCGGCTCCGTGCATGCACGATCGCCTCGTCGAGGGCGCGTTGCGCGAAACCGAGCGCCGCGGCGGCGACCGAGGTCCGGAAGACATCGAGCGTGCGCATCGCGATCTTGAACCCCTCGCCTTCCTCACCGATGCGGCGCGCGGCGGGGATGCGGCAGCCCGAGAACCGCAGCGTCGCCAACGGATGCGGCGCGATGACGTCGATCCGGCGCTCCACATGGAACCCGGGGTCGGTCGCCTCGACGACGAACGCGGTGATCCCTCTCGCCTCGACCGATCCGTCGGACCGCACGACGGCCGGCGCGGTGCGCGCGAAGACGCAGTAGAGATCGGCGATGCCGCCGTTCGAGATCCAGGTCTTCGTGCCGTCGAGCACATAGTGGTCGCCGTCCCGGCGCGCGGCGCATGACATCGCGGCGACATCGGAGCCGGCATCCGGTTCGGACAACGCGAACGCCGGTACGGCTCGCCCCGCCGCGACGCGCGGCAGATAACGGGCCCGCAGCGCCGGATCGCCTGCCGCGGACAACGGCCCGCTGCCGAGCCCCTGGATCGCGAAGGCGAAATCCGCCAGACCGTCATGCCACGCGAGCGACTCGCGGATGAGGCACAGCGAGCGCGCATCGAGCGCGGCGAGGTCGCCGCCGCCCTGCGGCACACAATGCGAGAGCAGGCCGGCCTCGCCCAGATGCGTCACGAGCGACCGGCAATGCGCATCCACGGCCGCCGATGAGTGCGGATGTGCCGCGTCCGCGAGATGCCGCTGCGCGAACAGGGCCGCTTCGCGGGCGACGGCCTCATGGCGTGCCTCGAAGAACGGCCACTGCAGGTGCGTGTCGTGCATCATCCGTCAATCACCCTCGAACGACGGACGCTGACGCGCGACGAACGCGTCATAGGCCCGCCGGAAATCCTGTGTCTGCATGCAGATCGCCTGCGCCTGGGCCTCCGCCTCGAGCGCCTGGTCGATGCTGAGGTTCCATTCCTGGTGCAGCATCCGTTTGGTCATCGCATGAGCGAACGTCGGACCGTCCGCCAGCCCGCGGGCCACCGTCGCGGCCAGCGCAGCGATCCCGTCTGAAGGCACGATGGCGTTGAAGAACCCCCAACGCTCGCCTTCCTCGGCCGAGAAGGCGCGGCCGGTGTACAGCAGTTCGGATGCCCGCCCCTGGCCGATGATGCGCGGCAGCAGCGCGCAGGCGCCCATATCGCAGCCGGCGAGCCCGACCCGCGTGAAGAGGAACGCGGTGCGCGCATCCGGTGTGGCGTACCGGAGGTCCGACGCCATGGCGATGATCGCGCCGGCACCGGCACAGACGCCTTCGACCGCGGCGATGACCGGCTGCGGGCACGCACGCATCGCCTTGACGAGATCGCCGGTCATGCGCGTGAACTTCAACAGCTGCGGCATGGTCATCCGCGTCAGCGGACCGATGATGTCGTGCACATCGCCGCCGGAGCAGAAGTTCCCGCCGGCGCCGCCGATGACGACCGCACGGACATCGTCGGATTCGGCGAGGGAACGGAACAGGTCGCGCAACTCGGCATAGGAATCGAAGGTCAGCGGATTCTTGCGTTCCGGCCTGTCGAGGGTGATGTAGCCCACCCTGTCCTCCAGACGCCAGAGGAAGGTGCGCGGGGCGGGGATGGTCATACGAGTTCACCTCCGGCGACCGAGATCGATTGTCCGGTGACGCTGCGGCTCTCCGGACGGCAGAGCCATGAGACCGCTTCGGCCACCTCATCCGGATGGATCAGCCGGCGCTGCGGGTTGCCGCCCGTCAAGGATGCCAGCGCCTCGTCCACGGTGCGCCCGGTCTTGCGCTGGATCCGCTCGACGGACTCACGGACGATGTCGGTATCGGTGTATCCCGGGCAGACGGCGTTGACCGTGATCGAGCGCCCGGCCCATTCGCGCGCGAGCGCCCGTGTCAGGCCGATGACCCCGTGCTTCGCCGCGCAGTAGGCCGCGACATAGGCATATCCGGTCTGGCCCGCGGTGCTCGCGATGTTCACCACGCGAGCATCCGTGTTCGACAGCAGCGCCCCGGTCGACGCGCGGATGCAGTGATAGACGGCATGGAGGTTGACCTCCAGCATCCGCTGCCAAAGATCGATGCCGGTCTTCTCGAACGACGCGCTCTCGGCGGCACCGGCGTTGTTGACGAGGATGTCCAACCGGCCGCGTCGCTCGATGAGCGCCGCGAAACCGCGGTCCACCGCCGCCGGATCCGTGACGTCGATGACAGCGGTCGCGACCCCGCCACCGAGCGCTGCTGCCGCCTGCTGCAGACGCGCGGCATCGCGGCCGATGATCGAGACGTCGATGCCGTCCGCCACGAGGCGGCGGGCGATCGCGAGTCCGATGCCGCGGGATCCGCCCGTCACGAGGGCATGACGGCTCATACGGGCCCCGGCGCCGCGGCGCTGCGCTGCAGGTTCTTCTGCAGCTGCGACTTGGCGGAGAGATAGGGTGCCGGCCAGTGCTGGAGGGCGAAGCCCTGCTCCGCCGCGGCCCGCAACGTCCAGGAAGGATCGGCGAGATGCGGCCTCGCGATCGCGCAGAGATCCGCGCGGCCGGCCGCGATGATGGTGTCCACGTGGTCGACCTCGTAGATGTTGCCGACGGCGATGGTGGGCAGTCCGCTCTCGGCCCGCACGAGGTCCGAGAACGGCGTCTGCCACATGCGTCCGTACACGGGCGACTGGTCGGAGACCGTCTGTCCCGTCGAGACGTCGATGATGTCGACCGCCGCGTCACGCAGCGCCGTCACCCACCGGCAGAGGTCTTCCTCGGAGAGGCCGCCCTCGGCCCAGTCCGTCGCGGAGATGCGGACGGACAAGGGGCGCTCCGACGGCCACTTGGCGCGGACGGCGCGGATGACCTCGAGCGGGAAACGCATCCGGCCGGCGATGTCGCCGCCATAGCCATCGGTGCGGACGTTGGTGAGCGGCGAGATGAACGACGCCAGCAGATAACCGTGCGCGGCGTGCACCTCGAGCATGTCGAACCCGGCCTCGGCGGCGAGCTCCGTCGACCGCTCGAACTGATCGATGACCCGCCGCATGTCCTCGAGATCCATCGCCTTCGGGGTAGCGCTGCAGCCCTCGATGTACGGGATGGGCGACGGCGCGATCAGCGGCCAGTTGCCGGACGCCAGCGGATGGTCCATCCGCTGCCAACCGACCTGGGTCGAACCTTTGCGTCCCGCGTGACCGAGCTGGAGGCAGACCTTGGCCAGCGAATGCGCGTGCACGAAATCGACGATCCGCCGCCAGGCATCGCGCTGGGCGACATCCCAAAGACCCGTGCATCCCGGCGTGATCCGCGCCTCCGGCGCCACGCAGGTCATCTCGGTGAAGAGCAGCCCCGCACCGCCGGTCGCACGGGCGCCGTAATGGACGAGATGCCAATCGCCCGGCAGACCGTCGACGGCCGAATACTGCGCCATCGGGGAGACGGCCACACGGTTGACCACCGTCATGCCGCGCAGCGTGAACGGGGTGAACATCGGCGGGCGACGGTCCTCGACGCCGCTGCGCGTCGCCAGCGACCGCTCGACCTGCTCGACGTAGGCCGGATCGCGCAGACGCAGGTTCGCATGACCGATGCGCTGGCTGCCCGTGAGCAGGCTGTAGGCGAACTGCCACGGCTCGAGCCGGGCGTGACGGTCCACGTTCTCGAACCATTCCATGCGGTTGCGGGCTGCGTTCTGCAGTTTGAGCGCCTCGAGGGAGCGTTCTTGATGGTAGCGCACCAGACCGTCCTCGATCGTCGAGGACCGGGTGACATGCGTCACGAGCGACACCGCATCCTCCATCGCCAGCTTGGTGCCCGATCCGATGCCGAAGTGCGCCGTATGCGCCGCATCGCCGATCAGCACCAGGTTGCCGTGATGCCAGCGCTCGCAGAGGACGCGGTTGAAGCGCAGCCACGCCGAACCCCGCAGATGCCGCGCGTTGCTCATCAGCCGATGGCCGTCGAGATGGCGCGCGAACAGCCGCTCGCAGAACGCGATCGATTCTTCGGTGGTCGCGAGGTCGAGTCCATGCGCCCGCCAGGTCTCATCGCGCGTCTCGACGATGACGGTCGAGAGGTCGCGGCTGAACTGGTACGCGTGGATCTGGAACCAGCCATGCTCGGTGCGCTCGAACGCGAAGGTGAACGCGTCGAAAGGCCGGGTGGTCCCGAGCCAGATGAACCGGCACTTGCGCACGTCGATGTCGGGCTTGAACACGTCGGCATGGCGGGTGCGCGTGCGGCTGTTCACGCCGTCGGCGGCGATCACCAGATCGGCGTCGCGCCACGCGGCATCGTCGTCCACCTCATGCTCGAAGTGCTGCACCACGCCGAGGCTGCTCGCGCGCTGCTGCAATATGTTGAGCAGGCGCTTGCGGCCGATGCCGCAGAAGCCATGGCCGCCGGACCGTATCGTCACGTCCCGATGACGCACCTCGATGTCGTCCCAGTGATGGAAATCCGCGACGATCGCGTCATGCGACTCCGGATCCACGGTCCGGAACCCCTCCATCGTCTTGTCGGAGAACACCACACCCCAGCCGAAGGTGTCGTCCGGACGGTTGCGCTCATGGACCTCGACCTGCGCCTTCGGATGCGCTTTCTTGATGAGGATGGCGGCATACAGCCCAGCCGGTCCGCCGCCGAGCGATACGATGCGTCTCATCTGCCCTTGGCTCCTGGGGAGGACGGGACCGGCACGAGTCTGCGGATCACGCCGTCGACCTTCGACAGAAGATAGATCTCGCCGTCCTCGTCGGCGCCGAGGTGCAGGTCCACCCGCGCCGAACCGACCACCGCCGAGAGGTTGGTGACGCCCTTCGGCGTCGCAAGGAAGAGCTCGCGCACGACGGCCTGACGACCGAGGGCGAAAGCGTCGGCATCGGCGACGAACACCCTGCCGGAGCCGATGTCGCCGAAGACATATCGTCCGCGCAGCGCCGGGATCTGCGCACCGCGGTACACGAAGCCGCCGGAGATCGCGCTCGCCTCGTCGTGGTCGATCTGCAGCACGGGGTCGGTGAGGTCGAAGGAACGCGGTGTGGTCTCCGGCGGACGCGGCGTCGACAGGTCGCCGTCCGGATCGACCGTCCAGGTGCCCTCGCGTCGCGGCCACCCGTAATGCCGTCCCGGCAGCACCAGGTTCAGCTCTTCGAGGTTCGACTCGCCGACATCGCTCACGAACAGATGACCCTGCCCGCCCGTATCCCAGGAGAGTTTGTGGGGGTTGCGGAACCCATAGGCCCAGACCTCGGGGAACCCCGCTGAGGCCCGATCGTCCTTGTAAGGATTGCCCGCCGGGATGCCGTAGGTGCCGCCCCGACCGTCACGGCCGTTGGGGTCGATCCGCAGCACCGCGCCGAACAAAGAATCGGGTCGCCCCACGCCCCGTGCGTTGCCGCGCCACACGCTGGTCCCGTCCCCGACCAGCAGATACAGCGCGCCGTACCCCGGGTCGGTCGGCCGGAGGTTCGGATCGAAGCCGATGTCCTGCAGGCCATGCTGCGCATCGGGACCTTCGAACCGTGCGATCTCCCGCCGCGAACCTTCGAACGCGTCCGCCGCCGGATCCTTCGCGGTCCATTCGGTGAGCACGAAGTTCGAGGCGATCGGCATCGTCACCGTCGGGCGGTGCAGCCCCCTGCGCTCGCCGGCGTCCTCGACATGCACGGTGTAGAAGCGGCCCGTGGTGCGGAAATCCGGTGCGATCGCGAACGCGTTCAGGCCTGCGGTCAGGCCGGGCCAATCGCTGAAGCGCGGTGTCTGCGCGCGCAGGTCCAGATACCGCGAGACCTGCCCCGTCCGGCTCAGGACATGGAGCACACCGCGTTGATCGCTCACGAAGCGGCGTCCGCTCCCGTCGCGCAGCGGCTTCATGTGGTTGATGCGCGCGACCGGCGCATAGCCGGCCCGCGATGCCGTCGACTCCGGGGGCAACGAGGACGGGATCCGAGCGTATTCCACCAGACCGACGACCATATCCGCCGGCGCGATCCGCTCCGGCACAGGATCGATGCCGAGCACCTCGAACCGTGCGACCGCTTCGCGATCGCGGTCCATCACGATCTCCACGGACATCTGGTTGCGCGGCGCGGCGCCCCGCTGCCAGCCCCGGAACACGTTCTTCCCGGAGGCCACCGCGGTCAACGTCACCACGGTGCCGGCCGGATAGCGGGGGAGCTGCGGTACGACGGTCACGCGACCACGGCCGGGTCCCTCGGTGACGATCCGCAGCGTATAGCCTTGCTCCGCACGGCCGACGACCGGCGACAGCAGCAGGGCCGCTGCAGCGCAGAGCAGCGCCGCGATCCTCATCTGGCGCCCTCGATCAGATGATCGACCGCCGCCTTGACGGCGGCATCGCTGAGATCCTGCCGCCCCCCTTTCGCCGGCATCACGCCCTTGGGGCCTGCGTAACCGGCGATCGCCCGCTCGTAGAGCCGGGCGCGATCGGTCGCTGCGGCCTGCCAATGCGCGCGGTCGCCGATCGATGGCGCGCCCATCGCGCCGTTGTCGTGGCACACCGCGCAGGCTTCGCGGTAGGCGGCGAGACCGTCGGCCGCCGCGCCGGCCGCTGCAGGCGCGTCCTTCGGGAACACCGCCAGATAATCGCCGATGAAGTCCGCTTCCTTGCGCTCATCGACCGCCCATCCGGAGTGCCAGACGACCATCCGCCATGCGCCGCGCTCGCGACGGAACACGCGCAGGAAGTGGTATCGGTTCTCCTTGAGACGCCCACCGGTCCAGGCCGAGGACGAGCGCGTGCGCAGATACCCGTGGGCGATCGCCATGTCGCCGAAGACCCGCACGACCACGCCCTCGAGGTCGCGGCTGCGGAACAGCCCCGCCGGCATGGTCGACAGACGGCGGATGAACGCCTGCTTGGACTCGACCTGCGAAGCGAGGGCGCCGGAGTGGATCAGCGTGAAGTCCTCGGCGAGCACGCGCTCCATCACGGCGACCTCACCGGTGCGGTGGGCCTCCTCGAACTGCGCATTGACGCGCTGGATCGGCCCTTCGGGGGAATCCTTCGCGATCGACGGCGCCAGCGAGGCGAAGCCGACGAGCACCGCGAGCCACTTGAGAGACGGTCTGTACATCGAAGAACCCCCGGACGATCGATCACTCATCCATGAACAGCGAAGTGCCTTCGGCGAGCTCGCTGCGACTGTAGGCGCGGAACGCGATCAAGGTCTCCGACTCGACGATGCCCGGCAGCGAATGGATCGATCCGCTGACGATGTCCGCCAAGTCCTCGTTGCGCGCCGCGCGGACGATCGCCACCAGATCGTACCGACCGGCCACCGAGAACACCTCGCTGACACCGCGCACCTCCGCGATGGCGGTGGCCAGCGCGGCGCTCCGCGCCGGTTGCGCCTTGATCAACACCATGGCCGTGACTGACATGGAAAATCTCCCTCAGGTAGTGGCGATACCGCCGGCGGGAGGGCCGTCGCCCTGCCGCAGCGCATACCGCTGTATCTTGCCGCTCGGAGTCTTGGGCAATCCCGCCACGAACTCCACCATGCGAGGATACTTGTAAGGCGCGATGGCGTTCTTGACATGATCCTGCAGCGCCCGGACCAGCGCCGCATCGCCCTGGAAGCCCTCACGCAGCACGACCACCGCCTTCACGACCTGCCCGCGGGCTGGATCCGGCGCACCGACCACGGCCACCTCACGCACCGCCGGATGCTCGAGCAACGCGGCCTCGACCTCGGGACCCGCGATGTTGTACCCGGCGGAGACGATCATGTCGTCCGCACGCGCCTCGAACCAGAAGTATCCGTCCTCATCGATGCGGTACCGGTCGCCGGTGACGTTCCACCCGTCGACGACGTAGCCCCGCTGCCGGTCGTCATCGAGGTAGCGGCAGCCCGTCGGGCCACGCACCGCGAGTCGACCGGAACCGTGCGTCTGCGGACGGCCCTGCTCGTCCAACACCACCGCCTGATATCCCGGCAGGGGCTTGCCGGTGGCGCCGGGACGGATCTCCTCGCCGGCGGCGGAGATGAAGATGTGGATCATCTCGGTGGCGCCGATGCCGTCGATCAGACGGATGCCGGTGGCATCGGACCATTGGTCCGAGATGGCTTTCGGGAGCGGCTCGCCCGCCGAGACACAACGGCGCAAGGAGCGCAGATCGAAGTCCCGCGCGAGCGGCACGAGGTTGCGGTACATGGTCGGCGCGGTGAACAACGCCGTGACGCCGAACTTCGGGATGGCGCGGATCAGCGCGTCCGGGGACGGCTGCTCGATCAGGGCGGCCGATGCGCGGAAGCGCAGCGGGAACACCAACAAGGCGCCGAGCCCGAAGGTGAACGCGAACGGCGGACTGCCGAGATGCACGTCGTCGGGGCCGGTGCGCAACAGACGACCGCCGACCACATCGGCCATCGCCAGGATGTCGCGGTGGAAATGCATGGTCGCCTTCGGCTTGCCCGTGGTGCCCGAGGTGAAGGCCAGCAGGCAGACGTCCTCGGCCGCGGTCTGCACATCGGCGAAGGTCGGCGCTTGGACGGCCATCCGGCGCTCGAGCGCGCCGTCACCGAACGACAGCAGCCGCCCCTGCTCGAGCGCATCGGGCATCGCCGCGCAGAGTTCGGACATCAGTCGGTGGTCGCACAGCGCGTGGCGGACCTGCGCTTTCGAGCAGATCTGCGACAGTTCGTGGGTGCGCAGCATCGGCATCGTCGGCACCGCCACCGCACCGACCTTCATCACGGCGAACCAGGCCGCCGCCAGCATCAGGCCGTTGTATCCCCGCAGCAGCACGCGGTTGCCCGGCACGATGCCGAGGTCGTGGACGAGGACGTTGGCGATCCGGTCGGACTGCTCGAGCAGCTGCGCGTAGGTCCACTCACCGGCGTCGGAACGCAGCGCGACCGAGTCGCCATGGCCCTCACGGATCGCATCGCCGAGCAGCACCGTGGCGCAGTTCAACCGCGGCGGGTAACTCAGCTCCGGCAGATCGAAGGTCATCACGGGCCACTCGGAGCGCGGCGGCAGGCCGCGCGCCGTGAAATCGTCGATGTGGGCCGACCCGCCCGGCTGCGCCGTCACCGCGACATCCTCCACGACGGCATCCTCAGGTGACCTTCAGCCGGGGAGCGTCGTCCGACGGGCCGGCCGGCATCGCGTCCATCTCCTCGCCGAAGATGCGCACGGCATCCCAGACATCGACGAACCGCAGATAGAGCGGCGTGAACCCGAAGCGCAGCAGATCGGGCGCGCGGAAGTCGCCGATCACGCCGCGGGAGATCAGACGCTGCATCAACGGGTAGCCCTGCGCATGGGCGAACGACACATGGCTGCCGCGCCGCTGTGGATCGCGCGGCGAGGCAAGCGTCAACGCATCCGCACCGGGCAAGGCCTCGACCAGCGCGATGAAGAGCTCCGACAGCTGCACGGACTTGTGCCGCACCGCCGCCATGTCCACCCCGTCGAACGTCTCCAGCGCACCGTCGAGCGCGGCGAACGCGAGCACCGGCGGCGTGCCGCAACGGTGACGGTCGACGCCGGGCGCCGGGGCATAGTCGTCGAGGAACTCGAACGGACGCGCATCGCCGAGCCAACCGGACAGCACGGGTTGCAGGCTCTCCTGCAGCTCACGACGGACGTACAGGAACGCGGGCGCCCCCGGGCCACCGTTGAGGTATTTATAAGTGCAGCCGATCGCGAAATCGGCCTCGGCCGCGCGCAGGTCGAGCGGCACCGCACCGACCGAATGCGACAGGTCCCAGAGGATCCGTGCGCCCATCGCGTGGGCGCGGGCCGACATCGCCGCGAGGTCGTACATCTCGGCGGTGCGGTAGTGGACATGCGTCAGGACGACGAGGAAGGTATCGGCGTCGATCGCGTCATGGATGCGGTCGCGCGGCACCGCATGCACCTCGATCTGCGGCGAGAGCTTCGCGAGGCCCTGCAGGATGTAGAGATCCGTCGGGAAGTTGCCGGCCTCCGTGACGATCTTCCTGCGAGCGCCGCGACCGAGGCTCGCGGCAGCGGCGAGCTTGAAGAGATCCACCGAGGTGGAATCGCAGACGAGCGTCTCACCCGGCGCGGCGCCGATCAGCCGACCGACGCGCTCGCCGAGCGTCGCCGGCAGGTCGATCCAGCCGTGGACATTCCAGCTGCGGATGAGGTCGACGCCCCACTGCACGCCGACCGCCCGCGCCACGCTGCGCTCGGCGCCGACGGTCAGCGCACCGAGCGAATTGCCGTCGAGATAGATGAGGTCCGCCGGCAGACGGAACGCCTCGCGTCGCGACGCCAACGGATCGAGACGGTCGAGCTCGAGGCACTGCTCCCGGGTGAGCGGCGTCATCCGCCGAGCTCCCGGAGGATGGCGCGGATCGGCGTCGCTTCCACGCCCGCGATCGGCAACGGCAAGGCCACCAGCTCGTAGCGGCCCTCCGGGATGCCATCGAGCACGACGCCCTCGAGGATGGCCATGCCGGCCCGGTGACAGGCCTGATGGGAGCGCAGCAGCTTGCAGTGCTCCGGATCGACCGACGGAGCATCGGTGGCGATCAGGCGGCAGCCGCGGGCTGCAAGGGCATCGATGAGCGCCGGATCGAGCGCGCGGAAGCCTGCGGGCCATCGACCCCAGTCCGGCCGGTCCAAGGTGCGCAGCAGCACCCGCTCGACCCTCGCCGGCAGGCGATCGATCACGGCCGATGCCGGCACGACCCCGTCGGCATCGATCTGACCGGGGCCGCTGACATCGCGCAGTTCGCACTCGCCGATGAACGCCGAGAGCGCCAAGGCCGCGAGTTCGGGCGCATCGTCGCGGACATGGCGCGAGCATTCGGCATGGGTGCCCGACTGCGTGGAGAGCTCCAGCCGATGCAGATTGACGGTCGACCCCGCCGCCACCGAAGCCGTCACCGAGCAAGCGAACGGCACATCGCCCGGCCAGACCGGCAGGTCGGGCCGCAATGTCTGCGAGATATCCCAGATCTTTTGAGCTTTCACAGCGAGGTCCGCACCGTCCAGAGTTCCGGGAAGAAGCGCAGGTCCAGCGCGCGCACCAGATACGACACCCCGTTGGTGCCGCCGGTGCCGCGTTTATGGCCGATGATGCGCTCGACGGTCTTCATGTGGCTGAAGCGCCAGACCTGGAACTGGTGCTCCACGTCCACGAGCTTCTCGGCGAGCTCGTAAAGGTCCCAATACCGGGCGGAATCACGGTACACCTCGGCCCAGGCCTGCTCGACCTCCGGACGGGCGACATAAGGCACGGAGAAATCCCGCTCGAGCACATCGGCCGGGAGGTGCAGGCCCTGCGCGTGCAGCAGGCGCAGCGAAAGGTCGTAGACGCTGGGCTCACGCAGCACGCGCTCCAGCTCGAGGAGCGCGGACGGGTTTTCGCGATGCACGCGCACCATCGCCGGGTTCTTGTTGCCCAGCATGAACTCGATCTGCCGGTACTGATACGACTGGAACCCCGAGCTCTGGCCCAGCGACCCACGGAACGCGCTGTAATCCGCCGGGGTCATGGTGGCGAGCACCGCCCACGACTCGGTGAGCTGGACCTGGATGCGCGACACCCGCGCGAGCATCTTGAAGGCCAGCCCGGGGTTGCCCGAAGCGATCTCGCGCATGGCGGCGCCGAGCTCGGCGATGGCGAGCTTCATCCAGAGCTCGGATGTCTGGTGCACGACGATGAACATCAGCTCGTCGTGCGCGTCCGACCGGGGACGCTGCAGCGAAAGCAGGCCGTCCAAGCGGAGGTAGCCGCCGTAGGACAGATCGGCGTCCCAATGGATCGCCTGGTCCGAAAGGTCGACCGCCGAAGCGGTCCGCGGTTCGTCGACGGACATAGCTCTCCCGCAAGCAGACTGTGCTCCGTCGAGACTACGCGCGCTCATGGCATAATCAATCTCATCATTTACAATCACATATTGAAATCCATTCAACATGCCCCGCCTTGATCTGCGCCATCTCTCCATGCTGCGGGCCATCGCCGAGGCGCGCACGCTGGCGGACGCCGCCACCACGCTCAACCTGACGCCCTCGGCCCTCACGCACCGGCTGAAGGAGGCCGAACGCCGGATCGGCCGCAAGCTGGTCGACCGCGAGCACACCCCCACCACCTTCACCGAGGCGGGCCGTCGGCTGGCGGCCGCGGCCCGCGGGATCCTCGACGAGCTGGAGCAGGCCGAGGCGGACGCCGGGATGGTCGACGCGATGAAGCGCGTCGCGGTCCGGCTGAGCGGCTCCACGTTGTGCGGCTACGGCTGGCTGGCCGGGCTGGTGCGCGCCCTGGAGGTCGCGCACCCCCAGATCGACCTCGAGGTGGTGATGGATGTGGCGCTCGACCCCATCGGCGCGCTGAAGAAGCGTGCGATCGACCTCGCCATCATGCCGGAACGCACCCGCGACGCCCGGCTGCGCAACGTGGCGCTGTACCGCGACGAGATGGTCGCCGTGGTGCCGCGCGGCCATCGGCTCACCGCCGGCGACCATGCCGAGATCCGCGATTTCGCCGACGTGACCTACGTCGCGAACAGCACGACGCCGGAGATCGGGCGCGAGTACACCCGCCTGTTCAAGCCGGCGGGCGTCCGCCCCCGACGGGTCGTGCAGGCAGGTCACGTCGAGGCCGTGATGGGCGTGGTACGCGCCGGCATCGGCGTGACGATCAGCACGCGTTCCACGGCCGAACCGTTCGCCGCTTCGGGGGAGCTGGTCCTTCTGCCGCTGACCCCGGGCGGCCAGTACCTGACATGGTTCGGCACCTGCTTCGCGAGCGGCCCCGACAACCGCGCCGCACGCGACGTGCTCACCATGCTCGCCCGCGTCACCGCGGTCTGAAGGCGCAGCTCCGGCGCCGCGCCGGGACCTACAGACCGACCTTGACGCCTTCACCGCTGCGTCCTGCCGCGTCGAGCAGCGCCTTGGCGACCGACAGGTCCTGCGCCGAGACGCCCAAAGATTTGTAGACGGTGATGTCCTCCGGCCCGGTACGGCCGTGCACCCGGTCGTCGATCACCTCGCCTATCTCGCCGACGACATGTCCGGCGGAGACGACCCCGCACCGGATGGCCTCGCGCAGCTCCCCGGCCTGGGCCTCGGCCGAGGGCCGGTAGTCGACGAAGAACCGCGAGCGACGCACCGTCTCGACATCGCACTCCATCTTGTCCGGTGTGCTCGACCCGACGAGGTTCACATGCACGCCCGCACCGAGCGACCTGCCCTCGAGGATGGGCGTGGCCGACGCCGTCGTCGTGCAGAGGACGTCGGCGCCCTGCACGGCATCGCCGACCTGCTCGTAGGCCACCGACGAGGGGTACAGGCCGCGGACGCGCTCGACGAGCCGCTGCGCGGCCGCCGGATCGCGTCCCCACACCCGCAGCTCGGTGAAACCGCGGACGCCGTGCAGCGCCGTGATGTGCGCCTCGGCCTGCTCGCCGGTGCCGAGGACGGCGAGCACCTTCGCATCGCCGCGGGCGAGCGCATCGGTCGCGACCGCGCTCGCCTGCGCCGTCCGCAGCGCCGTCAGCGTCGCCCCGCACAGCAACGCCCTCGGGACGAGTCCACGCGCGTCGTACAGCACCATCAAGCCGAGATGGCTCGAGCGCCCGTCACGCAACGCCGGCGGGACGAGACTGATGACCTTGATGCCGGCGACGTCGTCCGGTCCGTAATAGCCCGGCATCATCCCCAACAGTCCGCGCCGATCGGGGATCTCGAGCGCCCAGCGCAGCGGCATCTCCACGTCGCGCCGGCTCACCGCCACCATGGCGCGACGCAGGATCGATCGCAGGTCGAGCGTGGCGGCGAGCCGCCGCATCGCCTCACCGGACAGGACCGTCATCTCCATCACGGCATCAACCCTCCCCCGCGGCGCGCGGTGCACCGGGCCAGCTGTCGGGATAACGGCCGAGGGCCAACAAAGACGCCCCGCCGACGACGAACAGCACCGAAGCCGCGAGCAGCGCCGGCGCATAGCTTCCGGAGACGTCGAACACGCGGCCGACGATGAACGGCGCGATCCCCGACGCGAGGAAGAACACGCCGAGGAGCAGCCCGTAGGTCTTGCCGTAGTGACGCAGACCGAAATACCGCGCGGTGAGATAAGGCATCAGATCGCCTTCGGCACCGGTCGCGAGACCGATGAGCAGACCTGCGGAGAGCGCCACGCCGACCGACAGCTGCTCGGGCATCAGCAACAGGCAGGAGACCGCCGGGGCCATCAGCATCACGCTCGCCACGGCGGGGGCCCACAACCGATCGAAGAGGAAACCTGCCAGCAAGCGCCCGACGACCACCGAGAACCCGACGGCACCGGCGATCCAGGCGGCCGTGGCCGGCGCGATGCCCGCATCGCCCATCAGCGGCTTGAAGTTGATCATGACCCCCGAGATGCCGAAGGTCACCGCCACGACCGCGAACGCCAGCACGTAGATGCGATAGCCCGACAACGTCTCGCGCAGCGTCAGCCCCTCGGCCGCCCCGCCGCGCCCGGCACCCGTGGCCGACGACGGGACCGCCACCGACCCGTCCGCAGGCGACGGCTCGCGGAAGAACGCCCACAGCACCGGCCAGGAGCACAGCACCGCGAGCGCCGCCATGACGACGAACATCGTGCGCCAGCCCCACGCCTCGACGAGATAGGTCGACAGCACCTGCTGGAAGAAGGCGGCGAATCCGCCGATGCCGAGACATACGGCCAAGGCGAGTCCGCGCTTCACCACGAACCATTGCGTGACGATGCGCGTGAAGGTGATCGGCGTCGCGGCGGCGCCCGCCAGACCGAGCAAGGCCCATGCGGTATACGTCGCGACCAGGGACGAACCGGTCAGCGACATCAAGGCGAGTCCCACGGCGAACAGCGGGACACCGGCCAAAGCCAGCGGGCGGGCACCGAACCGATCGACCAAACCGCCGACGTAGAGGAACGCCGCGCTGCTCGTCAACGTGAACCAGAAATAGCAGAGCGCGATCTCTCCGCGGCCCCACCCGGCCTCCTGCTGCAACGCGACGATCGTCGAACCGAAGATGTTGAAGGGCAGCGCCGTGCTCGAGAACGCCGTCGCCACCGCGGCGGCGAGCAACGGTCTCCAGCCCGCGCGGAACTCGTGGTAGCCGTCGCCCGTCGGCGTCGTCGACATCAGGCGGACGCCGCGCCGAGGATGCGACACAGCTCGGAGGCGTTGATGTGACCGCCGGAGAC
>Ga0315900_10003553_pt1 | contig 22699 bp, 18 predicted proteins | sample LakEriMetagenome_FD_203521 | JGI IMG/M metagenome (GOLD analysis project Ga0315900, IMG submission 203521) | Freshwater fungal communities from buoy surface, Lake Erie, Ohio, United States - Buoy 12 MA114 | ecosystem: Environmental > Aquatic > Freshwater > Lake > Lake biofilm | place: USA: Lake... | reverse complement strand
CGCAGGATCTTGTTGCGGCGTTTGCGGGCGACGTTGCCCCTCTTGACGCGGGCCATGGCGGGAAGTCGGGTGGGTGGGGACGAAGAAAGTGGGGGGGAGGACGCCTCAGGCGTACGGGAGCATGGCGCTCACATTGTCGGCATCGCGTTCGTCGACGACGGCCATGGTGCCGAGGAACCGCTTGCGCTTGGCACCCTTGTGGTCGAGCAGGTGATTGCGGAAGGCCCGCCGCCGCATGAATTTGCCCGTGCCGGTGGCTCTGAACCGCTTGGCGGCCGCTTTGCGGGTCTTGAGCTTCGACATGGCTTGCGGGGTTCGGGCACAAACGACGAATCTACGACGCGGCGCTCGCCCCGCCCCCCATGCCGGCCCCATGCCGGCCCTGCTGCCCCCGCCCTTGACCACGATCCTTCGCCCCGGCCCACCCCGCCCGGCCCGCCGCGGCCCGCGCCGCCTCCTGGGTCGCGGCCTGCGGCTGGCGCTGCTGGCCGTCTGGCTGGGGGCAGCCGCCGGTTGCCGGGCCCGGGAGGTGCCGCCGGCCGCCCAGGCCGCGTTCCCGCTGCACCGGCCCGTGCCGGCGGTCCCGCCGCTCAGCGCCTCCCAGCCGCGCCTGTGGGTGGCCCTGGCGGCCCATCTGGCCGGGCCCGGCGGCCTCGAACTGCCCAGCGCGCGCGGCAGGCTGCGGCTGGTGGATGCCGCTGGCCTGGCCGTGGAGGCGCCAGCCGTGAGCCTGCGCTGGAGCCGCCGCGACCTGGCCGTCCCGATCCAGGTGCGCCGGCTCGTGCTGGGCCCCTTCGCCAGCTTCGAGTCGGCGGAGGCGGAAGCGGAGCGCTGGCGCGCGGCCGGTGCCCAGCCCGTGGTGGCGCGTCCGGCCGACTGGGAGGTGTGGGCGGCGCCGGGAAGCCCTCCCCTGCCCGGGCGCACACCCCGCCTGCAGGAGCGGCAGGAAACCCACTCGTGGGTGCCGTTGCTCGTGGTGGGCTCCACCATCCGGGCGCTGCGGGGGCCGGTGCGGATCGAGGCGCCGGGCGGCCTGCGCTGGCAGGGCGGGGTGTACGCCGGGCCCTTCCGCCTGCAGAGCGATGCCCACGGCGGCTGGACCCTGGTGGAGCTGGTGCCGCTCGAGCGCTACCTGCTCGGCGTGGTGCCCCATGAGATCGGTGCCGGCGCTCCGGCAGCGGCCCTGGCCGCCCAGGCGGTGCTGGCACGCACCTGGGCCGTGCGCAATCAGCACCGCTTCGCGGTGGATGGCTACCACCTCTGTGCCGACACCCAGTGCCAGGTCTACGGCGATCCCCGCCTGGCCGGTCGGGCCGTGGCCCGGGCGATCGCGGCCACCGGCGGGCGGGTGCTCACCTGGCAGACACGGCCGATCCACGCGGTGTACCACGCCACCAATGGCGGCGTCTCCGCCGCCTTCGAGGAGGTGTGGGCCGGCGAGCCCTTGCCCTACCTGCAGCCGCGGCTGGATGGCGAATCTGCCCTGCTGGCGCCCCTCGCCCTCACCCTGCCCCTCGATGGCGCCGCCCTCCAGCGGCTGCTGCGCGATGGCCGCTGGGCCCATGGGGCCGACCATCCCCGCTTCCGCTGGCAGCGGCGGCTCGATGGCGCCACCCTCACCGCGGCGGCGCGGGCCCTTGAACCCGGGTTCCCGGCGGTGACCCGGGTTCGCGTCCTCCGGCGCGGACCCAGCGGCCGCGTGCTGGCCCTGGAGCTGGCCGGCCCGCCCGGGGCGCGTCGGCTGGTGCTGGAGCGCGATGCGATCCGCCGCAACCTGCGCCAGTTGCCCAGCACCCTGTTCGCGGTGCACGCCGAGGGCCCGGGCCTGTGGCGCTTCGAGGGGGGCGGTTTCGGCCACGGTGCCGGTCTCTCCCAGGCTGGCGCCATCGATCTGGCGCGTCGGGGCTGGAATCTGGAGCGGATCCTGGCCTGGTACTACCCCGGCACGGAACTGCTGCCGCTCGCGGCCGTGCCCGAACGGGCGCCCTAAAGTTCTGCCACTTCCGGTTGTGCCATGGCTGCTGGCGGCAGCTCCTCCCATCGCCGCCTCAAGTCAGCCCTGTTCCTGGGTTGCTGCGGGCTGGCTGGCGCCGCCCCCCACTTCGTCGCCGGCAGCCTCAGCCTGTTGCCGGCCCTCACGCTGGCCCTGCTGCTGGGCGGCTACAGCGTGCGCACCGTGCTGCTGCCGCTGCTGGCGCGCCGTTCCGGGCCGCCGCCCGTTGTTACGCCCGGCGCCCCGGACTCACCCGCCGCCGGTCCGCCCGCCGTGGATGTGGTGGTGGCCGCCCGGGATGAGCAGGCGGTGATCGGCCGGCTGGTGGAGCGGCTCGCCGCCCTGCGCTATCCGGCCGGCCAGCTGCTGCTCTGGGTGATCGATGACGGCAGCAGCGACCGCACCCCGGAACTGCTCGCCGAACTGCAGGGCCGCTTTCCCCAGCTGCGGGTGCTGCGCCGGGAACCGGACGCCGGCGGGGGCAAATCCGGGGCTCTGAACCTGGTGCTCGGCCAGCTCCGGGGCCGCTGGCTGCTGGTGCTCGATGCCGATGCCGAGCTCCAGCCCGACACGCTGGAGCGCCTGATCCCCTTCGCCGAGGACGGGGGCTGGTCGGCCGTGCAGCTGCGCAAGGCGGTGGTGAACCCGCAGGCGAACCTGCTCACCCGGGCTCAGGCCATGGAGATGGCGCTGGATGCGGTGATTCAGGAGGGCAGGCTGGCCAGCGGTGGGGTGGCCGAACTGCGCGGAAACGGCCAGCTGCTGCGCCGCGATGCGGTGGAGCTCTGCGGTGGCTTCAACGAGGCCACCGTCACCGACGACCTCGATCTGAGCTTCCGCCTGCTGCTGGCCGCCCAGCCCATCGCCGTGCTCTGGGATCCGCCGGTGCTGGAGGAAGCGGTGCTCACCCTGCGGGCCCTGCTGCGCCAGCGCCAGCGCTGGGCGGAGGGGGGCCTGCAGCGCTTCTTCGATTACTGGCCCGGCCTCGTGGCGGGGCCCCTCGGCTTCAGCCGCAAGCTCGATCTGGTCTGCTTCTTCCTGCTCCAGTACGGCCTGCCGGTGGTGGCGATCGCCGATCTGGTGAGCGCTGCACTCACCCGCACACCGCCCACGATCTGGCCCCTCTCGTTCGTGGCCTTCGGCCTCTCCGGGATCTCGATCCTGGCCGGATGCCGCCGCGGCGGCGAGGGCCCCGAGCTGCCCGCCATGAACCTCGGCAACCTCGCCCTGGGGATCGCCTACCTGGGCCACTGGTTCCTGGTGATCCCGTGGACGAGCCTGCGCATGGCCCTGCTGCCCAAGAAGCTCGTGTGGGCCAAGACCCTCCATCTCGGCAACCCGATCGCACTGGCCCCGGAGAGCGTGGTGGAGGATCCCGCCGCGGTCTGACGGGCGAGGTGCACCGCGAGCCTCAGGCGGCGCTGCTGGTGTCCTCGGCGGTGCCGTCGAACGGCACCACTTCGCCGTTGAAGAACTCCGCCAGCCGCTGGGCGTTCTCGTCGATCGGCAGAGGCGACCTGGGCCTGAATTCCGGCGCCGGCGCTGCTGCTGGCGCCGGCGCCGCCGGCGTGGCCGGGCCGTGCCGAACCGGAGCGGGCAGCGCCGCCGCTGAGGGCGTGGGCTGGGCCCGGGGCGTGGGCTGCTGCGCCTGGGGCGTTGGTTGCTGCGCCCGGGTGGGGGCCGCCACGGGTGAGGCGGGTGGTGCGGGTGGTGCGGGCGAGCCTTGTGAGGCGCTCGTGGCCGGCGGTTTGTGAACCACCGGCAGCTGGGGTTTCGGGGCGGGGGGCGGGCCCTCGCCGCCCTCGAGCACCAGCTGGCGCGCCCCGCCGAGGGCCCTGGCCAGCGCCTGCTGCAACAGGGGCAGGCGGCTCTGGACCATCGGCAGCCACATCCCGGCCACCCGCACCACGGCCCGCTGCGGATCCAGCCGCACCAGCTGGGCCTGCTGGGAGAGCAGCATGCGGGTGGAGGGCAGCTCCAGACCTGCCAGCACCTGCTGCCAGAGATCGGCCAGGGATGGATCCCCATGGGCGAGCGGCTCGGGGGTTGCGGCGGCAGGGCTCGGCACCGCCGCAGGCTCCGGGGCGGCGGCCGCGGCGGTAGCTGCCGGCGGCCGTGCCGGCGCCACCGCCGACTGGGGGGCAGGGGCCGGAGCCGCCGCCGCCGGCGCCTCGGCCAGGAACCCCAGCAGCAGCACCTCCAGCCAGAGGCGGGGATTGATGCTCTGACGCAGCTGCTGTTCGCTGCCCCGGAGCTGGGCCTGCCAGCGCAGCAGCTGCGCCCTGCCGATCCGGCGCGCCAGCTCCGGCAGCTGGCCGCGGAACTGGGGGGAGAAGGCCGTGAGTTCCAGTCGCTCGGGTGCCGCGTCCGCCAGCACCAGGTCGCGCAGCAGGCCGGCCAGACCCTGCAGCACCGCGGCGGGCTCGCGCCCCCGTTCCAGCAGGGTGCGGCAGGCCTCCAGCAGTTCCAGCGGCTCGCTGCCGGCCAGGGCGTCGGCCAGGCTGAGCAGCTCCTGCTCGGGCACCGCCCCGAGCAGCTCCCAGACCGCATCCGCCTCCACCGGCGCCGGCAGCAGGCTGAGCTGGTCGAGCAGGCTCTCGGCATCCCGCAGCCCCCCCTGGGCCCGCTGGGCCACCACATGCAGGGCCTCGGGTGTGATGCCGATGCTCTCCTGGTCGGCGATCCAGCTCAGATGACGCTCCAGCGCCTCGAGCGGGATGCGCCGGAAGTCGAAGCGCTGGCAGCGGCTCAGGATCGTCGGCAGCACCCGCTGGGGATCGGTGGTGGCGAGCACGAACACCACCCGCGGCGGGGGTTCCTCCAGGGTCTTGAGCAGGGCGTTGAAGGCTGCGGTGGAAAGCATGTGGCACTCGTCCACCACGTACACCTTCCAGCGGGCCTGCACCGGCGCGAAGCGCGAGCGTTCGATCAGCTCGCGGATGTTGTCCACCCCCGTGTTGGAGGCTGCGTCGATCTCGATCACATCGAGGGCCGTGCCGCCGGCGATGGCTGTGCACAGCTCGCAGCTGCCGCAGGGTTCGGGCGTGGCTGTGTCGCTGCTGAGGCAGTTGAGCGAGCGAGCCAGGATCCGGGCGCTGGAGGTCTTGCCGGTGCCGCGTGGCCCGCTGAACAGGTAGGCGGGGGCGATGCGGCCCGAGCGCAGCGCGTTGGCGAGGGTGGCCGCGATCGCCTCCTGACCCACCAGCTGATCCAGGCGCTGGGGCCGGTATTTGTGGTGCAGCGGCTGGTAGATCGCGGCTGGGGCGGCGTGGGCCGTCCGGGATCGGTACCAGGAGGCTACCGGTCCTGGCCTGCGCCGGACCGTTCAGCGAGCCGCCGCTCCAGCCGAGTCTCCAGCTCCTCCACCTCCGCCAGCTGATCGGCGATGCGCTGGGCTGCCCGGCGCAGGGCCGCGAACTGACTGGCGTCGGCGGCGCTGCCGGCCTGGCCCAAGCGCTGGTCGGCTCTCTCCAGCTCCTGCTCCAGCCGCTCCTGGAGCGTGCGGCGCAGGCCATCGAGCTGCCCCAGGGCCTGCAGGGCGAGGGCCGTTCCCCTCTCCAGCTGGCCTTCGCCGAGGCGCTCCCGCAGCAAGCGGCGCACGCCGGCCACCAGCCCCGCCGCCCCCACCCCCGCCAGCTCCTGAGCGGCGGCCGCCAGATCGAAGCCCTGCAGCCGGCCGCTGCGCAGGGCCTGCAGCATCGCCCCGGGTCCGCGGCTGCCGGTCTCGAGCCAGTCCTCCACCTGGGCGCTGCGGTGCCGGCCCGTCTTGCACCAGTGGGCGAAGTGCTCGCAGTTGTTGAACAGCAGGTTGTAGCGCTGCTCCCCGATCCGGGCCAGGGCCCGGCGCAGGGTCACGGCCACCGGCGAACAGTCGCCTTCCGGGTAGGCCACCACGGAGAGGGGCTGGCCGCGGCTGAACGACTCCAGCGGACTGCGCAGGATCTCGCGGCCTTCGAGGTAGTGGGCCACGCTGCCGTCACCGAGGTCGATGCCGTGATGGGTGAACAGCCCATGGCTCCGCGGCACCTGCAGGTGGTCGGCGGCGGCCAAGGCTTCAGGCGCTGGCCTGGCGGGGCTCCTCGAGGGTGCCGCCCAGGGGCACCACCTGGCCCCTGCTGCGCTGCTCCACCAGCTCCCGCGTCACCGTGAAGCTCTTCACCTCGCTGTGGGAGGGGAGGTCGTACATCAGATCCAGCATCAGCTCCTCCACGATGCCCCGCAGGGCCCGGGCACCGGTCTTGCGCCGATGGGCCTCGACCGCGATCGCTTCGAGGGCCCCCGGCTCGAACTCCAGGCGCACATCGTCCATGCTCAGCAGGGTCTGGAACTGCCTCACCAGGGCATCGCGCGGCTCGGTGAGAATCGCCTCCAGCGCCTTGGTGTCGAGGGGCTCGAGCACGGCGCTCACGGGCAGGCGGCCGATGAATTCGGGGATCAGTCCGTACTTCACCAGATCGTCGGGCTGGAGATGGCGCAGCACCTCGGCGGCCTGCCGTTCCTTGGCACTGCGGGGCCGGTTGCCGCCGTCGGGCCCGAGAAACCCGATGGCGTTGCGGCCCAGCCGCCGCTGCACCACATCCTCCAGTCCCACGAAGGCGCCGCCGCAGATGAACAGGATCTGGCTGGTGTCGATCTGGATGCAGTCCTGGTAGGGATGCTTGCGTCCTCCCTGGGGGGGAACGTTGGCCACGGTGCCCTCAAGCATCTTCAGCAGCGCCTGCTGCACCCCCTCCCCGGACACGTCGCGGGTGATCGAGGGGTTCTCGCTCTTGCGGGCGATCTTGTCGATCTCATCGATGTAGATGATGCCCCGCTGGGCCTGGTCGACATCCAGGTCGGCCTTCTGCAGGAGCCGCAGCAGGATGTTCTCCACATCCTCGCCCACGTAGCCGGCCTCGGTGAGGGTGGTGGCGTCGGCCACGGCGAAGGGCACGTCGAGCCGTTCGGCCAGGGTCTGGGCCAGCAGCGTCTTGCCGCAGCCGGTGGGTCCGATCAGCAGGATGTTGCTCTTGTGGAGCCGGGTGGCGGTGGCGTCGGTCTCGCCCTTGCCGTCGCCCTGCCAGGCCAGACGCTTGTAGTGGTTGTAGACCGCCACCGAGAGGGTTTTCTTGGCCTCGTGCTGCCCCACCACCTGGCGGTCGAGGAACGCCTTGATCTCGTGGGGCCTGGGGATTTCGGCCAGGGTGGGCGCCGACCTGGCGGGCTTCTTGGCGGGTGCCTTGCTGCGGGAGGGTTCGGCGACGCCCCGCCCCGCCCCGCCGCCCGGGGCCTCCACCAGTTCCTCGTCGAGGATCTCGTTGCAGAGATCGATGCACTCGTCGCAGATGTAGACGCCCGGGCCGGCAATCAGCTTGCGCACCTGTTCCTGCGACTTCCCGCAGAACGAACATTTCAGGTGGGCATCGAACTTGGCCATCGGCGAGGAAGCAAGGGGCCCCGGAACCCAGGATCGGGCCGACCACGGGGTTCGTCAGCCGACCTTAAGGAACAAGCAGTGAACGGGATCAGGCCAGGGTGCCGGTGTCGGTCACCACGCGGTCGATCAAGCCGTATTCAACCGCTTCCGGCGGCGATAGGAAGTAGTCGCGGTCGGTGTCCTCGGCGATCCGCTCGAGGGGCTGGCCGGTGTGATCGGCCAGGAGTCCGTTGAGGGTTTCCTTGAGGAAGAGGATCTCCCTGGCCTGGATCTCGATGTCCACGGCCTGGCCCTGGGCCCCGCCGAGGGGCTGGTGGATCATGATCCGGGCATTGGGCAGGGCCAGTCGCTTGCCCTTGCAGCCGCCGGCGAGCAGGAACGCCCCCATCGAGGCGGCCAGCCCGTAGCAGATGGTCACCACGTCAGGGGACACCTGCTGCATCGTGTCGTAGATGGCCAGGCCGGCCGTCACCGAGCCCCCCGGGGAGTTGATGTACACCTGAATGTCCTTTTCCGGATCTTCGGCCTCCAGGAACAGAAGCTGGGCCACCAGCGCATCGGCGACCGCATCGTCAATGCCGGAACCGAGGAAGATGATCCGGTCGCGCAGCAGACGCGAATAGATGTCGAAGGCCCGCTCGCCCCGGCCCGACTGCTCCACCACCGTGGGCAGCACCCCGGGGCTGGCGATCGGAGCCACGCTGCCGCTCCACACAAGCGGTGCCCGGACGCTGTGGACCGGATGGCGGAGGGTGGCTTCGATCACGCGCTCTGACCGGGACTGGCGATCAATCTATGGGCTGGGATCAGGGGCTGGGCTCGGGCCGAGGGGCTCAGGCCTGGGCGGGTGCGCCAGCGTCGTGCTCGTCCCCGCCCTCGCACGCCTTCGCTGCCCCGGGCTCGGCGTCGGCGTCCTCCGGCGGCGAGGGGGCCTTCTCGGTGATCGTGCTGTTGCTCTCCAGCCACTCGAGCAGGGTCTCGCGCAGCAGCTCGTCGGCCACCGCGGCACGCAGCCGCTCCAGGTCGATGGAGCCCTGCTGGCTGAGGTTGCGGCTGATCTCCCGCACCCGCCTCTCGATCGCCTCGTCCTCGACGCTGATCTGTTCGACCTCCGCCAGGGCCCTCAGGGCCAGGCGCCGCCGCAGCTGCAACTCCGCCTGCGGACGGGAGGTGTCCATCAGGGAGCGCACCAGATCCGGGGTGAAGAGCTTCTTCACATCCCCGCCCTGCTGGGAGATCCGGCCGGCGGTCTGCTCGATCAGGTTGCCGATCTCCTCCCGGATCAGCGTTTCCGGCAGTTCCACCTCGAGTTGCTCCACCAGGGCGCTGAGCAGGGCCTCGTGGCGGGCGGCCCTGGCGCGGCGCTCGCTGTCTTCCCTGAGGCGGGTTTCCAGGTCTGCCCGCAGCTCGGCCAGGGTTTCCTTCTCGCCGGCCTGCTGGGCGAAGGCGTCATCGAGCGCCGGCAGCTCCCGCGCCTTCAGCTCCTGGAGGGTGATCGCGAAGCGGGCCTCGCGGCCGGCCGCCTCCTCCTGCGGGTAGCTCTCCGGAAACCGGCAGTCGACGCTGCGGCTCTCGCCCACCTCCATGCCGATCACCCCCTCCACGAAGCCAGGAATCATCCGGCCCTGCTCCAGCTCCACCTCCAGGGCGTCGCCGCTGCCGCCCTCGATCGGTTTGCCGGTGTCGGTGAAGGTGCCGCTGAAGGCCACCACCGCCACATCGCCTTCCCGGGCGGCGCGCCCCTCCACCGGCACCAGGGTGGCCAGCTGCCGGCGCGTCTGTTCGATCAGCTCCTCCACCCGGCCCGGGTCATGGCTCACCGCCTCGGCCTCGGCGGTGAGGCCCTTGGTGGCCCTGAGGCTGGGCTGCGGCTCCACGTCGAGCTCCAGGGTGATGGTGAGGTCGCTGCCGGGGTCGTAGCGCTCCAGCACAACGTCGAAGCCCTCACTGAGCTCCGGGCGGCCGATCGCCGCCACCTCCTCCTGGGCCAGGGCGTCGCGGCAGACCCGATCCACCAGGTTCTCCAGGGCCGTGGCGCGCACCCGCAGCGGCCCGAGCTGCTGGAGCAGCACCACCCGGGGCACCCTGCCCTTGCGGAAGCCCGGCAGCCGCACGCTGCGGCCCAGCTGCTCGATCGCGGCCTCGTAGCTCGCCAGGCTGAGGCTGGCGGGGATCTCCACCTCCAGGGCCACGCGGCTGGCAGGGAGGGGGTTGGTCGTCACCCTGAGGTCAGCGGCGGCTGGGGCGACGGAGGGGGCTGCGCCCGCGGCGGGGGACCCGGAAACGGCGCTGGCGGCGGAACTCATGACGAACTCGGGCAGCCAGGGATCCTAGAAAGTGGCCAGCCGCGGTTCCCCGCCGGTTGGGCTCGAAGCTGGAGGGCGTTCGGCGCTAGATTCCCGACAGTAGGTCTCCAGACCCGTTCTGCAGCGCCCCATCCAGGATCCTCCAGCGACTCACGCTGGAAATCCTCACGCTGGCTCTCCGTCACGAGACTTCCGTCACGAGACTGAAGGTTCGTCGCTCGCCATTCCAGCTGTCACCGCCGGCATCCGCCTCCCATCCCCGGATCCGCCCCATCGGACCGCCCTGGGACCGACCGGAGGCCAGGAGTTCGCCGGTTCCAGGCTGTCGCGGCTGCCTTCCTGCACCATCCCCGATCGGCCCCGGCCCTGAGCGTCGCCCCGATCCCGCGCCGCACCGCCAGCCACCAGCATTCGACCACCCCCAATCCTGCTCCTTGACCGCCGTCCCCGATCTGCAGCTCACCCCTCTCCAAACCCTGCCGAACCGCCCCCTGAGGGTGGGGATTCTGGGAGCCACCGGCGCCGTGGGCCAGGAACTGCTGGAGCTGCTGGCGGAGCGGGCCTTCCCGGTGGCCCAACTGGTGGCGCTGGCCTCGTCCCGTTCGGCCGGGCGGAGCCTCGCCTGGGGGGGGCGGGAGCAGGTGATCCACACGGTGCAGCCCGAGGCCTTCGAGGGGCTCGATCTCGTGCTGGCATCGGCCGGCGGCTCGGTGTCCCGGCAGTGGGCTCCGGTGGCCGCCGCGGCCGGCGCCGTGGTGATCGACAACTCGAGCGCCTTCCGCATGGACCCCGCCGTGCCCCTGGTGGTGCCCGAGGTGAACCCCCAGGCGGCCTTCCACCATCAGGGGATCATCGCCAACCCGAACTGCACCACGATCCTGCTCACCCTGGCCCTGGCTCCTCTCCATGCCCGCCGGCCGATCCGCCGCGTGGTGGTGAGCACCTACCAGAGCGCCAGCGGCGCCGGCGCCCGGGCGATGGAGGAACTGCGCAGCCTCAGCCGCACCGTGCTTGAGGGCGGTGAGCCGCGGAGCGAGGTGTTGCCCCATTCCCTCGCCTTCAATCTTTTCCTGCACAACTCCCCGCTCCAGCCCAACGGCTACTGCGAGGAGGAACTGAAGATGCGCAACGAAACCCGCAGGATCATGGGTGTCCCGGAGCTGCGGCTCACGGCCACCTGTGTGCGCGTGCCGGTGCTGCGCGCCCATTCCGAGGCCGTGAACATCGAGTTCCACGAGCCGTTCCCGGTGGAGGAGGCGCGGGAGCTGCTGAGCCGTGCTCCCGGGGTGGAGCTGCTGGAGGATTTCGGGACCAACCGCTTCCCGATGCCCACGGATGTCACCGGCCGCGACCCGGTGGCGGTGGGCCGCATCCGCCAGGACCTCAGCGAGCCCCATGCCCTCGAGCTCTGGCTCTGCGGCGACCAGATCCGCAAGGGCGCGGCCCTCAATGCCATCCAGATCGCGGAGCTGCTGCAGCGGGGTCCCACCGAAGGAGGTGTGCCGTGAGCTGGGGGAACGCCCCCTTCGGACGGGTCGTCACCGCGATGGTGACGCCGTTTGCGCCCGACGGCGCGATCGATCTCGAGCTGGCGGCCCGGCTGGCCGATCACCTGGTGAACCAGGGGTCGGAAGGCCTGGTGCTGTGCGGCACCACCGGCGAATCCCCCACCCTCTCCTGGGAGGAGGAGCATGCCCTCTTCGCGGCGGTGAAGGCGGCGGTGGGGCGCCGGGCCCGGCTGGTGGCCGGCTGCGGCAGCAATTGCACCGCCGAGGCGGTGGCGGCCACCGTCAAGGCGGCGGAGCTGGGTGCCGATGGGGCGCTGGTGGTGGTGCCGTACTACAACAAGCCTCCCCAGGACGGCATGGAAGCCCACTTCCGGGCGGTGGCCGCCGCCGCTCCGGAGCTGCCCCTGATGCTTTACAACATCCCCAGCCGCACGGGCGCCAGCCTGGCGCCGGAGACGGCGGCGCGCCTGCTCGACCTGCCCAACGTGGTGAGCTTCAAGGCCGCCAGCGGCACCACCGAGGACGTGAGCGCCCTGCGCGCCCTCTGCGGCGAGCGCCTGGCGATCTACAGCGGTGACGACGCGCTCACCCTGCCGATGCTGGCGGTGGGTGCGGTGGGGGTGGTGAGCGTGGCCAGCCACATCGCCGGTCCCGAGATCAGCGCCATGATCCGTGCCTTCCTGGCCGGCGACCACGCCGGCGCCCTGGTGCTGCACGAGCGCCTGCTGCCGCTCTGCAGGGCCCTCTTCTGCTCCACCAATCCGATTCCTGTGAAGGCCGCGCTCGAGCTGAGCGGCTGGCCGGTGGGATCGCCTCGCCTTCCCCTGCTTGCCGCAGATGACGACGTGAAACGACGACTCTCCGCCACCCTCGCCGCCCTGCGTCCTACCTGACGCCAAGGCTGAGCCCGCTGTGGGGCCGCGACATCTTCATCATCACAGCCAACCCGTCCAACCGTTGTTTGTTCCTTCATGACCAGTTCCAATGGCGCCAAGCCTCAGCAACCCAGCCTGCGCGTGATCCCGCTGGGGGGGTTGCATGAAATCGGCAAGAATACCTGTGTTTTCGAGTATGGCGACGATCTGATGATGGTGGATGCCGGGCTTGCCTTCCCCAGTGATGGCATGCATGGCGTCAATGTGGTGTTGCCAGACACCAGCTATCTGCGCGAAAATCAGAAGCGCATTCGCGCCATGGTAGTGACCCATGGCCATGAAGACCATATCGGTGGGATTCCCCATCACCTCAAGCACTTCAATATTCCAGTCATCTATGGCCCGCGGCTCGCGATGTCGATGCTGCAGGGAAAGATGGATGAGGCCGGTGTTACCGATCGCACCACGATCAAGACCGTCCGCCCGCGGGATGTGGTGCAGGTAGGCCAGAGCTTCAAGGTGGAATTCATTCGCAATACCCACTCGATTGCCGATAGTTTCACGCTCGCCATCACCACTCCCGTGGGCGTTGTCGTATTCACTGGAGACTTCAAGTTCGACCATACCCCGGTGGATGGAGAAAACTTCGACATCCAACGTCTCGCCCACTATGGGGAGCAGGGAGTGCTCTGCCTGTTCTCCGATTCAACCAATGCCGAGCTGCCCGGGTTCACCCCGCCGGAGCGATCGGTGTTCCCCAATCTCGACCGCCACATCGCCCAGGCCGAGGGTCGGGTGATCATCACCACCTTCGCCAGCTCCACCCACCGGGTGGCGATGATCCTGGAACTGGCCCTCAAACATGGGCGCAAGGTCGGGCTGCTGGGGCGCTCGATGCTCAACGTGATCGCCAAGGCGCGCGAGCTCGGCTACATGCGCTGTCCGGATGATCTGTTCGTGCCGATCAAGCAGATCCGCGACCTGCCGGATCGCGAAACCCTGCTGCTGATGACCGGCAGCCAGGGGGAGCCGCTGGCTGCCCTCAGCCGCATCTCGCGCGGCGAGCATCCGCAGGTGCAGGTGAAGTGCAGTGACACGATCATCTTCTCGGCCAGCCCGATTCCCGGCAACACGATTTCAGTTGTCAACACGATCGACCGCCTGATGATGCTCGGGGCCCGGGTGATCTACGGCAAGGGTGAAGGCATTCATGTTTCCGGCCATGGCAGCCAGGAAGACCAGAAGCTGATGCTGGCCCTGACGCGTCCGCACTTCTTCGTGCCCGTGCACGGTGAGCACCGCATGCTCGTTGCCCACTCCCGCACCGGCATGTCGATGGGCATCCCCGCCGACAACACGCTGATCATCGACAACGGCGATGTGGTGGAACTCACCGCCGATTCGATCCGCAGGGGCGATCCCGTGAAGGCGGGCATCGAGCTCCTCGACGCCTCCCGCAACGGCATTGTCGATGCCCGGGTGCTCAAGGAGCGTCAGCAGCTGGCGGAGGACGGGGTGATCACCCTTCTGGCGGTGATCAGCACCGATGGCCTGATGGCGGCCCCCCCCCGGGTGAACCTGCGCGGCGTGGTCACCACGGCCGAGCCGCGCAAGCTCAGCCTCTGGGCCGAGCGGGAGATCGGCTGGGTGCTGGAGAACCGTTGGGGCCAGCTCTGCCGCAACAGCGGCGGCAAGGCACCGGATGTCGACTGGGTGGGGGTCCAGCGTGAGGTGGAGTTGGGTCTGCAGCGCCGGCTGCGCCGCGAGCTGCAGGTGGAGCCTCTGATCATCTGCCTGGTGCAGCCTGCCCCGGCCGGCACGCCCGCCTACAAGGGTCGTGCCGATGCGGAGGCTGATTCGCGACCGGCCCCTCGCCCCCGCGGCATCGGCCGCCAGGAGCGGGGCCCCCGCGGCGAGCGTCCGGCGGCGGCGCCTGTCGTCCCAGCCTCCCAGCCGGCGCCGCCAGCCCAGCGTCAGCTCACGGCGGTGGGCGCGGCCCACCCCGGCTCCGCTCCGGAATCCTCCGAACCGGCAGGCCGCACCCGCCGCCGCCGTTCGGCGGCCGGCGGCTGAGCGGGAGCGCCGCCGCCCCCGCTCAGCGGAGCACCACCTCCAGCAGGCCGCGGGCCAGCTCTTCCATCTCCTCTGGGCTGAGCGGGGGCGTCTCCAGGTCCGCCAGCGCGGCGCCTGCCGAGCGGCCCTCGCCATCGGTGGGGTCATCGAGCACACTCACGTTCATCTGCTGAATCTCCTGCGGTTTGCGCAGCAGGGCGAGGGTGTCGTTCCCATCGGCATCCGGTCTGCCCTTCGCGCCAGCCGCCGCCGGCCCCGCCCCCTCCACCGGCTGCCTGAAGGCGGCCATCTGCTCCTGGCGTTCGCGCAGCAGCGAGAGGCTCTGGTCCACATCGGTATCCAGGCTGCCCTCCGCCTCCAGGGCGACCTCCTCGGTTTCCTCCCCGGTTTCGCCCTGGAGGCCGCTGATCTGGGCAGCCCGCACCACCCGGTCGAGGGGCTGGGCCCCGAGCGCCCCCAGCTCGATCGACTCGTCCGCCGCGTCGGCGTCCGCCGCCGTTGCGTCACCGAGCCAGGGCATGGCGGCCCTGGCCGCCGCCGCGGTGGCCGCGGACGCCAGGGTCGGATCCCAGTCCTCGCCGGCCCCGGGGCGATCCGCTTGCGGCTGGTCGGCCCCTGCCGTTGCGATGGATTCCTCCGGAATCACCGCATCCGATTCCAGAGTGCCCTCCAGGCGGCGCCGCTGGGTCTCACAGCGCAGCAGCCCCTGCTCGGCCAGGTCGCGCAGCACGGCCTCCCCTGTCAGCTCGAGCACCAAGCGGTAGCGCGCTTCGGCACCTTGGGGATCGGACTGCCCGTAGAGCAGGGTGTGGGCCAACACCAGCTCCACCCGAGGCCGCAGCGGCTCACCCGGCTCGGTGGGCAGCTCGGCCAGCAGGGCTTCGCTCGCCGCGAGCACCTCGGGCCACCTCGACTCGCTGTAGAGCAGTTCGATCGCGCTGTAGCGCTCCTGCAGCTGCTCAGGTGTGAGGGTGCTCATGACGAAGGGCAACGCAAGTGCAGTGTGGAGCGATCCCAGCCCAGCTGCCAACCCGCGGCCAGGTCCATCACACCGGCCGCGGGGTCGGCGGCCAGCCGTCGCAGCAGCAGCTCCAGCGGCCGCGCCCCCAGCGCCCGGCCGGTGCGGCGGCGGATGAAGTGGTGCAGCAGCCGTGCCTGAAGGGCGGGGGCCTGCTCCAGCAGCGCCCGCCGCCGCAGGCCCGGGCCGTCGGGCTCCCCCAGGGCCAGCAGCGCCAGATCAAGCAACTCCGGCTCGGCCGCCTGCTCGACCGCCAGCCGCTCCGCCGTGGCCGCCAGCCGCCGGGCGGCACCGGGATGCAACGCCTCCAGGACCGGAATCACCTCCCAGCGCACCCGGTTGCGGCTGAAGCCCAGATCCCGGTTGGAGGGGTCGTCCCACACCGGCAGCTCCAGCGCCGCGCAGATCGCCGCGGTGTCATCGCGGCTGAAGCCCAGCAGCGGTCGCACCAGGGCGATGCCCGCCGCGAGTTCCCGTTGCAGCGGCAGGCTGGCCAGGCCGCGGCGGTGGCAGCCGCGGGCCAGGTTGAGCAGGAGCGTCTCGGCCCGGTCCGTGGCGGTGTGGGCGGTGAGCACCCGCGGCGCCCCGAGCCGCCGCGCCTCCTCGCCCAGGCAGGCGTAACGCCACTGCCGCGCCCGGGCTTCCGAGCGGGTGGCGGCTCCCTCCCGGCGCTCGAGCCGGATCGACACACCCCGCGCCCGCGCCCAGGCCGCCAGCTCCGCCGCCTGCCGGGCCGATTCCGGCCGCCAGCCGTGGTCGCCATGCCAGAGATGCAGCTGCCAGAGGTGCAGGCGCTGCAGGTGGAGCAGCAGGCCGGCCAGGGCCATGGAATCCTGACCGCCCGACACCGCCACCAGCAGGGGTGCCTGGCGGGGCAGCAGCGCCGGCCGCTGCAGCAGCAGCCGGTGCAGGCGCAGGTGGAACGGACTCCAGCGGGGTGGCATCGGCGGGCCAGGGAGCCGGGTGGGAGAATCGCTCCACTCTCCCGTGATCCGGTATGTCGCGCTTTGCCTCGCGTCTGAACCTCCTGCCCGTGCAGCTGCGGGACGCCCTGGCGCGGCGCACACTGCTGAAGGTGATCGCCGGCCTCACCAACGTCGACCCCGTCTCCGTGGCGCGCATCGCCGCCGCCGCCGGCCGCGGTGGCGCCGACCTGATCGACATCGCCTGCGTGCCCGAGCTGGTGTCGCTGGCGGCCGCGGTGAGCGACCTGCCGATCTGTGTGAGCGCCGTGGATCCCGAGCTGTTCCCCGCCGCCGTGGCCGCGGGCGCCGCCCTGGCCGAAATCGGCAACTACGACGCCTTCTATCCGCTCGGCCGGGTGTTCGCCGCCGAGGAAGTGCTGGCCCTCACCCGCCGCACGCGCGAGCTGCTGCCCGAGGTGGTGTTGAGCGTCACCGTGCCCCACGTGCTGCCCCTGGATCAGCAAGAGCAACTGGCGGTGGATCTGGTGGCCGCCGGTGCCGACCTGATCCAGACCGAGGGTGGCACCAGCGCCCGGCCCTGCAGCGCCGGCAGTCTCGGCCTGATCGAGAAAGCCGCCCCCACCCTGGCGGCGGCCCATGGCATCAGCCGCGCCCTGGCGGCGGCGCAGCTTCCGGTTCCGGTGCTCTGCGCCTCCGGGCTCTCGGCCGTCACCGTGCCGATGGCGATCGCCGCCGGTGCGACCGGCGTCGGGGTGGGCTCGGCCGTGAACCGCCTGGATGATGAACTCGCCATGGTGGCCGTGGTGCGTGCCCTGCGCGAGGCCCTCGGCGAGGGCTCCCGCACGGCTGTCTGAGCCGCGGGCGATGGGTTCCCTGCTGTGGCTGCTGCAATGGCCGGTGCGGGCGCTGATGCTCCTGCTGGTGGCCCGCCTGCCGCTGGGGGTGGAGTTCGACGGTTTCGGCCAGGCCCTTCTGGCCGCCGTGCTGATCGGCATGCTGGGCACGCTGCTGACCTGGCCCCTCAAGCTGGTGCTCGGCCTCCCCTGGGCCATCGCCAGCCTGGGGGGTCTGATCGCGCCGGTCACCTGGCTGTTCGACTGGGCGATCAGCGCCGCCCTCTTCGCCCTGGCGGCCTGGCTGATGGAGGGATTCCGCCTGCGCCACGGCCTGCGCAGTGCCCTGCTCGGAGCCGTCGTCTACACCTTCCTGTGCGGCCTGGCCCTGCGGCTGCTCGGGCTCGAGGTTTCCCTCACGCGACCCTGAGGCGCTGTAGCTGACGCGACCCACAGCCGGTTGCCGTGAGAATGGGGCGATGCCAGCCACGCCGTTCCAGCTCCACGCCCCCTACGAGCCCAAGGGCGACCAGCCCGAGGCGATCCGCGCCCTGGCGGCGGGGGTGGATGGGGGCCAGCGCTATCAGACCCTGCTGGGCGCCACCGGCACCGGCAAGACCTTCACGATCGCCAATGTGATCGCCCGCACCGGCCGGCCCACGCTGGTGCTGGCCCACAACAAGACGCTGGCGGCGCAGTTGTGCAATGAACTGCGGGAATTCTTCCCGAACAATGCCGTTGAGTACTTCATCTCCTATTACGACTATTACCAACCGGAGGCTTATGTGCCCGTCTCCGATACTTATATTGCCAAGACGGCGTCGATCAATGAGGAGATCGACATGCTGCGCCACTCGGCAACCCGTTCTCTGTTTGAGCGCCGCGATGTCATTGTGGTGGCCTCGATCAGCTGCATCTACGGCCTTGGGATTCCCAGCGAATACCTGAAAGCAGCGGTGAAGTTCCAGGTGGGTGACACGCTCGATCTGCGCGCCTCCCTGCGCGATCTTGTGAACAACCAGTATTCACGCAACGATCTTGAGATCAGCCGCGGCCGGTTCCGGGTGCGCGGTGATGTTCTGGAGATCGGCCCCGCCTATGAAGACCGCCTCGTGCGCATCGAGCTGTTCGGGGATGACGTGGAGGCGATCCGCTACGTGGATCCCACCACCGGTGAGATCCTGCAGAGCCTGGACGCCATCAACATCTATCCGGCCAAGCACTTTGTGACCCCGAAGGAGCGCCTCGTTGACGCCATCCAGGCCATCCGCCGGGAGCTCAGGGAGAGGCTCGATCACCTCAACAGCCAGGGCCGCCTGCTGGAGGCCCAGCGCCTGGAGCAGCGCACCACCTACGACCTCGAGATGCTCGAACAGGTGGGCTATTGCAACGGCGTCGAGAACTACGCCCGCCATCTGGCCGGCCGGCCCGCGGGCACCCCACCGGAGTGCCTGATCGACTATTTCCCCGCCGACTGGCTGCTGGTGGTCGATGAGAGCCATGTCACCTGCTCCCAGTTGCAGGCCATGTACAACGGCGATCAATCGCGTAAGCAGGTGCTGATCGAGCACGGTTTCCGCCTGCCCTCCGCGGCCGACAACCGCCCGCTCAAGGGCGAGGAGTTCTGGCAGAAGGCGCGCCAGACGATCTTCGTGAGCGCCACTCCCGGGGACTGGGAACTGCGCCACAGCCAGGGCCAGGTGGTGGAGCAGGTGATCCGCCCCACGGGCGTGCTCGATCCGCTGGTGGAGGTGCGACCCACCGACGGCCAGGTGGACGATCTGCTCGGTGAGATCCGCCTGCGGGCCGACAGGCAGGAGCGGGTGCTGGTGACCACGCTCACCAAGCGCATGGCGGAGGATCTCAGCGATTACCTGGCGGAGAATGGTGTGCGGGTGCGCTATCTGCACTCTGAGATTCACTCGATCGAGCGCATCGAGATCATCCAGGATCTCAGAAATGGGGAGTACGACGTGCTGGTGGGCGTGAACCTGCTGCGCGAGGGCCTCGATCTGCCAGAGGTGTCGCTGGTGGCGATCCTCGATGCCGACAAGGAGGGCTTCCTGCGGGCCGAGCGCTCCCTGATCCAGACCATCGGCCGCGCCGCCCGCCACGTGGACGGTGTGGCTCTGCTCTATGCCGACAACCTCACCGATTCGATGGCCAGGGCGATCGGCGAAACCGAGCGGCGCCGCGCCATCCAGGGGGCCTACAACGAGCAGCACGGCATCACGCCCACCCCCGCCGGCAAGCGGGCCGGCAACTCGATTCTGGCGTTCCTGGAGATGTCGCGTCGGCTCAACGACGACCAGTTGGAGCAGGCCGCCGAGCAGGCCGAGCACAACGAGGTGCCGCTCGATTCCCTGCCCGAGCTGATCCAGCAGCTGGAGGAGAAGATGAAGGCGGCCGCCAGGAACCTCGAATTCGAAGAGGCCGCCAACCTGCGCGATCGCATCAAGGGGCTGCGCCAGAAGCTGGTGGGCAAGACCTGAGCGTCAGCGCGCGTCGATCGCCGCGTCGCATTCCAGGGGTGAGGCGCTCCCCTGGGCCTGATGCACCACCGCTCCCCCCAGCCCGAAGGCGGCGTGCACGGCCTGGAGCGCGGGCACGCCGTCGGCCTCGGCCACCACGCAGCTGGTGCGGATCTCGCTGGTGGCGATCAGCTCGATGTTGATGCCGGCATCCGCCAGGCAGCGGAACATGCGGGCGGCCGTGCCGGGGGTGCAGGGCATGCCCGCGCCGACGGCACTCACCCGGGCGATCGCCGGGCCCTCCTCGAAGCGCGCCCCCGGCCACTGGCGCAGCAGGGGAGCGAGGGCCCGCTCGGCGCGGCCGCGGTCGTCGCGCCGGAGCGTGAAGCTCATGTCGCGGCTGCGCTGTTCGCCTGCTCCGTGGGTGCGCTCCGACTGGACGATCGCATCGAGACAGATGCCGGCATCGGCCAGGGCACGGCAGATGGCGGCGGCGCTGCCGGGGCGATCGGGAACGCGGCGCACGGCCACCTGGGCCTGGTCGCGGTCGAGGGCGATGCCGCGCACCGCCGGCGCGCCCACCCGGCAGGGCTCCGGGTCGTGGCGCAGCTGGCCCTCGTGCAGTTCGAAGCTCTCGGCCGCACAGCGCAGAGCCTTCGCTCCCTGGTGGCCGTCCACCAGACAGCTCACCTTCACCTCGCTGGTGGCGATCAGCCGCAGGTTGATGCCAGCCCGGGCCAGGGCGTCGAACAGACGGGCCGCCACCCCGGGACGGCCCATGATCCCGGCCCCGGCGATGCTCACCTTGGCCATGCCGCCCTCGGCGCAGAGCCGGGCACCGCCCTCGTCGAGACCGGCGCCCATCGTGGCCAGCACCTCGCGGCACACCAGCTGGGCCCGGTCGAGGTCGGCCTCGGCGAGTGTGAAGGCGATGTCGTTGCTGGTGCCCTCATGGGTGGCCTGCACGATCAGATCCACATTCAGACCGGCGGCGCCGAGGGCCTCGAAGAGCTGGGCGGCCACGCCCGGGCGGTCCGGCACGTGCGAGAGGGCGAGCACGGCCTGACGGCTCTCCAGGTCTGCGGCATCGACGGGTCTGCCCAGCTCGAGGCCATCGCTGCCGATCGGCCGGGGCCGGCCACTGGTGAGCAGGGTGCCGGGGGCCTCACTCCAGCTGGAGCGCACCAGCAGGGGCACGCCGTAGTTGCGGGCGATCTCCACCGCCCGGGGATGGAGCACGGCGGCGCCGAGGCTGGCCAGTTCGAGCATCTCGCTGCAGCTCACCTCCTCCATCAGCTGGGCATCGGCCACCTTGCGGGGGTCGGTGGTGAGCACCCCCGGCACATCGGTGTAGATCTCGCAGGCGTCGGCCCCCAGGGCGGCGGCCAGGGCGACGGCCGAGGTGTCGGAGCCGCCGCGGCCCAGGGTGGTGATCTCCGGGGTGCCGGCCGCGCCGCTGCTGGTGCCCTGAAAGCCGGCCACCACCACCACCTGCCCATCGGCCAGCAGGCGCCGCAGCCGCTCGGTGCGGATCTCGAGAATGCGGGCGCGGCCGTGGGACGACTCGGTGATGATCCCGGCCTGGGTGCCGGTCATCGACACCGCCGGCACCCCCTCGGCATGCAGTGCCATCGACAGCAGGGCGATCGACACCTGCTCGCCGGTGGCCAGCAGCATGTCCATCTCGCGCCGGGGTGGATCGCTGCTGATGGCACGCGCCAGGCCGGTGAGCTCGTCGGTGGTGTGGCCCATCGCCGACACCACGATCACCAGCTCATGGCCGTCGTCGCGGCAGCGGGCGATCCGGCGGGCCACCGCCTGGATGCGCTCCACATCGGCCACCGAGGTGCCCCCGAACTTCTGAACCAGCAGGGCCATCGAACCTGGGGCGCCGTCGTAGGCAGCTCATCACGCAGGCGCTGATTATCTGCCGGCGGGGGCCGGCCCGTGCCGGATGGGCCGGGTCACTCGGATGCGCCGAGCAGGAAGCCATCGCGGAAGGCGTCGCCGGGTTCCGTGCCGCGCTTGAGGGCCGCCTCCACCTCCAGCAGCTGACCCAGCAACCGCAGGAAGACGGCGGGTCGCCGGCCGCGGACCTGCTTGCGCAGCACGTAGATCCGCTTGGGGTTGCCGATGCCGGCCGCCCGGGCGATGGCGTTCACGTCCTGCTCGCCCTTGCGGTCGAGCAACGCCACCCAGAGCCAGCCCCGGATCTGGCTGGCGAGGGCCGCCACGATCCGCAGCGCCGGCTCGTTCGCCGCCACCAGCGCGTCCAGCAGGGCGATGGCATCGGCGGGTCTGCCGGCCAGCAGGGCGTCGCCCACCGCCAGGGCGTTGGTGGCCTGGCCCCCCACCAGGGCCCGCACCGCCTCCAGGTGGATCGGCCGGCCCGGCTCCGCGCCCGGGTTGGTGAACAGGTTCAGCTTCTCCAGTTCGCTCGCCAGCCGGGCACTGTCGCTGCCCACCGCCTCCGCCAGGGCTTCCGCCGCGGCGGGCTCGAGCCGCAGCCCCAGTTCGGCGGCGGTGCGGTGGATCAGCTCCAGCTGGCCGGCCGCGTCCCACACGGCGGGCAGCGGGAAGCTCTGTTCGCTGGCCGCTCCGGTCTTCACCAGGGCCTGCAGGGCCTTGGTGGTGCGCAGGCGCCCGTCGGGTTTGGCGGCATTCACCAGCACCAGATGGCACTGCGGCGGGATCAGCGCCAGGCTGGCCTCCAGCTGCTCGGCCAGCTCCGGCGGGCACTGATTGCAGAATGGGCTGCGCTGCAGCACCACCATCCTGGCGCCGCCGCCGAAGGGCGGGGTGCGGGCCTCCGCCAGCGCCTGGGCGGCCTGGGCGGGGTCGTTGCCGTCGGCGCGGCTCAGGTTGATGGCGCTCCAGGCGGGATCCACCAGCCGCGCCACCAGCGCCTCGGTGGCGCGGCTGCGGGCGGCCTCGTCGTCGCCCCAGAGCAGGTGGATGGGCATGGCGGCAGGCTATGGCCGGCCCGTGGCGCTGGCGCTGCCCATCCGGGCGCAGGCCTGGCGGCGCGGCGGGCCCATTCGTACGCTCAGCGGGGATACCGACACGCGGGCGTCCCCATCCGCGGCGTGGACCACCCGGCCTTCGATCACCCGATCTTCACGGAGAGCATCCGCCGCATCCGCGCCGCCCTGGCCGACGCCGGCGCGCCGGAGGCGTGGCGCCAGGCCGCGCGGCGCTGCGCCGCGCCGGCCGAGCGCGACGTGCTGGAGCGTTGCGTCCACAGCAGCGGCGATCCGGCCATCGCCCCCGACCTGGTGTT
>Ga0315900_10003551_pt1 | contig 22704 bp, 20 predicted proteins | sample LakEriMetagenome_FD_203521 | JGI IMG/M metagenome (GOLD analysis project Ga0315900, IMG submission 203521) | Freshwater fungal communities from buoy surface, Lake Erie, Ohio, United States - Buoy 12 MA114 | ecosystem: Environmental > Aquatic > Freshwater > Lake > Lake biofilm | place: USA: Lake... | reverse complement strand
CGAGTGCTGAGTCTGTCTATTTTTGTATTTTAAACTACGCAATCTGGAACTCAGCAGCCCTGGTACGGTCCCGAAATTCAGCCTCTGGCTTCGCAGCCTTCAGGTTGGCCTTACCATTCTGCTGATTTTTATATTTCTGCTTGCCCTGGAGTTGATTACCATCGGAGGAAAACAGCTTGGTGAAAACTACGCACAGGAAATAATTAGGATTACAGCCCGGCCTTTTCCTGCGCTTTTCATCGGCCTGCTGGCCACTGCCATCATTCAGAGTTCTACTACCATCACATCCAGTATAGTGGCCATGGTAGCCGCCGGCATCCTCAGTCTGGAAGCCGCCATTCCCATGGTAATGGGTTCCAACATCGGAACCTGTGTGACAAGCCTCATGGTGGCACTGGGTAATATGGGTTCTCCCAAAGCGTACAAAAGAGGCTTTTCAACGGCGAGCAGCCATGTGATTTTCAACATCGTTTCAGCGCTTCTCTTCCTTCCTCTGGAAATGGAAACCGGTATTCTTGGTAAAATCAGCCACTACCTTGCTGAGAAAATTTCCAGCTGGAGTCCGCTTGGACAGGGTTGGTTCATATTTCACGATGCCCTTCTGCAACCTGCTGCCTCCTTTCTTGAATCGGCTGCTTTTCATCAGCCATTTATCATGCTGCCGATTTCGTTTATTCTGCTTTTTATCTGCATTTTTTCTCTTACTGCGCTTTTCCGATTTCTGATTTCGGGAGAACCCGGTGTAAAAAGGGTCACCGCTGCGCTGCGAAATCCGGGGCTCTCTCTTTTCAGTGGAATCGGTCTTACCGCCGCCATTCACTCTTCGTCTGTTACCACCTCCATGGCTGTGATGCTGGCTGCAACAGAGAAAGTAAGTCCCAAGAAACTCTTTCCCTTCGTAATGGGCGCCAATATGGGCACCACCGTTACGGCCCTGATTGCAGCCATCGGAAGGTCGGAGGCAGCGCTTGCCATTGCCATCTGTCATTTTCTTTTCAACTTTTTGGGGGTGATGATTTTCTTCCCATTTCCTGCCGTCAGGAAACTGCTTTACCAGCTGGCAAAATGGTCGGGTATGATGGCCATGCGCCATCTCTGGTTTGCCTTTGCATGGATCCTGATACTGTTTTTTGCCCTCCCTTTTCTGGTGATTTTCCTGTCGGAGAAATTTTGATTTCACCCCCGTAGGCAAAAGGCTTTCCTTTTACCTTTGGGATATGGAAAACATTACCGAATCGGCCTCTTCCTACACGGAGCTCGACCAGCTAAGCGTATCTGAGTTGCTGAGCATCATCAACCGGGAAGATCAGTCGGTGCCGCTGGCGGTAGCAAAGGTACTTCCGGACATTGAGCGTCTGGTAGAAGCCACGGTTTCGCGGCTTAAGACTGGAGGACGCCTTTTTTACATCGGTGCCGGTACTTCCGGCAGGCTTGGTATTGTGGATGCTTCGGAGTGTCCGCCGACATACGGTGTCCCGCATGGGATGGTCATCGGGCTGATGGCCGGCGGTGATGCTGCCATCCGGAAGGCGGTTGAAAATGCAGAGGATAATCCGGAGCAGGCAGCTCTGGATCTGCAGGCGCATCAGATTTCACAGAACGACATCGTCGTTGGCATTGCCGCATCTGGCCGCACGCCTTATGTGAGCGGCGGACTTGCCTGGTGCCGCAGAAACAACATTGCAACCGGCTGCATCGTGTGCAATCCCGGTTCGCCGGTGGCAGCTGAAGCCGATTTTCCGGTGGAAGTGGTGGTCGGGCCGGAAGTGGTATCCGGCAGCACCCGCATGAAATCGGGCACTGCCCAGAAACTGGTGCTGAACATGCTGAGCACCTGCACTATGATCCGCCTTGGAAAAGTGCGGGGCAACCGCATGACCAGCATGCAGCTGAGCAATCAGAAGCTCCGCATCCGAGGGCAGAAAATGCTGTCGGAATCACTGGGTATTTCAGAAGAAGCGGCCAGGGAAATGCTGCTCGAATACGGTTCAGTTGAAGCCGCCATTCAGGCACAGAGAGCACGTTCCTGATATGCACGAACTTGAACCTTTTTACAAGTGGGAAGGGCTTTATAGCGCATCGGAAGACGAGCGTTCGCCTTTTTTTGGTGAGACTTACCAGGAATTTGACATCAGCCTCTACGACCACGTGCTGCATCCCGCCTGGGATTACATCGGTTCAGAAACGCTCTATGTAAAGGTACTCTATGCTGATTATGAGCGAGGCTTTACGATTCTGGAATTGCTGGGAGAATGGAACGATACCCTGCACAACGACATCATGCACCTGAAACGTAATCTGATTGATCATCAGTTGTCAGAAGGCATCCGGAAATTCCTGCTCATCGGGGAGAATGTGCTTAATTTTCACGGACTGGAAGACGACTATTACCAGGAATGGTACGAGGAATGCGAGGAGGGATGGATTGTGTGCATGGGTTTCCGGGAATTCATTCACCGGGAATGGAGCAAATACGGGCTTGACGCTTACATGAGCTGGGGAGGCAATCTTGAAATGGACAACTGGCGGACCCTGTCGCCGCAGAGGCTCATCGAAATGGCCTCATTGGAAATGAGCCGCAGGCTGGGGTGAAGAATCCCGCCGGTATTCCCGTTTTGCAGAGGTAAATTTCAGCCCTTGTTATTATGTCCTGACAACTTTCCGGAAATGATAATCACAGCGGCTTGAACTGCACCGGCACCTTCACCATGCTTTCAAAGGCATAGCCCATTTTGATGGCAGGTCTCCAGCGCGGCATATTTTTCACACATTCAATGGTGGCTTCGTTGCATTCAATGTCAAAACCGGAAATCATGCGGACATCGTCAATCAGGCCGTTTTCTTTCACCTTGAAGGTAATTTCCACCACGCCTCCTTTTTTCTGCTGCTCGGGTGTCCGGGGATATTTGATGGTTTCACGGAAGTAGCGGAAAAGCTCGTAATAGCCTCCCTTGTAGGTAGCATCCAGTTCCAGCAGGTCGGTGAGAATGGTGATTTCCTTCCGGCTCAGCTTCTTTCCTTCCACATTGATGAATTCAAACTTCCCTGATTTTTTCCTGAGTTTTCCCTGCACCAGTTGTCCGCTTCCGTAATAGCGCCATGCAAGTTCCTGTTTTTTAGGAAGGGGCTCCAGTTCCATGATGGTTTTGTTTTTATGGAAATAGATCTGTTTTCCTACCGGTTTATCGTCTTCGTAGTTGCATTCGAAAACGAGTGAAAGGTTATTGTCCCAGAATTTCCACAGCCCCTGCATGCGGTTGCTGGAATCCACCCGGTTAATGGTATCACCGTTGAAAACCTCAAAATATTTCCAGTGTCCGGACTGTGCAAACAAACCGGAAGGTAGTAGTAAAAGGAGCAATCCTGTGAAGAAGCGCATGGATTTTGCATCAAAGCTACACTATCGCTTTGTTATGAATCGCTGTGTTTCAAAAAAAACCTTGCAGCCATCTCCTTTTTGTAATTTGGCCTGAAATCCGGAAGTAAGGAAATGTACCAGTCGAGAATAACAGGAAGCGGCCACTGCGTGCCGGATCGGGTAATCAGCAACGATATGCTCTCCCAATGGATGAACACCAGCGATGCCTGGATTCAGGAACGAACCGGCATCCGGGAGCGCCGCTGGTTTGAACCGGGCAAGGATACGGTGGCCGGACTGGCGGCCGTAGCCTGCCGGAATGCGCTGGAAATGGCCGCAGTTTCAAAGGAGGAAGTTGATTTCATTGTCTTTGCCACCATCACACCGGATTATTACTTCCCGGGTTCCGGCGTGCTGCTTCAGCGGGAGCTGGGTCTGGGTCCGGTTCCGGCGCTGGATATCCGCAACCAGTGCAGTGGTTTTGTCTATGCAATTTCTCTTGCTGACCAGTACATACGCAACGGCGTTTACCGGAACATTCTGGTGGTGGGCGCTGAGATTCAGTCTTCGGCCCTGGACATCAGCGATGAGGGACGGGCCATGGCCGTCATTTTCGGAGATGGTGCCGGGGCGGTGCTGCTCAGCCGTTCGGAGGAAAAGGACCGTGGCGTGCTGGACAGCATACTGTATTCAGACGGCAATTATGCGGAGGAACTAATTCTGAAGGATCCGGGCAGCAGCAGGCCCTTGAGGAAGCTGGAAGACCTTGCCCTGCAGGCTGCGGAGGCGCGTCCCTTCATGAATGGCAATCAGGTTTTCCGGCATGCCGTGCAGCGATTTCCGGAGGTGACGCTGGAGATTCTGAATAAAAACGGCTATTCCAAAGAAGACCTTGACCTGCTGATTCCGCATCAGGCCAATCTGCGGATTACACGCTACATACAGGAGCAACTTGGTCTTCCCGATGAGAAAATTGTATCCAACATCGAACGCTATGGCAATACCACGGCGGCCTCCATCCCCATTGCCCTGAGTGAGGCCATCATGGCCGGACGCCTGAAAGACGGCGATCTGGTTTGCCTTACAGCTTTCGGTTCCGGATTTACCTGGGGCGCTAACCTGATGCGCTGGTAATCGGAGCCGGCGGGAAAAGCTGTTCTAAAAATCATGGTACCTCCTTCAGGCTACAGGCAAGAGGATATTACTTGTCAAGGTGAATCCTAACTTTTGCTCCGGCATTTCACAGAAGGGCTTGGAAAAGAGATAATCCCGGAATTCTGATTTCTGGGATAATACGGATTATCAGGACCCGTTTTTATGTTCAGGATCAGTCAAAATGCAATGAATAAAGCTGACTTAGCATTTCGCCGGAATAATCCCAGAAAACGCATTAGAAAATCTATTCCGAGCCTATCCGCCGCGGCGGACAAATCAGATTCTTCGCCGCCTTTTCTTCTGTATCCGTAGCGCTGCTACGAATTTCAAATAAAAGGCGCTGATTTTTTGCATGTTAGGCCCTCATAACGAAGTTCTATTGCATTATCTGGTATAATGTCTTCAGGTATTAAGGTGACTCAATCCTCCGGAAATTCTCCGCGGCCGCCTTTTCTCTTGCCGCGGCTTTCGCCGTCCCGCCAGCGATTGAGAAGCAGCTTGGTAAACTCCTTTTCGGATTCATAGAGTTCGGAAACCTGCTCTGCGCTGAGAATTTTCATGAACTTTTCGGCGTACTGCTTTTCCAGATCGAGTTCTTCCTGACGAAGAGAAAACCGCTTTCGGATGCTGGCTTTCAGCTGCTCCTCATTTTGCTGACTGTGCTTTGCATCTTTATGCAGTCCTTTCAGCTGAAAGCGCACTTTGCGGCGGGCTGTTTCAAACTCGTTGAAAACCGGCCAGAAGGCCTGTGACTGCGTGGTATTCAGGTTGAGCCGGCTGGTAATGTAGGCCACTTTCGCTGCCTGCACTTTTTCGATTTTCTCTTCGGCATCCGGCGGCTGAGCCAGTAAAAGCTGCAGGGGAAGCAGGAGCAGCAAGGTTGTGATGGGTTTAATTATTGATTTCATGGTATTAAAGGCTTGATTCAAAATCACTTTCATTCAAATTGCTTTCGTCCAGTAATTCTTCGGCATTATACTCAAGCGGAAGATCAGGTACACTTAAAGGCACATTCTGCACAACAAGCTGATTTTCCACTTCTGAGGCTTCTGTTTGTTCGCTAAGGTAAAGCATGATTTCATCCTGCTCAAGCGCTTCCATTTTTTCAATAGCCACCATTTCGTATGGAGACTGGTTCATATAAAGGCGGAATCCGATGCCAAAGGCTAACAGTACCAGCATTGATGCCAGTGCCGGCTTCCAGGTAATGAGCGAAAGCGACCAGACCGATTGCGGCTTTTGTATCCGCTGCCGGATGCCTTCCTCCATCTGCAGCCAGTATCCGTCGGAAACCGGAAAGCCATTTTCTGCCTGACCGGCCTGAGGATGTCTCCAGCATTCCAGCTCCGTTGTGCGGGATGCAATTTCCTTTTCCTGCCTGCTGAAAAAGGAATCCGGTTCCTGTGAAAAGTGTTTATGCGTCTTCATTGGGAATTTCTTCCAGTGCTACGGTATTTTTTATCTTCTGCACAGCGTGGTGGTAGGATGCCTTCAAAGCGCCGACGGAGGTTCCCAGCACCTGAGACATTTCCTCATAGGGCATTTCTTCGAAGTATTTCATATTGAACACCAGTCTTTGTTTTTCCGGCAGTTTTAAAATCGCCAGCTGCAGTTTTTTCTCGATTTCATTTCCGGTAAAGTGATTCCCCGATTCGATTTTCCCGGCCAGTTCTCCCTCCACATCATGAATGGGCAGGAAAAACCGCCTTCTTTTCTGTTTCAGGTAGCCGAGGCACTCATTTGTTGCTACCCGGTAAATCCAGGTAAACAGTGCCGAATCGCCCCGAAACTCATCGAGCTTGTACCAGATTTTGACAAAGACCTCCTGTGAGAGATCGCTGGCATCGTCGTGGTCAATCACCATTTTCCGGATGAGCCAGTAAACGCGTTTCTGGTACTTTCTTACAAGCAGGTTGAAAGCAAGATTCCGGCTTTCTTCCCGTTTGAATTTTTCCAGTATTTCCTTGTCTTCCTGATTCAATCGGAAATCGTTTCGTGGCTTTGAGGACTGATCAAAGGAGCGGTTTAATTTCCGCCTGAAAAAACTTTTCGGGAATGGAGGCAACGGTAAATGTGCTGCCTCCGATGTAGATTACATCCTGCTTTTCTGCCTGGCTGAGTGCAAACGAAACGGCTTCTTCCACCTTTGTGATTTCCCGGCTTTCTCTGCCGGAAGTCAGCAGCATCTCGTTCATTTCAGCAGAACAAAGTGCTCTGGGTATATCGGGCTGGCAGGCGATGTAACGTGCATTTTCAGGCAACAGGGAGATGACCTTTTCATGATCCTTATCATTCACCATGCCCCAGATCATCCACAATTTTTTACAGGGCAGGGCCTGCAGCTGCCTCATCGCTTCCCGCACGCCGTCTTCGTTGTGGGCCGTGTCGCAAATCATCAGCGGCTCTTTTTGCAGCACATCCCAGCGACCGCGCAGTCCGGTATTTTCCTTTACCTTTTCAAGGCCATTTGACAGCGCTGACTCGGGAACGGCCCAGCCCTGATTCCTCAGAATTTCCACCGATGCCAGAACACCGCCCAGGTTTTTCAGCTGGTAATCGCCGCCCAGGGAAAGCCGGTATTGCCGGCTTTCATTTCGAAGGAGGTTTCTGGTTTCCACCAGCCTTTTTCCATCCTCCCAACCGGCATCGCAGATGTCAAACCAGTCTGCTGCGAAGTGTATTCCGGAATTCACAGCACCTGCTTTTTTCCGGAAAACAGCTTCGGTTTCCGCCTGCTTTTCTGAAATCACTACCGGAACACCTGACTTGATAATGCCGGCTTTTTCGAAGGCAATCTGCGGCAGGTTATCACCCAGAAATTTCTGGTGGTCGTAGCCGATGTTGGTGATGAGGGAAAGCTCCGGCCTGATCACATTGGTACTGTCGAGCCGGCCGCCCATTCCCACTTCGATGACGGCAATATCCACCTTTTCCGAAGCAAAAAAATCGAAGGCCAGGGCAACCGTGAGTTCGAAAAAGGAGGGCTTCCTTTCTTCAGTGAGTGCCTGCCATGCATAAACTTTTTCCACGACTACCGATTCCGGAATCATGTTGCTATCAATCCGGATTCTTTCGCGGAAATCAAAAAGGTGCGGAGAAGTGTAAAGCCCTGTTTTGTAGCCGGCTTCCTGCAGGATGGAGGCCAGGCTGTGGGAACTGCTTCCCTTGCCGTTGGTGCCGGCTATGTGGATGCATTTTAACTTGTGCTGAGGATTGCCGATGGCATTCAGAAACCCGATGGTGGTTTCCAGACCGGGCTTATAGGCAGCCGCCCCGATGCGGTGAAAAACCGGCAGCCTTGAATACAGGTATTCAATGGTTTCCGGGTAAGTCAAACTAAAAATTATTTGGAGGTGATGATGAAGGTAATCCGGCCGGTAGCACCCTGACCGTTGTTGCCGCCGCTGGTACGGGAGAAGGATAGGCTTTCTACTTCCTTCTGATATTTTCGTACAAGTGCCGGACTTACACTTTTCTCAAGAGGTCGCACTGAAATGATGTTTCCTTCTTCATCTACCTTTACCTCAAACACTATACGGCCCTCCTCATTGGATTCATCGCGAACCTGAGGCTTGCTGTCCCAGCGCCATCCGGCCATGTCAAGACTGGAACCGCCGGAGCCTTTTCCCGGATTACCATCGTAAATTCCGCGCACATCCGGATTTCCGTTGGCCTTGCCCATGTCGCCTGTAGTGCCGGGCTTGTTGCCGTTGTTATTGCTGCTGCTTCCGCCTTTTTCAGATGGAAAAAGAGATTCTGGATAAGGTGTTTTTACGGGACTTGTTTTCGCACTCTCTACAGGTGAAGGTGCTGCCTTAACGGGAGCCTCTGTCTTGCTGGGTGAAAGGGCAACCTGCTCATCACCCCGAATGATTTTTTCCGGCTCAGCCGAATTTTCTTCCTGCTGCTGTTCTTCCTCCTGTGCAGGTGCCTGTGAGGCTTGTTTTGGCTGAGGTTCCTGGCTGGAGGGCGTCATTTCCTGCACATCGCCGAAGCCCTGATCGTCCAGACCAAAATTTACTTCCATGCCATACTCAGGCGGGGGCGGTATCTGCCGCTTCCATGCCATGGCAAAAAACATGAGGATGAATAAAAGCAAATGGAAACCAATTGAAACGGACCATCCAATCAGGTTGTTCCGCTTTTCGTATTCCTGTTCTGCCAGACTGCTTACCATAGGCAAAGGAGCAATATTCCGGGTTGAGAACGCTATTTATCCTCCAAAATTTCAACTTCCACACGCTTATTTTTAAAAGCAAGCGGATGGGTGTTGGGGTACAGCATCTGGCTACCGCCGTGACCCTCGGTTTCGATGCGGTCATCGGTAATTTTCTTGGATTCCAGGTACATCTTAATGGTCTCTGCCCGCTTTTTGGAAAGCATTTTGGCAGGTCCGAAGATTTCTTTGTTCTTGGCGGTCAGTCGGAAGAAGTTGCGGTCGCCCTTATCAAGGTATAGAATCTTGCCCAGCTTGCTGGTGTTGGTATGTCCGTGAATTTTTACCTTGATTTTCTTGTTTTCCTGCATCAGCTCCAGCAGCTGGTCCAGTTCATAGGTGGATTTGGGAAGCATCACTGAGGCATCATCATAAAAGAAGATGTTGTAGGCAACCGCCACATCGCCTTTTTCCAGACGACGAAGCTCAAAGTTGATGACAATGGTATCGTCCACAATCTGTACCTGTTGGGCAGTGGAGTCATTGATGATGTTGTCGAGGTTGAGGTCAAAGTCCTGCTTCTTGTAACCGAAGATGTCGCAAATCAGAAGCTTCTGTTTCCCGCCCGCATTGAAGAGCGGAACGGCCTGTGTGCGGTTGGCCTGGACGTTATACACCAGATCTTTTTTCTTGAGGTCTACTACCTGAAGCACACCGGCAACCGGGTTTTTATTTACGCCGGAGGTCACATTGCAGTATACATAGAATGATTTATCGGCAGGTGCAAGGGAGTTGCTTGTCTCCACACCCTTGTTGATTTTCGGATTGTTTACCGGGAAATTCGGTGTAGGGTTGAAGTTCGGATTTCTTCCACCCAGAGCATCTGTACCGGTTTTTGGAGAAATTGGTTCTACATCAGAACCCTGACCTCCTTTAGCAGCATCTGTTCCGCCGCTCGCCTTTGCATCAGCACCGCTACCTGCTTTTGCAGCAGCGGCAGCCGCTGCCTTTGCTTTTAGCTCGTCTGCAATCGCCTTCTTTCTGGCCTCTTCAGCAGCTGCTTTTTCGGCTTTTACGCGGGCAATTTCTTTGGGGTCTGTAGTGCTTCCGGGTTTTGGAGGTGAGGGTTTGATGAGCTTGCTTTTCGCCATTTTTTCCTCGATGGCTTTTTGCGAAAGATCTCTTTTTACAACCTTCAGTTTCTGACCGGGATAGATGTTGGTATCTGTTAAGCCATTCAAAGCCATGAGTTCCTCCACCGTCATGCCCATTTTGAAGGCTATTGAATACAGAGTTTCCTGACTACCGACTTCATATTCCGATACAGTTTCATTTTTTCCGGTGACACCTGCCTTGCCGGCAGTTCCTTTTCCGGCTCCTGCAGTACCTGCTTTCGCATTTCCACCAGAACCGGCAGTTCCTGCAGCACCATTTCCTCCTTTGCCGCTGCCGCCTTTTCCGGCAGCACCAGCTTTACCAGAACCGGCAGTTCCGGCAGCATCATTTCCTCCTTTGCCGCTGCCGCCTTTTCCGGCAGCACCAGCTTTACCAGAACCGGCAGTTCCGGCAGCATCATTTCCTCCTTTAACGCTGCCGCCTTTTCCGGCAGCACCAGCTTTACCAGAACCGGCAGTTCCGGCAGCATTACTTCCTTCATTTTCGCTTCCGCTTTTTCCGGCAGCGCCTGCAGATTCATTTCCGTTTGCTTCTGCACCGGCATCAGAACCACCGGTACTAACCCCGCCGGATTCGGAAGGATCTTCCTCCGGATTGGCAGCATTGCCCTCGAAATCAGAAATTCCGCCTTCTCCGGGTGCGCAGGCATGGAAAGAAATTTCATAGCCGCTGCTTCTTCCGGACGGAGAATTGACCACCAGGTAATAAACCTGACCTTTGCGCAATACAAAAGCCCTGCTCATACTATTACCGTCTGAACCATGGAAGGTAAGAGAGGTATTGCAGGCAAGACCGGTACTTCCATCCCCGCTCGTTGTGTTGAAATTCGAACGCAAAGCATTGATTTTTCCGGCTGCCAGATCTGCAGAAACATCGGATGATGAAGTTCTGAACAATACAAAATCAAGCTCAGAAGCAGCATCTTTCGGTTTGATGGTGAAGGAAACACCTGTATCTCCGTCTGCTGAAATTTTATACCAGTCTGTATTGTCTTCTGATGCAGGCATATGACGCAGCGCAGCTGAATCAGCATTGAATTCCTGAACCTGACCGCCACCGGTGTTACCGCTGTCGACCAGAATGGTGGTATCCTTCAGGGGAAAAACGATTTCCAGTGATTTGGCGTTGGCAAGATCATTGTTGCTGACTACGGGAGGATTTTCAGATCCTTCTTTTTTCTCTTCTGTTTTACACGAGTAAAGTCCTGCGAAAGCCGTAATTGACGCAATCAGTAGAAGGTTTTTGAAATTCATAAACAATTAATTCTGATATCCTGTAATAAAGGAATTGTTGTTTTCGGAGTGTAAAATTAGAAAGGGATGTTTAAAAAAAAAGCAATCAGCCTAAAATTCACCTATTTGCCCTGATTTCAGGCTCTCAGGCTATTTCATTCCAGAAGGCTTTGGCCTTTAAAATTACGTCCAGATGCATTTTCAGAATCTGATTTTCATCAGTATTCAAATCCGGATCGTTCAGCAGAAATTCCTGCACCCAGTCCCGGATTTTTTCCAGCAACGGACCATCTTCTGCCAGATTGGTCAGTCTTAATCCGGTAAGTCCGCTTTGCCTGGTTCCCATCAGGTCGCCTGGTCCGCGCAGCTTCAGGTCGGTTTCGGAAATTTCAAATCCACTGCTGCTTCGGCACATGGTCTCAATGCGGGTGCGGGCATCCCTGCTCAGCTTGTGGCCTGTCATCAGTATGCAATAACTCTGATACCCGCCCCGCCCGACCCTTCCCCTGAGCTGATGCATCTGAGTGAGACCGAAACGCTCTGCATTTTCAATTACCATTATGGATGCATTCGGCACATTAACTCCCACTTCAATCACGGTGGTGGCTACCATGATTTTCGTTTCCCCCTTTACAAAGCGGGCCATTTCTATGTCCTTGTCGGCTGCCTTCATTTTCCCGTGGACAATGCTCAGCGGAAACTCCGGAAATGCCCGGCTGATGCTTTCAAATCCTTCCATGAGGTTGGTAAGGTCGAGACTTTCTGATTCCTCAATGAGCGGATATACAATGTAGGCCTGCCTCCCCTGCAGAATTTGCTCGCGTATGAAACCAAAAACCCGCATCCGCTGTGATTCCAGCCGGTGCGCTGTCTGAATTTCCCTTCTTCCAGCCGGCATTTCATCGATGGCAGAGATGTCGAGGTCGCTGTAAAGTGCCATGGCAAGTGTGCGTGGTATGGGCGTGGCAGTCATCAGAAGAATATGGGGGAAGACCCCGTTTCTGGTTTTAGCCTGCAGTGCCGCCCGCTGAGCTACGCCAAAGCGATGCTGTTCATCAATTACTGCCAGACCAAGATTATGAAAACGCACATGGTCTTCGATCAGGGCATGGGTTCCGATAAGAAGGCTGATACTGCCATCTTCCAGGCCGGCGGCAAGTTGTTTTCGCGCTGCCGTGCGGGTAGATCCGGTCAGCAATCCTACTTTGAGTCCGATGGTTTCTGCCAGCTCAGATATCCCTTTAAAATGTTGATTGGCTAATATTTCGGTAGGTGCCATCAGGCAGGACTGGTAGCCATTATCCCACGCCATCAGCATACTCAGAAAAGCCACAATGGTTTTTCCGCTGCCCACATCCCCCTGAACCAGCCGGTTCATCTGTTCACCTGAAATCAGGTCTGCCCTGATTTCTTTAAGTACCCTTTTTTGCGCATTGGTGAGCGGAAAAGGAAGATGGTGCTGATAAAATTCGTTGAATAGTTCCAGCCTTGGCATGGGAAAGCCCTGGCGGCTGATTTTTTCCTTAATGCGCTTTTTCTGAAGGAAAAACTGCAGCGGGAAAAGCTCTTCTGTTTTCAGCCTTTCAAGTGCCTTTTCGAGTGCAGCCCTGCCGGACGGTCGATGTACCTCCAGAAAAGCACGGTCCAAAGCCATAAGCTGGTATTTCTGGCAGAAAGAAGTGGGAAAAGGCTCTCTCAGCTCCGCCTTTCGCGCTTCGATGTTTCGCAGAATAAGCCGGTTAAGTCCCTTGCTGTCGAGACCGAAACGCTTCATCTTCTCCGAGCTCGAGTACACAGGCTCCATGGCAGGCCGGGTAACTTCGGGCCGGTAAAGTTCGAGTTCCGGATGGGTGAAATTGAGCCGGCCGTTGAACTCTGAAAGCCGGCCATACACCAGATAACGAAGTCCGGGCTGCAGATAGCGCGCAATCAGGTCCGGTTTTTGAAACCAGACCGCTTCGATCGCTGCGCCTGAGTCGCGGAATTTTCCACAGAGTCTGCGGCTCTTTCCCTGACCGGCAAAGTCAAGGCTTTCCAGGGTGCCCACAATCTGAACAGGCTGGCCTTCTCCGGCCTGCAGATCGCGGATGGGAAGTATCAGGCTTCTGTCTTCGTAGCGAAAGGGAAAATGCCGGAGAAGATCGCCGAGTGTGAATAGCTCCAGATCCTTCAGCAAAACGGCAGCCTGCTTGTCATTAAGAAAGCAGCCCTGATTCAGGGGACGGTTCCATACAGAAAAATAGGCTGCGGCTTCCGGCATCATCCGCAAATTAGGTTGATGCTTCTTACAGGAGGCTTCCGTTCAGCAATATTTTTTCAATGCTGCTTTGGCCGAAGTGATACGGAATGAAGGAAAGACTTGGTATGGGTTTTGTAATCAGCAGGTTAGCCCTTCTTCCTGCGGCAATTTTTCCTGCCTCATTTTCCAGGTCCATGGCAATCGCACCATTAATGGTAGCCGCATGCAGGCTTTCGTTTACCTGCATTTTCAGCATGCTTGCTGCCATAGACAGAACCAGCTCCATGTTACCGGAAGGACAGGTACCAGGATTGTAATCACTGGCCAGAGCCACAGGCAGGCCGGCGCTAATCATCCGGCGGGCATCCGGCGGATGAATGTTGAGGAAGAAGGCTGTTCCAGGCAGCAGCACCGGCATAACCGATGAGGTAGCCAGAAGGTCAATTTCTTCCTGCTCCATGCATTCCAGGTGGTCGGCGCTTATGGCCCCGACCTTCACAGCCGCCTGTACTCCACCCGAACGGGCCAGTTCGTTGGCATGCACCTTTGGCTTCAGGCCGAACTTCAGCCCGGTTTCGAGAATCTCAACGGTTTCCTCTTCTGTAAAAAAACCGGTATCACAAAATACATCACAGTAATCGGCAAGCCCTTCGGCTGCAACCGCCGGAATCATTTCCCGGCATACAAGCTGAATGTAATCCCTGCGGTTGGTATATTCTTTCGGAATGGCATGAGCGCCAAGAAAAGTGGCTTTCAGGGGAATGGGGGACGATTCTTTCAGCCTTGCCACAACCCTGAGCATCTTAAGTTCTGCCTCGATACTCAGACCATAACCGCTTTTGATTTCAAGCGCTCCGGTACCGAGGGAAATTAATTCTGACAGTCTTTGCCGCGCAGATTCATACAGCACTTCTTCAGGGCAATCCTGCAGCCGGCGGGCAGAATTAAGAATACCTCCACCTTTTGCCGCAATTTCCAGGTAGTTCATTCCGGAGAGGCGCATCTCCATTTCATTCTCGCGCCAGGCTGCAAAAACGAGGTGACTATGTGCATCGCAAAAGGAAGGAAGCACATAGCGTCCGCTGCAATCAATGGCATCAATTCCGTCCGGGGCTGTCATTTCGCTCATTTTTCCAAACGACTTGATCTTTCCATCCTCTACCCATAGCCAGGCATCCTGCATCAGGTTGGAATGATTAAGGGCTTTTCCCCGGACAGGTCCCTGATTCTCAGGCGGAAGCCAGAGCCCTTTGATGTTTTGCAGCAGCACAGAATTTTTCATTTAAAAAAAAGCCCCGGCGGGCGGGGCAAAGAAATTGCTTTTTTGGTGAATTACCCCGGGTAGCTGCCTTCTTCTACCTGAAACAGAGTCCGGATGCCTTCCATCAGAGACTCCGAATCACCGCGGCGGCATGCAGCCTTCAGCTGAACGACATGCGTTTTAAGAATGCGTTGCATCATATTCTTGCTGAGTTCTTCAGCAGCCTCTGCCTGTTGCGGACCGGCCTTTTTCAGGAAGCGGGCAAGTTCCTCGCGGCGTATGGTTTCCAGTGCCTGTTTTATCTGCTGAATCAGGGGCGAAACCTGCATGTCGCGGGCCCATTCCACAAATTCAGTAAAGCCTTGCTCCAGAATTTCTTCTACTTTGGGAATGGCAGAACGGCGGAGTTCCAGTGCTTCATCAACCCGCTTCTGAATCTGATCGATGTTGTACAGCACAATTCCCGGATCAGATTCCAGCTCCGGGTCTATGGAGCGGGGTACCCCAAGGTCGAGGCAATAGCGGAAACCTGAAAAGGCCGGATTCTGAAGATGCTCCGGTTTTATCTGAAGGTGCTGTCCGGAAAGTGCCGAGATGATTAAGCTGGACTCTGGTAATGCACTTTGCCAGTTGTTAAAAGGAACAAAGCGAACCGACTCTGAAATCAGGTCTTCCGCTTTTTCTTTACTTCGGTTGCAGACAATCAGATTGTTGTATCCGTTTTCTATCAGATTGAGGGCTACGCTGCGACCTGTTTCGCCAAGTCCGAACAGGGCAATGGTTTTCTTTTTATCGGTAAGAAGGTCTTCTACCAGTTCCTTGCAGGCCCATGCCACCGAAGCAGATCCGCTGCGGAAGGATGTTTCCTGAACTATTCTTTTATTAAGGAAAAACAGCGTATGAAGAAGTCGGTGTAAAAACGGACCCGCCATTTCCAGATCGGCGGTTCGCTGATAGGCCGATTTCACCTGATTGATGATCTGAAAGTCGCCTAGCACCTTCGATTCAAGACCGGCACCTACGCGAAGCAAATGCCGGACAGCTTCCCGGGTATCAATAATACACTGAAACCAACGGGCATCTTCCGTTTCTGCGCCTCTTGAGCGAAGAAGAAATGCAAGAATCTGATCCGGATCTGTTTCGTGCTGGAAATATATTTCGGTGCGGTTGCAAGTAGACAGCAGCAACGCTTCCTGAATGCCGAAAACATCCCGGAGACTGTTCAGAAAAGCACCAGACTGCTGCTCATCAAAGGCAAAAAGTTCCCGCACTTCAACGGGACTGTCATGATGGCTGAGCGTGATTACCCTGAACGGGGTTTCCTGTAAACTATCCTTCATTATTGCGGGTGCAAATCTACATTCCTGTTTTTATTTCCCGGCAAATTATTCGTCTTATTAAGGCAGAAATGCAGATTTTTCAAACTCCGGAATTTGCAGCATACAGCAACTCCCGAAATATGAAATTGCTCCGCCGGCTGATTGACAGAAATCAGCCTAAAAGATAAGCGCCCCCAAGATGGGGGCGCTTAATCCGTACTAAACTAAACTATTGAGGATTTACAAATGCAGTTGCCCACAATTGTGCCGTAAAAATACGCTATTTAGACTCCAATCAAAAGAATTTTTCAGCGGCTGGCAGAGTATCATCTGTTTACTCAGCAGTTTCGCCTTTTTCTTTCTTTTTCTCTTTTTCGCGAAGGCGGACCTCATCCCCGGACTGCAGGGTTTTGGTGATGGCGGTAAAAGGACCACTCACAATCTGCTCACCTTCTTTTAGGCCGCTCCTGATTTCAACCTGTTCGAAGTCTGCAATACCGGTCTTTACTTTCCGCATCTCTACTTTTCCGTCGCGTAACACGAATACTACTTCTGCCTTTGCATTGGAGGATTCTTCTCTTCTGCGCTCTGCTTCTGTTTTTTCATCTTCTGCCACAGCAGATTTCTGTCTGGCCTTTTGCTCATCTTCTTCTTTCACAGACCGCGAAGCAACGGCTGAAAGCGGCACCGAAAGCACGCCTTCCCGGCGGTCGGTTAGGATTTCAAGGGAGGCCGTCATACCTGGCCTGAACGGGTAGACGCCCGGATTCTTCTCCACCAAATCGCGGTAAGAAGCCGGATCCAGTTTTACATCTACCTTAAATTCAGTTACCGTTTCGGCGGTGGTGGTTTCCACAGCCGAATTGGCAATGGACGTAACCACACCTTTGAATTTCCTTCTCAGATAGGCATAGGAATCAACCTCCACTTCAGCCGAGTCTCCCATCTGAATCCTTACAATATCGTTTTCATTTACCTCCACCTCTACTTCCATGTTGCGCAGGTTTGCTATGCGCAGCACTTCGGTTCCGGTCATTTGCGCTGTTCCGACAACCCGCTCTCCCTGCTCCACATTAAGCCGGGAAACAATACCGCCCATCGGGGCATAAACCGTGGTTTTTCTCAGGTTTTCTGCGGCATCTTTCAGGGTTGCCTCGGCATTTTCAATGCCATAGCGGGCAGATTCTGCATTGCTTTTGGCAGCTTCCAGCTCATTTTCGGCCACTTCAAAGTTTGCTTTGGAAGTTTCCCAGTCTGAGTCAGGGATGACCTTCTGATCAAACAGTTTACGGTTGCGCTCGTGATCCAGCCTGGTACGCACAAAACGGGCATTGGCCTGGGCCAGGCTTGCCTTTGCCTGAGCAAAATTCGCCTTTGCTGTATTCAGTCCTGCGCGGGCACGGTCCAGAAAAGACTGGTAGTTGTCTGGCCTGATACGGAAAAGAAGCTGACCCAACCTGACCGAATCGCCTTCGCGAACTGCCAGTTCAATGATTTCACCCGAAACATCCGCCGATATTTTTACTTCTACCTCAGGCTGCACTTTGCCACTGGCACTAACCTTCTCGGTGATATCGGCTTTTCTTACCAAGGCAATTTCAACCTCTGTTTTATCCTCATCCCCAAACCAGTGCAGTTGTTTGCCGGCGATGCCAATCGCTGCGGCCAGCACTGAAATTCCCAGTAAAATCCAAACCCATTTTTTCATAAATCAATTGAAATCAAGTTCTTTTCCCATGTAAAAATCCAGCAGTGCTCTCCGGATGAAAAAATCATAGCGGAATCTGGCCCTGTCATTTTCTGCCCTGTTCAGGTTGTTTTTGGCAAGCAGGTAATCGGCTGTATTGAGCACACCTAGGTTGAAACGCTGCTCGCTAAGCCTCCAGTTTTCCTCCAGGGCTTTGATTTGTTTCTCTATGGCCTCCAGTCTTTTTCTGGCTGCCTTTTCATTGGCTACGGCCGATTCGATGGTTTGCCTCAGGCGGTTTTTCTCCTGCTCAAGCTGCAGCTCGGCGTTTTTCTTCGCAATTCGGGCGTTTTCATTTGCATACCGGACCTGATAACCATTGAAAATGGGTATGTTCAGATTAAGGGAAACTCCCTGACGAAGGTTGTTGTCCAGCTGTTGACCGAAAGACAGATCCTCCAGCCGGCCCGGAGTCTGCGTTATTTTCTGTGAAATGACGACCGGAACTTTTGTTCCGGTTGAAGGATCACTGATTTCAAACTCACCAAAAGGCTGATAGTAGGGACTTGCAAGTTTTTCCCCTGGAATAAACCGCTGCGCCAGAGAAGAATAATTGGTAAAAATCCCACCTTGAAGGCTCAGGCTGGGATAATACGCACTTTTTGCCAGGTCGATTCCCTTTTCTGCACTCAGGACCCTGGTGCGGGCAGCCTGAATCTGAGGTTGTGCCGACTCTGCCATCCGGTAGATTTCGGCGGAGGATTTCTCTGGTCCGTTTTCTAAGCGAAAGGCAGGTTCCTGAACTTCTCCAAGGCTTTCCGGTGAAATCTGCATCCACTGGGCAAGTGACAGTCGGGCCAGTTCAAGGTTGTTTTCAGCAAGGACGATGCTGGTTTCTTCCGTGGCAAGTTGTGCACGCAGGTCAAACAAAGCCGCAGAAGCGATTTTCCCGGCATTCACCAGTTTTTCGGTTCGTTCCATCTGGGCTTTTGTCGACTCAAACTGGGAGCGGGATGAGGTAAGCAGCGCTTTATTACTGAGCACATTGGCATAAGCTTCTACCACACCAAGAATCACATTGTTACGGGTACTTCCCAGATCTTCCGTGCCTGCTTTCAGATCCAGCTGCTTTTGTTCGATGCTGTAACGGTTCTGAAATCCGTTGAAAAGATTCACTGAAGCAGAAAGGGACATATTGTTGGAACTAACCCTTTCATTTTCCACAACCTGATTATCAAATGGATTAACAGAACGGCCGTAGTTAACCGACTGACCTGCACCGGCATTCAGACTCGGAAGGCGGTTCATGCGCGCCTGCTGAAGCCCGATACGGGCAGACTCGATTCCGGCAGCGCCCTGTTTCATGGTGATGTTTCCGGCAAGGGCCGTTTCAATTGCCTGCTTCAGGCTGACCGTATTTTGCGCTTTCAGCCCTGAGACCAAAATAATGCACACTGCAGGCAGCAGAATCGCTAGCTTCATAGAAGTTCAGGTTTCAGGTAAACAAGTTGATGAATCCACGAAAGTGATTTCAGATATTGTACAGTAAGGTCTGCCATAGGAGAATCAATTTCGATGAAGTGGCAGGCAAGATCGTTTTTTCCTTTCCGGCTCACCGTCATGGTGGCAATGTTGCAGTCGTCGTGTGAAATCACTTCTGCGATGAAGGCTATGGTGCCTTTTCTGTCCTCAGCCTTTACCATCAGGGTGTAAAGGTGTCCGCTCACATTCGCTGTAAAATCATCCACCTCCTTAATGTTGATTAGGCCTCCTCCCAGGCTTTCTCCAAGCACTTCAACGGTTTGTCCCTCTGCCTCGAGCAAAAGCCGGATGCTGTTCGGATGCAGGGTGGAAGCGTTTCCTACAGAACGGAATTTGTAGGAAAGGCCTGCATTTTCTGCTTCATCAGCGGCATTCCGGATTCGCTCATCATCCGGAGGCATTCCCATCAGGCCTGCCAGAACAGCCCTGTCGCTGCCATGCCCCTCAAAGGTGCGGGCAAAGGAGTTGTAAAAAATTATTTCCGCAAATTTCGGAGTACTGCCCAGCAGGTTGCGTGCCATATTGCCGATCCGCACGACGCCTGCAGTATGGCTGGAGCTTGGCCCGATCATGACCGGCCCGATCATATCAAAAATGCTGCTTCGTTCGCTCATTGCAGGAAAAGGGTCAGGTAAAATTCATCAGGATGAACAGAGTAAAACATCAGCTTGGTATAAAAGGTTGCAATATCAGGTTTAATGGGGAAATTGCCCTTTGATTTACACGGCAATTCATGCTGAATTATATTTTGCCACTGCAGGATGAGCGGTTTGAAGTTACAAACGCTTCGTTTTCGGAAAACAGATCCTTTCTGTTCGGGGACGGATTTTTTGAAACAATCCGGCTGAATAACAAGGGTATTATGCCGCTTGCAGGTTATCATGCTGCCCGGATAGCAAGGTCTGCTGCATTGCTTCAGTTTCCGGGTATTCATTCTTTCAGCAGCCATGATCTGCATACTCTGTTTCACCGGATTCCGGGCAGTGAGGACTGGAAGGGAATGAAACTAAAACTGATTTTTTTCCGGCAGGGAAAGGGTGGTTTTGCACCGGAAGCATACTGCAAAACAATGGTTTTCGCATCCGCCAGCGACCTTAGACTTCCATTTATCAGCCGGATTGAATCTGTTTCGGTGGCAGAATCATTGAGGATTTTTCCTTCAGAATTTGCCGGAATAAAATCAACTTCAGCCCTGCCCTATGTAATGGCTGGAATGGAGCGAAAGAGGAAAGCCTGCGACGAAATTATTTTGCTTTCCCCGGACGGTTTTGTGGTGGAAGGCAGTTTCACCAGCATCTGCTGGAAGGATGATGACGGTATTCATTTTACACCCCGGGAACTGGGAGGTATTGACAGTGTGAGCCGTCGTTTTCTGGAAGATTTTTTCGGGTCGGCTCCCGTGAGCTTCAGTGAAAAGCGGATTACCCCGGGAGAACTTCTGAAAAATTCACACTGGATTTGCTTCAGCTCAGCACTGGGGCTGCGCTTTTTTACACCGCAGGCAGGACATGATTTTCTTCCTGAAATTTTTGCCGGAGCCGGAATGGATGACCTGTAGGCGGGTATTTTGTGTGATTAAGACTTCCGCCACCTCAATAGATTTGTATTTAAGAATATTTAAGAAAATATTTGCTTTCCTTCAGGCAGGTTACGATGAATGTCCTGCATTATTTAAATCCTAATCTCTTACTTTTGCAGAGAAATCATTTTACAGCAATATGAATAAGATTCAAAACCTTTTTTTGGCCGCCGGATTTCTTTTCGCCGGAGCAGCAATGGCTCAGCCCGCCATGAAAATTTCAGAAGACATTCACGATTTCGGCGAAATTATTGAGGGCAAGATGGCCAGCCATGAATTTCAGGTTACCAATACAGGCAATCAGCCACTGATTATCAGCAATGTTCAGCCTTCATGCGGCTGTACTTCCCCTCACTGGACCAAGGAGGCCATCATGCCGGGAAAAAGCGGTTCGGTGAAGGCCACCTACAATTCCGCAGGACGCCCGGGAGCTTTCAACAAATCACTGACCATCGTTTCCAACATCGGAACACCCAAAGTTCTTCATATCAAAGGTTCAGTAATCAAAAAAGAAGACAAGGTTTACACAGAAGAGCAGAAGAAAAACTCTCCTAAAATTGTGCTTGAGAAATCCTCATTTTCTGTAGGTAAACTTGAGGTAGGACAGAAGGGAACCGCCAGAATCAAGGTAAGCAACAAGGGAGTTGATCCTCTGGAAATCGACAATGTCACCAGTCCCTGTAATTGCACCACCTTCAGCCTGAGTAAGGGATCGGTTAAGGCAGGAGAAAGTGCCATTCTGGAAATTACAATTGCACCAAAACAAAAGGGAATTTTCAGGGAGGAAGTAAACATTTCATCTTCCGATATCAATACGCCTGGCTTCAGGGTGTTTCTGGAAGGCGAGGCTCTGGATAGTTTCACACCCGGGATGAAAGAGGGTGCCGGTGCCAATCCGTTTAAGTAATTTCATTTGAGCTTCAAAGCATTCAAAGTATTGAAGGCCCAATTTCCATCCGGGGGAATTGGGCTTTTGTTCGTTTTCCTGAGTCTTTACTTTCTGATTCCTTCCGCAGCCAATGCGCAGTTCTGGAAAGACTGGTTCAGAAAAAAGCCTGAAGAAAGAGGTGTTCTGGGCGGAAAAGAAAGTCTTCAGGAAAGGATAAAAAGCCGTACGCTGGATGACGGTGAAGATGCGCGGCCATTGGTTTTTGTAGATTCAGCGGCTTCCGACAAGCGTGTCGTACGGAAAAAACGCGTGCCGAAAAGAATGTTTTTCGGGGTAATGACCAAGAAAGCTTTCATCCGGAATGCAAAAGGAAGGAAGGTTACGCTGGAAACTTTTTTCTACATCAAAAAGGGACTCGAGTTTCAGCCATTTGTAAAAGACATTTACTGGTTTCACAGCGGGAAAAAAAAGATTTTTGTAGGCCTGATCAGCCCAAAAGACAGGCCATTCGCCAAAATCATGCATGGCCCTTACAAAAAAATGCTGGACGGCAAGGTAGAGGAAGAAGGCATTTTTTATTTCGGGTCAAAACATGGCCGGTGGATGTATGAGAAGCTTCAGGGGGAAGAAATGGTGGTGACCGATAAGGAAAAGTTCTACAAGGGATTCCCGAAAGAATCGTCTGTATCGTATTACGATGCCGATAAAACCAAAATTAAGGAAGTGATTCCGGTTAAAAACGGAGAGCGGGATGGTGAATACTATCGCTTCTCGGAAACCGGAAATTTGCTGTCTGAAGGCGAATACCAGTATGGAAGAAAGGTTGGAAAATGGACCGATTATTTTGACAACAACAAGCGGAAAATCAGGAAGCAGATCCAGTATGCTAAAAACTGGGAGGAGAAAGATTTTTCACCCTTCACACTGGTAGAATACGACGACAAGGGAAAGGTAATCTACGATAAGGCAGTGGAAGACAAAAAGAAGCCATCGGAGAGAAAGCCTGATCCGACCAAGGAGTTTTGATGGAAGCCAAGGTAAAAAAGCGCTGGATTACATTCCTGATTTCATCCGGACTTATTCTGTCGGTTCTGTGGATGTTGTTTCTTAG
>Ga0315900_10003550_pt1 | contig 22707 bp, 12 predicted proteins | sample LakEriMetagenome_FD_203521 | JGI IMG/M metagenome (GOLD analysis project Ga0315900, IMG submission 203521) | Freshwater fungal communities from buoy surface, Lake Erie, Ohio, United States - Buoy 12 MA114 | ecosystem: Environmental > Aquatic > Freshwater > Lake > Lake biofilm | place: USA: Lake... | reverse complement strand
AGATCGCGAGCGATGTGGAAGTGAGCGCCTCCTTCACGCTCACCTACTTCGTAGGCAATGCAGGGTGGACACCCGCCTACGACCTGCGGGCCAAGAGCGTGGGCCAACCCATCGAACTGCTGATGAAGGCGCAGGTGACCAACAACACGGGCGAGGATTGGAGCAAGGTGGGCCTGAGCCTGAGCAGCGGCAACCCCACACTGGGCGGCGTGATGCCCGGCCTGAACCCATGGACGCTCTATCAGCCCCGCCCGATGCAATTGCAGCAAGTGACCATCAGTAGTCGCACAAGAAAGGCCGACGCAGCACCCAGTGCGGCATACGGAGGAGCAGTCATGGAAAAGGACGAGGAGCGCGCCGCCAGCACCACCGTGGCCAACACCGTGGCCTACCGAACCACCACCGTGGAGTTCGTGATCGAAACGCCGTTCACCGTACCGAGCGATGGCGTGCCGCACATGGTGGGCGTGAAGAGCCACAGCATTCCCGCCACCTTCAAGCACTACGCCACACCGAAGCTGGACAAGGACGCCTTTCTGTATGCGCGCACCACCGGTTGGGAGGACCTCAACCTGCTGCCCGGCCAGGCCAACGTGTTCTTCGAGGGCACCTTCGTGGGCGAGAGCTACCTGCAACTGGACATCCCACGCGATACGCTGGACATCAGCCTGGGCCGTGACAAGGGCGTGGTGGTGGAACGTGTGAAGCGAAAGACCACCGACCAGAAGGCCGTGGTGGGCGGCAAGCGCACCGTCACCATCGGCTGGGACCTCACCGTACGCAACACCAAGGGCACCGCCATAGACCTGGAAGTGCGCGACCAGTACCCGCTAAGCCCCCAGAGCGAGATCGAAGTGAAGCTCGAGGACAAGGGCGGCGCCGTGGTGGAAGAACAGAAGGGGTTCCTGACGTGGAACTTCAGGCTGGAACCGAAGGCCACGAAGAAGCTCGGCTTTGTGTATGTAGTGAAGCATCCGAAGGAAATGCCGGTGGTGCTGGAGTGACCAACAACGCGACCAAGCACGAGAAGCCCCGGTAGTGCCGGGGTTTTTCGTTGGTGGGCGTCTCATCGGGCGGGGAGTTCATCCCGGCCTTGAGCCTGGACCCTGATGCCCTCATCCCAGCCGTGCGCTGAGCTACGGGAGCTTAGTAGCGCTCGACTCCACGCAACAAGCGCCCACACGGCCGCGCCTTCGATCAGCCGCCGCTCCCATCCCGGGCGCAGAACGCCTCAAGCTGCGTTTTCGGGCCGCAGGGTCGCCTACGGCAGACCCGGCGGAGGTTTGGGCAAGTGGCCGCCCTAGCGGACACCCTGCGGGGGCTTAGAAGAAGCTGGATTCCGCAGCCCCCAACAAGTCCGTGATCAAGACCATCAAGGACGAACTGGTCAAACGTGTGGTCGGCTTGCCCTTCGATGTGGCCAAGTGGTTCGGGCCGGAGATCCTCCAGTGGCTTTAGATGCGTTGGTCTGGATCACAGATCCGAACCAGCAACATCCGCGCTAGCAGAGGGAGTCAGGGTTTAGCCAAAGAGCCAGTGGTTCATCGGGAAGCTCAGATAAAAGAGCATGATGAACGACAGTGCTAGTGCCATGAGCAGAAGCGATTTACGCTTGGTCCGATAAGACTCGGTAACATTGGCTATCAACACGACCACGAAGCTGAGAGTGGCCAATAGAGATGCGGCAAGAAAGACGGATGCCTTGGCGTGGTGGTACAAGATGACATTGGCAATCTGGGTTGCCGTGCCATTAGGCGCGGTGACTTCGAAGATGGTTGCTGCGATAAAGTGAGAGAGCAGCACCACGCCAATCACCACCAGCGATATCTCAAAGGCTAGAACAGCAGCACGAGGTCGTAAGCCATCAATCATCGCTGCTCATGGGGTGTAACATCCAAGCAACGCCATTCCTCAACTGGGCTTGGTGTAGGGATATTGCCAATTCTTGGTGTTCGATCCCACCAACCAATTATGTCAGGAACTCCATTGGCATCCACAATAACCTGTGTAGCATCCGGAACACGGTAGACCGTTCCGCGCGCCCTTGTGGCCATGTTGATACCATCAAGTGGATGGTATACGTCGGTGCCCGGCATGCACGGAAGGGCATCTCTATGATCTGTCCGGGGATTGGGCGTATTGCCTTCAGGCTTCCAATAGACCACGAGCGGACTGTTGTTCACCAGCCAAGGCATTAAGCGCTGACCGCCGTTAAGTTGCAGGGTGCACCATGTTTCTTCCGAAAGACGAATGCCGCCTTCATAGTACTGTAGTCGGGTGCTGTTATCATCGTTCTGTAGCTTCGAACGTCGAACTTCATCACGGGCTTCATTGATTGCCGGAGGATCCTGACCCTTGCCAATCTGATCTCCACCAAGCTCACACCATTTCTCACGGCTGATTACCCTTGTTTCATGTGAGGTTTTGTCGCCATCATCGCCGAGATAGTTGCCGTCTTGATCGACGTATCCATCGGCGCGGTTGCCTTTGGGGTCTGAGTTGAATATCGGGTTGCCATTGAAGACCAAGTAAGGACTGAACTGCGGGAAATCACGGATTTCAGGATCGATGTTCCAGCGCTTGGCCGCGCGTGGGTCGTACTGCCAGAATTCCGCCGTGTAACTGGTTCCGGTTGCTCCGTAGACTTCATCATCCTTCTCCTGCCCATTCAGACCGAACCTGTAGCTATCCGAGCTGTAATTCCTTCCGGGCAACAGCGACCCGAAGGGTTCATATCCCTGCCCAGCCATCATGCCATGCCTACTTGCCGCAGATGCATCAAGTGGCTCCATAATGCGCTGCGCAGGGTGGGGAACTCACGATACTGGATGTTGAACTCGGCACAGACCTGTTTCAGGCGCTTGTTGAGCTCGGGGTAGTGCACGTGGCTGATGCGGGGAAAGAGGTGGTGCTCCACCTGGAAGTTCAGCCCGCCAAAGAGCCAGTTCCAGACCGGGTTCTTCGTGGCGAAGTTCACCGTGGTGGCCACCTGGTGTACCGCCCATTCGTTCTCGATGACCTGTCCATCCGTTTCCGGGTGATGGAAGTCGGTATCCTCCACCACGTGGGCGAGCTGGAACACCACCGCGATCACCAGGCCGGTAACGAAGACCATGACACTGTAGCCGACCAGCGTGGGCACCACACCGGCGAAGTACATGGGCAGCACCAGGAACACACCGATGTAGAACACCTTCGAGGCCCAGAAGATGATATGCTCCTTCAGGCTCATGGGCTTCATGGGCGTGTTGTCGGCGATCTTGCCCGTGAAGTACTTCTTCAGGTCGTTGAAGAAGATCCAGAAGAGGTAGGTGCTTCCGTAGAGCAGCAGTCCGTAAACGTGCTGGAAGCGATGGAACCAGTACTTCTTCTGCCCGGTGTGTACGCGGATGAAGGGCTTGATGTCGATGTCATCGTCCATGCCCTCCACGTTGGTGAAGGTGTGGTGGTTCACATTGTGCTTGAGCTTCCAGAGGTACACGTTGCCCCCGAGCACGTTGAGGCTGTGCCCCATGATCTCGTTCACCCATTGCTTGCGGCTGTAGCTACCGTGGGCACCATCGTGCATCACGTTGAAGCCGATGCTGGCCACCACCACGCCCAGCATGGCACACAACGCCAGCGAGATCCACACGGAGGCCGGTGTGAAGAACACGAGGACAACGTAAATCCCGATGAGCGCTGCGGTGAGGATGGCGGTCTTGGCGTAGAGACGGATGTCGCCGGTCTTGGGAACGTTGTTCTCCTTGAAGTAAGCCTCGGTGACCTCGCGAAGGCGTTGGAAGAAAACGGGAGCGGTCTTGGCGAACGTGGGTTGCGACATGGATCGTATTTCGGAGCGCCACGAAGGTACACCCTACCCGGGGCTGGCCGATCAGACGTACGTCACACCTTGGTAAGCTATCCTGCACGATCCGGCTTCAACTTACCCCACGATCTAACGATCATTCACGATCGCCGCACGCACGGATCGCGAAGAAGCCACGTTGCACACACATCCCCGAGCACATGATGGACCGCCAGCGCCTGAAGACCCTGTTGATGGGTGGATCCCTGCTGGCTGCGGCCTTCGCATTGAAATGGTGGTACCGCACGGCCACTGTGGATGACCTCGAGCTGCTATTGGGACCGGTGGCCCATCTGGTGGCACTGCTTGGCAACACCGCCTTCGTGGAGGTGGCCGGCGAGGGATACTTCTTCCCGGACCTGAACATGGTGATCGACCGGTCGTGCTCGGGCACGAACTTCCTGGTGATCGCCACGGCCACCTTCGCGTTCCTGGTGCTGAAAAGCACGAACGGCGGATGCCTGCGGCCAATGCTGGCGCTGCTGATGTTACCTGCAGCGTACACCTTGACCGTGCTGACCAACACCGGTCGCATCCTGAGCATGGTGGCCTTGCAACGCCTCGGCCACACGCCGTCCGCACTGCTGCACGAGGCGCTCGGAGCGGCCGTGTTCCTTATTGCGCTCATACTGGCCACGCTCCTGCTCGACCGTTCGATCCACCGCACCATCCCTTCGCATGCGTCCTTTCCGTAACCCCATCGGCATCCTGCTTGCCCATGTGCTGCCCGCCGCCGTGCTCGCCCTCCTGTTCGGCGACACCTACCACACCGTCCACGCGCTACTGCCAGCGGAGAGCATTGCGGAGTGGAAGCGTTGCGGCATCCTCTTCGGAAGTGTGGTTCTGATGAGCTTGCTGTACGGCATGGCCCTGTGGCAACGCGAGCGGGACGTCCATTTCGTGTATGGGGTCCTGGTGTTCGCAGCGTATGTGCCGCTGCTCTGGTACTTCACGGAACAGTTCAGGGTGCTGGTACCTTGGGATGTGCCCCGCTGGATGGTCGCTGATGACCTTGAGCTTCTTCCGTTCCGGCTGTTGGGCATTCCGTTGCTGCACGCCCTGTTCGTGCTGGTGGCGGCCACGTTGCGCGATGAAAGCAAGGGCACGCCCCTGCGTGATCTGCTCATTGCGGCAGGCATTCCCTTGAGCATTTACCTGTTCGTGCAAGTGGTCGAGCCCTGGCGGCTCGACATCGACTTTGAGCGCCATGTATGGGTCGTGGTGCTCGTATGCCTTTGCGTGGCCTTCCTGTTCTTCGTGTTCCGCGGTGCAGCTGCACTGGTGTTGCGCACCACCACGCGTTCGGTGGACCGCGGGCTCTTCGCGCGGATCGTGGTGGCGCTTGTGCTTCCGCTGCTCGGGCTGTTCATCCACAATGTCGGGTTCGGCGGGGTCACGTCGGAAGCGCGCGGCATCTTCGGCAACCTATCGCATTGGGCGTTCTATGCGATCGCCTTGGTGAACGGCGCCGTGGTGGTCTGGCCCTCCAGCACCGATCACCGGCTTCGCTTCCTTCAGTTCATCCTGCGCAGCATCGGCTTCACCTACGTGCTGTACTTCTTCGTGCTTTTCGTGCCCTGGGTGCCGCTCAGCGTGGTCGCCATCATCGCGTTCGGGCTGGGGTTCCTGTTGCTGGCACCGGTGCTGCTGGTGCTGGTCCAGGGCAAGCAACTGGCGGATGATGCGCGCCACCTGCGTGCCTATCATGGCACGGGCAAGATCGTGGGGGCATTCCTGCTCGCGTTAAGCGTGATACCCGGAGCGATCACAGCGAACTACCTGCATCACCGCGCCGTGCTGCATGCCGCGCTGGACCATGTGTACCATACCGACCCGCTCTCGCCAGCTCGATCGCCCATCGATGCCGATGCCTTGCGCGCGGTCCTGGACCAGGTGGATGCGAACCAGGAGCGTTGGTCGTCGCGGTCGGCCACCCCCTTCCTGACCCCGTATTACAACCGGATCGTTCTGGACAACCTGACCCTTGGGCAACGCAAGCTGGATGAACTACGGCTCATCTTCCACGATGAGCATCCTGCATATGAAGATGAGTTCCGCAGGGTACCGCCACCCTCGAACGTTCGTCTCGACAGTGCGGTCGCACACAGCCAATTCGATCCCGAACAGTCGGTCTGGAGGACCTGGGTGGACCTGCGGATGACCAACCTGGGCCCGGCGAACAGTGAGTTCGTAACCCGCTTCCAACTTCCCGACGGCGCGTGGATCAGCGACACCTACCTGACCATTGCGGGCGAGCGGGTGCCCGGGATCCTGGCTGAAAAGAAAGCCGCTGAATGGGTGTACCGGCAGATCGTGAACGTGCAGCGCGACCCGTCGATCCTTCGCTATGTCACACCCGATGAACTGGAATACCGCGTGTTCCCCTTCGGCGAGGAGGAAGTGCGAACGGCAGGTATGGAGGTGCTGCATCGCGAACCGCTAATGCTGGAGTTGAACGGTATACGGCTCCAGTTGGGCGACACCACCACGACCACCGCGTCCAATGCGATCACAACACCGGATGAGGCCGTGACCTACGTACCCCAGCGCGTGAAGGCCGGGCTGACCAAGGTGCGTCGCAAGCCCGTGTTCCACCTGGTGCTGGATGCCACGGAGCGCTGGCGGGACGAGCGGGAGCGGCTGATCCAGGAGGTGGATGCCTTCGTGGCCGAGCATCGGATCGATACCGACAGCATGGTCATTCACCTCTGCGATGCGTACGACACACAAGTGCAATGGAACGCTGAGGGCAAGGAACGATACCGTCACCATGTGGGCCGCGGCGGCTTCTTCAGCGACCGCGTCATGCGCCGGGTCCTGGTGGAGAACTGCACCCACCCTTCACCCACGACACCCATCATCGTGCTTGCGACCGGAGGGCCATCGTATGCGACAGAGAGCTATGGCGTGCTGCTCGATGAGCTGGACGACGTGGCGACCTGCCTCCCCGAGGGCGCCTCGTTCATAGTTCTAGGGCAGGAAGGCAATGGCACGCGGCGTTCGTTCGAGCCACCACATCGCGGCCTGAACAGCAATTGGCTCACCATTGAGGTGCCCGAGGTACTCGCCTGGCCCGATGCCCGATCGCCTACCGCCTACCTGAAGGACGACAGTGCGGCCAGCATCGTGGTGGACCACGGCCGGCTCAACGCCCTGCCCGACCTCCGTGAACGCCAGTGGATGGACATGCTCGTGCTGGAAGGCCAGTGGCGCCATTACAGGCTGCGCGGCGAAGGGGCGAACACCGGATGGCACGGGCTGGTGCGGGGCAGCTTCCAGGCACGAACGCTGCTGCCGCCAACGGCCTGGATCTGTCTGGAGAACGAGTCCCAGCGCTTGGCGCTGATGAAGAAACAACAGGAGACGCTCAGCGCTGCCGCCGGGCTGGACGTGGACGAGGAGGCGACGAGCATGAGCGAACCGGGCCTTTGGTGGTTCCTGTTGATCGTGCCCATCCTGTACTGGCGAAGTAGGCCCCGGACCTGAACCGGAAGCCATCGATCAGCCGCCGATAAGGACCCTTGGACACCGCCCCCCAGAGACCTTGGGCCCACTATTCGCAAGAACAATTCGGCCGACAAACTGTTGACACGATCCCTTTTCCGCCTACTTTCGTTGCGCCCAACGGCCGGGGCGTTCTTTGGCGAGACCTCCACGGCACAGGCAAGTACGAACAAAACCCAGTCAGTAGAACTCATGAACATTTACGTCGCCAACGTGCCTTACTCAGTGAAGGACCAAGACCTCCGAGAGCTTTTCGAACCGTTCGGAGAGGTGACCTCGGCCAAGATCATCATGGACAAAGTGACGAACCGTAGCCGTGGCTTCGGATTCGTTGAGATGTCCGATGACAACTCCGGCCGTGCAGCCATCGAAGGCACCAATGGCAAGAACTTCCATGGTCGTGACCTGGTGGTGAACGAGGCCCGTCCTCGCACCGAAGGTGACCGCGGCGGATTCGGCGGTGGTGGAGGACGCAGCTTCGGCGGCGGCGACCGCGGTGGATTCCGTAGCGATCGCGGTGGCGATCGTGGTGGTGACCGCGGTGGATACCGCAGCGACCGCGGCGACCGCGGTGATCGCGGCTTCCGTCGCGACGAGTACTAAGCTCCACGCAACACACGAGAACAAAGCCCCCCGGACATCCGGGGGGCTTTCTTTTTTGCGCCGTCCCCGACCCGCATGCTGTGAAAAGTTGTTGATCCGATCGGACGCTGCACCCCGTTACCGGTCCTTGGAACATGTTGCCCAGCCGTAGAGGGTACTTTTGCCCATTCATGCCGCACCGTTACCGCCACTTCCTCCTCACGGCCCTGCTCACATTCGGCAGCCTGTCCCCGCTCTTCGCTCAACGCCCTGGCGGAGGAGCCCCACCGGCCATCGGGCGGGTCTATGGCCGGGTGCTCGACGCCACGACGAAGAAGCCGGCCGAATATGCCACCATCGCGGTGTTCGCCGTTCGCAACGACAGTCTTGTAGGTGGCACCATTGTTAGGGGGAATGGTGATTTCGAAGTGGACAAACTACCCTTGGGTAAGCTGCGGATCCAAGTGAGCTTCATTGGATACACGGCCCTGGTCGTGGAAGCCCAATTGAGCCGTGACCGGATGGAGCAGGACCTGGGCAACCTGCAGTTACAACCTGATGCGGAACTGCTCAAGGAAGTGGAAGTGGTGGGTGAGCGGGCCACCACCGTAATGCAGGTGGACCGGCGCGTGTTCAACGTGGAAAAGGACCTGAGCACGCAGGGAGGCACTGGTGTGGATGTGATGAAGAACGTACCGGGCCTGAGCGTGGATGTGGAAGGCAATGTGGAAATGCGCGGATCGCGGCCACTGGTGCTGGTCGATGGACGGCCCACGAGCATGCAATTGGACCAGATCCCCGCAGAGGACATTGAACGTGTGGAGGTGATCACGAACCCCTCGGTGGCATTCGATGCGAGCACCACGGGCGGTATCATCAACGTGGTGTTGAAGAAGAACACCAAGCCGGGTTACTACGGCCAGGTGCAGGGTGGCGTGGGCAGCAACGACCGTTATCAGGGGGGCTTCAACCTGAACGCACGGGACGGGCGCTGGAGCTACAACCTCTCCTACAACTACAACACCGGGCGCAACCTCACCAACGGCGAGACCCAACTCACCGACCTTCTGAACGGGGAAGCAACGGGACGGTTCCTGCAGGAAGCCGAGAACAACGGCAAGAACACGATGAACGGCGGTCGTTTGGGGCTCGAATGGCGCCAGAGCAACCGCAACACCTGGGGACTGTCCTTTAACGGAAGACAGCGCGAAATGGGATCCAGCGAGACCCAGGAATTCCGGTCGGAGGATGGCAACGGAGAGCTGCTGCGCAACGGCTATCAGATCAACACCTCCCAGTCCGAGAACTTCAGCTATACCGGCCAGATCTCGTTCCGTCGCAAGGCCCCGAAAGAGGGCAAGGAATGGAGCGCCGACCTGACCTACAACGGCTGGAACCGGGACAGCGATGCCAGCTTCAATATCAACAGCACCGAGGCGAACGGCGGCACCACACCAGGCAGCCCCAGCACGCAACAGAACCTGGGCGGCAGCAATGCGAACACCTACACGTTCCAGATGGACGCTGTGGACCCTGTGAACGAACGCACCAAGATCGAATATGGGGTGAAGTCGAACTGGAACCTGGACAACACCTGGCTCGATGTGTACATCACCCGTCCGGATGTGGGTGCGCCCGTGCGTGACAGCACGTTGAGCAACAACTACGACATCACTGACATCATCAATGCGGCCTACTTCAACTGGTCGCAAAAGTTGAACGACCGATGGAGCCTGATGGCCGGCCTGCGGTTCGAGCAAACGTGGTACGAGACCGTGCTGCGCGACACCGACCAGCGTTTCAGCTACAAATACCCCGATGGCACCGAGAACCTGGCCAAGGCCTTGTTCCCTTCGGTGTACCTGGTGCGGCGTTGGGAAGGCAGCACGCGTGAGCTACAGATGAACTTCTCGCGCAAGATCGATCGGCCACGGTTCTGGCAGATCATGCCCTTCATCATGTTCGCCGACAGCCGCAACCTGCGCATCGGCAACCCCACGCTGGCTCCCGAGCTGAGCAACCTGGCCGAGGTGAACCACCTGCTGCCCTTCCTGGGCGGCAAGGCCAGCTGGCTCACTTCAGTGTACGGGCGCTACACGCAGGATGTGATCACCGGATACGCCACACCGCTGGGCGAGGACAGTCTGGTGCTCCTGAACACCTTCGTGAACGGCAGCTACAGCGCGAACGGAGGCTGGGAGAACGTGTTCAAGTTCGACCCCATGAAAGGATTGCAGATCACCCTGAGCGGTACGTTGCAGTACACGGATATCGCGCTTTCAGAAGCTCAAGGAGGCGAACGGAACCAGGGCTTCAACTGGAACGCGAAGGCGCTGGTGGGCTATCGGTTCGGCACCAAGAGCAACTGGGCCATGCAATTGAACGGCGAATATGAAGGACCCCGCATACAGCCCCAAGGCCGCACGCTCTCGCAATACGGAGTGGACCTTTCGCTGAACCGCGAATTCACCAAACAGTGGAGCGCAAACCTCTCCGTGAACGATGTGTTCTATACGCGTCGTTGGGGCCAGGTCCTGGACACACCAACGATCTATCAGGAGAATTTCCGTCGGCGCGAGCAGCGCTTTGTCCGGCTCACGCTGACCTGGAAGTTCGGGGACCGGGATGCATCGCTGTTCCGGCGCAAAGGTCAGCAACAGCGCGAACCCGGAGGCGGCGGGGACATGGAGATGTGACCAGGCACACAGGCCGGTCACAGCGGCACTATCTCGAACTGCGGACAACCCACCTCTCCCGTGCTACTATAGAACTCCAGGAAACGCATCTTGTGATAGAAGCCTTCCGCATCCTGAACGATGTACACGATGCGGTCGTTCACCATGTAGGAGCTCGTCTCGAACGAGTAGTCCTTCCAGTCGTACCCAATGGCATCACTCCTTCCGCTGAAAGGATGTAACAGCGTATCGCTCAGGACCACCTCGGCGAGGTCAGCATCAGGCACTCGTGCGACACGAGTGCGACCCAGGTCGAGAAGTACGCCGGTCACGATGTAGGGCATGAACGGCTCATAGAACTGGTGCGTATACTGCGTAAGTACAACGTCCCAGGAGCCGATCGGTGGGAACACGTTGACCACACCATGCACGAAGTGCAACGCCATGGCACTGCGCGATGCATCCTTGTCGACCTCAATGGTCTGGAGGCCGCTACCATTGAGCAGAGCGACCTGCATGACGTAGCGTGACGCATCCACGGCATCGAACCGCACCTTGCGGAAGCCCAGCTGCTGGCCCAGCGCATCGTAACCGAGATCGATGATGTAGACATGTCCAGTGCCCCGCCAGTCCCCGATCGCGGTGCTGTCCGGATGGCCGCTGGGAGCATCAATAAGACGTGCCTCGAACATGCCGGACGTGTCGTGCGGGGCCGAGATATCGACCGCGCCAAGGTCCATGGCGGACATCAACAACGATCCGTTGAGTCGCACGTGCCAGCCATCCGTTCCGCTCTCAAAGGCCAGGTTCCAAGCGGTCTTTGGATTGCTGGACACGACCGTACCACTACCCAGGTCGATCCAGAGCTGTTCGTTGTAACCGGGGCCCATGCACACTTGCATGATGCTTCCCTCGCCACGCGGACGAGCGGGCACCGGCAGCTCGTCCTTCATACAACCTGTGAAGGTGACGAGCGCCAGAAGTGGAAGGAGCATTATCCGTGACATCGCGTATCACTTACGGCTGTTTAGATCGAGCTCGAGCCGGAGGAAGTAGGTGCGGCCCGTGGTCATAGGAACGCTTACGCCCCCCCCACTGTGCGCACCGGCCGCCATGGTGGCCTGGACATTCTGCACATCGAACAGGTCCTTGCAACCCAGGCTCACGGAGGAACGACCTTCCCAGAAGCGCTTGGTCAGGTTCACATCGGCCATATTGTAGGCTCCAATGAAGGAGCGCCCCACTTCACCATCACTCTCGAACGTGTAGGCGCTCACCTCACCCTGGTACTTCCAGAACAGCGAGATGCTCCAGCCGCTCTGCATCCATTGGTGCGTCAGCGAGGCGCGCGCCTCGGGGGTGAGCAACCAGGGTTCATCATGCTCCATGGCCAGCTCATCCAGACGCGCAGTAAGGCCTCCACCGAGCGAAACGATCCAGTGACCATTGTCCCAGCTGGACCCGACGGTACCCCCTGCGGTGTGCAATCGGCCTACATTGATGTATGTGTAGGTGGTCGTGCTGACCTGGGCCAGTGTGATGAGGTCCTGTATGGCGTTGTAGAAGAGGCCGAGCTCGCTGCGATAGACCCCTTTGTCCTTGGCATGGCGGTAACCGAGCGCCGCATTCATGCTGTGCGAACGCTCCGCATCCAGGTCGGGATTGCCAACGATATCGTGGTTGACGTCGACGAAGTAGAGATACAATTCCTTGAGCGATGGGGCACGGAATCCTTGAGCATAGGATGCACGCAGCGTGAACTCATCCGTCAGCGTCCAGCGCATGTTGACCGATGGTATCACCGGTGCGCCGTAGCGTGTGTTGTATGCAGCGCGGACACCCGGCCGCAACGTCATGCGCGAGGTGGGCATGTACTCGAGGCTGGCGAAGATCGCATAGTCGCCGATCTCCTCTCCCCCATCAGCGATCCGGTCGCCGCTCCCGGTCTCCAGGTTGAGGTCAAATCCGACCTCGTAGCGCAGGCGGGCACTATCCGGTGCGACAGCGAACGTGCCGCGCGCATTGGTGAGCGTGAACCGCGAAGTGTCCTGCATCCCTTCCGCAGTGATGAGCACGGCATCGAGGTCGGTGAGATCGCGGAACCACGTGTTCCGGGTGCGTGTGTAACGGTTGTGCGCAGCCAATAGGTTCAGGCTGCGGCCACCGGAGAAACGCCGCTCAGCGAACACCGCATTATCCAACCGCAACGTCACATATTCTTCGTCGAACGCGGTCTCGAAATAGGGTGCACGAGGACGGCCACGGTTCAGGATGTGATCGTCCATCACTTCGCCCTTGTAGTTCAACTTCCAGGCACCCAGGCGAACACCGTATCCTACACGCCCGAAATACTGCTCGCGGGGTTTCCATTGCTGGTAGCGGGACATGTCAGCCGGGGCCGGCTCGAAGCTGGGCACTCCCTGTTGTTCGGGGTCCCAACCACCGAAGAAGTTCCTCCCTGCTGTAATGAGCAGATCATGACGCCCCCATTTGCCGCCACCGGAAAGCGTGGTGTTCAAACGACCGATATGCTCGGCATACACGGACGCCTTGAGCGAGAACGGGGAAGCGACGCTCTTCCGCGTAATGAGGTTGATCGTGCCTGCCAGGGCATTCGTACCGTAGTTGACGCTCAACGGTCCTTCAATGATCTCGGCACGCTCCACACCGGTAAGGTCCAACTGCGCCAGATCGATGTTGCCATCCTGGCGACCCACCACAGGTACGCCATCCACCAGGATCTTCACGTTCTGGCCACCGAGCCCTTGCATGCTGAGCGATGTACCCAGCACGTTGTCCTGCGATAAGCGGATGTTCAACTCGTTGCGCAAGGCATCACCCAGGTTGTTGGCGGCCATCCGTTTGAACTGGGCCTCATCCAACACACGCACCTTGTGAACGGCCTTGTCCGGTGAACCAGGGGCATACTGGCCTGTGACCACCACCTCCTGCAATCCCACGGACGAACGCTCCATGCGGTAGGTCCTCGGGGCGTTCGTCCAAAGCGTATCAATGATGGTGGCGTTACCGAGGAAGGAGATGCGCAGCACCACGCCTTTCGCGAGGATCTCAGGCCCCAACGGGAGTTCCGCCTTCCCATCCGGAGCGCTCACCACCAACTGGCCCTGACCATTGCCGAGGGGCTGCCAGCCGATGTGTGCATACGGCACAGGGGCACCGCTCACCGCCTCCACCACTTGAACGGCCACCTGTGCACGCACGGCCAGCATTAGGAGCAGGAACACTTGCACAAGCAAGAGCCGCTTTCTCAGCATGATCGGGGAACCGGACAGGGAGCGCATTTCAGCCCCACAAAGGACCGAAGGCACTGCGCGCCGAATGTCACACGACCGTCAAGCGACAGCCCCTTATAGACGGGCACCAAGCGTCACCAGGAAGGTGCGGCCGTTCCCAGGTAAAACACCGGGTCCGGGATAGCCACCTGCGCGGCGAGTGGCGTACACCTCATCCATGAGATTGTTCACACCCAACCGCAGTTCCAACCCATTACGGAACGTGTGGCCACCATGGATGTCGAGCACCTGATAGCCCGCCAAACGGCCCACCGTGGCCGCCGCATTGGGCTCCTCCGTGTTCGCGGCATCGGTGTAGACCGGACCCGTCCTGCTCAGCTGAACGGTTGCTGAGAAGCCCTTTCGTTGGTAGTTGACCCCGTACCGTTCGATGTTGCTGGGCGCATACTCCACGCGCTTGCCCTCGATACCACGCACCGGATCGTTCACCAGCGCCGGGTTGTTCCAGCTGGTGTAGCGGGCATCCATCCAGGTCACCGAGGCATGTACCCGAAGGCTCGCCGGGCGCTCGCCGGCAACTAACCGCAGCACATCCACTTCCACGTAGGCCTCGACCCCCTGGCTGAGCGAGGTGCCGATGTTGGTGCGGTAGGCCGCTCCATCGCGTTGAACCGTACCAATGCGGTCGCGATAAAGCAGTTGGAAAACGCCCACATCGAAGGTGACATACCGCGCCAGCGAACCGCGATAACCGGCCTCCAGGTTGTACCCGTTGGCATCCTTCAGGTCCGGATCGATGATGTCCGTGGTGGCAGAAGGTGTGAGCTCCGAATAGAGCACCGGGCGGTAGGCGGTACTGAAGTTGGCGTAGGCATTGGTGCTGGTCGTGGTCCGGTACTCCAGGCCGGTGCCGAACAGCAGCACCTGGCGTTCGCTCCTGTCCGGGGCAAGGTTTCCCGTTGAAGAAGTGTTCAGGTAGCCATCCACGGTGGAGACGATCTGCTCATAGCGCACACCGGGCACAATGCTCACGTTCTTGCCAACGTTGAACACGTTCTCGGCGAACACCGCGAAATTGTTCGTGCCGAACCCCAGCTCACGACCATATACCGGATCGGTGAGCGACAGGTCAAGATCGCTGCCCGTGGTGCCCTTGCCTTGCTGATAGCGCTGGGTGGTACCCCGAAACACACGCACACCAGTGGCCAGGCTCCCCGGCTTTCCCAGCAATGTATAGGTATGTAGCAAACGCAATTCGGCCCCGGCATTCGCGTACTCATCGCGATCCACCTGGCGAGGAGCATAGGCGCGGGTGACGCTGCTGATGGTATCCGGTTCGGTGATGGGCCTCACGAAGCCCACACTGTTCCGCTCAGCGAAGGTGCCAAAGCACTTCAGGTTCAAGCGTGTCCGCTCTGTGAAGACCATATCTGCGGTGATCGCAGCGACGTTCCATGGGGCGCTGAACCAGTTCCGGGCGCGGACCGAAGCCTGCGGGTCCAACTGAAACTGGGCATCCGTGAGCCCGCCAGGCTGTTGGCTGGAATAATCCATGCGCGTATACTCCAGGCCTACGGAAAAGCGGGAGCTAAAGGCGTGCGTAACGGACACGTGACCTGTATTGGTCACATAGCGACCATTGGTCCGCCATCCATCGGCGCTGCGGTGATGCCAGAACGCGTAATACGAGGTGCGTCCGACCGTACCGCCCAATGCGTTGTAGGCATTGAACAGCCCATAGGAGCCCACGGTCTGTCGGGTCTCGAAGGCCAGTTTCCTTCCAGCAACACCGCGCTTCAGTCGGTAGTTGAGCAAGCCACCGAACTGCGGGCCGAACTGGAGCGATGCCGAACCCCGGATGATCTCGATGCGCTCCACGGCCTCCATGGGTGGGCTGTAATAGGCCTCGGGATAGCCGAAGGGCTCGGCAGCGATATCGTATCCGTTCTGCCGGACATTGAACTCCCAGGACCGATTGGGGCTAAGGCCCCGTGCAGCCACGCTCATCTGGATCCCCGACCCATCGTTCTCCCAGATACTGATGCCCGGCACTTTCGCGAACACTTGTCGAGCATTGTTCGTGGACAGGTCCGCATCCAGGTCGGCGACCTTCACCACTTCATTCTTCTTACCTGCCGCGATCACCTCGCCCTCCACGGGCTTCATGCGTTCCACCACATTGTGCGGACGGTGCCCGCTGATCTGTACTTCCTTCAGATGCACCTTTCGCAAGGTGTCCTGTTGTGAATGAACAAGAGAAGCGCACATAAAGGCGAATACAGGGAATATGGAACGCAGGAATGTCCGGGACATGGCAGGGATCTAGAAGCGCACAAAGGACTCGCGCGCGCTCAGAGCACCCTATACCACGATCATGGTAATCACATGAACGACGAAGCCCCGGGTGTCCGAGAGACATCCGGGGCTTCGCGAAGCATGTGAGGGTCACTCCACCACGAAACGGGCGGTAGCATTGAGGCCAGCACCCCACAATTTAGCGACGTACATCCCGGGACGCAGCGAACTGACATCGAGCACGCGGTCGGTAAGGCCACCGTTACCATTGAAGTTATCCTGCATGACCAAGCGACCGTTCATGTCGGTCACGGTGAGCGAGACACCGGCCGCGGGGGCGTCCAGCACAATACGTGTAGTACCCTGGGCGACCGGATTAGGGAACACGGCAAAGGTGGAAGTGACCACCTCCTCCATACCCACTCCGCTCATGAGCTCCTGTGTGAAGGTCATGTTGCCATTGCTGCTGCCACCGTACTCAATGAAGACGAGCTTCCAGATGTTGCCAGCCCGGTCCTGCACGAAATAGGTGCGGTCCTGTGCGTAGTCATACTGGAAGGTGGTCATGTTGAAGGTCTTCCAATCGGAGCCGATGATGTTGATCTCGGTGCTGAACTCCTCGCCCCACCACTGCGCATCGTTCACAGGTATACCGTCCACTTGAAGTGCCGTCACATTCTTGTTCTGCAACACCCCGGCGACAGGATAGGCCGTAGGAACAAATCCGACATACTTCGTGAACAGCAGGTCCCAGCTGGCCGAGGCAGGCTCCGGGTCCAAGGTGGTGCCCGTCGCGAAACTGAAGTAACCGAAATTCTTTCCGGTGAACGCTGATTTCGTGAGCGAGGTGGTCACCTCATCGGAACCATCGAGGTTGGCGTAGGTGAACGAATAGGTTCCACTGAGCAACGAGTTGACGCGCAGCTTCTTGTAGGTGGCATCCCCCAGATCGATGACATAGACCTTGGCGCCGACAATGGCGTGCGTGATCATGTTGTAGATCCCCCAGCCCACATTGACCCCACCGGGCTCGGACAGGTTGTTCCCATGATTGAGCGCACCAACGGACCAGCTCGTATCAGCGTTGTGAATGAGGGTCCAATTCGGCTCGTCGAAGGTGTTGACACTGGCCCAATCGGCAACAACGGCATTGGTCTCCCAAATGGAAAGTCCTTTCGCCGTGTTCACACGAATGGAAGATGTAAAGCCTGTGATCTCGAAGGCAAGGTCCCAGTCGGCCAAGGGCGCCGCTGCCACTTCGCCGTTCTGCAAGCTGTAATAGGTCTGGGTGGCATTGGCAGCACCGGTCGTTACGGTCACCGTGGTCTGGGCCGAGGTCGCAGTGGTGAGCACTGCCGCAAGAACGAGGGTATTGAAGCGCATCAGCGGGAAGGTTTTTGTATGAGGACTGCAAAGCAACGTTTGACAGCCTCAGTGGTGCGTCACGATACTGTCTAACCTCTTGCGGTCGCAGGAACTGACGAAAATCAGCGAGGCCCGGGTCATCCCGACGTATCGGGATTTCCCAGGCCTCGCCTTCACCGGACCTCCAATATCAGTCCACCTTCGTGAACCGATGTGTTGTCACACGGTCACCGCTGACCATGCGAATGATATACTGACCTGCAGGCAGGGACTTGACGTCGACCACCATGCGCTCAGCTCCCTTGCCCACGGCAACAGTGGACGTACGCTGGTTGCCCTGCATATCGTAAACTGCCATCTCGGTGCGTGCGGTACGCTCATTCACCAGCTCCAGATTGAGCTGGTCCATGGCGGGCACAGGCCACGCGTTGAGGACCGTGAGCAGACCATCGTTGCTTCCGCAACTGGATACATTGAACTGGGCACCCGCCACGTCCAAGCTGGCGCAGATGCTGCCACCGCCCTGAATGAGCAGGCTGTTCACGTCAAATCCGGTGGTCACGCCGATCTCGACGATGCCCAGGTCCAGCGTGGCAGGATCATACACCAACGTGTGAATGGTGTAGAGACCTTCCTCGGTCACCTCGAAGCTTGGCACAGGACCTGCGTTCACGATCACGAGACCCTCACCATTCGTGAGGACATATACCGTGCTGAAACCGGCAGGCACATTGTCATCGCCGTTGGGGGTGGCGGTGATCGTAAGACCACCCTTGCCCAAGCAGCCGAACTTGTTCACGCCAAGGGTCCCTGCATTCGCCTCGCAGAGGTCACCGCAGTCGAGCACGAACACCGGCGCACCGGCCACGTCAAGGCTTGCGCAAATGGTGCCACCGCCCTGGATGAGCAGGCTGTTCACATCGAACCCGGTCGTTACACCAAGCTCTACGATGCTCAGGTCGAGCGTGGCGGGATCGTACACCAGCGTGTGAATGGTGTAGTCACCAGCCTCCGTAACTGAGAAGGTGGGTTCGGCACCAGCGTTCACGATCACCAGGCCATCGCCCTGGGTCAGCACATAAACAGTGCTGAAACCAGCCGGCACGATCGCATCACCGTTCGGAGTGGCACTGATGGTGGTACCCACCGCCTCAAGGCACACCTTGTTCAACCCATTGAGCGTACCCGCATCGGCCAGGCAGGGCTCTTCGCAAGCAACCACGGTGAAGGCTGCACCGGCCACATCGAGGCTGGCGCAGATGGAGCCACCACCCTGGATGAGCAGGCTGTTCACATCGAAGCCCGTCGTTTCGCCCGGCACCACGATGCTCAGATCGAGCGTGTTGGGATCGTAAACCAGCGTGTGGATGGTGTAATCACCAGCCTCTGCCACTTCAAAGCTCGGCGCGGCTCCAGCGTTCACGATCACCAGGCCTTCACCCTGGGTCAGCACGAAAACGGTGCTGTAACCGGCCGGGACGACAGCGTCACCGTTCGGGGTGGCACTGATGGTCACTGGACCATCCTCCAGACAGAGATGCTTGTTGACACCCAGCGTTCCTGCCAAAGCAGTGCAAGGCTCTTCGCAGGTCACTACGCTCACAGGAGCACCCGCCACATCAAGGCTCGCGCAAATGGTGCCTCCCCCTTGGATGAGCAGGCTGTTCACATCGAAACCCGTCGTTACACCAGGAACCACAATGCTCAGGTCGAGCGTTGCCGGGTCATAAACCAGCGTATGGATGGTGTAGTCACCGGCCACTGCCACGTTAAAGCTCGGCGTGGCACCCGCGTTCACGATCACCAAGCCCTCACCCTGGGTGAGCACATAGACCGTGCTATAACCAGCGGGCACGAACGCATTGCCAGTGGGAGTAGCGCTGATCACAACACCCTCCTCCGTAAGACAAGCCTCGTAGGAATCAGACTCCAAAGTGCCGGCATTGGCCACGCATTCCTCGTCGCAAGCGGTCACCTTTACGGGAGCACCGGCCACATCAAGACTTGCGCAGATCGTCCCACCACCTTGGATGAGCAGGCTGTTCACATCGAATCCCGTGGTCACACCGGGAACCACAATACCCAGATCGAGCGTGGCCGGATCGTAGACCAGCGTATGGATGGTGTAATCACCCTCCTCGCTAACACTGAAGGCCGGCTCCGCACCCGCGTTCACGATGACGAGGCCTTCTCCCTGCGTGAGGACATAGACGACCTGGTAACCAGCAGGGACGTAAGGCGCCACGGTCTGCGAGGCCGAGATCATGGCCATGCCATCCACGAGGCACACTTCTGCCCCCACTGCCGCGATGGTTCCTGTTGACGGATCGTCCACCAGCACACTCGTACCCATTACGTCCAGGCTGGCACAGATCGAACCTCCACCTTGGATGAGCAGGGCATTCACATCAAAACCAGTGGTCACTCCAGGCACTACGATGCTGAGATCGAGGGTGTTCGGGTCATAGACGAGACGATGGATCGTGTAAAGACCAGTGGCGGTCACATTGAACGCAGGCTGTTCAGAGACCGCTTGGATCACCAGACCAGCACCTTGCGTCAACACGAAGATGTCCTCATACCCGGCAGGGATGATCTGGTCGCCATTGGATATGCCTCCGATGGCCGTACCGCCATCCTGCAGGCAATCCGTCGGTTTGAAACCGGACAAGGTGCCAGCGAATGCGACGCATTCCTCCGGACACTCGCTCACCGTGACGGGCGCACCAGCCACATCAAGCGCTGCACAGATGGCGCCGCCACCTTGGATCAACAGGCCGTTCACATCGAAACCCGTGGTCACGCCAAGTTCGACCACACCAAGGTCCAGTGTGTTCGGGTCGTAGACCAGCGTATGCACCGTGTACGTACCAGCCGCGCTCACCTCGAACGCCGGTTCGGAACCCGCATTGACAATGACCAATCCGGGGCCCTGCGTAAGCGCATAGGCTACCGTGTACCCTTGCGGTACGTAGGGGGCCACATTCACAGCGGCCGAAACCATAGCAACACCATTTTCCAAGCACACCTCGGAGGCGGTGGCGCTCAGGCTGCCAGCATCCGGATTGTCCACCAGCACGCTGGTACCGGTCACATCCAATGCACCGCAGATGGAACCACCTCCCTGGATCAGGAGCGCATTCACATCAAAGCCAGTGGTCACGCCGGGGACTACAATACTGAGGTCCAGCGTGTTCGGGTCATACACCAACCGATGAATGGTGTAGAGGCCGGTCTCATTCACCTGAAAAATGGGGCTGTTCGAAGCTCCTTGGATAACAAGGCCTTCGCCTTTGGTCAAAACGAAAAGCACTTGGTAGCCCGAAGGGACCACCTGGCCGCCGTTGGAAATGGCACCGATAGAGGTACCACCCTCTTGAAGGCAATCCGTGGGTTTGAAGCCGCGGAGAGTGCCGGCCTGGGCCGTACAGTTGTCACCGCCCTGGGCGGATGCGCTCAGACCCACGGACAGGAGGGCTCCCAAGGAGAGCATCCTCACAGCCCGGGCCCACGTATTGGGAGTAGATCCGGTTCGTTGCATGGTGTTAGGGAATTGGGGGTTCATGGCGTTTCGTGCCGTCCAGGGGATTGAACGGTTCAGAAAGGTAACAGCACTCGGTTGAAAAGGTTCGCCTGGATCAAAATTCCAGCAGGAACCGCTTCTGCACTACCTGATCGCGTTGGCTCGGGTGGAGGAACTCAAACCCAAGCAACTGCACCGGGTAGTTCTTCAGTTCAACCTGACGCTCAGGACGGAAACCACGATCAAGAACGCTGTTCCGCCCCTTTTCATCCGTGTAGATGACCATGCCGGGCAATGTTGCGCCATCCAAGCCGCTCGCGTCATGCATGTATGGGACGGTTCCCCGCGCATACAGGTCAAGGGCTGTCCCGCCCACACCAATACTGATGAAACGACCAGGTCCAAGCCCACGTTCGGCCGCCCACTTACCTGCCTGTGCATTGGCCTGATAGGAAAGGATCGCGGGATAGATACTCGCGTTGATCACCAGTGAGGTACCGGTCATCAGCACAAAACACGTGTTGAACAATGGCACTCGTTCCTTTCGGAGCACAGGATACAATGCAAGGGACACTGGCAGTAAGATCAACACCATGGCCCACCAACGGCCCTCACCGGGGAATGCGACCATGGCCAACCAGAACGCAGCCATGGCGAGCAATGCCACCAGGGTCAACTGCGCGTATCTCAACCAACGCGGAGGTTCGTCGGTCCATGCCTTGGCGCCCAGCACAGCGAACAGGGGCACAATGACATACATATAATGCGGCAGCTTGAACTGTGAAAGGGATAATGCGACAAGGACCAGCACTGCACCCGAAATGGAGATGTGCTCGGGCAACCGCTCACGGCGGAATATGGACCTCAGGCTGTTCCGAACGCCCAATAACACGAACAAGGTCCAGGGCAGCAATTGCCAGATCACTTCGTGCGTGAAGAAGAACAGCGTGGAATCATCCTTCCAGCGGTTCTCGCCCGTGATGCGGCCAAAGCTCTGTTCCCAGAAATAGAAACGCAGCCCATGCATGCCGTACTGCTCGTAAAGGCCGATGCACATGGGCACCAGGGCCAGCGCCACCATAAATGGAACAACCAGCCAACGCAGGTCAGTGAGGGCGTTCCACTGCCGCCTCAGCAGCACATGGCCGCCCAGCGCGAGCGCAGGTGCAACGGCACCCATCGGTCCCTTCACCAACATTCCCGATGCCATGGCAACCGCCAACAGGACGAGTTGCCATCCGCGCCTTTCCTGAAGCCATGCCGCACCTGCCCAGATCGCGGTAATGACCGACGCGGTGAGGATGGTATCGCACCGCACGTCGTTGGTCATGAGCATGAAGGCCGCACTGCTGCCCAGCATAAGCGCTGCTCGACGGGCCACCTCCTCGCCATGGAACAACCGGGCGAACCGGTACGTGCTAAAAAGACCGAGGAAGGCGAACAGAATGCTGGGCAGTTTATAGCTCCAGTTGTGGACACCGAACACGTTGAATGAAAGGGCCGATAGCCAGAACAGCAACGGTGGTTTATCGAGATAATCCTCACCACGATGGTAGAGCTTGAGCCAGTTGTCCTGGTGAAGCATATCGGCCGACATTGCGGCATACTGCGCGGCATCCACTTCCATAACGTCCAGCACGGCACCGAACGCGACCACAAGGA
>Ga0315900_10003549_pt1 | contig 22707 bp, 23 predicted proteins | sample LakEriMetagenome_FD_203521 | JGI IMG/M metagenome (GOLD analysis project Ga0315900, IMG submission 203521) | Freshwater fungal communities from buoy surface, Lake Erie, Ohio, United States - Buoy 12 MA114 | ecosystem: Environmental > Aquatic > Freshwater > Lake > Lake biofilm | place: USA: Lake... | reverse complement strand
CAAGTCAAGAGCTACTTTTTCTTCTCCATCGGATCGAGGCCCATCGCGGTCGCCATCGACCGGACGGCCGCCGTGGCCAGCGTGTCACACACGACCTCGACGTTCCGGGTCAGCTCGGCGTCCGTCTCCCCGTGCAGGAGGTTGGGAATCCCGGCATCAATCAGCCAAGCGTGCGCCCACTCGTGGACAAGCGTGTGCCACCGCAGGGCCGGGGGCATCCCGCCTGCCAGCGCGATGGTCCGCTTGGCCGGGAGATACAGCCCCCAGCAGTCGTCCCCGTCCGGCGCGGTCAACGCCCCCCGGCGCTGGCTGACCTTGATGGGGCCCGCCAGCCCGGAGACGACCTTGGGGACGGCCGGCCATCTCCGCTTAGGCACGGATTGTCTTCCCCAGTGTCGTCACCACAGCCGCCCCCTCTTCGATGGTCACCAGCTCCACGCCATACCGCCCCTCGCCCTCGACCACAATGGCGAACCCCTGCGTCCAGTCCGGCACGCTGACGTAGCCGGGGTCCAGCCGGCAGAGGCACCCAATCTCATACGCCTTGATGACCTGCTCGCCTCGGCTCCCGATGGCCGGCACCCGACGCATCGAGGCCCCCTGCCGGTGCGTGTGCCCGTGCATCACGCTATTCAGGTAGCTCTCGCTGTGGGCCTTGGCCGACATCCCGCCACCCCGCCGGACGAACGTGCCGTGCGTAATCAGCAGGTCCTCCCCAATAACCAGCTCCGGCTTCATCTGGATGCGGCTCCACTCCGGGTGCCACCACGCCGGGTAGCTCATCACCTGCAGCGCCCGCGGGGTCTTGAGCAACTCCGGGATGCGGTCGGAGAGGTAGCGCCACCAGCGGCTCTCGGTCCCGTCCCCGCTGTGGTTGGCGTCGATCTCGATGAGTGCGGCATCAGCGGGCAGAATCTCCTCTAGCGCCCGGAGAAAGCCGTGAAACGCCACCGCCTCGTCCTGTAGGCTCCACGTCTGCCGCACGTCCTTGGGATACTTGCTGATGGCCAGCAGGTCGGGGAGGTCGCCATTCAGGACCACCCGCTCCGGCTTCAGCTCCTCGATGGTCCGGAGCAGGACACTCACCGCCGCGTCATCCTGCAGCGGGAAGTGGAGGTCGGAGGCCACGACGGTCACGCCCGTGGTCGCGGTGACGTTGGCCTTGGGGCGCTTCGGGGCGGGGAGGCTGACCGGCTTGAACGTGTCCCACCAGTCCGCAATCTCGTCCGTGCGGTTCGGCCCCTTCTCCTTGGGCGCGGTCACGGGGTTTCGGAACTGGGCAATCCGCCACGACTCCATCGCCTCTAGCCACGCCTCCCGGTGGTTCCGCTGGAGGTACATCCGGCAGGCGTCGTAGCTCTTGTTCGCCGTCTTGGCGTAGGTATAAAAGCCTTGATTCCCCTCGGCGCGGACGCGCTCCAAGAGGGCTTCAGTCTCGGCCGCGCTCCAGCCGACGGGCACGACACGGGTGTGACGGGGCATGAAAGCTCCGGCGGGGGTTTCTCGACGCTATTGCGCCGCGCTTACTTTGTCAAGAGGAGGCCCGTCACGAAGCCGGCAATGAACAGCACGGGGCGGGACGGGCAGGGGAGGCCGGCGATGCGACACTCGGCCTTCTTTTGCAGGGCGCGGATCAGGGCATCCTGATGCGCCATCGTGGTATCGGCGCGGTCGAGCGCCACGGACATCGCCTTCCGCTCTTCGGCGTAGCGGTCGCGCAGGGTGTCCACTTCGGCCAGGTAGCGGGTGACCTCGGCCTGCAGGCTGTCGTGGACACTCAGCGCCACCGACAGCGCCATCCGGAGCGTGTCGGCACTGGCGGCGGTATCCCCGGTCAGCGGACGCAGGGCCTCCAAGCTATCCCGGAGCGTCGCCGTCCGCTGGGTCAGCGTGGCCCGTGCCTGTCGCTCCTGCTGGCCCGCCGTCTTCGCCGCGTACTGCGCCTGAATCGCCATCGTCCGAGCGCTGTCGGCGGCCTGTCGGAGCGAATCCACCTGTCGTGCCATAGCCAAGGTATCCGGGCGAGGGGCGGGGTGAGAAAGGAGATAGCTGATGCCGAGCGCAGAAAGGACAGTGAAGCACAGGACGTAGAAGCGGTCGATGTTACTCATGTACTACTCATAGTCCTTAAGCACGAAGCCGGGGACGTGGTCGGGGTCGTTCTTGCGGCCGGGGCTGACCTTCGCGTGAGTCGTCACCGGAATCTGCCCGTACTTCCGGCGCACGTCCGCGATGAGGACTTTCATCGCCTTCTGCTGGGCCTCGGTCAGCGGTTCCTTTCCGTCGTTCTTATTCGAGAAACAGAGGCCGACCGAGATGCCGTTCACGTCCTTGTGCCCGTTCCACTCGGCCTTGCCCGCGTGCCACGCCCGGCGGTCATACGGGACGACCGTGTAGACCTTGCCGTCCCGCCCGACGAGCGCGTGGTAGCTGACCTTGCTCTCGCTCGACTGGAGCCACGAGAGGCAGCCCTTCTCGTTCGGAGAGGCGTCCGCGTGGAGCACGATGACCTTGACGGCCTGCGCCCCGCGCGTGTTGTGGTTGGGGCTCGGGTTCGTGCAACTCACTGTGGCACCCGGTAGGTGCCCGTCTTTCGGTCAATCGCCTTGACGCCCGTGATCACGCCGAACTTCTTGCCGTGCCACACCGCCGCCCACGACAGCACCAAGCCGAAGCCGAGGTTCATCAGCACCTCGCTCGCCGGGGGCGTCGTCAGGAGCAGCACGTTGAAGAGCGCCCCGGCAACGATAAACGCCAGCCCCGTCCGGATGAGGTGGTAGCTGACCTTGCCGAACTGGTCGATCTGCTTCACGCCGTCACCAATCTTCGTGAAGAGCATCACATAGAACGCGAGCCCGCCAAGACAGATGAGGGCGTTGGCGATAGCGTTAATCGACTGGAGCATCTTTAGCCTCCGGAAAGATTTTCCCAATGACAATCTCGACCCCGCGCTGGCCCAGCACGCCGAGCAGGAACGCCATCGCGCTCATCGTCTGGGAGCTGGCCGCGATGCCCGTGACCTCGAACACCACCGGGGTGAGGAAGTAGGCACTGCTCGTCCCCGCGCTGATGGCGAGGAGGTTGTCCCGCATATTGCCGTGGCTGGCCTTGCCCACGGCGATGAGACTGCCGAAGAAGCCGGCGACGACCAGCATGATGGAAGACTTTTCGTTGGACATGGTGAGAGGGTGGTTATCGTGAGCGGTACTTAAGCACCTGACGCGCCTGGGTGTCACCAGTTTTGCGCAGCGCATCCAACAGTTCCTGTCGCCGTTCAGGCTTGAGAGCGACATTGCGAATGATGGCACGACGCTCGGCGGCCGTGCGGTCGAGCGCCCGACGCATCGTGCTCAGGTTATCGTAGGCGTCGAGGTCCTTGCGATTGGCCTTCACATAGGCGCGGATCGCATCCGGGTCGTTGCTGGCCTGCTCCACCGTGAGGCCGCGATGCACACGCTCCAGCGCCGCCAGGCGATCGCGCGCCTGCGTCTCCAGTTCAGTGGACGAGTACGTCTTCGTCGTGAAGCGCTGCGGGATCAAGTCCGCCAGGCCCCTGCGCGGGGCCGGCTCCGGCGCTTCGCCACCGGCCTGCCGGATCGCCCAATCGAGCCCGCCAGACCCGGCCTGACCCAGCGTGCCCAGCGTCGAGCGCACAACGAAGTCGGTGCGCTGAGGCGAGACGCCGGCCTGCTCGGCCAGCACCCGCGCGAGCCCGGACGACTCCGGCGTCACCTGCTGCGGCGCTGGGATATTGCGGTCGCCCACGATACGGCGGCCGCGGAAGATGTCGTAGTCGGCCGCCAACTGGAACGGCACCGAGATCACGTCCGGCAACGGGAGCGTGCCGCCCATCGTGGAGCCAGCCATCTCACCCATCGACCGCGTCAGCTGCTCGCCCGGCTCGGCGATCTCCGGGGACGCAGAGGACACCGCGCCGACAACAGGGATCTTCACGCCTGCCTGCGCCGAGTAGTCGAGCAGGCGCTCCGGGAGCGAGGCGAAGATGTACCCGATTTCAAACGGCTTAGGATAGCGCCAGAATCCCCCGCCCGCCTTCGGCACCAGCCAGAAGAGGTTGCGCTCCCACAGCGGACGCTCCCAGTACTCCGGGTTGTCCTTGTTGACCGACCAGAGCGCCATGGTCGGAGCTGTGATCGCCGCGGCGGCGACCGCAGACGTGCGCGGGTCCTTGAGCATCCGCGCCAGCTTGTCCCAGCCCTGCATCTTGGCATTCCAGAACGCCGTCATCGACGCGATGCCCTTCGTCTCCTTGCCGACGTTGGCAAAGCGCAGCGTCCGGTCCTGTGCCGCCAGTGCCGCGGCCGCCTTCGTATTGCCAGCCTCCAGCATTTGCTTGTAGGCCGCCAGTCGCGGCGCCAGCTCCGACACACTGCCGATGGCCTGCATGACCTCAGGCCAGCGCATGGGGTTAACGATGTCGCGTGCCGACACGCCACCGCGCTCCAGCTCCGTCAGGACCTTGCGGGCGTCGGACGGACTACGGACGAAGAAGCCCTCGGTCGAGCCACCCTGCCGGAGGAAGTCCTTGAAGACCTCGTCCTTGCCGACGATCTGCTTGGCCGCCGCCATCGTCTCGAGAAACGGCCGCGCGTAGATGCCAGCCGCCCCGCCGAAGACCGCGCCGCGGAGCATCCCCTGCAGTCCTTCGCCCTCGTCCGCGGTCAGCGCCCCGACCGCTCCACCAGCCGCGCTCCCAGCGACCATCTCACGCGCCATACGGATCGCGTCAGGGCGCTGGATGCCAGAGGCCACCATATCGCGGGCGATGTTAAAGGCCGCGAAGAGCGGGTTCTGCGTGATGCCGATCTGCTTGACGCGCTTGACCGCCTGCGCCAGCTTCACAATCCAGCCAGCCTCCTGTGAGCCAGCGGAGGCCCCGGAGATCGCGTCGTACAGGTCCTGGTTGAGCACCTCGTAGGTCACGGGCTGCCCATCCCGGAGCTGTCGGATGCGCCGGGACCCCGGGGTCACATCGCCATCGACGCGCCGGATGAGCGGCGACTCCGTGCCCTCGGCCAGGTCGAAGAAGAGGTTGGCCACCCGCTGCCGGCCCACAGCGTTGTGCGTCCGTGTGATCGAGCTGAGGAGCACCTCCAGTGGGTCGGCCGTATCCGCGATGGCGTCGGCGGTGCGATCCATCTGCCGCACGCCCTTGGCGCCGATAGCGAACTTCTTGCCCGTCGGGCCGCTAGCCGAGGCTTCGGTGGCGAACTCGCGCACGAACGGATCGTAGAAATCCTCGCTGGCGAGGATGCGATCGTAGTCCGCCTGCGACAGGATGCCAGCGTCCAGCTTCATCTTGAGCAGGTCGCGGTACACCTGGTTGATGGCGTCCGCCGCCGCCTTCACCGCCGGGTTCGCTTCCGCGTCCCGGATGGTCTGCGCCACCTCGTCATCGGTGAACGCCGTCTTCTCGCCGCCACGCAGCGGACGCACGGTGTAGCCGCTGGGCAGCGACGTGGCGGCCGCTGAGCGCGGGCCCGTGTAGATGACGCGCCCATTGGGATCGAGGATCTCGATGCCACCGCCCGTCTGCCGGATGTTCAGGTCGCGCCGCGCCTTGAGCAGGGCCCGGACATCGCCCCACTTGCCCGCCGCCTGCTGCAGGACCGGCTCGACGCGGTCGGCGATGTACTGCCGCGCCGCCATGCCCATGCCCTGCGACCGCGCAATGCGCTCCAGCATCCGGTCGCCGCCGGCCGCCCCTGCCATTTCGCGGGCCGCCTTGATGAGCGGATATGTCTCCGAGAAGACACCAGTCTTGATGCGCTCCCAGAGGCCCAGCCACTGCGCGGCCTCGGGGCGCTGTCCGACTCGGATCGAGGTGTTGTAGTTCCGGATACTCTCCGTCGATCCACTCGCGCCCCCGGCGGCACCCGGCCGCGTCAGAAGGCGCCCGGCCCCGAACCCGAGGCCCGCGCCCGCGGCGAGGCCCATCAGGCCGCGCCGACGACGCTCCTCCGGCGTGTCGCCGGTGGCCGCACCCAGTGTCCCGCCGACCACGCCACCGCCCAGCGTGCTGATGAGCTGCGGCGCGGCAAAGCCCTCACGGTTGAGGCCGAAGTCGAACGAGGTATCGTCGAGCCCGAAGACATCAAGGCCACGGCGCTCCGTCTCGGCATTGAGCCGGGCGACCGTGCCGTCGAGCGCGGACATGCGACGCTCGGCCGCCACCATCTTGCGGTAGTCGTCGAGGCTGATGTTGCGCTCCTCAAGCCATCCGAGCGCCTCCTCGCTCAGGCGGCCCACCTTGCGCCCCTCTTCCTTCGTGCCGAACCACTTGGTCGCTCGCTTCCTGCCCATCGGACGGCCGCCAGACTCCATGAGATCCAGTGTCGCGGTGTCATCAACCCCGAAGATGCCAGCCTCGTCCATGTACCGCTGCCGGAGGCGCGTGTAGTACGCCCACATCTCCGCGACCTGATCGTCGCCCATCTTCTTGAGCCGGGCCGCGCTTGGGGCGATCCGGGGCATCCGCTCCGCCATGCGCTCCAGTGGCTCGTCCATGATGCCGGGGCGATCAGCTCCGGCAGCACGGGCAGCCTGCTCGGCTTGCGCGACCTCGTCGATCTGATCGACCTCATCGACCTCATCGCCCGCCTCTTGTGCCGCCCGTGCGTCCCGCCGCGCCTCAGCCCTTTCCCATTTAGACAGCTGGCCTTCCGTCGGGACAAGTTCCTCGGGCGTATCAATAAAGCGACCAGTACCGCGAACGGTTGCCTTCCCGCGCAGGACCCCGCTCACCGGGTCCGCGCTGCCTGTGTAGGTTACATCAACCTGCTCAAGTTTCAGCCCATCGCCCGTCATAACCGGGCGAACGTCGATGGTATTCTTCCTTCTTCCCTCGCCCTTGACAACGAGCCAGAAGTAATCGTCCTTTGGATTTCCTCCGACGCCAACGACGCGGTTGCCCTGCGCGATGGTTGGCCTGGGGGGTTCGGTAATGATGCCACGTTTGCCAGGCTTGCCAAACAGCCAATCCGAGTAATACGACAGCGGATAGTTTGGATTGGCGCCAGGCGCCGCAGAGGGGGCCACCACCTCCGCGGCCGCCGGCGTCACCGGCACCTCAGGCGCAGCCGGCGGTGCCCCGGCTCCGATCTGTCGGGCCGGCTGCCGCAGCCGCGCCGGGCCCGCGGTGTTGACGACGTACTCAGGAGGTCCGGCCGGCCCCTCAGGTCCAGGCGCCGCCCCACCTGCCGGACGCTGCGGCTCCTGCCGCACGAGGCGCTGATCGACGATAATCGGCTCCGGCTCCTGCGGCCGACGCACTCCGATGGGCTGCTGCACTCGGGGTCTTGCCGCCGGTAGGATACCACCGACCGCACCGGTGAGCAGGACGTTCTCGGCCACCGAACCAGCCCGCCCCGGCAGCACGATGCCCTCCTCTTCCTTCAGGCCCTGAATCACGTCCACCGGCGAGCTAAGCGCCGCGGTAGACAGCGCCCGCTGCAAGCGCGTGCCCTCCAGACCGGCGCGAGCTGCCCGCCCCACCCGCGGGATGGCGCTCACCGCCTTCGCCGCTGGGCCCGCCATCGTGACGGCCTGCAGTGCCTCGCCCGCGAGCCGGCCCGTCAGCTGGCCAGCCACGCCCGCGGCACCTAGGGGGTCGTAGGTGCGCTCCGCTTCGCGGGACTTCTCCTTCGCCCACTCTTCAAGTCGCCGCCCACCCACCGGCCGCGTCAGGAATCCCCCGACGCCCGCCAGACTGGTGCCAGCCTGCACGGTGCCGAGCGCCAAGCCACGAGCCAGATTCTCCGCCGCGCCGGTGACCCCGGTGCGTGTGTTGACGCGCTCAGCGCCAACGGACTGCAGATACTCCTCCAGCTCGTCATCGGAGGCCCCCTGCTGGCGCATGGCCATCAGGTTCTTCCAATGCTTCTTGGCGACATCCGTGGGCACGATTACTCCTCCGGGAGGCGGTAGGTCCGTCCAGTAGCCGTCGTAAATTCCAGCGGGCGTCCGGTGCGCGGGGCAGCACCACCAGCCTGCGGGGCGCCCGTGCCCCCGCCAAGGCCCAGCTGGTCGAGCACCTGCGGGATGTTGTTATACCGCGGCCGAGCGCTGGACTCGGCACCCCCAGGCACTCGCAGCCCGTACAGCTCCAGCAGGCTCTGCCGAAGCTGCTCAGCCTCGGCGCGCACATCGATGGGCCGCTCGACCTCGGCTCGCGTTTCCGGGTCGATCGCCTTGCGCGTCCTGCCCGTGTTGGCCGCGATGAACCGCGCGACCTGATCGTTGATGTCGCGCATCAACGACGCGGTGCTCGGGGCGCCCCCGCCACCACGCGGCGGCAGAACATCCTTCGCCTCTAGCAGGCCCGCATTGATAAGCGCGCGGTCAGCCGGACTGATCCGCGAGCCTTGCGCGTCCAGCGCCGCCGCGATGGCCGACTGCCTAGCCTTGCCCTCCTGCGCGCCCGCCTTGGCCGACACAGTTGCCTGCCGCCCACGCTCTAGCGCCGCCTCCTGCTGGGGCGTCCGGGCACGCACCAGCTCCTGCTCGCCAAGGCGCATCCGCTGCGCTGGCTCAGTGGCCTTCATCTCCTCACGCCCCAGCGTGAACTGCTCTGGGGTCATCCAACCGCGATCCAAAAGCGTGGCCATATCCATCTGCTGCTGCCGCTCTTCCTGTGCCTTCAGCCGATCCTGCTCCCGCTGCATTTCTTTCTGGCGGACATACCCTGCCGCGCCTCCGGAGAGGCCCGCCAGTGCCGCCTGAATTGCCGTCAATGCGCCACGTCGTGCCATAGGGGTATTCCTCGGTTAGGCCTGTGTATTGTCAGGAAGTGGCGGAAGTCCCGCGGCCGCACGGCGAGCGTTCTCAGCATCTCGTGCAGCCCGGTCGGCCGCCTCCCGCTGTCGCCTCGCCAAATCAGCGTCATCCTGTGGCGTGGTCAACTGGAACCCGAACTGGTCCGCCAGCAACTTGAGGAGCTGCGGCATCGCCCCGGCCGTCGCGCCACCACCCTGCGCGAGGATGCCCGCCAGCTGGATGAGGAGGTTCTGCCGGGCCTGCTGGGCCGCAAACGTTTCCTGCCCATCGAACTTGCCTGTGTACTCCGCCAAGCCGAGTTTCTCTCGGAGCTGGCGATCCAGGTCGGACTGCTCCCGCTCTGCGAGGTTCCGCGCCTCGGTAATATCCATCTCGCGGCCGCGGAGCCGCGCCTCTTCCATCAGCTGGGCCGCCCGCGCATCAATGTCCGCCCGCTGACCCGCCAGCGCCGTCAGGGCGGTCAGCTGCTGGCCCCGGCCACGCTCTTGCGCCTCCATCTGCTGCTGGAGGAGGTTCGACTCAAGGCCCGCCAACGCCTGCGCCTGCTGTCCCCCAAGGTCCCCAAACCGCCCCGCGGCAATGCTCGAAGACGCCAGCCCACGACGGGCCAGGTCTTCCTCCAACGCGGATCGCGCTGCGCCGAACTGCTGCTCCAGCTGGCCCACGCTGGCCGCACGCATCTTAGCCAAATCTTCGTCCGAGTATCCGACCGGCCGATTCAGGATATCCTGAATCTGCTGCTGTAGCGTGTCGTACGCCTGAGAGCCGACCGTCACGGTCGGCGCCGGTGTCGCCGGCGTTGGCTGAATCCGACCCGTATAAGGGTTCACCTGTCCCGGGGCCGCAGTCGTCGTAATCGTTGAGTCCGGCGGGGCCATGTCGACGCCCGGCGACAGAGGGGCCATCGTCAGGGCGGCAGGCTGGCTCATCTGCTGCTGCAACTGCTGGAGCATCGCCGGCTGGGTCGGAGCCGCCTGTGCCGGTGCTGCCGGACGGGCCTGCCCCTGCTGTTGCATCTGTGCAAAGGTCGGAGCGGGCTGTTGCATCGGCTGTTGCATCGGCTGTTGCATCGGCTGTTGCATAGGCTGTTGCATAGGCTGTTGCATCTGCTGGGCCTTCGGGGCTTCCTGCTGGCCGAAGAGGTTGCCGAAGCCGACCCCCTGCTTCTTGCCACTCCCCGTCGTGCCGAAGAGGTTGGCGTAGCTACTGGTCGCCATTAGCGCCGCCCCCCGTACTGAGACACCTGCTGCTGGAAGAGCGGCATCAGGAGCTGGGCCAACCGCTCCTGCCGCTCCCGCTCCTGCCGCATCTGCTCCTCCTCCAACTGAATCCGGCGCTCCTGCACCGCCCGATCCTGCGCGGAGCCGAGCACGTCGGCCACCCCGCCAGCCAGCGGCGCAAGCACCTCAGGCCGCTGCACCGCCGCCAAGAGCTTCTGGATTGTGGTCGGGGCGGCCGCCGCCGCAGGGGCCGCCGCAGCCGCAGCCGGAGCCGCCGCCATCGCCGCCTCCGTGCCAATCTGCGCCCCGTAGTTCGGAGTTGCCATCACCTGACCCGGAGCCGGGCCCGCCGGCATCGCCGGGGCCTTCGGAGCCGCAGGAGCTGCTGGCGCTCCCCGGAAGCCGCCACCAAGACCGCCAAGCGCGGCCCCAGTTCCCGCGCCGCGAGCCGCCTCGTTGAAATCAAAACCCACCCCACGCTGGCCCGGGCGATCGAGTCCACGCGCCAAGCCACCCGTCAGGGCTCCTGCCAGCATGGACGAGCCGGGGACAAGGAAGCCGGCCAGCGTCGGAAGGGCGGCCTGAATCAGCCCCTTGTTGCGGTCATACGCGCCGGCAAAGCCGCCCCGCTTCCGCTTCTCCGTCTCCATCCCGTACTTGGCCCGCACCGCGTTCCGAGCGGCCAGTCGCGCTTCCCGGGTCGGGAGGCGGTTCGCGGCAGCGAGTTCATCCTGGTACGCCATGACTACTTACCTCCCTTACGCTTGAGGGCCATCCGCCGCTTCGCCCGTTCTGGCAAGTCGGCGTAGGCAGACGTGGGCGTGGACTCAATGTACTCTTTGGCCACGGCCTTGGAAATGCCGGTCTTTCCGCGACCGGCGGCGGCAGCGTACATCGCCCGCTGTTGGGCCTTGCTACGGATCGGCATTACTTGCTCCCTCGCGCCACCGCGGCGTTATCGACGAGGTTCGGATAGGGTCGCCCCGCCGCCTCGGCCCGCGCCTTGGCCTTTGCCTTCTGTGCGGGGGTAAGGGGGGTCGAGGACTTCTCGGGGTTCTTGGTGCGCCAGAAGGCGACCTTGCGTTTCGGCATCGTTAAATACGATTCATGGTGACAATGACCGACGCGGAGGCTGGATGTGGAGTGACCGCCGCCAGCGCCTGCAGGGAACACGCGACGTTTCCGGTAGACCAGTACAGCTGAACGTAATCGTTGGCGTTTAGGCTCAGGAAGTAGTTCCACGCGGGCAGGGCGTGACCATCTATCGCCCCGTGCTTATTCGGCACCGAAACCTGTCCGTTCGTCCCAGACAAATCCGTCCCGTTCTTGCGAATCCAGATGTCCACGTCGTGAATCTGGGAGTCTGTATTGACTAGCTGGGCGCTGAACTGCAGGTTGTAGATGCCGCTCATCGGCACCGTCAGCTGAGAACTACTCACCAAGGTGATGCCGTCTGCCACGTCCTGCGTGTTGAACGTCATCGCGTATGCCGTATTCGCTGCTGCCGCCGTCTGGTTGGTTGTGTCCTGCCACGCCCCAAACTGCCGGAACGCCGCCGTGGACACCCACGTCGTCCCATTGTAAAACCAGAAGACGCCCGTGTCCGTGGCCACATAAATCATCCCCGTCTCGGGCGGGGTGGGCTTGTTGGCGTCCAGTCCATAGGTCGGATGCGCAACGGCGTCCGCCTGGTGGTCTACGAACTTGTCCCGCAGGACGTTGTCATTCCCCCGCGTCTCATACGCCGCTCGGTCCATGCCGACCGGCGACGTGAACGGGGCGATTGGGTAATCACCGACGCCCATTAGACGAAGTAGACGCCTGAGACAGACACCGCCTTCGTACTCATATTGGCATTCGTGTACTCAACCCCGGAGACATCATAGAGGAATACAGACGATCCTGACGAAAGCGCTTGCACCTGTGTTCCCTTGTCCGACCACACCGCGAACGCCGTACCCACCGCTGGAGCAAACGGCAACCCGGCAATTCGCGCATTAGACGCATTGGCCGTTGTCGGCCACAGTGCATCCAGCCGAAAGGTGACCGCCCGTCCAATCTTCGTATACGTCCCAGACGCCGACGTAAACGTGATGCCGTTGCCCGTCGGCGTGAACGGGCCTTCTTCGTAGTCATCCAGCGTATTGACATCCGACGACGCCACCTGCGTGGCCGGAAACTTAATCTGCCCAGCGCTGGCGCTCGAAATATCCAGCAGGCCAGCCATCGCCAGCGTTCCGGTGTCCGACAGCGTAGTGCCGCTGTTCTGCACCAACTTCCCCGTGGTCAGGTCAAAGCGAACCAAGGCATTGTCTGTCGCAGACGCCGGCCCAACGACATCGCCACCAGAGCTTGCCGACGCAATCGTGATGGACCCCGCGCCGGGGGTAATGGTGACGTTCGACCCAGCCGTCAGGCTCGCCACGGTATACCCCGTGCCGTTGCCGATTAGCAACTGACCGTTGGTCGGGATCGTCGTCGCCCCCGTCCCGCCACGCGCCACCGCAATCGTTGAGGCGCTCCAAGTCCCTGTCGTAATCGTGCCAACCGAGGTCAGGCTCGACGCGGTCACGCCAGAGGCTAGCGTTGCGCCAGACAGGCTCCCGGCCGGCGCCGCGCCGTTCAGTGTAGCCGTAATCGTGCCGGCGCTGAAGTTGCCGGAGGCATCGCGTGCGACGATGGTGCTGGCCGTATTGGCGTTCGTCGCGGTCGTGGCGCTGTTGCTAACCTTCCCTGCCGTGCTGATGGTCGCCAGCTTGGTGTCCGCGATGGCGGCGGTGGCGTTGATATCTGCATTAACAATGACACCAGCCCCAATTGCTGTTGCGATGCTGGCCCCGGTCGATAGGTCCGTGGACACCGACCCGGTCACATCGCCAGTCAAGGCGATTGTCTGCGCCGAAGACAGGCCAGCCGCCGTGCCCTCGACCCATACCGACCCCGTGTCGTACCAATACCGCACCACCGTGCCATCGACCGTCATCCACTTGCGCCCCGCCGTACCCGCGGCCGGCCGAAGAGCCAGCGTTGATGACTGGACGTGAATCCCGGGGTCAGCGTCATGGTCCACATACGCCGACCGCACGGTATTATCGTTGCTCCGCACCACATCGGCGTTGAGGGGATCGCCGTTGACCGGAGAAGTAAGGTTACTGACTGGATGCTGTCCAACCGTCGTTGCCATTTATCGACGCCCCAAGGCGAAGGTTTCGGTTTGCCACTGACTGAAGACCGGCAGCGCCGTGCCAGCGTCGGTGATGGTCACATCAAGAAAGTACCCCGTGCCACCCATTGGGACACGGAAGTTTCGGCTCTTTGGCCCAGACCACGCTCCCGTGCCCCAGGTTGCACTCGTAGACCAAACGCCTCCCGTGTTTGTAGGAAGCTGATACGCGCCCGTGGCCTCATCGGTTGTCCACGACACCGAGCAGCTCTGGGAGCCATTGAGCTGGGCCGTCAGATACCCCCAGCGCAGGGCCTTCGCCAGCGCCGGATCACCCATATACTGGCGATGGAACTGGGCGACCATCGTGTACACATCGCCCCCCGTCCCGGCAGCGGCGACGTTATCCTTGTTTACGCCCGGCGCATCGCAGAGGCTGACCCAGCCGCTCGCGTCGCCACGCAGGACGACCGGCAGGCCGCTCGTGTTAATCGTCTCGAAGAGCGCGGTCGTGTCCGGGCTGATATACGCGCCGTTCCACGGGCCCGACCACGCATCCAGCACCGTGTGGTACTGGTAGCACCCATAGCCGGGAATCGTGATCCACAGCTCCTTGGTGGCTCGGTTGATGACAGCGCGAATCTTGTCAAAGTCTGACGATGACAGCTGCCGAATGATGGGCAGGATGGGGTCCGGCTTGGTCGGGGTGCCGACCGCCGCCACCTCGGACTCGTTGCAGCGGTAGAGCCCGCGCTCCGAGATGAAGTAGGCGATGTTGTTGTTCGCCACGATGCTTTTGGCGGCAATCGTGCCTACGTCGGCCGTCAGTCCAGCCGGGGCCGCCACGATGTCGTCCTGCCCGTACCCCGTCAGGCGGGAGATCCCGCGCCGGTGGAAGATGAGCAGACTGGTGTTGACCGAGGCCAGCCCGACAATCCGCTCGTCGCCAAAGGTCCGGACGATAATCTGGCCACCCCCCGCCGGAGGCGTAGCGTTGCCAAGGTCATCCCCGTTATTTAGCGAGGAGTAGAAGATGCTGTCCGGGAAGCTGCTGTTCCCACAGCCCCAGAGGCGCTGATTGTGGACCTGAATCGTGTCCACAGCCACCGTGCCCGCGATATCCGAGGTCAGCGTCGTGCCGGTCCACTTGTTGAGCAGGCCGCCGTCTGCGATATAAACCACGTCGGTCCCTGAGCCATCCCGGAACTGCGCGAAGTCGGGCGCCACGGTCGTGGAGAACGTCCCGCCCTGATTCGTGTAGGTGAGCGGGAAGGCCCCGTAGGTCGTCGTGAACAGGTCCGTATTGGAGATGGCCAGAATCTGGTTCGTCCCGCTGTCCTGCTGGAACGTGTACCCGTTCAGCACCGAAGCGGCCGCCAGCGCGGCGGTGGAGGTGCGCTGGGTGCCGCCCCGCTTGCTGGCCGCGCCATAGTCCGTCAGGCGCATATTGACCGTCTGCCGCAGCTGGTTGGGCTGGAGCGAGATGTCATCCGAGACGCTGTTGAGCCCGCCGTCCATCCGCGGCTGGGCGTCCGCCAAGCGCTCCCGGGCCATCAGCCGCCGCTCCAGTCATACTTCTGATCCGGATAGGCCATCATCGTGGGCTGGATGGTGTAGCGCCGGAGGTCGTCCAACAGCAGCGTCCGCGACAGCTGGGCCTCCTCCCGGAGGACCCGCGCCGCCCCAGACTCCGCCCCGCCCTTATTGAGCAGGGACGCACCGGCCTCGTTGGCCAGAATCAGCTCCCCGCCGTCGGGGAAGTCAATGACCGAGCTGTCGGTGGCCAGCTGGTTGAACGCGGTCGGCTTGTAGTTGACATACACATACAGCGTCGTGCTGGCCGCCACGGGGAGAATCTGCAGGGCCTGCCCGGCGGTGTAGAAGAGCCGCGGGTAGGTGGGCAGATAGTTCGTCGTCGTGGCCAGCGGCACGTCCTGGAACCGCGTCTGGGTGTACAGCACGTTGCCGTCTGACACCGAAAGGACGCGGTAGAAGTTCTGCTGGCTGTCCCCGCTGCCGCTAGACAGGGCGCTGAAGGACACCATCCCATCGCCATCCGTCGTCACCGTCCGCTTGGCGAAGGTGTAGTAGGGCTGGGCGTTGAGGATATTGGACCACTCATCCCCGTAGACGCTGCTAAGGACGGTCGTGATGGTCGCATCCGACCACCGATCCGACGCGACCGCGTCCATCGTCTCGCGGGTGAGCGCAATCAGTTGGGCTTTGGTAACGGCCACGGGCGGAGGGGGTAAGGGGCTTACAGCGTGTCCAGCACTTCAGTCAGCGCGGCGTCCGCGGCCTGACCGATGGGCTGGGTGGCATTGAACTGCTCGACGAAATCCGCCATCCGGCGCACCTCGTCCTTGGGATACTGCCGGAACGTGCGCTCCAAGTAGGCCGGCGCTTCGTCAATACTGCAGAGCATCGGGAGGTACCCGATGATATCGTACGCCATCTCGGGGTCTGTCTCGCCCCGCTGCACCCACTCCCACCGGGTGTCCTCGGGACTCCAGCGAAGGCAAATGGCCCAGTGCTCGCCTGTCTGCTCCAGAAACTTCATAAACAATCCGGCGTGGAGGGCCCGGAGCCGCGCCACCACATGGGTGGGCGGCTCGGGCTGGCCGGCTGCGTTCAGCAGCACGGTCACGTCTTACTCCTCGACGTACAGCTCGACCACGCACGAGATGTCGTCCGGCTGGACCGACACCGCGCCCACAGTCACAATCTCGAACTCCAGCGTATCGCCCGGATTGAGCGTCCGCTCCGCATCCGTCAGGGTGCTAGTCAGCGCCAGCGCAATCCCCTCGCGGGCCGTCTTGGCGTTGATGTCCAAGTTCGCCGTAAGCGTCACGGCCGCGTTCGCCGTGCTGTCGTACTTGATGAGCCGCGCCACGCAGGACGTGGCCGCCGTCGGGTACGTCCCCGCCGCCACAATCGCACGATTGATGTAGCACTTCGCCGGCATCGAGCCAACGGTGTGCGTCTGGGTGCCCGCCGCGAGCGTCCCGGTGTTGATGCGACCGCTCGTGAGCGGCACGGGGAAGACCCCCAGCCGGCCCGGCTTCGGCGCAAAGATGTTATAAGCCATGTGTTATCCTCGGGTTGGGGTGGGAGCCGAAGCCCCCACCCCGTCCCCGTGAAGGTTAGACGTGCGTGTAGCGCGCCGTGTCGGTGTACCCCGTGATCGAGCCGTGCGCGTTACGCGCCAGGCAGGCGAGGTTGCCGTACCAGCCGTAGGTCGTCTCGAAGGCGTCACGCCCCGAGAGCCAACGCCACGGGCCCGCGCCCTCGAACTCGACGAAGCCCCAATCCTTCGCATCCACCCACGAGAGCGAGGGGATGTGGAGGAGGTAGATGGTGCCAGCCGGGACGTAGTAGTCCTGCACGAGCGGCACGCCGCAGACCTCAAGGGCCTTGTAGCCACCCTTGATCGTCGTGCTGAACTCGCCGGCGGTGAACCGACGCTGCCCGACCATCGACTCCATGAGCTTCTTGGCGAGGCCCGGGGTCGTCATGAGCAGGAAGTCCTTCGGACGCACCATCGCGTCCTTGCCGCTGCGGCCAGAGATCTTCTGGATAAGGTCCCAGATGTCCGACTCGGTCGGCTGGTTCGCATCCGGCGTATCCGTGCCGGCCACGAGGCGCGTCGCGTCCCAGATGCCGTAGGTGGAGGCCGAGATGTTGTGCAGCGAGGCATACGACCCGCCGCGGTTGGTGATGTTGATGAGCCCGTTCATAGCGCTGTTGAACGAGGTGTCAGAGGCGGTCGCCTTGACAATCTTGTCCGTCGCCGCCATGCCCGAGATGGCCGTGCCAAGCGTCAGCGTGGCGTTGTCGCCGCTGTTGCTGATGGCGGTGATGGCCGAGCGGCCGAGCACCGCGTCCGACGACGAGGTGTCGAGGACCGCGATGTAGTCACCCACGGAGAGGAGGAGCGAGCCCTGGCCCGCGCCGCTCACGCCGTAGGGGGACGACACGATGATGCTCGTGGTGGACGAAGCCGTGCCGATGAGGGCGACGACGCCATCCGCCTTATTGTGGAGCGCCTGCTGCATGAGCAGGGTGGACGCCTCCTTGATCTCCTCCATCGTCTTCTTGGCGATGGTGGTGAAAGCGGCATCCTTGGACTGCGTGCCAACGAAGGCGAGGCCGTCGATCTGGCGGGTCGTGTACGCACGAACCACGCCGACGTTCGCCTGCACTTCCGTCGCGGTGGTGTCAGGCGGGAAGTACCCGGCCGACGAGAACGTCGCGCCAGCCGGACGGCCGGTCACGACATCGAAAAACACGTTGTTGCCGCCCCAGCGCATGTTGCGGGGGCCGCCCGCCCGACCCTTCTCCAGCTGGGCAAGAAGCGGGGTAACGAGGTTCTGGACCTTCTCGCGGAACTGGCTGTAAACGTTCTTCAGCAGACCAGTGAGTTCCGCATCCGTGATAACGGTAGGATTCGGCATGAGAGTGTGTGTGGAAAACTAGAGGTTAACGGATGGACGCCATGATTTCCGACATCGCGGAATCGAGGGCGTCATCCACGGTCGCCGGTTTGGCGGCCTTGGGCTTGGCCGGGGTATTGCTCGCCGCACGACCCACGGGCTTCGTGGCCTGCCCCACCGCCCGCTTGGCCTTCTGTGCCTCGACTTGCGCCTTGGCGACCGCGGCCTGCGCTTCCTTGACCTGCGGGGAAGGGGCAGACTCACTACGCCGGGCATGCTGCATCTGGGCCCAAATTGCCAGGTCCTGCACGATGTACTGCCGAGCGGCGTCAAACTGTGACGCGGGGAGATAGGTCTGCCCGTTCGGGGCGACCGCCGCGTGCAGCTGCATGGCATACGCCATCCGCTCTTCCAACTCCTGCCGCGACACGGAGGGGAGCGCCTCTGCAATCAGCTGGATCGCCGGTTGCACCTCCCCCGTGTAGAACTGCTGTCCTGCCTCCGTGATGCGCTGCATCTCCGTCTGCACCCGGAGGTCCTTCACCTGCTGCTCGGCCCGCTGGGCTCGCCGCTCCGGCGAGTTCTCCTGCGAGAAGGCGTCCCGCACGGCCAAGAAATAATCTTCGTCGGTCAGAAGGCGCTCCAGCTGGGCCTCCCGTTCCTCAATGAGCTGGGACAGCTCCTCACGCTCCGACTTGAGCGACAGCGCGTCCCGCTCCGCCTGCTGCATCTTCTGCTCGCGCTCTTCGTTGTACACGCCGAACTGGGCGAGCTTGACCACCTTATCCAAGCGGTCCTGCCGCACCTTGCCGTTCGCCTTGTACTCGACGATGAGGTCCGGTACCTCGACCTCACCCTCGGCATCCTTGAGCGTGAACTCCGTCGCCAGCCCTTCGGTGACCGTCGGCACCGCGACATAGCCACCCGGCAACTCCGGTGTGGCCTCCTCGGTCGTCTCCTCGGTCGCCTCTGCTTCAGAGGGCTCGGCGTCTTCCGTGGTGTCTTCCGGGGTGACTGCCGTGGTATCTTCCGGGGCCTCAACCGCCGCAGCGGCTGGGGTGTCGTCCTGCGTGTCAGCGGGAGCCGGCACGGCGGGCGTGGGGGTGGCACTCGCGGTGGTGTCCGCGAGGGCCGCCGACGCGGCGTCGGCCAGAGCTTGCTGAATGTCCATCGGTCCAGCTCCTAAAATTGGCGCGACAGGGTGTCGGACTGGCCCGCCAACATCTGATCCGGCGACTGACCCATCTGGGCCTCCTGCAGGGCCCCAAGGGCCCCAATCGGCGGATTATTGCTGGCCAGCGGCAGCTGTCCCGCGGGGAAGGAGGGCACACCGGTCGGTTGACCGGGGCCAGCCGGGGGTGCCCCGCCCATCGGCGGAGCCATCGCCCCCTGCTTCTGTGCGGCCTGATTCGCCAAGGCCGTCCACCGCTCCTGCGCGGCGGCAATAATCTGTGGGTCCAAGTCGTCCTGAAGCAGAATCTCCCGCTCCAGTACGTCCTGATGAATCGCTTCGTTGTCCTGCCAGCGAAGCTCGGGGACCATCGCGCCCATCCGGATGGCGTCCGCCACCCGCTTGGCCCGTGCCTCCTGATCCTCGTCCGGACTGGACATATCCCGCGCCACGGCGAACATCTGCCGACGGCGGTATTCCTTGATGTCGATAATGCCGGACTGCAGCCAGTTGTCGAGCAGGTAGAGCCGGAAGGCCATCGGCATCGGCATCAGCGTCGCGGGCTCCACCCGGACATCCGACTGCCCGTCGAGGTCCGTGGACGACACCGCCCGAGCGAGGTCCGGCCGGCCCTTGCCGACCGCGCCCAGCGCCCGCGGGACATCGTAGCCCCACGCCATCCCCGCCATCGCCACCTTGCACCAGTCCGTGAACGCCTGCGCCAGCGCGTTGACGGCGGGGCTGAACACCCGCTCCAGCTGCTCACGGCTGGCGATGATGGCTCGGCCCGACTCCCCGGTGACCTGGCCGCGGCTGACCGCGTTCCAGCCCGAGGCGTCCTCAAAAGCCGTCTTCTCCAGCGCCAGCGCCTCCTTTACGTCCTGCCCGACCGAGAAGCCCTGCACCGGCTGGATGGAGTCCGACATCGGCCCCGCGCCCCGAATCTCAATCATCGAGGTCACGCCACCCATAAACGTCTCGGTGGCAATCGCGTTCGGCCGGGTCAGGAACCGCCCACCCGCGTTCACGCGGATGTTCTCGACCCACTTGGACAACAGGGCGTTCACGCGCATCTGGTGGTCGAGCCACTGCTCCACCACCGGGCGTGGGTAGTACGACGGATCGCTGGAGCCGTCCCGTACCGCGACCACGGGGATGGCGTTCCAGAGGAGGGGCGACGGGCCGAAGACGACCGTGTCCCCCACGATGATGAGGTGCAGACCCTCAGGGAGGGCGTCCGGGTGCGGAGCGACGTAGACCGTGAACCGCTCGGTCACGTCCTCGTCCCGGAGCCGCTGGCCCTCGCCAATCGTGGTCTGCGTCAGCACCCACGCGCCAATGCCCTCCGACCCGCTATAGGTCGGCTGGTTGCCCGACATCATCGTGGTATCCGCCGCTTCCAGCCCCGTCACGCCGTAGCGGAACGCGGCCTCAGCCTTGGTGATCACCTCGCGGATGACCACCCAATGCGGGGCCTGCGACACCGTCGCGTTGGGGGACACTCGGACCTGCTCCACGCGGAGTGTCTGGCACCCGAGGTCGCCCAGCGGCTTCTTCTGGCCCGGAGCCATCCCCAGCCGCTCGTCCCACGGACCCTTGTCCGGGTCCCAGAATAGGTGCCAGAAGCTCACGCCGTCCGTCTGAGCCCAGAACGCCGCTTCCCGAGCCAGCCGGGGCATCAGCATCTGCTCGTACTGGTACTCCAGCGACAGCTGCTGGGCCTGCGCCTTGCGCTTATCGTCCGGGTCCTGCGTCGTCGGCGTCACCGAGAAGCCCGGCTTCTGGTCCATCAGGATCTGCAGGCGCTGGTCGAGCGCCTTGTCGATCATATTGTAGACCACGCGAGCCGCATCCCGCGGACGGGCCGGCTCACGCCACGGCCCCAGCCCATTGGCCGAAATCCACTGCTGACCAGCCCGGAACAGCCGGTTCCGCTCCACCAAGTGGAGGTGCATCTGCACGGCCTCGCGCCGAGACTCCCACAGCCCCCGGCCCCACGAGGCCCACGCCTGCATATCGTCGGCGGTATTCGGGTCTGCCCCGGGGTAATCCGCGCCATACAGCGCCCGCTGGAGCGCTGCGATGTCTTCCTCGACCGTCGCCCCCGTATCCTCCGGCGGATTCGGCGCAACCTCGTCATTCGGCGTGGCGGGATCGTTGGAAAACCCCTCCATCGCCCGCACCGCTACGTCGTCCAGCAGCGACTCGATATACGGACTCGTCATTTACCCGATTCTCCCGACGCCAAAGGCGCTCCGAACCCGATTCCAGTCCCTGAGGTCCTCATACCGCTCCCGAATGGACCGGAGAACCTCTTCCTGCGCCCACGGCTCCCGCTCCTGGTTGGCCACGGCCACCAAATCCTCGGGAATTTCGACCGGCGGGGGCAGGACCGGTGCCACCGGCGCGGCCTTGAACTCACGCACCACGCCAGCGGCGGTATGCACAAAGTACACCGCCACCGCCGCCCAAAGGCTGTGGATGACGAGGCTCACTCGCCCATCCACTGATGAGCCATCAGCTTCGGCGGACGCGCATCGCCCAACCAGCTCGTCTGCTCTGTCGTCAGGTCCGGATGCGCGGCGGCGAACACGTCCCACCGGAACGCGGCGGGCGCGGGATCGTAGAACACCTCGGCCCCCTCCGCAAACGCGGGGCGCGGCGTCTCCAGCACCCCGGCCTGTCCGCCGTTCGGCTCCGCGCTCAACGCCCCGTCGCGGAAGTAGACCTCCTGCGGCTCGGCATACGGCGCGAGGTGGACGTACGCGAGGCCGTCCACGACCCCGAGGACGACGTAGCCCGCCGTGGGCTCCTCGGGGAGCGCGGTGACGGGGAGGGTGACAATCATCGAAGGACGCATCAGGCAACTCCTGCGAGAGAACGCATCGTCGCCATCGTCTGCTCACCGGCAGCGACGATGACGTGGGTAAAAGCAAACTGGCCGGGATTGACGCTACCCTGCGAGTTCAGATAAAGTCTCGGCCCAGACCACGTTGCCGCAAATGCCTGCGCGGTGCCGTCAGCGCCTGATGTCGTCGCGCCACCATTGACACTAATACTCAGAAATGCCGCGCCGCTTGCTCGGACTCCACCAGCAAACTCTACCAAGTCTCCCCGCGTTACCGTAGTTCCAACTGCGCCAGAAATAGAAAGCGCGGCGGGGTCGTGTAGGCTCGAATACCCAGCAGAACCGGTTCGGTTAATCAATGCAAAGTATGCGTCATTTCCTGCCGCATCTGAAATCTGTACAATACCAAGTTGACCGGCGAGTGCGTCTGTTGCACGATTGTTCTCAACCCCTCTCACATACACCGTCATCGCCTGCGGCGGCGCGGTGAACGGGAAGTAGAGGCTGTCGGCGTTGCGCGTGACCGTCGTGGCTTGCGTCTTGATGTAGCTTGACGGAACGATGGCGTTCTCGGCCTGTGCGCCCCAGAGCCCGACCGTTCCAGTCACCACCTCATTGTCGGTAATGAGGTAGCGATGCACATTGGCCGCCACAACGCCCGTTGCGCTGAACAGGATGCGATACCAGCCGTTTGCGAGTGCTTCGACCGGGTACAGTGTGCCTGCGCCTGCAACTGTCGCCAGAGTCGGAACGCCAGCGGTCCACGTGACGTCAACCACGTGGCGGTTCACAGCCACAGACTGGTCTCTAATCGTGAGGCGAGTCTTGGTGGCGGTGCCCGCACGCAGAAACATCGCAGCGCATTTTTCCCCGTCGCCCGTAAACGTGACGACCAGATAAATGCCGCCACCGGAAGAGGTGACGCTCAGCGTATCTGCCGTGAGGGTGCCGTCTGGTGCCGTCGTCGTGTTCGCCGTGACGGTTGCGCTTGCCAGCGTCCACGTATCGAACTCCTCGGACCGAATACAGAGATTCGTCCGCTGGGGTTCGAGCAGGAGCGTCTGGATCGGGGCGCT
>Ga0315900_10003547_pt1 | contig 22714 bp, 21 predicted proteins | sample LakEriMetagenome_FD_203521 | JGI IMG/M metagenome (GOLD analysis project Ga0315900, IMG submission 203521) | Freshwater fungal communities from buoy surface, Lake Erie, Ohio, United States - Buoy 12 MA114 | ecosystem: Environmental > Aquatic > Freshwater > Lake > Lake biofilm | place: USA: Lake... | reverse complement strand
ATCGCGGTGACCTCGATCGGGCCGCGACCGACATCGATCGTGGTTTCGGTTGTCGTCACGCGCGCCGGAAAGCGGCCATGGACCGAGTCGTAGCGCAGGAGATGGGCATTGGTCTCGACCGGGCCGAGGTCGTTGATCGCCACCACCTCGATATCGGTGCGGCCCGATTCGACGATGGCGCGCAGCACGTTGCGCCCGATGCGGCCGAAGCCGTTGATGGCTACCTTGACTGCCATGTCGCTTGCTCCTTTGGGACGGGCGGCGGGGCCGCCGTTTCGCGCGCCAAGAATGCGATTTCCCGGGAAAGGTCAACCGGACAGGCGGCCGTCAGCGCCAGATGGTGACCAGGTCTTTCAGATCCATGAATTTCCGCGCAAGAAACAGCGTCGCCGCCCAGCCGTTGGAGTAACCGTCGACGGCAAGGGCCGCGGCGACGGCGAGGACGAGAAAGAGGGCGATCCCGTTGGTCACCGGCCGAGAAGCGCGCGGGCGCGCGCTGCGGTGTCTGCGGCGGTGATGCCGAAGCGCTGGTAGAGCACCGTGTCGGGAGCGGAGGCGCCGAAGCCCGTCATGCCGATGAAGGCCGTGCGCGATTCGCGCCCGCCCTGGCCGAGCAGGAGCGCGTCCCAGCCCTGACGGATGCCGGCTTCGATGGCGATGCGGACGGGGCCGGCGGGGAGGACGCGGCGGCGATAGGCTTCGTCCTGGGCCGCGAAAAGCTCCATGCAGGGGACCGAGACGACGCGGGTGCCGATGCCTTCGGCTTCGAGCGTGGCGCGGGCGGCGAGCGCGATCTCGACCTCGGAGCCGGAGGCCATGAGGATGACCTGGCGGCGAAAGGTCGATTCGGCCAGGACATAGGCGCCCTGGGCCGTCAGGTTGCGCGCGGTATGAGCGGTGCGGACGGTGGCGAGGTTCTGGCGCGACAGCGCGAGGACAGACGGCGTCCGGGTCGCGGTCAGGGCGAGTTCCCAGGCCTCGGCCGTTTCCACCCCGTCGGCGGGGCGGAAGACCTGCAGGTTCGGGATCGCGCGCAGCGCGGCCAGGTGTTCGACAGGCTGGTGGGTCGGGCCATCTTCGCCAAGCCCGATGGAGTCATGTGTCATGACATAGGTGACGGGCACGCCCATCAGCGCCGAGAGCCGGATCGCGGGGCGGGCATAGTCGGTGAAGCAGAGGAAGGTGCCGCCATAGGGGCGCAGGCCGCCATGCAGCGCCATGCCGTTCATCGCGGCGGCCATGGCGTGTTCGCGCACGCCGTAATGCAGGTAGCGGCCCTTGCGGTTTTCCGGCGTGAAGGTGCCGAGGTCACCGGTGCGGGTATTGTTCGACCCGGTCAGGTCGGCCGAGCCGCCGAAGGTTTCGGCAAAGACCGGGTTGACGGCCGCGAGCACGTTTTCGGAAGCCTTGCGGGTGGCGACCTTTGACGCCGCGGCGGAGACGCCCTTCTTGACCGCGCGGATGCGGGAGGCGAGCGCCGTGGGCGGAGCGCCCGCCATCGCCCGGGCAAAGGCCGCGGCGCGGGTGGCGGGCTGGCGGGAAAGGCGTGCCTCCCAGGCGGCGCGGGCTGTGGCGCCGCGTTCGCCCATCGCCTCCCAGCGGGCCTTGATGTCGGGCGGGATCGTGAAGGGGAGGTGGGGCCAGCCATAGGCCGCCTTGGTATCGGCGATGAGTTTTGCGTCCGTCAGCGCGCCATGGCCCTTTGCGGTGTCCTGCGCCGAGGAGCCGAGCGCGATATGGGTCTTGCAGGCGATGAGCGAGGGGCGCGGGTCGGCCTTGGCGGCGCGGATCGCGGCGTCGATGGCGTGGGGGTCGTGGCCGTCGATGGCCTGGACATGCCAGCCCGAGGCGGCGAAGCGGGCGGGCTGGTCGGTCGCGTCGGTGATGCTGGTGCGGCCGTCGATGGTGATGCCGTTGTCGTCGAAGAGCACGATCAGGCGCGAGAGCCGCTGCATGCCGGCAAGCGTGATCGCCTCCTGGCTGATGCCTTCCATCAGGCAGCCGTCGCCCGCGATGCACCAGGTGTGATGGTCGACCAGGGCCGCGCCGAAGCGGGCGCGCAGCGATTCCTCGGCGATGGCGAAGCCCACGGCATTGGCAAGCCCCTGGCCAAGCGGGCCGGTCGTCGTCTCGATCCCGCCGGCGTGGCCGTATTCGGGATGGCCGGCGGTGAGCGAGCCCCATTGCCGGAAGTCGCGGATCTGCTGGAGCGTCATCTCGGCATAGCCGGTGAGGTGCAAGAGCGCATAGAGCAGCATCGAGCCGTGACCGGCCGAAAGGATGAAGCGGTCGCGGTCGGGCCAGGCGGGGGCGGCGGGGTCGAAGCGGAGGTGATGGCGGAACAGCACGGTGGCGACATCGGCCATGCCCATCGGCATGCCGGAATGGCCGGAATTGGCGGCAGCGACGGCATCGAGCGTGAGTGTGCGGATCGCGGCGGCAAGCGGCCAGTGATCGGGGTGCGCGGCGCGCAGGGCGGCGATGTCCATGGCCGGTCGGTCCTTCTGCGGCGGTGTGGCGGTGTGGCGGTCTTCGTTCGGGCAGAGGCGCAGGCCCCTGACTTTGCCGGTCTTCCTATCAGGCCGTGTCCCGAGTTCAAGCTGCGCCGTGCGGGCGGGCCGGTCGGGATGACGCGCGGGGGCCGCATTTGCGGCGCGGGGGGGGATGGCCTAGTCTGTCGCGACCACAGCGCGATTCGCGGCGGCCGGGGCATCCGGTCCCCGGTCCGGGCAGGGGCGGACCGGGTCTGCGGCGGTTGTCTGTGTGGGGCGGTTCGGCGCGGTGCGCCGGACCGGGAAGGGTGGGCGGATGAGCGAGATCGACGAGTTCCGGAACCGGATCGGACAGGCGCTGGCCACGATAGCGGCCGGGATCGAGGAGCTTGGCCCGGTGCCGGTGGCGACCGGCATCGACCCGGCGGAGGTCGAGACACTCAGGCGCGACCTGGCCGAGGAGCGGATCGTGCAGGCCCAGCTCGAGGAGCGTATCCGCGTGCTGAAGGATCGCCATGACCGCAAGGTCGCCGAGCTGGAGGCCGCGCTGGCGACCGAACGTGACCGGATCGGCAGCCTTGACCATGCGGTGCAGCGGCTCAGGCAATCCAACGCGGACCTGCGGGAACTGGCGGGGCAGCTTCGGGCGGCGCTGGACGAGGAAATCGCCGACCCGGCGCTGGTCAATCGGGCGATGCTGGCCGAAATCGAGGCGCTGAGGGCGACACGCGCGGCCGATCTGGCCGAGATCGAGGCGGTCTATGATGCGCTGAGGCCGCATCTCGGGGAGGCGATGTGATGCCGCATGTCGAGATCATGATCGGGGGACGGTCGTTCGAGGTCGCCTGTCAGGATGGCGAGGAAGCCTATCTGGCGACGGCAGCCGCGATGCTGGATGCCGAAGCCAATGCGCTGTCGAGCCAGATCGGGCGGATGCCCGAGGGACGGATGCTGCTGATGGCGGGGCTCATGCTGGCCGACAAGACGGCCGGGCTGGAGGAGCGGCTGCGCGAGGCGGAGGCACATGTCGCGGCGCTGACGGCGCGGGTCCAGGCGGCCGCGCCGGACGAGGCGCTGGCCCTGCTCGAGGAGGTCGCGGCGCAGACCGAATGGCTGGCCGACCAGGTCGCCACGAAGGGCGCGGGCTGAGCTTTCCGCGGCTGGCCCGGGCTGGCCTGCTGCGGCTTGCGGCGGGGCCAGGCCGGGTTGCGGACGATCAGGCGTTGGCCTGCCTGATCTTGTCGGCGGCGGCCTTGTCATAGGCGATGCCGTTGGCATCGAAAAGCGCATCGAGTTCGCCCGAGAGCGTCATCTCGGTGACGATGTCGCAGCCGCCGACGAATTCGCCCTTGACATAAAGCTGCGGGATCGTGGGCCAGTCCGAATAGTCCTTGATCCCCTGGCGGATGTCGGGATCGGCAAGGACGTTCACGTCGACGAATGCGACGCCCATGTAGTTCAGCACGCCTGCGACGCGCGAGGAAAAGCCGCATTGCGGCATGGCTTTGGTGCCCTTCATGTAGAGCACGACATCATGGCCGGTAACGGTGTCTCGGATGCGGTCCTGGGCGGCGGTGGTCTCGGTCATGGCTGACTCTCCCGGTCGGGGGCCCGGTCGGGGGCCTTGGTGGTAAGGGCAAGGGCGTGCAGTTCGCCGGCGGGGCCGTCCATCCGGCCCTTGAGCGCGGCATAGACGGCGCGTTGCTGCTGCACGCGGTTGAGGCCGCGGAAGCTTTCGTCGACGACCTCGGCGGCGAAATGCTGGCCGTCATCGCCATCGACACGGATGCGCGCCCGGGGAAAGGCGGCGCGGATCAGGTTTTCGATGTCGCGGGCAGAGATGGGCATCGGTTCGGTTCCTCGGGCCTTTGCCGTCAATCTATGGCGGGGGGGACGCGGTCGCAAGGGCGGGTGGTGGATGCCTAGCCCAGGGCGGCGGCAAGCGCGCCGCGGAAGAGGCGCGAGAGATCGGCGAGCGGGGCGCTGTCGGCGCCGAAGGTGACGCGGTCGCCGCCGAAATGGCCGACCTCATGCAGAGGCACGCCCGCGGCATCGGCGGCGGCGCGCAGGGGGGCGAGGTTTTCGGCCGCGACGGCAAGGAGGTAGCGGGCCTGGTCTTCGCCGAACAGCGTGGGGATGTCGGCGGTCGTCAGCGTAAGGCCGAGGCCCGCGGCTTCGGCCAGTTCGAAGGCGGCGAGGGCGAGTCCGCCGTCGGAAAGGTCGGTCGCGGCGCGGACGAGGGCGCGGTGGGCGAGCAGGAACAGGCCATGCCGCCGCTCGGCCGCGAGGTCGACGGGCGGCGGGGGGCCGGCTTCGACGCCGAAGGCGAGCGCGGCCAGCGCGGAGCGGCCGAGATGGCCGGCGGTGTCGCCGATCACGACGGCGAGGTCGCCCGCGGCGGGGGTGCGGCCGATCATGTCGGCAAGGTCGGCGATCAGCCCCACGCCGCCGATGGTGGGGGTGGGCAGGATCGCCTGACCATCGGTTTCGTTGTAGAGCGAGACATTGCCCGAAACGATGGGGAAGTCGAGCGCGCGGCAGGCCTCGGCAATACCCTCGATCGCGCCGACGAGCTGGCCCATGATCGCGGGGCGTTCGGGATTGCCGAAGTTGAGATTGTCGGTGGCGGCCAGCGGCGTGGCCCCGGCGACGACGAGGTTGCGCCAGGCTTCGGCCACGGCCTGGCGGCCGCCCTGGACGGGATCGGCCAGCACATAGCGGGGGGTGACATCGGCGGTGAACGCGAGCGCCTTGCGCGTGCCGTGGACGCGGACGATCCCGGCGCCGGCACCCGGCGGGCGGGCGGTGTCGGCCATGACCATGTGGTCATACTGTTCCCAGACCCAGGCCTTGCAGGCGTGGTCGGGGTGACCGATCAGCGCCCGCAGCGCGGCAATGGCGCCGATGGCGGGCAGCGGGGGCAGCGGCGCGGGCGGGGGCGCGGGTTCCCACGGGCGGTCGTAGAGGGGGGCCTGGCTCGAGAGCTGCGAGAGGGGGAGGTCGGCCATCACCCGGCCCTGGTGCAGGACGAGAAAGCGGTCCTCGGCGATCGTCTCGCCGATCACGGCAAAGTCGAGGTCCCATTTGGCGAAGATGGCGCGGGCATCTGCCTCGCGCGCGGGGCGCAGCACCATGAGCATGCGCTCCTGGCTTTCCGACAGCATCATCTCGTAGGCGGTCATGCCGGTTTCGCGCTGGGGCACGCGGTCGAGGTCGAGCCGGATGCCGAGGCCGCCCTTGTCGCCCATCTCGACCGCCGAACAGGTGAGGCCCGCCGCGCCCATGTCCTGGATCGCGATGACGGCGCCCAAGGCCATGAGTTCGAGGCAGGCCTCCATCAGGCGCTTTTCGGTGAAGGGGTCGCCAACCTGCACGGTGGGGCGCTTGTCCTCGATCGTATCGTCGAAGCCGGCGCTGGCCATGGTGGCGCCGCCCACGCCGTCGCGCCCGGTTTTCGCGCCGAGATAGACGACCGGCATTCCGACGCCCGAGGCCGCGGCATAGAAGATCGCATCGGCCGGGGCGAGGCCGGCGGCGAAGGCGTTGACAAGACAATTGCCGTTGTAGCTGGGGTGGAAGCGCAGTTCACCCCCGATGTTTGGCACGCCGAAGGCATTGCCATAGCCGCCGATGCCGGCGACGACGCCCGAGAGGAGCGCCCGCGTGCGCGGATGGGCAGGGTCGCCGAAGGAAAGGGCATTCATCGCCGCGATGGGACGGGCGCCCATGGTGAAAACATCGCGCAGGATGCCGCCCACGCCGGTTGCGGCACCCTGATAGGGTTCGATGAAGGAGGGGTGGTTGTGGCTTTCCATCTTGAAGACGAGCGCCTGACCATCGCCGATGTCGACGACGCCGGCATTTTCGCCCGGGCCGCAGATCACCTGCGGGCCGGTGGTGTGCAGCCGGCGCAGCCATTTGCGCGATGATTTGTAGGAACAGTGTTCGTTCCACATCGCCGAGAAGATGCCGAGCTCGGTGAAGGACGGGGGCCGGCCGATGATCTGGAGGACACGGTCGTATTCCTCGGGCTTCAGCCCGTGGGCGGCGATCAGGTCGGGGGTGATCTCGGGCTCTGGCATGGCGGGCCTCTGTCGGTGGCGCGGTCATAGGGCAAAGCCCGGCCGGAGGAAAGGCAAGGCACATCCGGGGCGGATCAGGGCCGGCACCGCCGGACGGGTAGGACGCGGCTGACCGGGCGCCTTGCGCAAAAAAAAAGCCGGGCTTTGGGGCCCGGCCAAGTCCAACAGGGAGGTTCGAAGATGATGCGCCAGACGGCTGCATCCGCTTCATCTGATCAATTAGGTGGCACTTCCGGACCGTTCAAGCACAATTTCCGGGCGATCCTGACAAGGCCGCCATGCAGGTTTCGCATGGGTCAGTCGGGGGTCAGTCGGGGGTCAGCCGGGGATGCTGGCCAGGGCCGCCGGTTCATGCACCTCGCGCACCCGGCGGCGGTGAGCGATCACCTCCTCGGTCACGAAATCGCGGAAGGCGGACACCCGCTTCGACTGCCGCAATTCTTCGGGATAGGCAAGGAAAACAGGAACTTCGCCCGATTCGACATCCGGCAGGACCCGGACGAGGTCGGGGAAATCCTCGACGATGTAATCGGGCAGGACGCCAACGCCCAGATCGTTGATCACGGCCTGGAGCACGCCGTAGTAATTGTTCACCGTCAGCAGCGACGGGATGTCGTGGCTGAGCAGCTGTTGCACGAGGGCCGCACCCGCGCTGACCTGGGCGGAAGACGGATTCTGGCAGATCAGGCGGTGGCGGGTCATGTCTTCGATCCGGTCGGGGATGCCACGCGCCGCGACATAGCCGCGAGAAGCGTAGAGCTGCATCCGGATCGACATCAGCCGTTTGCGGATGAGGTCGGCCTGGGAGGGTTCCTTCATGCGGATGGCAACATCGGCTTCGCGCATCGGCAGGTCAAGCACACGTTCCTCGAGCATGAGGTCGATCTTCAGTTCGGGGTATTTCTCGTAGAGTTTCTTGAGACGCGGGGCGAGCCAGAGCGTGCCGAAGGCGGTCGTGGTGGTGACTTTCAGTTCGCCGAAAATCTCTTCCTCGCTGTCGCGGATGCGGGCGGCCGCGGCCTCGAGCCGCTTGTTCATCACGCGCGTCGCCTCGAACAGCAATTCGCCCTGTTCGGTGAGGATGAGGCCGCGGGCATGGCGGTGGAAGAGCGTGGTGCCGAGCTGTTCCTCGAGTCCACGGATCTGGCGGCTGACGGCGGATTGCGACAGGTGCAGCGCATCGCCGGCATGCGTGAGGCTGCCTGCCGCGGCGACGGCGTGAAAGATGCGCAGCTTGTCCCAGTCCATCATCGTGATTCTCGTCCCAGCCGCCTTTGCAACCTGATCAATGCAGTTATGCGGGAAATTCAAGACTGGGGATGTCTTTTCCCGCAGCTCGCGGGCCGGGAGAGGCCGCAGCACGGTCGGGTCATGGGGCTGTCATGCGCGCGTCATGGCGGCGTCACGGGCGCGCGTGAGCGTGCATGCGGGCGGACACGGATCGGGGGAGCCAGGAAAAATGGTCGAGCGTCAGGTCGTGCGCGAGGTGTCATATGCCGGAGCGGTGACGTCGCGGTCGGGCAGGGTGATCGTGCGCGCGCTCGAGAACGCGACGGGCCGGCTGCGGCTGATCCGGCGGGCCGCGGGATATGACGGCGAGGTCGCACAGGGGCGCGACTTCTGGCAGGTGATCTGCGACCGGTATGGCCTCTCGCTCGAACTTTCCGGGGGAAGCCTCGATCATATTCCGCAGGATGGGCCTCTGGTGATTGTTGCCAATCATCCTTACGGCATCCTGGACGGTCTGATGATGGGGCGCATCCTGTCGGAGCGGCGGGGCGGGGATTTCCGCATCATGGCGCATGGCGTCTTTCGCCGGTCGCCTGATCTGGCCCGGGTGATCCTGCCGATCCGGTTTGACGAGTCGAAAGAGGCGCTGCGCGAGAATCTGGCGATGCGGGAAGAGGCGCTGCGATATCTCGGGGCGGGGGGTGCGATCGGCGTCTTTCCGGGGGGTACGGTGTCGACCGCGGCGCGGCCCTTTGACCTGCCGCTCGACCCCCTGTGGCGGACGTTCACGGCGCGGATGATCGCGCGGTCGGGGGCGAGCGTGGTGCCGGTCTTCTTCGAGGGGAACAATTCGCGGCTGTTTCAGATCGCGAGCCATGTGCATTACACATTGCGCCTGGGGATGCTGATCCGCGAATTCGGGACCCGCGTCGGCACGCCGGTGCGGGTCGTGGTGGGGCGCCCCGTGCCGCGCGCCAGGCTGGAGCCGCTCAGGGGAGAGCCCAAGGCGCTGATGGATTTCCTGCGAAAGTCGACGTATGACCTGTCGCCAAGACCCCTGCCGTCGAACCGGCTGGGCTATGAATTCGAGGCGAAATACAGGAAGGCGTCGGATGGCGGTCGGGATCTTTGACAGCGGACTGGGCGGGCTGACGGTTCTGGACGCGATCGAGAAGCGGCTGCCGGACTTGCCGCTGGTCTATTACGGGGACAATGCGCATGCGCCTTATGGGGTGAGGACGGCGGACGACATCTATGATCTGACCGTCGCGGGGGTGGGCAAGCTGTTTGACCGGGGATGCAATCTCGTCATCCTCGCCTGCAATACGGCGAGTGCGGCGGCGCTGCGGCGCATGCAGGAGGGCTGGGTACCCCATGACCGCCGCGTGCTTGGCGTCTTTGTCCCGCTGATCGAGGCGCTGACCGAACGGCAATGGGGCGACAATTCCCCGCCGCGCGAGGTGGCGGTCAAGCATGTCGCGCTCTTTGCCACGCCTGCGACGGTGGCCAGCCGGGCGTTCCAGCGCGAGCTCGCGTTCCGCGCGATCGGGGTGGATGTGGAGAGCCAGGCCTGCGGCGGTGTCGTGGACGCCATCGAAGAGGGCGACATGATCCTGGCCGAGGCGCTGGTGCGCAGCCATGTCGAGGCGCTGAAACGCAAGATGCCCGCGCCCGATGCGGCGGTGCTGGGCTGCACGCATTATCCGCTGGTCGAAGGCGTGTTCCGCGAGGCGCTCGGGCCGGGGGTGAAGGTCTTTTCGCAGCCGGGGCTCGTGGCCGAATCGCTGGCCGATTACCTGAGCCGCCGGCCCGAGATGGCAGGCGGAGGAACAGGGACGGTCTATCTGACCTCGGGCAGACCTGCGCAGGTCTCGGCACGGGCGACGCAATTCCTGCGCCGGGGCATCGTGTTCGAGCAAGGCTGAGCGCGGAGGAAGGCGCCATGTGTCGCGGTTGCGGCGGGGTGAACCCCGCCCTACAAGACCGGCGCTTGCAGCGGAGGTGGGAATGTCCCGTGACGTGGCGATTCTGGGGGCGTCGGGCTATACCGGGGCAGAGCTGGTGCGGATCATCGCGACGCATCCGGAGCTGCGGATCGCCGCGCTGACCGCCGACCGCAAGGCGGGGCAGGAGATGGCGGAGGTCTTTCCGCATCTGCGGCACCTGGAGCTGCCGCGGCTGGTCACCGTCGGCGAGGTTGATTTCGGGCAGGTCGAGCTTGTCTTTGTCGCGCTGCCGCACGGGCTGTCGCAGGCTTTGGTGCGCAACCTGCCACACGGGGTGAAGGTGGTGGACCTCGGCGCGGATTTCCGGCTGCGCGATCCGGCGGAATACGAAAAATGGTATGGCGCGCCCCATGCCGCGCCAGAATTGCAGGCCGAGGCGGTCTATGGCCTGACCGAGTTCTATCGCGAGGAGATCCGCGGGGCGCGGCTTGTCGCGGGGACGGGCTGCAACGCGGCGACCGTCCAGTTCGCGCTGCGCCCGCTGATCGCGGAGGGGCTGATCGACCTCGTTGACATCATCTGTGATCTCAAGAACGGGGTGTCCGGGGCAGGGCGGTCGCTGAAGGAGAACATGCTCTTTGCCGAGCGGTCCGAGGATGTCGCGGGCTATTCCCAGGGCGGGCGCCACCGGCATCTGGGCGAGTTTGACCAGGAATTTTCACTGATCGCAGGGCGGCCGGTGCGGATCGTCTTTACCCCGCATCTGGTGCCGGTGAACCGGGGCATCCTCGCCTCGTGCCATGTCAGGGGCGATGCGGCGGCGATCCATGCCGCACTTGCCGCGCGCTATGCCACGGAGCCCTTTGTCGTCGTGCTGCCCTTCGGTCAACTTCCCGCGATGGCGCATGTGCAGGGGTCGAACTTTGCCCATATCGGGGTGATCGGAGACCGGGTGGCAGGCCGCGCGCTGGTGGTGGCGACGCTGGACAACCTCAACAAGGGGTCGTCGGGGCAGGCGGTGCAGAACGCGAACCTGATGCTCGGGATCGAGGAGACGGCGGGGCTGATGCTGGCGCCGGTCTTTCCGTGAGAGGCTGACGTGAAGGGTTTGAGAAAACGCCGGCGGGTGCAGATCATCGTCATCGCCTTTGCGGCGCTGGCGGTGTCGACGGCACTGATCGGCTATGCGATGCGCGACGGGATCAGCTTCTTCCGCACGCCCTCGCAGGTGGCCGAGGCGCCGCCGGGACCGGAGGAGCTGTTCCGGATCGGCGGGCTGGTCGAGGAAGGCAGTCTGGTGCGCGACGCGGGCGAGACGGTGCATTTTCGCGTGACCGACGGGGGGGCGTCGATCCCGGTCGCCTATACCGGCATCCTGCCGGACCTTTTTGCCGAGAATCAGGGGATGGTCGGGCAGGGGCGGCTGGTCGACGGCACGTTTCAGGCAGTCGAGATTCTGGCCAAGCATGACGAGACCTACATGCCGGCCGAAGTCATCGACGCGCTGAAGGCGCAGGGCGTCTATGTTGCGCCGGACGATGGCGCGGACGCTGCCCCAAGGACGAATTAACCGCCGCACGCCACCTTGCCCCCCGGAAAACGGCCAGAGGGGGCAGCCATGCGGACGGTGCGCGAGATCACCGAAGAGATCATCGCCCGCGAGGGCGGTTATGTGAACGACCCCGACGATCCCGGCGGGGCGACGAAATACGGCGTGACGCTGGGCACGATGCGGCGGCTGGGCCTTGACCTTGACCGCGACGGGCGGGTGACGGCGGCGGATGTGCAGCGGCTGACGCGGGCGCAGGCGGCCGATATCTTCATGGAGCATTACTATGTGCGCACGCGGGTGGCCGAACTGCCCGAGATGCTGCGCGCGACCGTCTATGACATGTATGTCAATGCCGGGTCGAATGCGGTGAAGATCCTGCAGCGCCTGATCCGCGACATGCGGATCGAGGTCGCGGTCGATGGCGTGATCGGGCCTGCCACGATCGCGGCGGCGCGCAAGGCGGCAGCGGCGGCGCCGGCGCGGATTGCCGATGCCTATGGCATCGCGCGGCGCAACTACTACTACGCGCTGGCCGATGCGCGGCCGGCCAGCCGCAAGTTCGCGCGCCGCCGCGACGGCGGCAAGGGCGGCTGGATCCTGCGGGCCGAGGAGTTCATCTCGCCCGTCTTTCACCTGACCGAGGCGCAGCATCGCGAAAGGGTGGCACAATGGGGCTGATCTCGCGGATGGAGGCCTTCGTGCGCGATGCGGGGCGCGGACCGCTGCCCGAGGTCGCGGTGATGATGCGCGACCGGCTGGCCGAGGCCGGGCCCGAGGCAGGGCTGCGCCTGTCGCCGCGCGAGCGGGCGACCTATGACCGGCTGATCGACGGGCTGAACCGCCTGCCCCGCCCGGTGATGGCGATCGGGACGCTGGGGCTGATCGGGGCGGCGCTGGTGGCGCCTGAGTGGTTCGCGGGCCGGATGGAGGCGCTCTCGACCATGCCCGAGGCGCTCTGGTGGCTGATCGGGGCGGTGATCAGCCTCTATTTCGGGGCGCGCTTCCAGGCCCATGACCAGGAGTTCAAGCGCGAGGTGCTGGAGGCCGTGGTGGCCGCACCGCCCCCCGGCCCGCCCCCGGCCGCCGGCACGCCGCAGGTTGCGGCCACGGGCACGGATGCGGCGCTGGCGCTGCGCGCCTTGCGCCCGGGCGAAAATCCGGCGCTGACCGGCATGGTTGGCGTCGCGAAGGCGTGACAGCTTGCCCCGCCCCGCCCCCGTTGGCGGGGCGGGGCTTTTGGCGTATCAATGGCCCATGATCATCGAGCTTGGCCATTTCGCGCTGATCCTTGCCGCCTGCATTGCGGTCCTTCAGGCGGTCGTGCCGCTTGTGGGCGCGCACAAGGGCTGGCAGGGCTGGATGGCCTTTGCCGAACCCGCCGCGGTGTCGCAGTTCATCCTTGTGGGCTTCAGCTTTGCGGCGCTGACCTGGGCCTTTGTCGTCTCGGATTTCTCGGTCGAGCTCGTCTATCTCAATTCCAACAGCGCCAAGCCGATGATCTACAAGATCAGCGGCGTGTGGGGGAACCACGAAGGCTCGATGCTGCTCTGGGTGCTGATCCTCGCGCTTTACGGCGCGGCGGCGGCCCTTTTCGGCGGCAACCTTCCCGAGACATTGCGCGCCCGCGTGCTGGCCGTGCAGGCGGCCGTGCTTGTGGCCTTCCATGCCTTCATCCTCTTCACCTCGAACCCCTTCCTGCGGTTCGAGGTGGCCCCGATCGACGGGCGCGACCTCAACCCGCTTTTGCAGGACCCCGGGCTCGCCTTTCATCCTCCCTTTCTCTACCTCGGCTATGTCGGGCTGAGCATGGCCTTTTCCTTTGCCGTGGCGGCACTGATCGAGGGGCGGGTCGATGCCGCCTGGGGGCGCTGGGTGAGGCCCTGGACGCTGGCGGCCTGGGTCTTTCTGACCATCGGCATCGCGCTGGGGTCCTGGTGGGCCTATTACGAACTTGGCTGGGGCGGCTTCTGGTTCTGGGACCCGGTGGAGAATGCCTCCTTCATGCCGTGGCTCCTTGCTGCCGCTCTCCTGCATTGCGCGATCGTGGTGGAAAAGCGCGAGGCGTTAAAAAGCTGGACGGTGCTTCTTGCGATCCTGGCCTTCGGGTTTTCGCTGCTGGGGGCGTTCATCGTGCGGTCAGGCGTCATCACGTCGGTCCATGCCTTTGCCAATGACCCCGAGCGGGGGGTCTATCTGCTTGTCATCCTGTTCCTGTTCACCGGCGGTGCGCTGACGCTTTTTGCCGCGCGGGCGCAGGCGCTCGAGGCGCGGGGCGTGTTTTCGGCAGTCAGCCGGGAATCGGCGCTGGTGCTGAACAACGTGCTCTTGAGCGTGGCGGCCTTCGTCGTCTTCGTCGGCACGATCTGGCCGCTCGTGGCCGAGATGGCCTTCGGGCGCAAGCTGTCGGTCGGGGCGCCGTTCTTCGACGCGGCCTTCACGCCCTTCATGGTGGCGCTGGCGCTTGTCCTGCCGCTGGGCAGCGTGCTGGCCTGGAAGCGCGGCTCTCTGGCGCGGTCCTGGGCGATCATGTGGCCGGCGGCGGTGCTGGCGCTTGCGCTGGGGGCGCTGGCCTTCGCGCTGCAGACAGGGCGGACGGCGCTGGGTCCGGTGGGTGTCGCGCTGGGTGTCTGGGTCGTGGGGGGCGCGCTTCTTGACCTTTGGGCGCGGACGGGGCGGGACCCTGCGGCAGTGCGGCTGGCGCGGCTCGGGCGGCTGCCGCGGGCGGACTGGGGCAAGGCGGTGGCCCATGCCGGGATGGGCGTGGTGACCTTTGCCGTCGCCGCGCATCTGGCCTGGATGGAGGAGGATATCCGCGTGGCGCAGGTCGGCGACCGGTTCGCGGTCGGAGCGTTCGAGATCGAGTTGCGCGATGTGGCCGAGATCGAGGGGCCGAATTACGTGAGCCAGAGGGCCGAAGTCGGCATCTGGCGCGGCGGCGATGTTGTGGCGGTGGTGCATCCCGAGAAGCGCTTCTATCCCGTGGCCGGGATGCCGACGACCGAGGCCGGGATCGACAACGGTCTGACGCGCGATGTCTATGTCGTGATCGGCGATGCGCAGGCCGGGGGCGGCTGGGCGATGCGGACCTATGTGAAGCCCTTTTCCAACTGGATCTGGGGGGGCGCGATCCTGATGGCGCTGGGAGGCCTTCTGTCGCTGAGCGACCGGCGGCTGCGGGTGGCCGCCGGGGCGGGGCGGGCGCCGGCGGTGCCGGTGGCGGCGGAATGATCCGGGCGCTTCTTCTGGCCTTCCTGCTGCTGGCCGGGCCGGCGCTGGCAGTGCAGCCCGACGAGGTGATGGAGGACCCCGCACTCGAGGCGCGCGCGAGAGAGATCAGCGCAGGCCTGCGCTGCCCGGTCTGCCGCAACGAGAGCATCGATGCCTCGAATGCGCCGATCGCGCGGGAATTGCGGCTTTTCGTGCGCGAATTGCTGGGCCAGGGCTTGAGCGACCGCGAGGTCGTGGAGGCGGTGGTCGCGCGTTATGGCGAATACGTGCTTCTGCGGCCCGATGCCTCGGGCGCCAACCTCGTGCTGTGGCTGGCCGCGCCGGGAATGCTGGTCGTGGCGCTGGGCATCGGCTGGACGACGGTCAGGCGGCGGGCCAAGGCGGCACCGGTGCCGGAACTGAGCGAAGCCGAAAAGGCGCGGCTTGCGGAGATCCTGAAATCCTGAGCCGCGCGGCGGGGCTGTGCGGCCGGGCGCCCGTATGGCATGGCTGGCGCAGGCTGGGACGGAGGCGGGCATGGCGGTGATCGTTGAGGACGCGGACGGCCTGCGGGTGATCACGCTGAACCGGCCGGGGGTGATGAATGCCCTGGACGCCGCGATGCGGGCGGGCGTCAGGGCGGCACTCGAGGGCGCGGCCGGGCAGGGTGCGCGTGTCGTGGTGCTGACCGGGGCAGGGCGGGCCTTCTGTTCCGGGCAGGACCTTGCCGATGCAGGGCCGGCGGTGGCCTTCGACCTCGAAGCGGTCCTGAACGAGGAATATGTGCCGCTCCTGCGCGCAATCCGGGACTGTCCGCTGCCGGTGATCGCTGCGGTGAACGGGGTCGCGGCGGGGGCGGGGGCGAACCTCGCGCTGGCCTGCGACGTGGTCATCGCGTCCGAGGAGGCGTCCTTCGTGCAGGCCTTCACGCGGATCGGGCTGATGCCGGATGCGGGCGGGACCTGGACGCTGCCGCGCCAGGTGGGGATGGCGCGGGCGATGGGGGCGATGCTCTTTGCCGACCGGATCGGGGCGCGGCAGGCGGCCGACTGGGGGATGATCTGGGAGGCGGTGCCGGCCGTGGACTTCGATGCCGCCTGGCGCGCGCGGGCCGGGACGCTCGCCCGCGGACCGGCGGTGGCCTATCGCGGGATCAAGTCGGCGCTGCAGGCGAGCGCGGATGCAACGCTTGAGGAACAGCTTGCGCGCGAGGCGCGGCTGCAGGCGGACTGCGGGCGAAGCGCGGATTTCCGCGAAGGGCTCGCAGCCTTTGCCGCAAAGCGCCCGCCCCGGTTCGAGGGGCGGTGAGCCGACGCGGGCCGATTTCACCTTCCGAAGGTCGATCTTGACCCCGGAAGGTGGGTTTCACCCACCCTACGGGGCCTTGGCACCGGGGCGGCGGGCCTGTGCCGGGTGACGGTCAGCGCGCGTCGAGCGGGACGTAGTCGCGCTGCGTCTCGCCGAGGTAGAGCTGGCGGGGGCGGCCGATCTTGAGCTGGGGATCAGCCAGCTGTTCCTTCCACTGGGAAATCCAGCCGACGGTGCGGGCGACGGCAAAGATCGGCGTGAACATCGAGGTCGGAAAGCCCATCGCGTCAAGGATGATGCCGGAATAGAAATCGACGTTCGGGTAGAGCTTCTTGGAGATGAAGTAGTCGTCCTGCAGCGCGATCCGCTCAAGTTCCTTGGCGACCTGGAGGGTGGGGTTGTTGTGGATGCCCATGAGGTCGAGCACCTCGTCCGCGCTCTGCTTCATCACCGTCGCGCGGGGATCGAAGTTCTTGTAGACGCGGTGGCCGAAGCCCATCAGGCGGAAGCCCGAGCTTTTGTCCTTGGCGCGGGCGATGTATTCGGGGATGCGGTCGACGGTGCCGATCTCGCGCAGCATCTCGAGGCAGGCCTGGTTGGCGCCGCCATGGGCCGGGCCCCAGAGGCAGGCGATCCCGGCGGCGATGCAGGCAAAGGGATTGGCCCCAGATGAGGAGGCGAGCCGCACGGTCGAGGTCGAGGCGTTCTGTTCGTGGTCGGCATGCAGCGTCAGGATGCGGTCCATCGCGCGGGCCAGCACGGGGTCGACATGATAGGGGCCGGTCGGCACCGAAAAGCACATGTGCAGGAAGTTCGCCGCATAGCCGAGGTCGTTGCGCGGATAGACGAAGGGCTGACCGATGGAATACTTGTAGGCCATGGCGGCAATCGTCGGCATCTTGGCGATCAGGCGATGCGCCGCAATCTCGCGCTGGCGGGCATCGTTGACGTCGGTCGAATCGTGGTAGAAGGCCGACATCGCCCCCACCACGCCCACCATCGTCGCCATCGGATGGCTGTCCCGGCGGAAGCCGCGGAAGAAGTAGTGCATCTGCTCGTGGATCATCGTGTGATGCGTGATCACATGTTCGAACTCTGCCAGTTCCTGTTTCGAGGGCAGGTGGCCGTAGAACAGCAGGTAACAGACCTCGATATAGCGCGACTGCGCGGCAAGCTGGTCGATGGGATAGCCGCGGTAGAGCAGCACGCCTTCGTCGCCGTCGATGAAGGTGATGGCGCTATCGCAGGCGGCGGTGGAAGTGAAGCCGGGGTCGTAGGTGAAGTGCCCCGACTGGCCATAGAGCTTGCGGATGTCGATGACATCGGGCCCGGTCGAACCCGAGAGGATCGGCAGGTCATAGGTCGTGTCGTCGATGGTCAGTTTCGCGGTCTTGCTCTCGGCCATGCCGTTTCCCCTTCTTGCCGCCGCGGCCGGGTTATCCGGCCGCGCCGCCCTTTGGCTGTCCGCCGGTTGCCCCGGCGGCGGCCTGTCATTCATCCTGCCGCGTCGGTCAGGCGCGCGATCGTTTCGTCCCGGCCAAGCACCAGCATCATGTCGAACACGCTTGGCGAGACGGTCCGCCCCGCAAGCGCCGCCCGGAGCGGCCCCGCGATCTTGCCGAGCTTGAGGCCATGCGCCCCCGCCACGGCGGTGACCGACTCCTCCAGACTGTCCTTGTCCCAGCTAGCAGTTTGCAGCTGCGGCGTCAATTCGGACAGTATACTACGGGATACCGTATCGAGCTGCGCCGCCGCGGAATCGTCTGGCACGACAGGTCTTGATGTCAGGATAAAGTGCGCCTTTTCATAAAGTTCGACGAATGTCTTCGCCCGCTCTTTCAGGCAGTACATACCCCGCAGGAGGACCGCATGCTGGTCTGCCGTCAGCGCCGGACGGCCCGAGGCGGCGAGGAATGCCTCGAATTCGTGCAGCAGTGCAGCATCGTCGGCGACCGCGATATGGCGGCCCGAGAGGTCTTCGAGCTTGCGAAGGTCGAAGCGGGCGGGAGAGCGGTTGATGCCCGAAAGGTCGAAGACCGCCATCGCCTGCGCATCGGTGAAGAATTCCATGTCGCCATGGCTCCACCCGAGCCGGGTGAGGTAATTGCGCATGCCGGCCGCCGGATAGCCCATCGCCTGATAGTCGCGCGTGGCGGTGGCGCCGTGGCGTTTGGACAGCTTCTTGCCATCGGGGCCGAAGATCAGCGGCACATGCGCCATGACCGGCACAGGCCAGCCCATCGCGTCATAGATCATCTTCTGGCGGAAGGCGTTGGTCAGGTGGTCGTCGCCGCGGATCACATGGGTTACGCCCATGTCGTGGTCGTCCACGACGACGGCAAGCATGTAGACGGGCGTCCCGTCTGAGCGCAGCAGGACCATGTCATCCATCTGGTCATTGGTGATCGTGACCTCGCCCTGCACGGCATCGGCAATCGTGGTCGCGCCGTCGCGCGGGGCGCGGATGCGGATGGCAAATGGTGCGTCGGGATGGGCGCTCTCTGGCTCGTCGCGCCAGGGCGAGCGGAAGAGGGTCGAGCGGCCGGCGGCGCGGGCCTCCTCGCGGAAGGCCTCGATCTCGGCCTGGGAGGAAAAGCACTTGTAGGCGCGGCCCGTGGCGAGCATCGCGCGGGCGACCTCGGCATGGCGGGGGGCGCGGTCGAACTGGCTGAGCGGTTCGCCATCCCAGTCAAGCCCGAGCCAGGTCAGCCCGTCGAGAATGGCCTGGCGGTTTTCGGGGGTGGAGCGGGCGCGGTCCGTATCCTCGATCCGCAGGAGGAACCGCCCGCCGCGGCCCCGCGCAAAAAGCCAGTTGAAGAGCGCGGTGCGCGCGCCGCCGATATGCAGCGCGCCGGTCGGCGAGGGGGCAAAGCGGGTGACGACCTCTCCGGGTGCGGACATCGCGGTTAACCTTTCGTTCACCATGGGCCGGCCAAGCTGTGTCGCCTGCCGCCGGGGCTGGCCGTGGGGATAGAAGAGGAAGGGGTCGATCACAAGTGCGCCTGCCGGCCCCGACCATGACGATGCGGCCCGCGGACCTGCTGCCGGGTTTCGGTGAGGCGCTGGGGGCGCAGCGCGGGCATCTGTTCCCCTGGGTGCCGGTGATGCTGGGCCTGGGCATCTGGGTCTATTTCCTGCTCCCGGCCGAGCCGGGGCGCGCGGGGGTTCTGGCGGCTTTGGCGCTGGCGGTTGCGGCGGCGGGGCTGGTCCGGCCGCTTGGCGCGGTCTGGGGGATCGTGGCGCTGGCTGTTGCGCTGGCGTCCGGGGGGTTTGCGCTGGCCGCGGCGCGGACGGCCATGGTGGCGGCCCCCGTGCTCGAGGCGCGCTACTACGGCGCGGTCGAGGGGCGGCTCGTCGCGATCGACCGGTCGGCCCGGGATGTGCCCCGCCTCACGCTCGACCGGGTGGTGCTCGAGGGGATCGCGCCTGCGGCCACGCCCGCGCGGGTGCGCGTCTCGGTCTATGGCGAACAGCCCTGGATGCCGGCGGTACCGGGGGCGGTGGTGATCCTGAGCGGGCATCTGGCCGCACCGAACGGACCGGCCGAGCCTGGGGAGTTCGATTTCCGCCGGCTCGCCTGGTTCGAACGGCTGGGGGCGGTCGGCTATACCCGGACGCCTGTCCTGCGGCGGGAGGCCGCCGCGGAGGGGCGCGCGCTGACCGTCGCGCGGCTGCGCACGCGGCTGGCCGACGGGGTGATGGCGCGCATCTCCGGCGATGCGGGCGGATTGGCCGCGGCGGTGATGACCGGGGACCGGTCGGGCCTGTCGCAGGAGGCCAACGAGGAGATGCGGGCGGCGAATCTCTATCACCTCGTCTCGATCTCGGGCACGCATATGGCGATGCTGGTGGCCTTCGTCTTCGGCTTCATCCGCTATGGCGTGGCGCTGGTGCCGCCACTGGCGCTGCGGCTGTCATCCAAGAAGGCGGCGGCGGTGGTCGCGCTGCCGGTGGCGGCGGCCTATCTGATCCTCGCGGGGCGCGACATCGCGACCGAACGGGCCTTTGTCATGGTTGCGGTGATGCTGGTCGCGGTGCTGATCGACCGGCAGGCGATCACGCTGCGCTCGGTCGCCATGGCCGCGGTGATCGTGCTCGTGCTGCGGCCCGAGGCGCTGATCAGCCCCGGCTTCCAGATGTCGTTTGCGGCCTCGGTTGCGCTGGTCGTGGCCTTTGCAGGGCTGGGCGGGACGGATCGGCCGCGGCCGCCGCGCTGGATCGCGACGCTGGCGCTGGTGGTGCTGTCCTCGCTGGTCGCGGGGCTGGCCACGGCGCCCTTTGCGGCGGCGCATTTCAACCGCGTGGCGCATTACGGGCTGATCGCGAACCTGCTGGCCACGCCGGCGATGGCGCTTCTGGTCATGCCCGGGGCGGTGGCGATGGGGCTGCTTGCGCCCCTGGGCCTTGAACGGCCGGCGGTCTGGATGGTCGAATGGGGATGCCGGTTCATTCTTTACGTCGCCGAGGAGGTGTCGGAACTGGCCGGTGCCGAATCGGCCGTGCCGCATCCGCCGGCGGCGGTGCTGCCGCTTCTGACGGCGGGGGGGCTCTGGCTCTGCCTCTGGCAGGGGCGGGGCCGCTGGGCGGGGGCGGCGGGGCCGGTGCTTGCGCTCGCGCTCTGGGCGGTGGCGGACCGGCCTCTGGTCCTGATCGCGCCGGAGGGCGGGCTTGCAGGCGTGCTCGGCCCCGAGGGGCGGGCGCTGAGCAAGGCGCGCGGCGATGGCTATGTCGCCGAAACCTGGGCCGACAATGACGGCGAGGTCCTGGCGCAGGACGTGGCGGCGGGGCGGCCCGGCTGGCAGGGCGAGGGGCGGGTCCTGCGGGCCGAGGCGGGCGGGCTCACGCTTCTCTGGGCCGGGGGAGAGCGGGCTCTGGCCGGGGTCGAGGGCTGCGGCGGGGCCGATCTTCTGGTCACCGATGCTGTCGCGGGGCCGCGGCCGTGCCTGGTGTTCGATGCCGAACGGCTGGCCGCGACCGGGGCGGTCGCGATCGACGCAGGAGGCGCGATCAGGACGGCCGCCGACCTCGCCGGCCGTCGGCCCTGGACCGATCCGGCCCTGCGGGGCGGCGGTCAGTAGCGGAAACGGGGGTCGCGCGGGGGTGGCACGACCTCGGTCGCGCGCGGGTGGGCATAACGCGGCAGCACCGTCCCGTCGGCCAGTTCGAGCGTGGGCCAGGAGGCCAGCAGCGCTGCCGGATCCTCGGCCCGGCGGAAGTAAAGCGCGACGGTATCGCGCCCCGCCACGCCATGGCCGCTGTGCCAGGCATATCCGGTCCGCCCGCACTGCCCGTCAAGCCAGGTCAGGAGCGGCGTGAGCATCGCCCCGAAGCCGCCCTGCGGCACGAAGATGTTGATGCGGACGGGAAAGACCTTCTCGTCAATCCGCGCCTGAGGAAGGTTGCGCTTGACCATGGCCGCGCCCGGGAATGTGTTCGCCTTTTGTTCCATTCCCTGCCGGACATGGCAAGCCCCCTCACAGCCAAAGGGCGGCCGCGCTGCCGCGACCGCCCTTCACAGGCCGGGAGAGGACCTGTCAGCTGCAGCCGCTTGTCGCGCCGCAGGTGTTGCACTTGAGGCAGGTGCCGTTGCGCACGAGCGTGTAGTTGCCGCAGTCGCCGCAGGGGTCGCCCTCGTAGCCCTGCATGCGGGCCTTGTCGCGATGGCTGACGCTGACCGTGCCGGTGGCGAGCGCGGTGGCGCCGACCGTGGCAGAGCCGGGAAGCATCGTCGGCACCAGCGTCTGCAGCGCGGCCGTCGCCTCGGCGCCGGCACCGAAGGCTGTCGCCCCGGCCAGCCCGCCCTGCAGCACGACCAGGTCCTGCGGCACGCGGTTGCGCAGATAGCCGGTCGAGGAGATCTGGCGCAGCACCTCGATCGAGCGGTTCGCCGCCGACTCGCCCAGGGGGGCGAGGTTGCGCTGCCCCTCGGCCTCGCCCCGGCCGATGTCGTCGAAGGAGGTACCTTCGGGTTTCACATGCGCGAGGTCGGTGCGGTCGAGATAGCTGATCGCCAGTTCGCGGAAGATGTAGTCCAGGATCGAGGTCGCCGACTTGATCGAGTCGTTCCCCTGGACCATGCCCGCGGGTTCGAACCGGGTGAAGGTGAAGGCATCGACGAATTCCTCGAGCGGGACGCCATATTGCAGCCCGACCGAGACGGCGATGGCGAAGTTGTTCATCATCGCCCGGAAACCGGCGCCTTCCTTATGCATGTCGATGAAGATTTCCCCAAGCGAACCATCGGCATATTCGCCGGTCCTGAGGTAAACCTTGTGGCCGCCGACGATGGCCTTCTGGGTATAGCCCTTGCGCCGCTGCGGCATCTTTTCGCGTTCGCGGTTGCGCACCTCGCGCAGGATGATCTTCTCGACGATCTTTTCGGCCACGACCGCGGCCTTTTCGGGGGCGGAGCCGGTCTCGAGCACCTCGGCGGCTTCGTCATCCTCGCCCACGAGCGCGGAGGCGAGCGGCTGGGAGAGCTTGGAGCCGTCGCGGTAGAGCGCGTTGGCCTTGACCCCGAGCGACCAGCTGAGTTCATAGGCGCGCAGGCAGTCGTCGATCGTGGCGGAATTCGGCATGTTGATCGTCTTGCTGATCGCGCCCGAGATGAAGCTTTGCGCCGCCGCCATCATCGTGATGTGGCTTTCGACCGAGAGATAGCGCTTGCCCGTCTTGCCGCAGGGATTGGCGCAGTCAAAGACGGGCAGGTGTTCGGCGCGCAGATGCGGGGCGCCTTCCAGCGTCATCGTCCCGCAGACATGATCGTTGGCGGCGTCGATCTGCGCCCGGGTGAAGCCGAGGTGGCGCAGGAGGTCGAAGGCAGGGTCGGCCAGTTTCTCGGCCGGGATGCCAAGGGTTTTCTGGCAGAATTCCTCGCCGAGCGTCCACTGGTTGAAG
>Ga0315900_10003546_pt1 | contig 22717 bp, 8 predicted proteins | sample LakEriMetagenome_FD_203521 | JGI IMG/M metagenome (GOLD analysis project Ga0315900, IMG submission 203521) | Freshwater fungal communities from buoy surface, Lake Erie, Ohio, United States - Buoy 12 MA114 | ecosystem: Environmental > Aquatic > Freshwater > Lake > Lake biofilm | place: USA: Lake... | reverse complement strand
ACGCCGGAGCCGGCCAGATGCCGGCGTGCATGCCTAACCATGGATGGATAAACACACACCGCCGCCACTGCGGGCACGCCGGCCTCATCGTGAGGATGCAGGGCCTTCTGGCAGAGGGAGGCCACCTTGCCGGGCGTGTCCTTGCCCTCCAGGGTGGTCAGGTCCACCATGGAGGCGGCCAGATTCAGGCCAAAGAGCTTGGCGTTTTTCTTGAGGCTGCGCGTGGTGTATTGGGCCACGCGTTCCTCGACACCGGTCGGATCGACGGTGCCGACCTCGTCAAGCAGCCTGCGCAGGCCGCCCGGATTTCTATTCAGGACAAGCATTCCAGCATCAAACACTGCGGGTGAATTCCGAGTCAAGGGCGGGAAACAAGAACCCCCGGCGGCCAAGAGGCGAACCGGGGGCTTGTTCATTGAAGTGACGGCATCAGGGCAGGCCAAGCGTCACACGACCGGACTCGGGATCAGCGTCGATCAGGCGGTTGCTGATGAAGAAGCCGTAACCGCCCTTGCTGGCGCCCTTCTGGAGCAGGATCCCCTTGAAGGCGGGCTTGGTCAGCTTGGAGGCTCCGGACCAGTTCGGCGTGAAGGTTCCGCTGAAAGCCGCCAGATTGGGCGTCAGGACCAGGGTAAAGGTGGTGTTGGACAAGGGCACCTTCCGGACCTCGTTCAGGGAGTTGATGGAGAAACTGGTGACCGAAATGTCGGGGTTCAGCTTGCCTGATGCGAAATAAAGCTCGCAGACACCGCCGTTGGCGGGGGCGGAGCCCGTCGAAAGAGTGGCATAAACGCCCTGGCTCTTGTTGTACAGCGCGCCGATGGCGTCCAGATGAATTCCTCCGGGCCATCCTGCCGTGTAAAGGCTGACCAGAGGTGCCGCAGGCCTGATCCAGATCAGATTTGTGGCCGTGACATCACTGTTAGAAGGAGCCGTGTTAAAGGCCAGGGTTCCTGTCAGGCAGGCGCCTTTTTCGGTGGTTTTTCCGGGAGAACCAATTTGCGCCAGGAAGGGGGCATTATTTCCCGCCACGAGGCCGGTGCTGGCCGTGAACTTGCTGTCGTCCGCCAGGGTGCCTGCATAAGTGACCAGGCCATCCTTGCTCATAAGGATGGTTCCAAAACCATCACCCTGGGGATAGCTGCTGAGGTCCCGTTCAGGGCTCTGCGTCTTGGCTGGCATGGCGAGGCTGAAGAAGCCTGAGTCAGGAACCCCCGACGAGGAGGCCGATATGGTATTCTGGAATCTTGGCGGAATCGGTCTGCTCAGCGTGTAAATGATGCGCCGGGCGGTGCCGCTGGCGATCACCGTCGAACCAACCAGGGTGGAGACGGTTGCCTCCACATTCCCGTTCAGATAGGTCAGGGACATCTTGCAGTCGGAAGAGATCCCCAGCGTCGGAGTCTTGGTCACGCCAAAAGTCGAGCTGCCATCGCCAAAAAACTGGGCGCTAAACGATTTGGCCAGCCCTCCGACAAGGACCTTGCCAGTAAAGGCTCCCGTATCGGTCATGGTTCCCGTCAGGAAAACCAGGGTCTTGATGCTGTTCTGGCTGGAGGATGCCGGCTGGAGGATGCCGTAGAAGGTTTTGCCCTCGCCAGCGGGCGCCTTGAATGTATTCGGGTTATAGACCGCCACGATTCCCAGCACATCCTGTGCAGGCATGGTGAAAGTCATCACATTGCCATTCACGACCGCATCCGCAGGCAGTCCAGTCCAATGACTGAACACCGTGTTGGTTCCTTTCGGAGTGGCGGTCATCTTCACGACGGCGCCGGGCAGGACTGTCTTGTAGGACATTCTGGGAACCGCCAGCATGGACGAAGCCGGGAGGGCGACAACAGCGACGGCACCGAGGCTTGAGACGGGCGGCTCCAGTTTATAGTGCCTTGTAAAGGTGAAGGTCACACTGACGGGCAGGCTTGAGACACCGCGGTTGTCAAAGGCAGTCACCTCCAGGGTGTTCAAGCCATTCACCGGGAGGACGTCACACCGGTAGCTCCCGGTGGGCGACAGCGTCGCATTCGCCGGAGCACCTCCGTTCAGCTTCACCTCAACCCGGTTGATGCCTGCCTTGCCTCCATCCGTGCAGGTGCCCGTGACATTGTAAGGCGCCAGGCCGCTGATCACGGAAGACTGTCTCGGGGTCAACACCGTGACCGTCGGTCGAACGTGGGCCTTGATGGAGATCGTCGCCTGGGACGGAGTGCCGAGGGTCGTCCTCTCACCAGGGTCGCTCAGCGAGGCGTTGAACTGGTAGTTCGGCTGCGCTCCCGAGCGTGCGATGAGCGGGATGACCACCTGCTGGCTGGTGGAGTCCTCGGGGAAGCTCACGATCACGTCCTGGTGCACATAGTCCAGGCCGGGAGTTGCGGCGGTGAAGCCTGCTGCGGGGGTGCCGGGAGCGGTGGTCAGCCTGACACTGGTGGCGGCCTTGCCATCCACGCGGTTGATGGTGAGCACCGCCTGGGAGGCACCCTGGTTCACCACATAGGCAGCAGGGGCGAAGAAAAGACGGCCGGCATTGTTGGAGTAGCCGGTGCCCTGGATGGCGAAGGTGTAGGTTCCTTCATCCGGATCGTTGCTTCGAAGAGTGACCAGGGCCGAGCGCAGACCCGTGCCCGACGGGGTGAACCGGAGGGTGAAGCTCGTCTGTCCCGTCTGAGGAGCCAATGTGGACGAAGGCATGATGGTGACGGCAAAATTGCTCGCATGAATGCCCGAGACCTCCACCAGCGGAGCCCCGCTCAGGTTGAGCGCTCCAAGACCCGTGTTCGTGAGGGTGAAGCTGCGGGAGAAGCTGTTCGCCAGCAGCACCCTGCCGAAATCCGTGCCATCCGTCGGCGACGGCGTGCTGTCTCCGCTGTCGATCTCATTGTCGTTGCCCAGCACCGCGATTTCAGGGAGTTCGTCCACGTCCGTCACCGTGACGGTGATATGCTGGCTGGACGAGGCCGTCGGGCTGCCGTTGTCGGTGGCGAGGACGGTGACCTGATAGACATTGTCAGCATTCTGATCGAGCGGGGTTTCATAGTCCGGCGCGGCCGTGAAGGCCAGGACTCCCGTGCCTGCGTTGACGCTGAAGAGCGCGGCGTCCACACCTCCAAGGCTGTAGCTGATCAACTGCGACGGCAGGTCGGCATCGACGGCGCTGACCTGCGTCACCGACGTGGAGTTTTCTGCGATGCTGACGGCAGCCGTCGCCAGACCGCCGTTGCTGATGATGACCGGCGCCTCATTCAAGTCCATCACGAGGATGGAGAGTGCCCTGGCAAAGGTGCCGCCTGAACCATCATCCGCCTGCACACGGATGCTGTAGCTGCTCTTCACTTCAAAGTTTGCCACCGCGCTGATCTTCAGGCTGGAGCCCGTGATGCTGAAGCTGCCGTTGTCCGTGTCGCCCGCGCCCGCCACCAGGCTGAAGCCGTGCGTCTGGCCCGCATCCACATCCACCGCCGCCAGGCTGCCCACCGTGGCTCCGGCGGCGTTATTCTCAGCAAGGCTGGATGGCGACAGAGTGATGTCCGTCGGCGCCTCGTTGACATCCGTCACCGAAACCGTGAGCACCTTCTGAACCGTGCCGCCGCTGCCGTCGTCGGCCTGCAACCGGATGCTGTAGCCGCTCTTCACCTCGAAGTTCGCCACCATGTCAAGATTGAGGCTTGTGCCGCTGATGCTGAAGCTGCCGTTGTCCGTGTCACCCTCACCCGCCACCAGGGTGAAGCTGTGTGATTGACCGGCGTCCGAATCGGCAGCGGCAAGCGCTCCCACCACGACTCCTGACGCATTGTTCTCCGCAATGCTGGAAGGCGTCAGCGTGATGTCCGTCGGCGCGGAATTCATGCCTGTCCCCTGAATGGTGAAAGTGAAGGGATTCGCCGTGCTGTCATCGCTGGCGATGCTTACGATCGCCGTCCGTGTCCCGATGGCCGATGGATCAAACGACACCTGGAACGTCGTGGTTCCGCCGTTGGCCGCAACAGGCGTGGAAGGCTGTGATGTCACCGAGAATTCCGCAGCGTTCGCTCCGCTCAGAGTCACCAAGTTCGGGGCGGTGCCTGTCAAATTCAGCGCTCCATCGCCAGAGTTGGTGAGGGTGAAAGTGCGCGTCACCGCGCCACCGGCGGAAGGAGTGCCGCCAAAGTCCGTGTGGTCGGCCGTGCCAGGCGTGCTGTCGCCGTTGGCAATCCCCGTGCCATTGCCGCTCAAGACGATCCGAGGACTCGTCACGACAGTCTCGTCACCGGGAGTGGAGCGGGTGTAGGAGAATCCGCCCCCTGAAGCCTGTGTCCAGGTGTCAAACTTGATGTTGAGGTAAATGTCCTCATTGATCAGGTGAAGAACGGCATTTGTCCCGCGCAGGATGCTCAGGTTCCGCCCCCACCAGTTGTACCAGGTGTCGAACTTCAAATTGGCAAAGTCGGCGAGCGTTCCGGCCGCCCACTCGGTGTTGGCGGGGCTGGTGTGCGCCACATAATTGCTTTGTTGGGCGATGTTAAACAGACCCTGGGTGCTGGCCCGGGTCAGCCAGGTGTTCGCGGTCAGGCGGTCCTGATTCGCCTCCTGGGTCCAGTCACTGTAGGGTGCCTTGGCAAAGGTGACCGGCGGCCCGTTCCAAAGGGCTCCGCTGGTTTTCAAGGACAGGATGCTGCCATAGACCGTCCCCAGGGAGTTGCTCGCCACGGCACGGAAATAAATCCATGAATTCTCCGGCAGTCCGCCAATGGGCGCGCTGGCCACGGTCTTGGGGTTGTATCCGATCACCGTCTGGGCGGCGGTGGTGGAGACGCCTGTGCTCAAACCGGGATCGGTGGAGTATTCAAACGTCACCTGGGTGGGCAGCAGGCCAGGCATCACCGAAGCATTCAGCGTCGCGCTTCCCTGCCTCATGTATCCTCGGCGCGTACTGACTGTGGGAGCCTGCGGTCCTGGTGCTTCAAGCAAAAAGTTGGCTCCAAAGTAATACGCGTAATCAGGGTTGCCAGTTTGCCCGCGATACTGGGGATAACGCAGCCCGCCGTAGTAGTAGCTGGTGTCGTAGGCATAGCCGTAATAGGCGACCCGGCTGTCGGTCGTGATGGATCCCTGACCGTAGGAGTCGTAGTCCGTGTAATAAGCGGCCACAAGATAACGCTCGTTGGCAGTCAGGGCCACAGGCGTGTTCAGCTCTCGGTAACGGCTGGTACCCACCAAGGGATCGGCACTGGTCACCGTTGTCGAGGCAAGGAGATTGCCATAGCTGTCCCAAAGACCCACGTCCACGTTGCCCTGCAATCCATTTTGATCGTGATCATAAACGCCGAGGTGGGTGATGGACGTGTTGGTCAAAGCGGTAAATTCAGAACCCCAGGTGTAGCCGGCGTTGCTGCCGTAATTTGTGAACTGGCCATACTTGTATCCGGGAAGCGGCGGATTGGTCTTGAAGGAAAGCACGGCCCCCTGGGCGGTGCCCAGCGAGTTTGTCACCACCGCGCGGTAGTAGTAGGTGCTGTTGCTGGCCAGGCCGTAGATCGGCGCAGCGTACAGCGTCACGGAATCATAGCCGGCTGGCAAGTTCTGCGCCGGCGTGGTGCTGACTCCTGTCGTTAGGGACGCATCCAGGGAATATTCAAAAGTCAGCTGGGTCGGCAGGCCGTTGGCCCAGACCTTGGCACCCGGCGCAGCACTTGTCTGAGGATCGACGTCGGCCTCCAAAGTCGTGACCGCGGGAGCTTCCGGTGAGGGGGCTTCAAGCAGGAAACCGGCTCCAAAATACTGGGCACTGCTCGCAGCCACTGAGCCGTAACTATACCAGCCCGGGAAGGACAGCTGACCGGCGTAGTAATTGTAGGTGTAGCCTTCGTAAACAATACGGTTGTCGGTCTGAAGATTGACTCCGTGACCAATCGGGTCGGGCGCATAGGAGGTGTAGTAAGCCGCGACAAAGTAGCGCGTGTTGGCGGCCAGGTTCACAGGAGCATCCAGCTGGCGATAGCGGAAGGAGCCGGTGCGTTCGTCGGTGGTGCCGCTGCGCACGGTGGTCGATCCCAGCAGAGTTCCATTGCTGTCCCAGATCCCGACGGGGATGTCCGCGCCCAGTCCATTTTGATCATGGTCATAAACACCCAGATGGGTCAGCGTGCAGGCCTTGGTGGTTGTGAAATAGGACCCCCAGTTGTTGTCATAGTAATACTGCGTCTGGTAATTGGCTGCGTTGCCGCTGAACTTGTAGCCCGGCACGGGCGGACTGGTGCTGAAGGAGCGGATGGCGCCCACCGTCGTGCCCAGCGAATTGACCGCCACGGCCCGCACATAAACCGTGCTGTTGGCTGGCAGGCCCGTGATGGCGGCGCTGCTGACACTGAGGTTGTCATAACCTGCCAGCAGGAGCTGGGAAGCCGTTGTTGTGACTCCGCTGTTCAGCGTGTTGTCCAGGGAATATTCAAAGCTGACCTGGGTTGGCAGGCCGTTCGGCCTGACCGTGGCCATCAGAACAGCCCCGGAAGCATCCACGGCAGGAGAGGAGGTCAGCACATAAGGCGCAGAAGGGGACGGTGCCTGGAGCAGGAAGGTGGCGCCAAAATACTGGGCATTGCTCTGGCTTGCACTGCCAAAGGCATTCGGACAACTCAGGGCGTTGATGCCAGAGGAAAGGGCAGAGCTATCGTAAGCCACCCGGTAATCCGTGGTGATGGATGAGGAGTAGCCATAGGCATCCTGGGAGTTGGCAGCATAGAAGGCGGCGATGATGTACCTCGTGCCAGCCGTCAGGCTCACCGGGGTGCTCAGCACATGCTGGCGCGATGAACCGACCAGCGGGTCGGAAGGCGCCACGGTCACCGACGCAATCAGCTGCTGGGTGTTGTAGTCCCAAAGGCCCACCGGCACGCTTCGGCTCAGGCCATCCTGGTTGTGGTCATACACGCCCAGGTGGGTCAGGACACTGTCCTCCAGCGCCGTGAAGGTGGAACCCCACATGCGATTCGCGCCGTCGGTGGAGTAATTGAGCATGTTGCCGGACCAGCGGATGCCGGCGACGGAGGGCGTGGTGTTGAATGGCAGGATCTCACCCTGCGTCGTCCCTTTGGAATTGGCGGCCACAGCACGCACGTAATAGGTCGTGCCCGCAGGCAGGCCCGTGATCGTTTCGCCGCGCACGCTGACACTCTCATAGCCCGACTCGGCCAGCGTCTGGGATGCCGTCGTGACGACGCCGCTGCTCATGGCGGGATCCAGGGAGTACTCGAAGCTCACCTGCGTCGACAGGCCGTTGGGCGTCACACTGGCGTTGAAGTAGACCTCGGCACCCGTCACCCCCGCCGAAGAAGTGACGACCGAGGGAGCTTCCTGAGGGGGCGCCTCAAGCAGGAAGTTGGCGCCGAAATACTGAGCGTAATTGGCGGATGTGGTTCCATTGCTGTACCAACCCGGGAAGGTCAGCTGGCCGACGTGGTAATTGTAGGTGTAGCCTTCGTAAACAATACGGTAGTCGGTCTGAAGATTGACTCCGTGACCAATCGGGTCGGGCGCATAGGAGGTGTAATAAGCCGCGACAAAGTAGCGCGTGTTGGCGGCCAGGTTCACGGGAGCATCCAGCTGGCGGTAGCGGAAGGAGCCGATGCATTCGTCGGTGGTGCCGCTGCGCACGCTGGTCGATCCCAGCAGGTTTCCACTGCTGTCCCAGATCCCGACGGGGATGTCCGCCCCGAGTCCGTTTTGATCATGGTCATAAACACCCAGGTGCGTCAACGTGCAGGCCTTGGTCGTCGTGAAATAGGACCCCCAGTTGTTGCTGTAATAATATTGCGTCTGGTAGCTGGCTGCGTTGCCGCTGAACTTGTAGCCCGGCACGGGCGGGCTGGTGCTGAAGGAGCGGATGGCGCCCACCGTGGTGCCCAGCGAATTGACCGCCACGGCGCGCACATAAACAGTGCTGTTGGCGGGCAGGCCCGTGATGGCGGCGCTGCTGACACTGAGGTTGTCAAAACCTGCCAGCAGGAGCTGGGAAGCCGTTGTTGTGACTCCGCTGTTCAGCGTGTTGTCCAGGGAATATTCAAAGCTGACCTGGGTTGGCAGGCCGTTCGGCCTGACCGTGGCCCTCAGAACAGCCCCGGATTCATTCACGGAAGGAGAAGCGGTCACCACGTAGGGCGCCGAAGGCGACGGCGCCTGGAGAAGGAAAGTGGCGCCAAAATACTGGGCATTGTTCGCATTCGCGCTGCCAATTTCATTCGGATAGCCCAGCGCACTGGGATTATAGGTTGAGGCATAGCCGTCGTAAGCCACCCGGTAATCCATGACGACAGATGTCCAATAACCATAGGCATCCGTGGAGTTGGCGGGATAGAAGGCGCCGATGGTGTACCGCGTCCCTGCCGTCAGGCTCACCGGCGTGCTCAGCACGCGCTGACGCGATGAACCGACCAGCGGGTCCGAAGGCACCACGGTCACCGACGCAACCAGCTGCTGGGTGTTGTAGTCCCAAAGGCCCACCGGCACGCTGCGCGCAAGGCCGTCCTGATTGTGGTCATAGACGCCCAGGTGGGTCAGCACACAGTCCTCCAGCGCCGTGAAGGTGGAACCCCAGATGCGATTCACACCGTCGTTGGCGGCATTGGGCGTGTTGCCGGACCAGCGGATGCCGGCGACGGAGGGCGTGGTGTTGAAGGGCAGGATCTCACCCTGCGTCGTCCCTTTGGAATTGGTGGCCACGGCACGCACGTAATACGTCGTGCCCGCAGACAGGCCCGTGATCGTTTCACCACGCACGCTGACAGCCACATAGTCGGTCTCGGCCAGCGTCTGGGATGCCGTCGTGACGACGCCGCTGCTCATGGCGGGATCCAGGGAGTACTCGAAGCTCACCTGCGTCGACAGGCCGTTGGGCGTCACGCTGGCGTTGAAGGAAACCTCGGCAGCCGTCACCCCAGCCGAGGAAGTGACAACCGTGGGAGCTTCCAGCGCAGGGGCCTCAAGCAAAAAGTTGGCGCCGAAATATTGAGCGTTCTGGGCAGATGATGAACCATAGTTGTACCAACCCGGGAAGGACAGCTGGCCGGCATAATTGTTATAGGTGTAGCCTTCGTAATTGATGCGGAAATCCGTTTGAATGTTGGCTCCATAACCGATCGGATCGGGAGCGTTGCTGGTGTAATAAGCCGCGATGAAGTACCGCGTGTTGGCGGCCAAGTTCACAGGAGTCGTCAGCAGGCGGTAGCGGAAGGAGCCGCCCGCATCATCCGTGGTGCCGCTGCGCACGATGGTCGATCCCAGCAGGTTTCCATTGCTGTCCCAGATGCCGACGGGAATGTCCGCCGCCAGGCCATCCTGGTTATGATCATACACACCCAGGTGGGTCAGCGTGCAGGCCTTGGTGGTGGTGAAGTAGGAACCCCAGTTGGCGTCACTCCAATATTGCTGGGTCTGGTAGCCGTTGGTGTTGCCGGTGAATTTGTAGCCAGGCACCGGAGGACTGCTGTTGAAGGAGCGGACGCCCCCCACGGTCGTGCCCATCGAGTTGACCGCCACCGCACGCACATAGTAGGTGGTCAAGGGAGGAAGGTCGGTGATGGCGGCACTCGTGATGTCGAGGTTGTCAAATCCAGCAGGGTAAGGCTGGGAAACTGTGGTCGTCACACCGGAGCTGAAAGTGCTGTCCTGGGAGTATTCAAAGCTGACCTGGGTGGGCAGGCCGTTCGTGCGGAGCGTGGCCTTCAGAACAGCCCCGGATTCACTCACGGAAGGAAAAGCGGTCACCAAGTAAGGTGCCGAAGGCGCCGGAGCCTCAAGCAGGAAAGTCGCGCCAAAATACTGCGGGTTGGCAAGGGTTGCGTTGCCCTGGCTATACGGATAGCTCAGCTCAGATGGATTGTTTCTGGAGGCATAGCCGTTGTAAGCCACCCGGTAATCCATGGTGATTGGTGAACCGTGACCATAAGCATCCGAGGAATAGGCGGCAATGTAGGCGCCGATGGTGTAGCGTTTCCCGGCCGTCAGGGTCACCGGCGTGCTCAGAACGTGCTGACGCGATGAACCCACCAGCGGGTCCGAAGGGGCCACCAGCACCGAGCCAAGCAGCTGCTGGGTGTCGTAGTCCCAAAGGCCCACCGGCACGCTTCGGCTCAGGCCATCCTGGTTGTGGTCATACACGCCCAGGTGGGTCAGGACACTATCCTCCAGCGCCGTGAAGGTGGAACCCCAGATCATCGGCGAAGCTGCCATGGAAAAAGCATAGGACATGTTGCCGCTCCATCGCAGGCCACCCACGGAAGGCGTGGTGTTGAAAGGCAGGATCCCGCCGAGGATTGTTCCCAAGGAGTTCGTGGCAACGGCCCGCACATAATAGCGGGTTCCCGCAGGCAGGCCGCTCACCGTCTCACTGCTCACGATGACATCATCAAACCCGGCCTGGGCAAGGGTCTGGGGAGAGGACGTGACGACGCCGCTGTTCATGGTGGGATCCAGCGAGTACTGGAAGCTCACCTCCGTGGAGAGACCGTTGGGCCTGATGGTGGCGTTGAAGGTGACGTTCTCATAGGTCACTTGTGGCGTCGAAGTGACGACCGTGGGAGCTTCCGGCGACGGTGCTTCAAGCAGGAAGCCGGCGCCCAGGTATCTGGCAAAGCTCGCGTCCCCCGTCTGAGTCGAGCTCGGGAAGCTCAATTCGCCGGAGTAGTTGCTGGCGGCACCTTCATAAAGGATGCGCTGGTCCGTTTGCATGACCGCATCGACCCCGATCAAGTCCGGTGAATAAGCGCCGTAGAAAGCTGCAACGTAGTACCGCGTGTTGGCGGCCAGGTCGACGGACATATCCAGCTGCCGGCACCTGAAGGCGCCGACAAGTTGATCCGTGGTGCCGCTGCGCAGTGTGGTCGATCCCAGCAGGATTCCATTGCTGTCCCAGATACCGACGGGGGTGTTCACCCCCAGTCCGTCCTGATTGTAGTCATAAACACCCAGATGGGTCAACGCACAGGCCTTCGTCGTGATGAAATAAGAACCCCAGTTGTTGCCGTAGTAATACTGCGAGTTGTGGGCAATCGGACTCCCGATCAACTGATAGCCTGGCACCGGAGGACTGGTGCGGAAGGAGCGAATGGACCCCACGGTCGTGCCCAGTGCATTGACCGCGACCGCCCGGACATAATAAGTTGTGTTTGGAACCAGGTTGGTGATCGCAGAACTGCTGACATTCTGTCCTGCAAAACCAGCTGACAGATTCTGCTCCGCCGTCGTTGTCACTCCGCTGCTGAGCGTGGGGTCGATGGAATATTCAAAGCTCACCGTCGTGACCCGGCTGTTGGGATTCACCCTCGCTCGCAAGGTGACCTCGGAGTCACCCAAGGCAGGAGACTGAGTGGTGACCGTCGGCGCGGCCGGTGAGGCGTCCAGCATGAAGCTGGCGCCGAAATACTGGGCCGAGCCTGAGCTGGCCGTGCCATTGTAATAAGGGAAGGTCAGCTGGCTGCCATAATAGTAGGCATAGCCATAGTACGCGACCCGGTCATCCGTTGAGATCTGGCCGTAGTAACCATAGGAATCGCTGGAGCCCGACGGATAGAATGCTGCAATCGCATACCGCTTGCCCGCCTGGAGCACCACCGGCGTGTCCAGCACATGCTGACGGCAGCTGCCAAAGAGAGGATCCTCCGTGCCGCTGCTCACCGTGGTGGAAGCCAGCAGCTGCTGGGTGGCGACATCCCACAAGCCGACAGGGATCGCCTGAGAAAGCCCGTCCTGGTCATGATCATAAACGCCCAGATGGTTCAGCGTGCAGGCATCCAAAGCCGTGAAATGCGACCCCCAGATGACGTTGCTCCCGGAACTGGTGGAGGGGAAATTGCCGCTCCAGACATAACCCGGGACCGAACTGACGCCTTTGCCCGCCAGTGTGATGTCGAAGGGATTTTCATCCACATCGTCGCTGGCAATGTGAAGAACGGCACCGCGAGACCCGATCGCCCCTGCCGTAAACGTCACGGTCAGAGTGGTGCTGGCGCCCGCCTCCAGAGTGCTGGTGCTGAGCGTGGACATGGCATAATCCCCCGGGAAGTCACCGTCCACCGTGGCGGACAGCCCGGTGAGCGTCACACCACCTGTGTTGGTGATGGTGAATGTCCTGGCCGTTCCCGCCACGCCTGCGGCGCTGGCAAAACTGAGGGTCGTCGCCCCATCCGTCAGTTCCGTGCCCTGCGGCTGACTCACGGAGATCTCCGGACCAGTGATGAAGGACAGGATGGATCCCTCCCGAGTGCCGCTGCCGCTGTTTTCCACGGCGCGGAAATAATAGGTGGTGTTGGCCGAAAGCCCGGAAATTGCCTGGCTGTAGTCCACGCCGCTGGAAACGCTGCCCGTGGACTGGGCGGTGGTGCTGGTCGCTCCTGAGAGCGTCGCCGAAGTGCCGTACTCAAACCAGGCCGTGGTGTCCAAGCCTCCGGGGAAGGAGACACCGTTCAGCGTCGCCCCGGTCGTGGTGACGGCCGTCGCCGCCTTGGTGGTCACGCCCGAAGAAACCTCGATTTCATCAACATGAACCGTGCTGCCATTCGAGGCCTGATTGTGAACCCCCACATTGTAGGTGTTTCCCAGGTTGCCAATGCCAGTCAGGGTGCCGGAAGCCGAACCAAAGGTATAGGTGGGCGTCGCGGTGGCACCGGAAAAGGCGAGGTTGTAGTTCGTGGAGGTGGTGGTGAGGGTGACCACCAGGCCGGAAAGCTGGTTCAGGTCACTCCAATTCCAGGAGGCCAGGATGGTGCGACTGCCACCGCTGTTCGCCACCAGGTTGCCCTTGTAAGTATAGTTGTTCTCCCCGCCGGTGTTGGAGACGATGGAGATGTACAGCCCCTGAAGGTTGGGGTTGTCAGGGTAAAAATGATCATTGTTGGAACCATTGAGCCGATAGCCCACCCAGAACCTCTGCCAGGACGCATCGTAGGTGATGGTGCCGAACTTCCAGGTCGTCTTGGTGGCGGCAGCCTGATACGGATTGATGGCATCGTTGGAGCGAATGACCATGGTCGCATAGCCCGAGCCTGACATGGTCACATAGCCACCGGATTCATAGACGCTCCCACCCTGGCTATTGCTGACAAAGCCATTGCCGGTGCCGCCTGAATTGGTGTAAATAGAATTGTCCGAGAACGTGTCTTTGAGCTGAGCCATGGCCAATCCGGCGGCCAGGAGGCAGCCCAGGAGCAGAGACATTACAGGCAGCCGATGCCGGGTGAGATGATGCATTTTCATGAATGAGGGCGGACTTGCGGGAGTAGAGAAACTGTCTGTCTTAGGTTCGGAAATTTTTGTGATGCCAGGCACCACACGATTCTGGAAATCCTGGTCATTCCGTTCAATTGAAACCAAGGCTGCCTTCAGGCGCAGCCATTTCAGACCTGGCTCTCCTCATAAGAACAGGCTCATGAAAGAAAGAGGATGGAAGCGCAAGGATCACAAAATGAGATGATTAAATACCATTCTTAGACAAGAGTTAACCTTACCTGACATACCGGGATTGTAGCTAACGCTTTTTTGCCAATTCGGATTTAATCGTCTCATTTACGAGAATCGCTTTTTTCACCATCCAACTAATGTTTGAGTAGAAAAACTATAAGATTGGCACAGAAGCCCCGAATTTGGGCATCCCGCTGCCGACACCTTCACCCCGACGCCCTCCAACCGCCGGTTTGTCCCTGCCCCAGCAAAGGGCTAAGAAAAACTAGTTGCCCGAGCTTCGGCAAGGAGTATGGAACACTTCCCCAAAACGCAGCGCGCGGTTAGCTCAGTGGTAGAGCATCACCTTGACATGGTGGGGGTCACAGGTTCGAACCCTGTACCGCGCACCATTTTCCAGCATCGGACGGCAGCAGCTATTCATGATTCAAAGCGCTCCCCTGTTCCTGGCGTTGAGATACCTGAGACCCCGGCGCTCCTTTGTATCCGTCATCACCCTTGTTTCCCTGCTTGGTGTGGCCATGGGGGTCATGATGATGATTGTCGTCCGGGCCGTCATGGTGGGCTTTGAAGAGGACTTCCGGGACACTCTGATGGGCACCAAGCCCCATTTGATGCTCCACACCCCCTCACCCTCCACGAACTGGCCGCCCGTTCTGGACAAGGTCAAAACCCTTCCCGGAGTCGTCTCCGCGGTGCCCTGCGTCACAGGGTCCAATTTATACCTGGCCAATGGCGAAGCCCAGGCAGTCGCCCAGCTCTTCGCCATCCCACCGCAGGATGCCTCCCGGCACCTGGGCAAAATCCGCCCCCACCTCCTGGCGGGCAGTCTGGACCTCCGTGAGGGCTCCCTGATCCTCACCGACCAGCAGCTCCAGCTTCTGAGCCTGCACATCGGCGACGAAGTCAGCGTCTATGCCGAAACCAACGTCAACGAAGCCGTCCGGCAGTACAGCGATGCGAATGAGCAGGACGACGAACAAAAGCGGCGGGCCATCCTGGACAAGGTCAGCCTGCATCCGCAAAAGCTGCGAATCAGCGGCGCTCTCAGGTCTGAAGCCGTCGGCCTGCTGGCCTGCGCCTCCCTGACCACCGGCCAGGCGATCTTCCAGCTCGGCGGTGGCGTGAGCGGCATCGCCATCGAGCTTGCCCATCCCGTGGCAGCCCAGAACCTGGTGAGAGACATGGCCAGGGCTGCTCCGGGCTGGCGCGTGGAAACCTGGGCCGATGAGGAAAAGGCCCGGCTGGCAGCCATGAAGAACGAACAAACCATGATGCAGTTCGTGCTGTCGATCATCGCCCTGGTCGCCGCCTTTTCCGTGATGAACACCACCATCACCGTCACCACCCAGAAGCGACGCGAGATCGGCATGCTCGCCGCCATCGGTGGCAGCGGCCGGCAGATCATCAACGTCTTCCTCCTGCAGGCCGCCATCGTCGGCGTGGCAGGCACCGGGCTCGGCCTGGGAGGAGGTCTGCTCGTCCTCTGGCTGCGCAATGACCTGCGCGAGTGGCTCGCCCTCGCCACGGGAGGTCAGGTTCATGCCGTCGAAGGCGTGTTCCTCTCCACCATCCCGGCGCGTGTCGATCCGGAGCATCTGCTGATCACCTGCGCTTTTTCCATCACGCTCTGCCTTGTCGCCGGCTTCCTGCCCGCCTGGGTCGCCGCCCGCATGGAGCCCGCCCAGGCCCTGCGGGATTGAAAAAGGAAGGTGGTTACTTCGCCTTCGCGGCGGTCTTGGGCCGGGTCGGCGGAAGCACCTTCACACCCGCAGCCTCCATGACCAGCTTATGGAAGGCGTCCTTCGGCTTGCCGCTGTCGGGCACCAGGACGTTTTGCACTAGGAAAACCGTCACCAAGCCCCGCTTCGGATCGATCCAGCCGTTGGTGGCAAAAGCCCCGCCGTGGCCAAAGCTGCCCACCGGCATGGCCGCGCAGGGACGCTGGGTATCAGCGTTGAACTGCCAGCCCACGGCGTAGGCCTGAGGCTTTCCACCCGCATTGACGGGCGTCGTCATGTCCTTCACCGCCTTTGCGGAAAGGATCCGAACGCCCTCAAGCTGCCCACCGCCGGCCACCATCGCATAAAACCTTCCCATGTCCGCCGCCGTGGAAAACAGCCCGCCGGAAGGCTCCACCATGTGGGTCACGCTTGCATCGCTGGTGACAAAGGGATTGTAGCCTGGAGCCAGCTCACGGGTCTCCTCATCCATCTTGTAGGTCCGGGCGATCCTGGGGCGGTGCGCGTCATCGGGGTTGAACATCGTGTCCTTCATGCCCAGGGGCTTGAGGATCTTGTCACGCAGAAAGTCCTCATACTTCATGCCGGAGACGATCTCCAAAATACGTCCGGCCACGGTGGGCCCGAAACCATACTCGTAACTGCTGCCCGGCTGAAAGGCCAGCGGCGCACGCACCAGCGTGTTGACATAGGACTTCAGCGAAATGGCACCGTCCGTCGGCTTGCGCGGCGGGAAGGCAATGCCCGCCGTGTGGCTCAGCAGCATGCGCAGGGTCACCGGCCTCTCCGGCGCGGAACCGTCCGCCAGCTTCATTTTGCCCAGTTCAGGCAGCCACTTCGACGCCGGTTCATCCAGCGAAAGCCTGCCTTCATCCACCAGCGTCATCACCGCCGCGGCATTCACCGATTTCGTCATCGAGGCGATCCAGAACAGCGCGTCCTTCTCCATCTTCCGCCCCGCGCCGATGTCCGCCAGGCCGACGGCCTCGTGATGCACCACCCGGCCCTTTTCCATGACCAGCGTCACGATGCCTGCCGCCTGTTTCGCCGCCACCGCCGCCTCCATCGCCGGGCGCACCCCCTCCAGCCTGGAGGGTTCAAGGGCATAACCAGAAACAGCACAAAGGATGGAACCCAGGAAAAGACGTCGGGACATCCCATGCAAACGCATCCGCCGCCCCGGCTGTTGCAGCCTTGCGTCCTTGAACGTCCGCAGAGGGACGTGCCGATGGGTTCATCAACGCCGAGCAAGCGAAGCAAAGTCGCCATCTTGCTCCGCAAGATGAGCGGGCAATCCGGCAGACTGAGCCGTCCACGAATTCCGGAAACTCTTCCTGCCAGCGCAAGCCTCTCGCTCATCTCGACGGAGCGAGATGGTGCTGTTCCGTGGCGGGAACGCCCCAGCCAGGTTCGAGCTCAAGCCAGTTCATGGTCTCACCCAAGGCTTTATGACCTGAACTTGGGTGAGCGCCATGGCCGGAGAACTTCAATCAAACATGAATCGGATGCCCCTTGGCCACTTCGGTGGCCTCCTTGACCATCTCGGACAGGGTCGGATGGGCGTGGATGGTGGCTTCGATCTCGTCCCAGGTGGCTTCCAGGTTCATGGCGAGACCGATCTCGGCGACAAGCTCGGTGCATTCGCTGCCAACCATGTGGGCGCCGATGATCTCGCCATGCGGCTCGCCGTAGAGGATCTTCACGAAGCCTTCCGGCTCGCCGGCCGCGAGGGCCTTGCCGCTGGCCTGATAGGGGAACTTGCCGACCTTGAACTTCAGGCCCTTCTCCTTCGCCGCACGCTCGGTGAGGCCGATGCTGGCGACCTGCGGGTGGCAGTAGGTGCAGCCCGGGAAGGTGCCGACCTTCTTCGGGGTGTGCTTGGTGAACATGCCCTCGACGGCCTGCACGGCCTCGTAACTGGCCACATGGGCGAGCCAGGGCGGCCCGATGATGTCGCCGGCGCCGTAGATTCCCTTGACGGAGGTCTGGTAGCGGGCGTCGGTTTCCAGCCAGCCGCGGTCGCTCAACTTGAGCTCGATGCCGCCGGGCAGCACGGGGGATACGCCGATGGCGACCAGCGCCACCTCGGCCTCCAGGGTTTCATTGGCGGCGCCCTCGACGCTGATCTTCACGCCCTTGCCGTCTTCGGAGGTGCCGGTGATCTTGGTGCTGGTGAGGATGCGGATGCCGGCCTTGGACAGGCTCTTCTCCACCAACTGGCTGACCTCGGTGTCCTCCACGGGAAGGATGTTCGGCTGCATTTCGACCACAGTCACCTTGGTGCCGTAGGCGTTGAAGAAGTAGGCGAACTCGATGCCGATGGCGCCGGCGCCGATGATGATCACGCTCTTCGGCTGCTTGGCCAGGGTGAGCGCCTCCTTGCTGCCGATCACGGTGGTGCCGTTGAAGGGGAAGCCGGGCATCGGGCGGCTCTTCGCTCCGGTGGCGATGAGGATGTTGGCGGCCTCATGGGTCTCCTTCTTGCCGTCGGCGGCGGTCACCTCGACCTTGCCTGCGGCGGGGATGCCGGCGGTGCCGCGAAGGTAGTCGATCTTGTTCTTCTTGAACAGGAACTCGATGCCCTTGTTGAGCTTGTCGGAAACGCCGCGGCTGCGGCCGATGACCTTGCTCCAGTCAAATTCCAGGCCGCTGATCTTCAGGCCGAACTCCTCGGCGCGATGGGAGAGCGTGTGGTAAAGCTCGGCGTTTTTCAGCAGGGCCTTGGTGGGAATGCAGCCCCAGTTCAGGCAGGTGCCCCCGGCACGGTCGTTTTCGACGCAGGCCACTTTTTTGCCAAGTTGAGCTGCGCGGATGGCTCCGACGTAGCCCGCAGGCCCGCCGCCGATGACGATGAGGTCGTAGTTCATGTGTTTTGGGGGAAAGGAAGCCGGAGAGAAGCGCAGGGGGGTGGCCAGTTCAACCGGGGATTGGCGCTCAGTCCTGGGTTTGCAGCCCCCGAAACTTGCCCGGGGACATGCCGGTATAACGACTGAAATGCCGGGTGAAGGCGCTTTGATCACACCAGCCGGTCTGCAGGGCGATCTCCCCCAGGGCCAGGTCCGTCTCGCGCAGCAGACGCGTGGCCTCGTCCAGCCGCAGCTTGTGCAGGAGCTGCAGGGGGCTCATCTGAAACAGCCTCTTCACCCGCTGCTCGAACTGATGCACGCTCAGCCCGGCCCGGGTGGCGATGTCCTCGATCCGCAGCCCCTCGGCAAACCGGGCCTGCATGAAGCGCAGTGCGGCCGCCAGCTCGGCAAAGCCGGTGGCCTTGTCCCCCGGGGCATTGAGATCCCGGGAAACACCCGCCACCCCCAGGATCCTGCCCTGGCGGTCACGCAGCGGGTGCTTGGTCGTCAGGCACCAGCCGGCCTTGCCGCCGGGGTAGATGTGCAGTTCAAGCTGGTGCTCCACCGGCTTGCCGGTCTTCAGGACGGCTTCATCCTGCCGGGCATAGCTGGTCGCCAGGACCGCCGGGAACACCTCCGACGGACGCCTGCCGAGAAGCCGGGCCTTGTCCCCCCCGGCGCAGCGCTCGGCCAGGGTCTGGTTCACCTTCACATAGCGGCCGTGATGATCCTTGATGAAAAAAACCACGTCCGGCAGCGCGTCAAGGAGCGCCTCCATCGGGGCGAGTGCTGCAAAGGGATCATCAAGGGCCGGCATTTTGGCTGAATTGGCAGACCCGGGAAGAAAAAGCAATCAAGACCCTGCCGTCCCCGAACCTACTTTGCGTCCATGGCCTCTTCCCTGCCCCGTTGGTCCGGCGTCTTCCCCGCCGTCGTCACCCAGATGCACCCCGATCAGTCGCTCGACCTCGACGGCTTCGCCCGGCACTTGGAGGCCCTGATCGGCTCCGGGGTCGCCGGGCTCATCGTGTGTGGTTCGCTGGGGGAGAACCAGTGCCTTCAGCCGGAGGAAAAACGCGCCGTGCTGAAGTGCGCCGTCGAAACCGCCGCCGGCCGCGTGCCCGTGCTGAGCGGCCTTGCGGAAATGAGCACCCGCGCCGCCGTCGACTACCTGCACGACGGCGAAAAGCTGGGCGCCTCCGGCTTCATGATCATGCCGCCCATGGTCTACAAGTCCGACACCCGGGAGACGGAGCACTGGTTTCGCACACTGGCCGCCGCCACGCCTCTTCCCTGGATGCTCTACAACAACCCTGTCGGCTATCACACCGACGTCACCCCGGAGATGTTCGCCCGGCTGGCGGACCTTGAAAACCTGACCTCCATCAAGGAAAGCAGCGCCAACCCGCGCCGCATCACCGAGCTGCGCAACCTGGTCGGCGACCGCTACCAGCTCTTCACCGGCGTGGACGACCTCATCCTCGAATGCAGCATCCTGGGCATTGACGGCTGGGTGGCAGGCAGCGGCATCGCCTTCCCGAAGGAAAACCAGCGCCTCTGGGAGCTGACCCGCCAGGGCCGCTGGGACGAGGCGCGCACGCTCTACCGCTGGGCGCAGCCCCTGATGAAGCTCGACACCCACCTGCATTTTGTCCAGTACATCAAGCTGCTCTGCCAGGAGACCGGCCTGGGCCGTGAATGGGTGCGCGAGCCACGCCTGCCTCTGGCGGGCGAGGAGCGGGAGCAGGTCCTGAAAATCATCCGCGAAGCCCTGGCCGCACGTCCTGGTTAGGCCGGAGGGGAGGCTGAAAACCCTGTGGCAAGGCGACACGCCCGTGTTTGCGTTTGTCCCCACCCCGTGACACTCTGCGGGCCTCCCTTTCCATGATCGAGTTCGATTTCATCATCGTCGGCAGCGGTGCCGCCGGCCTCAGCGCCGCCCTGCATGCCAGCGACCACGGCCGCGTGGCCGTCGTCACCAAGCGCGGCGCCCTCGATTCCAACTCCAACTGGGCCCAGGGCGGCATCGCCTGCGTCACCAGCGAGCAGGACAGCGTGGAGCAGCATGTCAGCGACACCCTCATCGCCGGGGCCGGGCTCTGCCGGGAGGACGCAGTCCGCACCATTGTCACTGAAGGCCCCGCCCGGATCGCCGAACTGGTGAAATGGGGCGTCAGCTTTGACCAGCGCGAGGCCGCCGACGGCCACCTGGAGTTCGACCTGACCAAGGAGGGCGGCCATTCCCGCCGTCGCGTGCTGCACGCCGCCGACGCCACCGGCCGGGAGCTGACGGAGAAGCTGCTCGCCGCCGTCCGCGAACGCAGCAACATCACCGTCTTCGAAAACCATTTCGCCATCGACGTCATCACCACCGGCAAGCTGGGCTGCGTCTCCGAGGACCGCGTGCTGGGGTTGTATGTGCTCAATGAGGAGAGCCATGAGGTCGTCACCATGCGCAGCGACCGCGTCATCCTCGCCACCGGCGGCTGCGGCAGGGTCTACCTTTACACCACCAACCCCCGGGTCGCGACCGGCGACGGCGTGGCCATGGCCTGGCGGGCCGGAGCCAGCGTGGCCAACATGGAGTTCATCCAATTCCACCCCACCTGCCTGTATCACCCGGAAAAGCGCTCCTTCCTCATCACCGAGGCCATGCGCGGCGAAGGCGCCCGCCTGATCGGGGCCGACGGCAAGGAATTCATGCAGCGCTTTGACCCGCGCGGCTCCCTGGCCCCCCGCGACATCGTCGCGCGCGCCATCGACCACGAGATCAAGCGCACCGGCGGCCCCTGCGTCTATCTCGACATCTCGCACAAGCCGGCCGACTTCATCATCAGCCACTTCCCGAACATTCACAAGGCCTGCCTTGAGGTGGACATCGACATCACCCGGCAGCCCATCCCGGTGGTCCCGGCCGCGCATTACCAGTGCGGCGGCGTGGTCACCGACATCAATGGCGCCACCCGCGTCCGCGGCCTCTGCGCCGTTGGCGAGGTCGGCTGCACCGGTCTGCACGGCGCCAACCGCCTGGCCTCCAACTCCCTGCTCGAATGCCTCGTCATCTCCCACCGCGCCGTCGAGCACATGCTGCGCAAGATGCCCGTCGGCAAGGCGCATGAGCAGGCCTATCCCATCCCGCCCTGGCAGAGCGGCGAGGCCGTGGACAACGACGAGCTCGTGGTCATCTACCACAACTGGGACGAGATCCGCCGCCTCATGTGGGACTACGTCTCCATCGTCCGCACCAGCAAACGCCTCCAGCGCGCCGCCGCCCGCCTGCGCAACCTCAAGCGCGAGGTCCAGGAGTTCTACTGGAACTTCCGCATCACCAGCGAGCTGCTGGAGCTGCGCAACCTGGTGGAGACCGCCTCCCTCATCGTCGAGTGCGCCATCCGCCGCCATGAAAGCCGCGGCCTGCACTACACGCTGGACTACCCGGAAAAGGACGACTCCCACACGCCTGCGGACAGTGTCGTCAGGCGATTTTAACGGCGCCAGCCAGCCTCCGCAGCCTCTTCCTGGGTGATTTTTGAAATTGCCCGGACCCGTCTTGTGCTGGTAAATTGCCCGCCCCCCTCCCCGGAAAGCATGCCCGCCACCCGCCTTCCATGCCTCAAAGCATTGGTCCCAGTTTTGTTCCTGGGGCTGACGGGTATTTCCTGGAGCCAGTCCCTGCCCAAAGTGAGCGCCGGCGGGGCTGCGGCAGCCACCCAGGGCAAGTCCCTGCCCTCCCCGGCCCAGGCCCCGACGATCAGCGTGCCCCGGGTCAACGCCCCCACCATGCCGCGCATGGGTTATGCCAGATATCCATGGAAGACGGACATCGTCGCCACGGTCTTCTGGGTGGGCGAACAGCCGACGGAAAACAACCCCACCCCCAACGACAAAAGCTCCTGGGACACCGAGTGGGTCAAAAACTTCGGCGGCTATGACGATCCGGATCCCTCCAAGCGCGGCCCGAACTTCTGCCCCCTGGGCTTCACTCCCGGGCTGAACCCATTCTACATCGCCCTGCCCTACAACGACTGCCTCGACTACAACTCCCACAAGGCCGAGGCCTCCCGGGTCATCCCCTGGTTCAAGGAGAAGTTCACCCGCTCGGGCAAAAGCGTCCTGCGCGGCCAGTGGGTGGCCATCCGCTACGGCAACCAGGTCTGCTACGCCCAGTGGGAGGACTGCGGCCCCTTCCTCACCGACGACCACGAGTATGTCTTCGGCAGCGCCCGGCCCAGAAACAGCAGCAACAATGGCGCGGGCATCGACATCTCCCCCGCCGTGCGCGACTATCTCGGTCTGCGCAGCATGAGCCGCTGCGACTGGCGTTTTGTCGATGTCAGCGAAGTCCCGCCCGGCCCCTGGCGGAACCTGGGCGCGAACAATCATTTCGTCCGCGCCCAGCAGCAACAGCGCGTCCAGGACTCCCAGTCCACCCTGTCCCGCCTCCAGGAACTGCGCCGCCTGCGCGACCAGTACTTCCAGCAGAACGGCGCCGGTCAGTTCCAGAACCGCTGAACGCGGGCGCAAAAAAAGCCGCCGGGCGCGAACCACGGCGGCTTCAAAGTCAAAACCGGAAGCGGCTTACTTGCCCTTGAGGTCGTTGAACATCTGGAAGCCCTGCTCGGGGCTCAGGCCCTCGTGCACGACGCCGCGCACCGCCTTCATCATCGCCACAGGATCCTCGCTCTGGAAGATGTTGCGGCCCAT
>Ga0315900_10003545_pt1 | contig 22728 bp, 16 predicted proteins | sample LakEriMetagenome_FD_203521 | JGI IMG/M metagenome (GOLD analysis project Ga0315900, IMG submission 203521) | Freshwater fungal communities from buoy surface, Lake Erie, Ohio, United States - Buoy 12 MA114 | ecosystem: Environmental > Aquatic > Freshwater > Lake > Lake biofilm | place: USA: Lake... | reverse complement strand
TCGAGGCAAGGACATTACAAACTGTCGACAACCCGTTCGGGGCGAAAGTGTAACCTATCTCTCCGGAACATTCTGTTACCTATGTGTCCGGGTCGGACATTGTTTTTAATGGCGCACCCGAAGAGATTCGAACTCCTGACCCCCAGACTCGTAGCCAATTTCGCTCTTTGTGGGTTCAGACGATTTTCGCTTGGCCGATACGCTCTGCGCCAACAAACAAAAAAAGTCATGCCGGCGACGCTGAAAGCGGAGGGACGACATTGCCGAGATTGCGAGCAGAGTAAGTCAGGGACCTGATGCGCATACCCATGGAGATTCAGTCGCGGCGCGAGCGGCAGCTCGAAACTCCTGTTCAACTTCTCGAACTAGTTCGGCGACAGCGGCCAGTCGCTTTACGCCGCTTACTGAATGACCTGCACTCCAAAGATCGGTCCAACGCTTTGGCCCGCCACCCCCCGCGCCAGCCGAAAAAAGCGTTTGTGCAGACTGATGCGTCATAAGCGGCGAAACATCCGGCAACACGATACCTGCGGCACGCAATGACGGTTCAAGCATATTTGTTGGCAAGCCAGTGAATGCCGACGTGAGAAGGATGTCATCGAGATCGCAATCCACGAGCATCTGCTTGTAGCGGTATGATGCAGCGCTCTCGTGCGTGGCAATGAACCGCGTACCCATGTATCCAAGATCGCAGCCCAACGCTAACGCCGCCCAAAGGGACGCTCCATCGCATATCCCACCGGCCAGGATAACTGGACCATGGAAAAAATCCCGCACTGCGCGCGTGAAAGCAAAACCGTTTAGACTCCCGGTTTGCCCACCCGCGCCAGCCGACAGCAACACCAGCCCATCAGCTCCGCACGCAATCGCCTTTTTTGCATGTTCCAATGTGGCAACATCGGCAAATACAAGAGAGCCTGCCTGATGAAGAGGTTCAATGACATGCTCAGGTGACCCTACGCTCGTGATCACAAGTTCGACACGATGCCGGCAAAGCACGTCTAGGTGATCGCGCAAGTCAGAGCGCTTGATAATCAGATTGGCGCAAAACGGCGCATCCTGAGGCGCGAGAGTCTCACTAAAGTAACCCAACCAAGAATCGAGCTCAGCTACAGTTCTGCAATTAGCCGTTGGGAACGCCCCAATGACCCCAGCACGGCATGCAGCGACGACCAGATCACGCCTAGATACCGTGAACATAGGCGCGGCCACCAGCGGAAGGCTCAACCGTCCGTCAAATCGCTGCAGCAGGTTCATCAATTGACTGCACGATCTTGACCGGCCCAGAAGCGCGCCCGCAAGCTTGCCTTGTCCACTTTGCCAATGGCTGTAAGCGGGAGATTCTCGACGAACTCAAAAGACTTCGGGACGTGAGTCGAACCCTTTTTTTCCTTCACCCAGGCCGCGAGCAGGTCCTCATCCGGTCCTTGGTTTGAACCGCGGACTACAAACGCTTTCACCGCCTCGCCCCATTTCTCATCCGGAACGCCGATGACAGCGGCATTCACGACACCCGGATGGGAGAGCAGTGCATCCTCGACATCACGCGGGTAGACGTTAAATCCGCCCGAAACGATGAGCTCTTTTTTCCGATCGACAATGTAAATGCGCCCCTCGTCATCTCGCCAGGCCACATCTCCGGTATGGATCCAGCCATCCTTGAGCACTCCTTTGGTCGCCAGGGGCTGTTTCCAGTAACCGCGCATCGCGTATGGAGCTCGAACACAAATCTCTCCGCGTTGGCCAGGCGCGACGTCTTGCGCTTCATCAGATCTGATCTTTACCTCACAATCCACCATAGGACGCCCGGCCGATGATAGGAGATGCGGCTTTAGCGGATCGTGATCATCGAACCCCAGTGCCGAAATCACGAAGCACTCTGTTTGCCCATAGAGCTGGAAGAACACAGGCCCAAATCGTTCCAGCCCTTCCGCGAGCCGCGCGGGTGACATGGGAGACGCTCCGTACACGATCAGTTCGAGAGATCGGACATGTTCGCGGCCCCACGACGGGTCATCCAGCATTGCATAGATCATGGACGGAACGAGAATGGTGAAGTTGACAGCATTCTCCCTGATGCGCCGGACAACACCATCTGGGGAAAACGAGGGCATCAAATCTACCGTGCCGCCCTTTGCAAGGACCGGGCCGACAAAGAGACCAGCCATGTGAGAAATTGGTGCTGCGGTCAGAAAGTTCGGCGCTCGAGGCAGGGGGAAGTTTGCCAGGATACACGCCAAGCCGGCAGATAATTCGCGATGTGTCCTGACGACGCCCTTGGGACGACCAGATGTGCCTCCGGTATAGTTCAAAGATGCCACATCGCCTAAGTGCGACATATCAACTGCAGAATGTACATTCGCCTGTGCAGCTTCAAGCAGATCAAATCCGATTCCCGCTTTCCCAAGCGAAAACATCTTCTTGAGCGATGCAACGCCCGCCAACTGTGCAGCACGATCGCGATAGCGATCAACATCGATCAGCAGAAAAGATGCCTCGGCGTCTACGATCTGGTTCATATGGTCCTGAAAAGAACCCAACGGATGCATAGGGGTGGTGATCGCACCAAGCGCGTGTGCGGCGACCCCAGCGCACCACGCTTCAATACGATTACTCGTCAGGCCCGCAACAACATCCCCTCGCCTGACCCCGGATTGGGCCATCACCCCTTGCATTCGACCAATCAGATCGAGCGCGGCGCGGTAGGTCAGGCTCTGCGCACCCAGCCGGAACGCGATGCGTTCCGGGTACGCAGCAAGCGCGCTCAGGATCATCTTTGTCGACGTGGGGTATACCTGCCACACCTGTTCTTGGGGCTTTGAACCCAGCGATGCGAGGCCTTTGTAACTTCCTATCCGTCCGCGCGCACTGAAGAACGGCACGACTTCTATCCCTCAAAGCATTCGTTCAGAAAGCTGAGCACTTTCTGTCGTGTTCGCGCTTCTTCCTCGAGCTGTGCGGGCGTCCTTTCTCCACGCCCTGCACGTGCGCCGAAGTCACCCTCCCGCCCCCAATAGAAACCATGCAGGCTATGCTCAAGCGTCAGGACTTCCGCCGGATTTCCCGCGGCGTGAAGCCGGTCAATCAGACCTTGAACAAAATCATGCGGCACTTGCTCGTCCGCCCGGCTAGTAAGCAGGAGGACACGCGCCTCGATTCGCGCAGCGTTCTCTTCGACCGAATGATCCGTCAGAAAGGCTTCGTATGCAGATGAAGTGTTTCCGGCCGCACGGCTGACAAGCGGGCGCAGCCGGTCTCTGGCGGTGGACATCCAGGATTGCGCGCGAGACGAGGACGTAGACCACGGCGGTTGAGACAGATCTCCTTGGAAAAAGACAACAGGATTGGTGAGAAAGGGCGAGCCGGCTACGACGCAGCCCATTGACTGCGGCGCAATAATCGATGCCCGAAGGGACAGCCGCCCCCCATTGCTTCCGCCGAACACTGCGACCTTTTCTGGGTCTGCGTCAGGCAGCTGACTTGCGAAGGAAATCGCGTCAACGATGTCCGTCTCCTCAGCGCCGAACCAAGCATTTCGGAAGTCAGGCGCGAGGATGACCCAATCCTGCTGATTGAACATTTGGACAGTAGGGCTGTCACTATCTGGAGCAGCAACACCACGCATGACCTCGATCGGCCGGTCTCCCAGCCCGCCGTGTACGGACACGAGCACGGGATACCGCCCGGGTGCAGCAGGACTCGACACGACCGCACTCAGTTCGCGGCCATCACGCATTCTTATCGAAATCTCCTCGACACGGCGCTCAGAGTTGGCTGCGGGTTGAGCAAGCGATTGCGATTGCGACAGCGCCGAACACGATGCAACCGCCACCGCAGAAAGTGCAATCGGAGCAACGATCCGGATGGTGAGCATAGCTAAAACGCTGAGCTGACTTTGACCCAAGTATTTCATCTCCCACCTCCAAAAAATGTCACAATCGTTGGCTTGGCCAAACGCATGATTTACCGGCATCAGGTTCACTGAGGCGTCAGTGCGTTCTCTTTCAGGAACGCCCAGATATAGTCGGCGCCTGAAACCTCCTGGCTCGAGATGCCCGAGAGCCTGGCCCGCCGCGGATCACTGGCGATAAGCTCGCTTTCGCCTGGAAGCCTGTGACCACCACCCACGACCGTCATCAGCTGCACCGGCGCAGCGCAGTCTACGCCAGCGTCGAGCTTGACCCGCGTACCATCATCAGGAACGCGATCGGGCCATTCCATGCGTTGAAAACTGTCATCACGACAACCGTTCCGCGACGCCCAGTACGAAAAAGTCCTCGGCGCACCGATAACTTCGCCTCTATCATCTCCCGACATGGCGGCCACCGGCCCTCCATTGAAAGGCATGAGCTGATCCGCATCTCCGGCTATGAGCAAGACGGGCAGCGCACGAACAGGTCGACAACTCTCGATCAACGGCTTTGGCAAGCTAGCTGAAAAGCTTGCAACACCGGCCAGGCGATCGGAAAGCTCACAAGCGAGACGCAAAGTCATCATGCCGCCATTCGACCCCCCCGTCACGTAGATGCGCGCCGGATCTGCAATGCCCTCATCGACAAGATGATCTATCATTGTACGGAAGAACGCGATGTCGTCGGCGCCGTCTCCGCGTTGGATCAGGAAATCTGTTCCTCTCCCATCATTCCATCCTTCGCCTCTTCCATTCGGATGCACAGTCACAAAGCCCTCTCGCATGGCAGTATCCTGAAATCCGAAGCGCAACGTCACCCGGCCGTCGGCAGTCGAACCGCCATGCAGGACAAAGAGAACGGCCTGCGGCTTTGTTCTAGGGCTTTCAAAACCGGATATCCAATAAGATCGCACCTCCCCAGCCACGTTGATTTCACGTTGCTCGAGTAGAAGAGGTTGATCTGGCGTGGCGGCCGCCGGAGGGCTGGCAGGCGAGGATCCGCAGCTTGCAGACAGCGACATTGCCGCCACAGAAACCGCGGCCAAGAGTACGGATGGGCCAGTACGCATCGCGATCTTCCGTATTACATTGCCACCCTCCCTGCCTGACAGCGTCAGGTGGGGAGTATTGGGGACCCACCTAGAACCTGTAACCGAGAGTGATGCGCCAAGTCGCTGGCTGGTTCTCCTGCGCATTGAACGCCTGACTTCCCGGCGAGATGTTGAAGTAGCTCTCGTCCGTGACGTTCTTGCCGCTCAGAACCATTCGCCACTTTTCGCTCTCGAAGCCGACAGATGCGTCGAACAGATTTACGTCGTCCATTTTGTTGGTGTTCTGAGGGTCTTCAAACCCCCCGTATTCACCTCGCCAGCTCGCCATCGACACAAGATCGAAGCCGCCGCCGACCGGCAGCCGGTATATCAAGCTTGCAGCAGTGGTCGTTTCCCGCAAGCGCTGCAGCCGCCGCCCGTCGATTGAAATCGTTGTGAGTGTTGTTGCCGGATTGGATTGCGCATTCGAGAAGATCGATCCGCCCCCATACTCGCCGTCAGCCCATGAGAAGCTGAGACGCGGTGACAGGACGCCCCCCGCAAAGTCGAAGCGCGCGCTCAGCTCGCCATCCACACCGAGCTGTTCTGAATCACCAACGCTCCCGAGTACACCGACATTTCGGACAGTGCTCGTAGCTGCGGTGCCAGCGAACACTGAGTAGTTTACGAGCGTACCTTCCTTCTGATTGAGATAAGCGTTGATATTGTACCTCAAACTGCGCCCGATACGGCCGCGGACACCCGTCTCGTAACCAGTGACAAACTCTTCTTCGTAAACCAGAGGGATCGCAATACTGCTCACCCCGTCCCCAGGCTCGCCCAGATCGTTGTTGAAGCCTCCGGCTCGAAAGCCGGTTGCGATCCGGCCGAAGAGATATTGATTATCCGACCATTGCCAGTTGACCGAGACGCTGGGCGTCCACCGGTCAAAAGTCTCTGACGCATTGACAGAGCGCGTGAGTTGCTCATTTGCCGCCGTTGCTGGATTGTCGAGCCTGAAGATATTGTCGAGCGCGAAGTTCTTCTCGTCTTCACTGTAGCGAATGTCGAAGCTCGCCTGAAGATTGTCGCTGACCGCCCAATTCAGCGCGGCGTAGACCGCGTAGGAGGTATCGTCAATTCCCGAATCTTCAACCCGGTAGGCATTACGCGCCACTGTTTGGATCTGCGCGAGCGTACATGTGGGAGCCACTGTGCAGGCAGTCGGCAGAACTCCGGGTACGTCAGTCAGCCCTTGGAATACGTTATTCTTTATCCCGTCTGCGAAGCGTTCAGTGCCAAAGTCGGAATCGACCTTGTTGTACTCGATGCCCACAAGCCAATCTATTGCGCCATCGCCTGCTGAAAGCAGTCGCAGGTCTTGGGTGAATCGCTCGAAGTCCTCTGATCCAAGCGCGACCGTGGGGACGAGGCGCGCGTTCTTGTTGTTGCCGAAGGCGTCCACTTCTGACTGCGTTATTGCTTCGCGGCGACGCTGCGCCGAAGTGGATTGAAGCGTTACACCCCCCAGATCCCACGACATCTCTAGGATATTGGTATCCGTGGTGCGGTCAAAAAAGCTGGCGGTGTCAACCGGCTTTACAAAGCGCCCCACCGAATAACCCGACGGCGCCCCCGAAGGGTTCACCGGCGGGTCATTCTCTGGGAGGATTTGACTGAAGGCGATGACGTTAGGGCCGAATTCATCGGCGCGCTCGAGCAAAAGGTTCAGATTGAAATTCTCGCTTGGCTGCCAAGCCAATTGTGCACGAAGCGCTGAGCTTTCTTCCTTATCAAGAACTTCGCCAGTTATCGAACTCGTATAGAAGCCATCGGACTGATCTACCGCTAGCGCGCCGAGCCTGATCTGGAGCCGGTCCGTAACAGGAATGTTGACGATACCCTCGCCGCTCACATTTTCGTTTGTTCCATAAGCGAGATCCAACGACCCTTCGAATTGATCTGTTGGCTTCTGAGATATGATGTTGACGGCGCCGCCAAGCGCATTTCGACCGAAGAATGAGCCCTGCGGACCCCGAAGGACCGTGACCGATCCTACATCAAAGAAATCGACCGGGATAAAGTTACGGCCACCGGCATTGCCGCCCGGCACAAAGACCCCGTTTCGATAAAGTCCCGATCCGGTCTCCGCATTGTTCTGACGCGCGGCGCCTTCACCACGGATGAGAAACTCATCATTGAAGCCGGACCCGTTGTCGATCACGTAGAGACCAGGCGTGACCCGTGTGAGATCCTTGCCCGACCCAACACTCAGATCTTGCAGATACTGCGCATCGAAAAAGCTGATGGAAGCGGGAACGTCTTCCAATTGCTCCTCGCGCTTGCGCGCTGTGACAACAATCGTGTCAGCTATCAACTCAGAATCCGCCGCTTCACTCGGGGCAGCTGAGTCGTTCTTCTCGGGTTGATCGGGTGTAACTGTCTGCGCCCACGCGGTCCCCGAAATCGCCCCCACTGACTCCACGCACAATGACATCAGGAGCCCAACACGTATCACAGACATAATTTCCTCCCGTCTATGGACGCCGGAAATTTGCTCTTTACCCGGCGCTTTCTTTATTTGGTTCGTTCTAGTATCATTTAAATTCTGTGGTCAAGTGCTTATTGCGACTCAGGCGTCCAGTTGGAGAGAACACGTGACAAGATCGACACCGCGAAAAACTGCAAAGGTCACGCATCTCAAGAAAGGGCGCCCGCCTCGTGATGAGGCGATAGCGCGCCGTCAGGAACGCACTGACGAATTGCTGCGCGCATCAGCGGTGGTTCTCGAGCGCTACGGTGTCCGCCAGACTTCAATGGATGCACTTGCTGAACAACTCGGGATCCCCAAGACCGTGCTCTATCGCTATTTCGGTTCGAAGGATGAAATCGTCCGTTCCATTCTTCACCGCATCCTGAACCAATGGACCGAACTGCAAACTCAGCCCTGGAGAGGCCTCAGTCACAACCTGCGCGAGGTCATCGCGCTGGCGCGCGCCAATCAGAGCGAATTTCTCTTGCTGGCCCGGCACAGCGCGACCGACCCTGATTTGCGTCCCTTCTTCGAAAGCCTGCACTCCAGCATCGTCGACCGCACTGACAAATTGCTGGAACTTTCAAGTCCTTCGATGGCAGCCGATAGTGTCATCCGGCAGCTTTGCTCCCAGGCTGTGACCGGTTTCATGATCGATGCCGTGCTCTGGTGGTTAAAGAATGGTGACAAGAAAAGAGACGATGACTTTTTCCGATGGGCTCGGCAGTCCCTCGACACGCTTTACCGCCAATGGATGCCCGACTCGGACTGGCGCCCCAATCTGAGCAAAGACAAGACGCCGTAGTCATCAGCTCAGTCAGAGCTGAGCACTCAGCCGTCCTGATAAAGCGGTGACGAGGCTTTGAGAAAGGCCTGGTTTAAAGTCGCTTCTGCGACAACAACGCCCTCGCGTGTCAGCCTGCTTCGGATCCACATGCACTCAGTACGCGGAGTCTCCGTAAGCGCGATGAGCTCTCGCTCCAGCCCATACTCCTCATTCGGAAAAAGAGGCCCGGCCAAGATCTTGATCTCTTGATCAGCGAACAACCCGATCACAGGCTGCGACACTGGAAAAGGATCCTCCAGCGCGACATGCTGGCACAGAACACTGATCATTTCGACCGGCATCAAAGGACGCCCCCATGGAGTCAACGCGCCCTCTTCATACCACGACGACGGCTCTGTAATGACCTGGAGCTTTTGTCGTAGCGTGAAAGGATAGAGCGCTCCGAAATGGTCATCAAACCCCATCATGACCGGACGTGATGATGTCCGCATGCCGACTTGGGCGCCCGCCAGAATACGCGCCGAGACCAGCGGAACCGATCGCTTCAGTTTCGAATAAACCGCCGACGGATAATCGCCACTTCCGATCGATGCTCCGCCTTCCAGCACCACCGTTCCGTCTTCCTTCTTTACTGCGACATCGGCGCCCTCATTGCCCATCGGTGCCGCAAAAGCGCGCACTGCCTCACCTTCATAGCTAGGGGAACGATAGTTTGCAGAAATCGTCCCGGTTTCAAACCAAGCAGTCCCCCACAATTGGTATAGCAAGGGCGCCAGCTGGCTAAAGTGAGTTGGCCCTTCAATTGTGCCGCCGCGAAATCCAAGCTTCTGCGCCGTTGCGTCATCATGGATAGAGGCGCCTGAGTTATAGGTCTGCTCAATCAGAAGGTTAGTCGGTCTGCGCCAGGGACCACTCAGGCTACGATTTGAGTCGCGCGCCGCAACTATATCGGCAGAGAACACTTCAGACACGGGCAGCCCTTTCGAGAAAAAATGAACTAAGCACGCACGACCGGCGGCAAACGATAATCACCGTCCACGAGAGGGCGCGCTGGCCGATAGGCACGCAGAATGAGCGCGAATGGTCCGCGAGGACACGGAAGCCAGTTCGCGCGCATGATGTCTCCCGGGTCGTCAGGAGCAATAAGAATGTCCAGCGCGCCGCCTGAGGAGAATTGAAGACCCGAAGTGCGGTCTCCAATCATAAATCGTTGAAGGGGGTTATCGAAGAAAAAGAGTTCGCCACTCGGCAGAACTTCATAGAGCGATAGCGACCAGAACGCTTCAACCGGTGGAGTGCCCCCAGCTGGAAAGGAAATCCGGTAAGCGCTGCGGCCATCAAACGTGGCATTGCCCTGCATCCCAGATGCACGCATGTACATTGCTTCCGTCGAGGGAAGTGCACCGAGGCCCCACGTTGCTATGGACGCACGATACAAATAATCGGTGCCAAAGTTTCCGATTGTGGGTCTCGGATAGATCCAGCCATCCTCAGATTCAGCACTTTCGATTATCCGATCAATGTCAGCTCTAGCCGCGAGAAGCCCCGCTTCGGCCTCATGCGTCAACGCAGAATCGGGCGCTGCCAGCACCGGTCTCGACAGACCTGCAGATGTCCATGTCGCGACAAAGGATTCGTCTGCCTGAGTGGGAGGCGCCTCAATCTCGAGCAAACGCAGGATATCCCCCAGTTGAACGTGCGCGGGCGATTCGCGGCCAGTTGCCGGGTCTGCCGCACGACCAGCCGGCCCTGTGATTTTCAATCCATCTTGTACGGCATGGGCACCGGGCAGATCTTGTTCATTAAGCACCAATGTTCGCGCTTGAGCCCAAACCCACCAGCCTGGCGCCCGAACTTCACCTTCACGGGGTGCCGCATTTGGAGGCACCAGAACAAGTCTAAGTCCGTTGCCCGAAGTGGCGCGTGCGCCCACGACATGGAAATTGTTGGAGAACATGTCGAGGAGCGCCAGAGAGAAGTAGCGACCACCTGCAGTCGGCACATCAATTTCGACTGGCCCTTCCCTCAAATCAATCCAGGCCGATGAATAGAGGGTGTCTGCATTTGGCGTGGTTACATGTCGAGAGGCGGCCGAAGCAAGGCGCCTCACATGCCGAAAGGTGTTAGGCCGCGGGCCCAAGGTGCGGTCTCTGGCTCGTGCCATCTCCAGAACCGGCAGTCCGTACAGAAACAAGTTCCTGCACGCCATGACGGTATGAGAGCTGCGAGAACGCGGTGGGCCCGAAAGGCAACCGGGCAATAAACCTAGACCAAGCGCGGCGGCCAAAAGACTACGCCGGCCAATAAGCAATTCACTCATGGAGGACATGATCCTTCACTTTACAGTTAAAGGAGTTACACATACAGACTTAAATGTCGACACTTAAGCGATCGGCTATGGGTTTGATATACCAGAACTGCCATCTCGTGCGCACGTGGGCGTCAGCGCCGGCGACGCCGGCCCTTGAGCACGGCCGGCGATTCTGACGCCGAACGAGGCAAAACCGCGCTCAACTCGACGGCCCGTTTGACACCTTCGGCGTGCATCGCTCTTGCGGCGTTGAATACCGCACCGCCTTGACGAGACTGGACCGCCTTCAGAAGCCGTTGATAGCCGCGCAAATCTGCTTGTCGCATATCCCTCGTGGCAACCGCCAGATGCCCGAACAATTCTGCCGGGCCAGAGCTGAGATTTTGGATGAGTTGGTTCAACTGCGGCATGCCGGATATCTTATAAAGTCGCGCAGCGAATCTGTCCGTTGCCGCCTGAAACTCCCGGGCACTGCAATCCGGCTTTGCACTCAAGGCTTCAAGATCTGCGACAGCGCGCTCGAGGCCTGCAAGATCCGAAGATGAAGCCCGTTCGCTGCAACGCTCAGCAAGCAGCGCAAACAGCACCTCCCTTATCGAGAGCAGTTCTTTGATCTCTGCATCGTTCAGGGCGACCACGAAAGCACCCTTTTGCGGCACAATGCGAACCAGTCCTGCAGACTCCAGCAATCGCAAAGCTTCCCGCACCGGCCCGCGGCTCACGCCGAACCGGGAGGCTAACTCGATTGCGCTGAGATGATCCCCGGGTCGCGCCAGGCCCGCCTGAATAAGCGCCCGTATCTCTTCCGCGATCTGGGGGGGGCTTCGATCTTGCTCGCTCACCTTGTGTTTCTCTACCTGATTCTGCAACGCCAACTTTGACACACGGTAACATCCTAAAGGCGGCGCTTCCAGAAGCGCGCTTGACTTCGACCCAATGTGTCTACCATTTATAGTTCAAATGTCTACTTTTTTGGATTAATCGACATGCTTCTCCAGGAACTCGAGTTCCTTGCATTCCACGTGCATGACACAAAACACCTGCTTAAATCCGATGTGTTCGCTGATCTCGACCACGATACGCTGTTTGCCGCATTGGAGGCGGCTGACTCCCTGGCCCGCAGGTCATTCGAACCCATCGCGGCCCGGATCGATCAAGAAGAGCCCCAACTGCTCGATGGAAAGGCAGTCGCTTCACCTGCTTTGGCTCAACCCCTGCGTGACTACGCCGACCTTGGTTTCCTGGCTGCAACATTTCCCAGGGAATGGGGCGGTCTGGATGCGCCTTCCATAATCAATGGCGCAACCATGGCCCTTTTCGGCGCAGCTTGCACACCCGCTGCAGGGTACCTGTTTTTGACTGCCGCCGCTGCTCGACTTATTCTCAATTTTGGCAGTGACGCCCAGAGAGCGACCTACCTGCCGCCTATGCTCGCTGGGCGCTGGTTTGGCACCATGTGTCTGAGCGAACCGCAGGCCGGCTCATCCCTTCATCATATCACAACCCGCGCGATCCCTGACGCAGACGGTGAGTTCCAGATCAAAGGCGCAAAGATGTGGATCTCAGGGGGAGACCACGACCTCTCCGAGAACATTGTCCATCTCGTACTGGCCCGCATCGTGACAGATGGAGAACCGAGCAACGCACTGTCTTTGTTCATCGTTCCCAGACAGAGACCGGACGGCCATGGGAACGATGTGATGGTCACCGGCTTGAACAAAAAACTCGGTCACAAGGCGACGACCAATTGTGCCCTTAGCTTTGGTGAGAACGGTGCCTGCAAAGGGTACTTGCTGGGAGAGCCGCACCAAGGTCTTCAGCACATGTTTCAGATGATGAATGAAGCACGCGTTGGCGTGGGTACAACGTCGGCCGCGACGGCATATGCCGGCTACAGATACGCGCTTGCCTATGCTGCCGAGCGCCGTCAGGGTCGGCGCGCCGGAACACAAACACCTGCACGTCTGGTCGAACATCCAGATATCCGCCGCATGCTTCTGGAGCAGAAGGCAATCGCGGAAGGCGGCCTCTGCCTGAGCCTGCGCGGCGCGTACCTGATCGACCAGATTCGCATTGCCACAGACAATGAAGAACGCCAAAGGCTCCAGGGCCTGCTCGATATCCTCACGCCGCTCATAAAACTATGGTGTGCAGAAAGAGGTCTGGAAGCCAATTCGCTGGCGATCCAGACGATGGGAGGGGCGGGTTATGTTCGTGACCACCCTGTTGAGCGACTGTTTCGCGACCAGCGGCTGAACCCGATCCATGAAGGAACGAACGGTATTCTTGCCATCGATTTGCTTATGCGCAAAGCGAAGCAAGGCGCGGGTTTGAGCCCTCTTTTTGAGGCCATCGAGATCGACACAGTATCAGCAAAGAATGACGAACCGGCCATCGCTGACGCCCTGCTCTCTGGCATGGCCATCGTCCGCCAATGCATTTCGAAGGTCATTGACGACAAATCCGATACCGACCGTTTGCTGGCATTCGCCTCGCCAATTGCTTTGATGTTGGGGGATCTGGTCGCCTCTTGGCTCTGGCTGGCCCAAGTGCGCGCACTTGCTGGAAGAAACGATCCCTTTGCACAGGGTAAGCGCGCCGCGGCCGCGCACATGGTGCACCATGTTTGGCCAAAGTCCCTGGCGCTTGCTCCCGCGATCATGGCAGGCGCCGCCCCCTGCCTCGCGATTGAAGAGCGTGCACTATGACGGCGCCCTTGCTGTCTCGCCGCGCCCCAGTTCCAACCGCGCAACGCTTTCCAGATGAACTTCATCTGGTCCGTCCGCAAGCCTCAGAATACGCGCTCCAGTGAACGCGTAGCCAAGAAAGAAATCATCGCTCAGGCCTGCCCCACCATGAACCTGAATAGCGCGATCGATCACGGACTGCGCCATTCGAGGCGCCGCAACCTTGATCATTGCGATCTCTTTTCGCGCAGCTTTCGCTCCCTGTAGATCGATCATGTGGGCCGCCTTCATGACCAGCAATCGCACCTGGTCGATTTCAACGCGCGACATGGCAATGTTTTCGCGCACACTCCCCTGTTCAGACAAGCGCTTGCCAAAGGCAACACGTGCCTTTGCCCGGACGCACATAGCCTCCAGAGCACGCTCTGCCAAACCGATCAAACGCATGCAATGATGAATTCGCCCGGGACCCAAACGCCCCTGTGCAATCTCAAATCCACGCCCCTCACCCAGAATTATATTGGACATCGGGACCCTTACATTGTCGAATAAAAGTTCGGCGTGACCATGCGGCGGCTCATCGAATCCAAGCGTCCTCAGTGGACGAACTATTTTCACCCCCGGTGCATCCATAGGGACAAGAATCATGGATTGCTGGCTATGGCGTGCCGCATTGGGATCTGTCTTCCCCATCACGATCGCGATGCGACAACGGGGATTCATAGCGCCCGTAGTCCACCACTTGCGTCCGTTCACGACACAGACATCTCCATCACGTCGGATGCTGGTCTCGATGTTTGTTGCGTCCGATGAAGCGACTGCCGGTTCGGTCATGGCAAAGCACGAACGAATTTCGCCCTCGAGCAGAGGCTTGAGCCACTTCTCTTTCTGAGCGACATCGCCATATCGGTGCAGAACTTCCATATTGCCCGTGTCTGGCGCATTGCAATTGAAGACCTCCGACGCCCAGAAGACACGACCCATCTCTTCAGCCAGCGGCGCGTATTCAAGGTTCGAAAGACCTGGCCCGCCCTCAAGATCGGGAAGAAACAGATTCCATAACCCTTCCGCTCGCGCCTCGCGCTTCAAAGCATCCAGGATCGGCGGGGTCGTCCACGGTGTTGGCCCCTCCTCTATCTGCTTTCGAAACGTCTCCTCGTTCGGCAGAACCCGATCGCGCATAAAGGCGCGCACGCGCGCATGTATGTCCGAGGCACACTCAGAAATGGGAAAGATTGAAGCCAAATCCTTACTGCTCATGGAAAGAAATCCTGCCGCACTGAAACACTTGTAGAGTCTGCCCCGGCGGCCATGCTGGCGGCTGCATCTCAGCGCTCCATTCCTGATATCGGCGCTGCAGATCGGCGACGACCTCGCGGCGCGCAAAGGTCTGAGACGACCGCTCCTCGGGATCCACCGATAGATCAAAGAGCCAGGGAAACGCCCCCGGTCGCGTGTTTGAAAGGAGCTTCCAGTCACCTGCCAGGACGGCAAACTCTGAACCGGTTCGCCAGAACAGCGTCTCGTGAATTACCTCCTGCGCACGCGCCGGCTGCACTAGCGGAGTCAGGTCCAGTCCATCGTAGTTGCGAGGAGATGAGACGCCGGCTGCCGACGCAAGCGTTGGCGCTATGTCAAGATGCGAGACAGTACGCTCATCGCTCAGTCCGCCCGGCCAACGCTGCGGCCAGCTGATGATGTAGGGTACTCTGGCCCCCCCTTCAAAATAGCTGAGCTTGCCTCCAGCAAGAGTGTTGCAGTCCGAAACGCCCATATAGGTCGCTGCACCATTGTCCGCGGTGAACACAATGATCGTGTTGTCTGCATCCGGCGAACGTTCTATCGCATCGAGCACTTCACCGACACTGCGATCAAGCGAGTGAACCATAGCGGCGTATGTTCTTTGAAGCGGATCTTCTATTGACGAAAACTGAGTCAGATCGGAATCCAGCGCCTGGAACGGCGCATGCGGGGCTAAATGTGCCAGATACAGAAAGTATGGCTGCCCCTGAGAGTTTTCGATGAAACGAACGGCTTCATCGGTTAGCTCATCGGTCAGATACTCTTGATCATTGGTGACGATTTCGGCCTGAAACCCATCACGCGCCGTGTCGCGCAGCACCTGAACCCAGTCCACCTTCCGCTCGAAACTCCGTATACCAACATAAGGCGCTGGCAAACTTGTCGTTCCGGGCGTTCCCGCGCGCACATAGGCCGTCTCCCCGGATAAAAATCCATAGAAGTAATCGAACCCGCGCGCAGTCGGGACGCGATCCGGTGACGCGCCGAGATGCCACTTGCCGATCGCCGCTGTTCTATAACCGGCTTCCTGGAGATCTGCGGCAAAGACCCGCTGGGACGGCGCCAAGCCGCCCCCGCCACCATCGGCGCCCTCTGGCGTCAAGAACTCAAACCCGTGGCGCTGCTGATACTGCCCCGTCATCAACGCCGCACGCGAGGGGCTGCAAACGGACGCAGTCGCGTACCCGCGCCGGAACAAAACGCCTCGGCGCGCAAGACGATCAATGTTGGGCGTTGGAACAGCGACGGAACCAGCGCCATAGGTCGTTATATCCAGGACACTGAGATCATCAGCGACGATCAGAACTATGTTCGGTCTTTTATGACTTGCTTGCGCCTGCCCACTCACAGTCGAGCAGCCGATGGCAAACATGGCAGAGATTGCCAGAAGAAGAAATTTTTTCATGTCGATTGCTCCAGTCGCGCTGATCCCGACACCACCATGTGCATTCACATTGACAGTAAAGTGTCAGCATTTTATTCTGATCTTTGAGTCTGCTGTCAACGGGTCTGCTTTGTGCGCGCTTATACCATCCTTCTCATGATCATCGGGGCAACGGCCGCGTGCTCACCGTCGGAGAACAATGCGTACTCTGGCCTGCACCAATGCAAGAATACGAGTGCGAATGGCAAAGCTGCCTCGGCGGAGGATGTTTGGATTCCCAGCCAGATGGTGACGCTCGGATCAGATGTTCACCCTGAAGAAGCGCCTCGCATGAACGTTCGAACTTCCGGCTTCTGGATTGATCCGTATGAAACAACGAACGCAGACTTCGAGCGATTTGTTGACGCAACAGGCTATCTGACAACTGCGGAACGGGACAACGCAGGCGGCGCCGTTTTCGATAACGGCCTATGGCGCCTTGACGCGACCGCTACCTGGCGCAGTCCCTTCGGTGCAGCCGGCCCGCCGGCACAACCAGATCACCCCGTCGTTCAAGTCACTTATGAAGACGCGATTGCGTATGCACGCTGGCGCGGGCGAGATTTACCGACTGAGGCTGAGTGGGAAGCAGCGGCGCGCGGCGGTATCGCGGATGCTGAATACACGTGGGGCTCATCTCCTCGACTTGAGGATGGTCGCCCCGGCGCCAACCACTGGCAGGGCGTTTTCCCAGTTCTGAACACCAATGAAGATGGCTTCCCGACACTCGCCCCGGTCGGGTGCTTCCCGGCAAATCCTTACGGCCTTTACGACATGGCGGGCAATGTTTGGGAGCTCACGAAAGACGCCTGGAGCCTTCGTCCGGGAGCAGACAAGTCCGCAGCTGCGGCGGTGAACCAATCCGCCGCCGTTGGTGCAAACACCATAAAAGGCGGATCCTGGCTTTGTGCGGACAACTTTTGTCGCAACTACCGTCCCGCAGCGCGTCAGCCTGCAGATCCATCCATGGGCACTAGTCACACAGGTTTTCGTACCGTGAACCGTGCCCCAAACAACCCCAATAAAGGCTCGGGAGGCCAATGATGCCAAAGCTTGAAAGTGCATGTTCCAAATTCATGAATCGCCTCTTCGTGTCTGTTTCACGCATTGCCGTGGCGACGTCAGCCTGCATCATCAGCGCGTGCGCTTCCTCCCCGCAGTCGCAGACCATCATCCCCGCTGAACAGTCGCGTCCCAATGTCATTGTAATTGTCGCCGACGACCTCGGATATAATGATTTGAGCGTTTACGGTGGGAAGACACCGACGCCCCACATCGACAAACTTGCTGCTGGCGGCGTTCTGATGACTTCGGGATACGTCACTGCAGCCGTCTGCGCTCCGTCGCGCGCTGCAATACTGTCTGGCCGTCAACAGACGCGGTTTGGCTTTGAATTCAATCCCGTGGGCCGCGATGAAAGCGGCGGCATGTCGCTCGAAGAAACCACTATTGCCGAAACCATGAAGTCGGCTGGCTATCGCACAGGCATGGTGGGCAAATGGCACCTCGGCCAAGCTGAGGGATACCGGCCGCTGGATCGGGGTTTCGACAGTTTCTTTGGAATTCTAGGAGGCGCTACGCCGTTTCTGACAAAGATTGGCCCAGATGACCTCCATGTTGTCACAGCTGAAGATCAATTCATTACCCGAGATCGTTTTCCGATCATTGACCAAGAAACGCCTGTCGACACGGATCAATACGTGACGGACTTGCTGACTGATCGCGCGATCGAATTCGCTGGCCAATCTCAGACTCAGCCTTTCTTCCTCTACCTCGCCTATACCGCGCCTCACACCCCGCTCCAGGCGTCAGCAACCTATCTTGAACGAACGCCGATCGATGCTTCCGACAGTGAGCGGGTCTATGCCGCAATGCTAACATCACTCGATGACGGCATCGGACGCCTCACGGATTACCTGCAAAGCACGGGGCAGTTCGACAACACGCTTATCATTTTCCTAAGCGACAACGGCTGCCCCAGCTACGTTTCCTGTTCGAACGCGCCACTCAATGGATGGAAAGGATACCCATGGGAAGGTGGCTTACGCGTGCCATTCATCGTGAGTTGGCCAGATCGCATAACGCCATCTGCGAACGATGCGCCGGTTAGCTCGCTGGACATCGCCGCGACGGCTGCGGCAGCAGCTGGCGTAAATCATCCCGGCGCCGAAGGAGATAATCTGGTGCGGTCGCTGGAGGCTCCTGACTCAATACGAAGCGAACGCGCTTTATTCTGGCGCTTCGGCCCCACGCGCGTCGTCAGAGCCGGCCAATGGAAACTCATCACCGTGAACCGCTCGGCGGAAACCGGCAGCGGCGACGAACTACAGCGCTCTCGTTTGCCGGACGGGACACCCGCAGTCGTATCGGCCCTCGGCCAGTGGACATTTCTCTATGACCTTGCAACCGACCCCGCTGAACACTTTGATGTCGCTGCGCAGCATCCCGAGGTCGTCGTCGAACTGCAGCAGAAATGGGAAGAATGGAACCAGGAGAACGTGGAACCTCAATGGACGAGTCGGCGGGGCGTTCGGGGAGTCGTCAACGAATCGCGCATAGAACTATTCAACTAGGAGCGGTCGATGCTTCCCCCTTATTTTCCAAAACAGATTTCGCGGCGCGTCATGCTCGTGACCCTCGCAGCGGTGGGGGCGTGCGCGTCAGTACCCGACTTCGGTGCATCGCGGCGCAGCGTTATCGATACACCCAGGGGACCACTTGAAGTCTACGACGATGGTCCGGCAGGCGGCTCACCACTTGTGCTCCTGCCATCTCTGGGACGGGGCGCCGAGGATTTTGATGAACTCACGTCGCAGCTAACGGCTGCCGGATACAGGGTCATTCGCCCCCAACCTCGCGGAATTGGCGCATCGCGAAGTTATGACTTCAATCCTACGCTGGCTGATCTTGCTGACGACGTCATCCTTGCCGCGCAACAATCCAATCTGGCGCCGTTCGTTGTCGTCGGACACGCTTTCGGAAACCGTGTTGCGCGTATGATCGCAACCCAAAGCCCGGAACGCACACGTGCACTCATCCTGCTTGCGGCGGGCGGCAAGATTGCGATGGCGCCGGAGATCGAGGAGGCTCTTGTTCGCTCCTTTGATCTCAGCCTTCCTGATGACGAGAGGCTCGCTTACGTAAGCCGAGCGTTTTTTGCGCCAGGAAACACCCCTGAAGCGTGGCGTAACGGCTGGTACCCGGACGTAGCGGAGATGCAGATCGGCGCCACCGAGCGTACCTCCGTTGATGATTGGTGGCTTGCAAACAGCCTCCCGGTTCTAGTCGTGCAGCCCATGCAAGACGTTCTGGCCCCGCCCGAGAACGCCGAGATTCTGAAACGCGAAGGTGGAGACCGGGTTCGGATAGCTTACGTAGAGCAAGCGGGCCATGCGTTGCTGCCGGAGCAGCCGCGCATACTCGCCGATACTATTCTGAGCTATCTTCAGGAAATAGATTTTCAGGTTGCTTGAACCAGAGTCGTTTCACCTCGCGCGTCGCCATCACAGCTGATCAATCAAAGTTGTACGCGCCGTGCGCTGCCGCCCCGACTAGACGTTATGCCCATTCAGACTTGGCGTTGTCGAACGGCGCGCCGCCTGCGAAGGCAAAGGTCAGAGGTTCGAATCCTCTTGGGTGCGCCATTAAAATCAGGGACTTACTAGAAGTGCCCGCTTTTCCAAAAAGTACGTGGAAGCACGGTGGAAGCACAGACCTCGAAAGCAAACTTCTGCGTCTTCTTACGCTTTTGCGATCAGCCATTCTGAAACTTGCTCCGCCCTAGAGCGCAAGGGCAAGGCTGCCGATTATCCTAGTGAAGTCTGCGGACTTCAACGCCAGCTTCGAAGAGCCTTGTCAGACCGATCTACATTCGATCGCCGTCCGCTCAGCGGCAGCAATCTGGCGGAAGACTGACTGAGTCCAGATTTGCGTATCAGGCAATTCATCGCCGGAAACAGCCGTTCGCAATCTGATCCCTTACTTCAAATTTGGAGGAAGAAGGCGTCTGCAAATCAAGGGGCCATTCAGAGCGAGTCCGAGCGCCTTACTCATCAACTACAAGCGGCTGATAGGCAGGAAGGTCAGACAACGCCGCCCGGTCAAAAGGTTCCTCAAGGAACAGCTTTGGATAAAGCCACGTCCTAAGGCGCGCATGAAAGTCGCGCACGGTGGTTTCATAGGCAAGCGCTGCGCGCGTATCGGTCCCCGCCAGTCCTTGCAGGGTGCGGTCGATCAACACCGGGGGTGATACGAAGGCCGCCAAAGATGCCGCCCGATCACGCTCGAGGATACCCTGGCGATAGCTGGTGGAAAGAGTTTCAGCGCTCTGGTCACCAACCTGCTGGAATGCGTAATACCATTTCCATTCGAAGGGCCGGTCGATTTGAGCTTCATTCTCCCATTCGGGATGACGCGCGATAAAAGCCTCCATCGTGACGTTCTTGGGCAGGTCCCAGGCATCATTCACAACTTCGCGCTGGGTCAGGACGATATCACCCCCAGCCGGAATCGAGATTGCCCGTTCGATCGAGACTCTTGTGATCGCTGGCAGGATCGCCGTGAGGAGCAGCCAGAACCCAACAAGGCCTGTGAGGATGACGGAGCCAGCGGCGGCCCGTGCACCTGCCCAGTATGAGACGGCCGCCCAGAACAGGAGGTGGACGCAAACGAGCAGCGATACTGCGAGGACCTTGGCGAGCTGCGTGCTGGCCAGCGCCGCGCCGACCCAGAACGGCAGGAGGAGGCAGACTGCGAGCGTCGCAACTAGGGCGCTCGCCCGCATCGGCCACAACCCGCCAGATCGCCCGGCTGTGGCGATGAGCAGGTCATGTCGACCGGCCGCCCGCTCACCCGCCCTGAGATCATGTAGCAGAAGGATCACAAGCAGGGGTGCCAGCACAGATACGATGAAGGCAAAGTCTATGCGGCCTGCAAGTGCGAGTTCTGGATTGGCCGTATCGGCTGCGTGGATCTGCCCTTCGAGCGCGAGCAAGTTAACTCGGTGTTTCCACGGCGATAAGTCGCGTTGGCCCAGCGCTGCAAAGGCAAGATCAGACGGTGGCAGGTAAGTCAGGTGGAAACTTGAATACGCCACGCCTCCCCAGTCCTCTGCTTTGGCCATTGCATTTTCGCGATCTGCCTTGTCAGCCAGGACCATGCGCTCGATCGTCGCCCGTTGATGAGCGATTTCTGTGAGCCCGGTGCTGATGCTCAGGGATGACAAAAGCAGGGCGAGTACAAGCAGCGCCGCAATTGCCCGCTGGCGCAAAAGGAAACTCAGTTCACGGAAAAGGCTTGAGACCACGGTCACAGCTTCAGTCCCCGGGCGCTGAACAGCACAAGGCCAAACAGAAGCGCAAACCAAGCACCGAGCCTTGCAAGCGGTGCAAGCGCGCCCTCGACGCGCGTGTCGGATGGCGGCGGGACGAAATGGAAGTCTTCAAGCACTTTCCAGTTTTCCGAACTGACGCGGGTACGTCGCTCAGCCTCAGGGTCGCTGCTACGTTTTATATCATCCGCATAAGCGAGCTGTTCGGCATGGACGCGGTTCAGGCCCTGCACAAAATCGAACCGCACAGCCTCGGCGTCACGCAGGAATTTATGATGTGCTTCCACACCGGTGCCTGCCGAAGTCATTGAAGCTTCGCGAAGCGCGAGAGCCGGAGATATCCATCCAAACGAACGAAGCAGGCTGACCTGGCGAACTTCTGTTGCCATGCGTTCTTCCGCAAAACGGTTCAGCACGGCCGTTAGGTCGGCTTCGGCAGTCTCGGCAACAATCCCGCGAAAATTGACCGGCAAGTCTTCTACTGACGCAACATCGTACTGGAGGAGAAGATTGGTTTTCAATTGCTCGAAGGCCGGGTCAGCCGCGTTGTGACCGTCTCCCATGGACCGAAGCTCGTTGAGAACGGCGAAGTCTGCTTCGATTTTGCCTTGTGCGGGCGCCACGCTCGCGGCGACATTTGCCGCAATTCTGGGAACAATCAGGACCAAGAGTATCCAGACGACGACCAAAATCGTGAGCGAGTTTGCGCGGCGTGCAGAGAGACTCGACACGGCGATGATCAGCGCGCACCAGACGAGGAGATAAAGGCTGAAACTGCCCAGTACCACTGCGGTGGCGGCAAGGGTTTCGCCCTTGCTGATGGCCACGGCCGCCGTGAGAACCAGTGGCAGTAGCGTGAGCCCCGCAACTGAAGCCAGCGCGAGCCCTTTCCCGGCAATGAGCGTCAAGGGTGATACGCCTTGCGCGAGAAGCGGGCCTAACGTTCCGTTTTCCCTTTCACGTGTCATCACGCTGTAGCCCATCGCGATCAGCAAGAGCGGGGCGAAGAGGCTCAACACGACTGCGGGCGACATATCCGCCAACTGACCGGCCGTTGCCCCTGCCTTTGCATCAGCGAACATCGCAGCATTCTGCCGGTGTCCCTCCAGGAAAATCGATTGGCCAGTGACCGGATCAACCCCTGGGTCGATCATCGCGAGCGGCGGAGGCGTGCGGAACACATAGTGGCCATAGTGAACCATCCGGTGAGGGTGCCGGTCGGGCTGGCTGCGGTAGGTTTCTTCGGCCTCAGACTGCAACTGCGCGCGCGCTTCGGCTTCACTGGCCACGCGCAACGCTGTCAGTGTCGCAGAGGCCGCAACAAGAACGAGCAAAAGCCCAAGTGCCAACATGGCAAGGCGTGAGCGTCGCCAGAACCGCCATTCGTCGGCTGCGACGAGGAGGATAGTTCTCAT
>Ga0315900_10003544_pt1 | contig 22737 bp, 24 predicted proteins | sample LakEriMetagenome_FD_203521 | JGI IMG/M metagenome (GOLD analysis project Ga0315900, IMG submission 203521) | Freshwater fungal communities from buoy surface, Lake Erie, Ohio, United States - Buoy 12 MA114 | ecosystem: Environmental > Aquatic > Freshwater > Lake > Lake biofilm | place: USA: Lake... | reverse complement strand
CTAACACATCAAACAAATCACTTTTTTCCATATTTACTAATTGCTGCACAATTTGTAAATCGCTTTTAGGAAACCCAACTTCTTCTAATTTGTCTAATAGTACTTTCCTTGTCATTGGGTTGCTCTAAAGGGTTCTTAATTCTTCTTCGCTTTTGAATAGGTTCGGTAATACACCAAATAGATTATTTAAAAATTCTTCGGATGAAATTGGTTTGCCATCTGCGCTCCAAAAAGAAGTTGACATCATTGATTGTATTTCACGCTCTTTGCCATCACGCAATTTTATTTTTATCTTTTGCCTTCTATTGCAACTACAATTTAATTCGCCACAAATTTCACAAGGTTCTTTTTGCACTGGTGGACAAACACAAGGAGTTTGATTACAAACTTTGCAAGGTGGCTTTGGTTGTTTAGGTTCGCCTTCTGGTTCTGGGTCTATTGGTTCGCCATCCCATTCTGGGTCGGCAAAGTGATGAAACGCATCTACATAATCGTAAATTGTAAAAAACTCTTTACCATCAAACAAACGTGTGCCAAGACCAACTATTTGCTTAAACTCAATCATAGAGTTTACTGGTCGCATTAAAACAATGTTACGTATGTTTCTTGCATCAACACCAGTAGATAGTTTTTGCGATGTAGTTAAAATAGTTGGTATTGTTTTTTCGTTGTCTTGAAACTCTCTTAAAAACTGTTCTCCTATTTCGCCATCATTGGCAGTAACACGAACACAATAATTTGGGTCAGTACTTGTTTTGTATTGATTTACTAAATCACGAACTGCCGCAGCGTGGTCTTGCGTTGCACAAAAAATAATCGCCTTTTCTTTTTGGTTGGCATCGTCCATATAAATCTGAACACGTTTTGCCTCTCTTGCTTTTATCTCAATTATTTTATTGAAGTCGGGTTCGTTATAAAGTCTGCCTTCTTCAATTTCTCCTTCTATTATTTGGTCATCGCTTGTGTAGATATAATCGTCAAGCTTAGTCTTAATGCGTTTTACTTTGAATGGTGTAAGGAAACCATCGTTGATCCCTTCTTTCAGCGAATAGACATAAACGGGTTCGCCAAAATATTTGTAAGTATCAACATTGTCTTTGCGTTTTGGTGTAGCGGTTAAACCCAACTGAACGGCTGGCGAAAAATATTCTAAAATGCCTCTCCAGTTTCCTTCATCGTTTGCTCCTCCTCGGTGGCACTCGTCAATAATGATGAAATCAAAATAGTCCGAAGGGTATTCGCCAAAGTAGGGAACGGGTTTGCCTTCTTTGTCTTTGCCACTCATAAAAGTTTGAAAGATGGTAAAGAAGATGCTGCCGTTTGTTGGTACGTTTCCTTTTTTCTTTATCTCGCTTGGTTTAATACGCACCAACGCATCTTCTGGGAAAGCAGAAAATGAATTGTAGGCTTGGTCGGCCAATATATTTCTATCTGCTAAAAATAAAATACGTGGTCTGCGACTGCCATCACGTTTTAAATTCCAACGTGTTTGAAATAACTTCCAAGCAATTTGAAAGGCGATAGCCGTTTTTCCAGTTCCAGTAGCAAGGGTTAATAAAATACGTTCTTTGCCATTTGCAATGGCTTCAATGGTATTACGAACTGCTATTTCTTGATAATAGCGTAATTGCCAAGTACCACTTTTATCTTCGAATGGAATGGCGGAAAATTTTTCTCTCCACGCTTCGACAAGCTCAGCGGCCGCTCCTTTTTCTTTAGGAAACGTTTTATCCCAAAGTTCTTCTGGCGTAAGGTAATTGGCAACCAAACCCTCTGCACCAGTTTTCATATAGATGCTATAAATTTCCTTACCGTTTGTTGAATAAGTAGTTTCTAATTTTAGTTTCTCCGCGTATTGTTTGGCTTGAGCCACCCCTTCACCAACACCTAAATCATCGCTTTTGGCTTCTACTACTGCCAGTTTAATGCCTTTGTAAACCAACACATAATCGGCAGTGAGTTTTTTTGCTCTTACCCCTCCTGTTTGTATTTTCCCTGCGGTAATATTGTATTCCCGAAGTATTTTAGAACCCTCTACAACGCCCAAACCGCAAGCCTTTAACTTGGGGTCTATAAGTTCTGCTCGTGTTTCGGCTTCGTTCATTTTTAATCTTTGATTAGGTTAATAATTAATTTTATCATTAATTCTTTTTCGTCCGATGCGCTTTGAGCCACTAGCAGAGCAATAGCAGTAAGGGCATTATCGTTTATTTTTGATTCGCCAGATTGTTTGAAGCGATGTTTATTTTTTTCTAAAAACCAAACGAATAAAAATGCACCGATACGTTTGTTACCATCGCTAAACGAATGATTTTTAATAACAAAGTAGAGTAAATGTGCTGCTTGTTCTTCAATGCTTGGGTAAAGATATTGGCCATCGAAGGTTTGAACGATGCTTTGAAGTGAACTTTTAAAACTACTATCTTTTTCGTTACCAAATAAATCGGCAGCTTCTTTTTTGACTATTAATTGTTTTTTTAGTTCGGTTATTGCTGCTTTGGCTTCGTTGTATTGTATTTCGTATGTAACGTTTTGGTTAAGATTGTCGGTGGATAAATCTTGACTATCGTATTGGTTAAGTAAAACGAAACTTTTTGTGTAGTGGCTTAAAATATCTAAAAGCCCTTTGGCCTCTTGCAATTGTATGGTTTCGGTTTTAGCAGAGTTTTGTATCAGTGAAACTGCTTTTTCCAACTGTTGCATATTTTGCAACACTTGGTTCAATCTTTTTTCATTTAGAGTATATCCGGTTACCAAATAATCTTTTAAACGCTGTGTTGCCCATTGACGAAATTGGGTACCTTGTTTCGATTTTACACGGTAACCAACCGAAATGATTACATCAAGATTGTAATATTTTACAGTTTTAATTTGCTCTTTTCCTTGTATAGCACCATGTTGAGTGGTATGTCGGGAAAACCGACACACCAGTTGTTCATCTAACTCACCTTCTTTAAAAATATTTTGTATGTGTTCTGTAACAGTTGTTCGGCCTTTATCAAATAGTTTTGCCATTTGTTCTTGTGTAAGCCAAACGGTTTCTTCTTCAAAAGTGACCTCAACGTGAGTTTGATTGTCTTTTCCTTTGTAAATTTCTATACTATTCATTTCAAGCAGCAAATTTTAAATTTACCAAATAATCTTTTAAAAGCCGGGTTGCCGATTGGCGTAACTACATATCATTTATAAGGCTATTTGTTTTGCTGTTTTTGTTGCCGCAGGCTCACCACAACGTAACGCTCCACTAAACGCCTTTTGTAAAACTGATTTTTTGAGTTCTTCTAAGTCATTTATTTTTTGATTATAGATTGCTTCTACTTTTTTTGTTTCGGCTGATAATACATTCAATTTTTGAACGATGGTTTGTTGTTCTTTTAATGATTTTGGAAATGAAATATAAATGCCTTTCACTTCGCTATCTGTTACCGCTGGATAACTTGCACCTTTTTGAAGCTTTTCCATTTGCTTATTAAAACTATAAGTCAAAAGGAAATAGTAAACTAAGTTGTTTTTAAGAAATTCCTTTGCTCTTAAAACGAAGTAGCCTGTGCTACAAACTTGTTCATCGTATTCTTCTGTAATTAATGCAACTCTACTATGTGTTGGTCTTACAGTCGCAAATATTACATCATTGGTTCTTACCAATTTTCTTGCTCGGCTCGGTGCATCCTTACCAAGTAAAACAGTTACATTTTCAATTTCCTTTGTTTCCTTGTTTACACTTGAAACATCCAAATAAATAAACTCTTCATTTGGTTTTTTTGTTGGGTCAACTGTTTCAGTTTTTACTAAAACTTCGCCCAATGTTTTCTCTTCCCAACCTTCCCCTTTATTCTCAAACACCCCTTGCAAATAACTTTCAAAAAGTTCTTTGGCGTTTTTGAGGTTTTGTTCGGCATTTGCTTTTGCCTTGGCTATGGCGGCAAAGGCTTCATCTAATATGGCTACTATGCGTTGTTGCTCGGGGAGGGGTGGTAGGGGGATTTCAAGGGCTTTATATTCATCAAACTTTAAATTTCTTATTCCTGTTGAATGACTTTGCATTGCTTCAGTCGCACCAGAAACATAAGAGAAGAATAAATACCTATGCAAATAAGTAAAGTCAACCGTTTTAGGATTTGCTATTCTAATTACAGAAGTAAAATTGCTAAATGAAAAGTCACCTTTTTTCTTATCGAATATTATTACTCTGCCAACTGGTTGTTTTGGTCCGCCTCCCGATTTTTCAAGAATAATATCACCGTATTGAAGTTTCCGTTTAGCAAATTGAGATTGCTCAACATCTAAATAAACAATATCACTATCATCTAACTTCCCATCTTTTGTGAAATTAGTATTGCGAATTACACCAACGCTTTTAAATGGGGGTTTCTTACCAGTCCATAAGCCGTTTCCAAACTCACAAACTTCATCAAGCCTTTTTATTTCCCAACCCTTCGGCAGGTTCTGTGCATCGCCTTTTTTCATATCAGTTCCAAAATTGAGGTTAAAATATTACTTACAGAGCTTTTGTTCATTTTGGAAAAAGCAAACCACTTTTTACCCAAGTCTTTAAGCGAAGCACCCAGATGATACACTTCTTTTCCGTCAATAATTAAAAAGCGGTCGTGACTTTGGGTAAAGGGTTTTAGTTCGAAATTGCCATATTGCATATTGGCTTTTTGTACATCTAAAAGCAACTGTTTGCTGTGTGTTTTAGATAGTAATAAAACCTTAACCTCTTTTTTCTTTTTGGCTAAATGGGTAAGCGTGTGTTCGTCTATATAGTTATCAATTAACACAATGCTTTTCTTTGCCGAACGAATAATTTTAGAGGCAAGCTCGTAGGCATCGAATACTTGACCGTCGAAGAACACGCCTTGCGTTGGTATAAGGTGTGTGTTAATTTGCAGGTCTATCTGATTCACTTTATCTGCAAGGGCTTGCACATTATCTTCTATACGGTTCATACGGTTATTGATGGCGAAACCTTTTAGGAGATAATCTTTCAGTCGTTGGGTCGCCCATTGTCGGAATTGCGTGCCTTGCTTTGAGTTTACTCTGTAACCAACGGATAAAATCACATCAAGATTATAAAAAACAACAGGTTTGTCAGAATTAGGAATGTGCATTTTTTGCACATTGCTTTTTTCGTCTAATTCTTGGGTAGCAAAAATATTTCGTATGTGTTTGGTTATTACCGTTCTGTCCCGTTGAAACAATTCTGCTATCTGATTTTGAGTTAGCCAAACGGTTTCCTTTTCTTCGTCAATTCTTACTTCAATGTGTTCGGCAAGTTCATTGGGCCTGTATAAAATGATTTCGTTTTTCATATCAGTTCCAAAATTGAGTTTAAAATATCGGCACTTTCTTCGTCTAAGGCTTTCATTTCTTCTAAAATCTGCTGCGGTTGGCGTAAAGCGGCTTCTTCTTTTTTGTTAGGGTTTTTTGCACTAAGGTCAAAGGTAGTTTGGTCAATGTCTTTTACGTTAATACTCCAAGAGTTTTCGCTATCCTTTTTCGTTTTTTGCAGTTCAATAAAGTCGGCTAAATCTTTTTCGTTAAGTGCATTGGTCTTGCCCAAGTTTCTATCTAAGTTCAATTGGTAAAACCATACTTTTTTGGTTACACTCCCTTTTTCAAAAAATAATACTACCGTTTTTACACCAGCACCAGTAAAGGTACCCCCAGGCAAATCTAATACGGTATGTAAGTTGCAACTTTTCAATAATTCTTCCCGCAAACGTATTGAAGCATTATCGGTATTGCTTAAAAATGTATTTTTAATCACAACGCCAGCCTTACCACCAGCCTTCAAAATTTTAATAAAGTGCTGTAAAAATAAAGAAGCCGTTTCGCCAGTTTTTATTGGAAAGTTTTGTTGCACTTCGGCACGCTCTTTACCACCAAATGGAGGATTAGCCAATACAATATCGTAACGGTCTTTCTCTTGAATATCAGCTATGTTTTCGGCAAGGGTATTGGTATGTATAATGTTTGGAGCTTCAATACCGTGAAAAATCATATTCATGGTGCCAATGATGTAAGCCAATGATTTTTTTTCCTTACCGTAAAAAGTTTTCTTTTGAAGGGTAACAGTATCTTTAGTGGAAATTCCTTTTTGGTTTAGATAAGAAAATGCTTCACACAAGAAACCAGCACTACCCACAGCACCATCATAAATTTTATTACCTATTTGTGGTGCTACTACTTTTACAATGGTTGTAATCAATGGGCGTGGTGTATAATACTCGCCGCCATTACGCCCAGCATTACCCATGTTTTGTATTTTAGATTCATACAAATGGCTCATTTCATGCTTTTCAGCGTGAGTACGAAAACGAAGTTCATCAATACGATTAAGTACCTCACGCAAATTGTAACCGCTTTGTATGCGGTTTTTCAGTTCACTAAAAATCTCTCCAATTTTATATTCAATAGTGTCGGCACTTTCTGCATCTGCCTTAAACTTTTTAAGGTAAGGGAATAGTTTGATGTTTACAAAGTCAGCAAGGTCATCGCCAGTTAATGCTTTGTGGTGGTCCAGTTCGACTCCGCTCACTGTTCCATCTTTTTTCTTTTTTGGGGCAGCCCAAGTAGTCCATTGAAATTTTTTATCAATGATGGGTGTATAGGTTTTGCCAGAAAGTTCAGCAGCAGTGGCTTTGTCTTTTTCTAAGTCATCTAGGTACTTTAAAAACAAAATCCACGAGGTTTGTTCTACATAATCTAATTCACTTCCACAGCCTGCATCTTTATGCAGGATATCATCAACATTTTTAAAGGTTTGTTCAAACATAGTAATCGTTATTAGTGTAAATAATTTGGGGTAAAAAAAGGTTCAATAAATATAGATAATTTCAAACAACTTCTTTCAATTCATTTACTCTCAATTCAAGTAAATGTATTTTCAAAAATAGCGTATCATTTTTAATAAACTACGCAATTGCATTTATTTAAACTTGAATAGAAATAATTTCCTACAAATTACTTCTATTTCAATTTTACAAATAGAAACGTATTAGTAATAGTAAAAATAATGTTGTGGACTAAATATGGACTAAGTATCAAAGTGAAAAAGCCGAAACCCTTGATAACTCAATGATTTCGGCTTTATTCAGCGGAGAAATAGGGATTCGAACCCCAGGAACCTCGCGGTTCAACAGTTTTCAAGACTGCCGCAATCGACCACTCTGCCATTTCTCCAGAGGGTTTAAAATTAATCTTTTTTTAGTTATCTCACAATTTTTTAAGCTAATATTTTTGTAAATTTAAAAAAGTTTAGCCTACTAAAATTAGTAAACTATTTCTATGAAAAAGTTTGTTTTCTATTTAACCTTAGCATCTTCCATATCCTGTTTTTCAAAGGTTTTAGTGTATTTTAATCATGGCACATTTGGTTTATTAAATTCACAATCTTATTTAGAAACATATATTACGGTTTCGGGCAATAGTGTGAAATACCTCAAAAAGTCAGATTTCTATCAAGCAAGTGTTTTTGTTTCTTGGAAAATATTAAAAGGGAATGAGGTAGTACAAAAATTATCGTATAATTTATTTAGCCCTAAAATTTCAGATACAATTAGTAATCCTTCTTTTATTGACAATCAAAGGTTTTTATTAGCAAATGGTGAGTACACATTACAGTTTGAAATATACGATCGTTCCATTCCCGAACAGAAAACAAGTTATTCCGAACAAATTACCATACAATATGTTCGTGAAAAAAAAATTAACACATCAAGTATTCAAATTTTAGATTCATATACTAAAACCACTCATCCAACTAATATTTCAAAATGTGGCTTTGATTTGGTGCCATACAATATTAACTATTTTCCAAAGGGGACAAATGGTTTAAAATTTTATTTAGAAAGTTATAATGCGGATACTTTACTTGGTACTAATTCTAAATTCATTTATTTTTATTTTATAGAAAATAGTGAAACACTCTCAAAAATCAACAACTTAGTTGGATTCAATAAACAAAAGGCTGAAAAAATAAATCCATTATTAGGCCAATTTAATATTACTTCGTTGCCTACTGGAAATTATAATTTGGTAATTGAGTTACGAGATTCATTAAATACAGTACAAAGTCAAAAGAAATGGTTTTTTCAACGACAAGGTTCTGTAGAAGAAATTCCTGAAAATAACTTTACAAACTCGCTAGATGCGTTTTTTAATTCTTTTCAAAGCACAGACACATTAAAGCAATTTATAGAATGTTTATGGCCTATCTCCAAAACTGTGGAACGAACCTGGCAACAAACCCAAATTGAAAGTGCTAATAGTAAAGTCATGCAAAATTATTTAATTGATTATTGGAAGTCAAAAGCAGGAGATTCTTTAAATGCATTTAATTTATGGAAAGATTATTACAAAGAAGTGAATGTTTCTAAAGCCATGTTTAAATGTGGTAAACAAAAAGGTTATTATACTGATAGAGGTAGAGTTTATTTACAATATGGCAAGCCTGAGCAACGCAATCAAGTAGCAAGTTCTGCTGATACGTATCCTTACGAAATTTGGCAGTACTATCGCATATTTGATCGCGCAACAGGTCGATTTTTTACAAATAAAAAGTTTGTTTTTGTAAATTTTGCGATTGCTGACGATTGTTATGATCTAATATACAGCGACGTAATCGGCGAAATGAATGATCCCAATTGGAAATATCGATTGGTAAAACGCACACAACAAAGAAAAAATGTTGATGACAATGATCCTACCAAAAACTTTGGAAATAATTTTGACGATAATTTTTTAAATCCTAAGTAGTTTATGTTAAAAGCAAAAATTGCTGTAGTTATTTTAAATTGGAACGGAAAAATATTTTTAGAAGAATTTTTACCCAGCGTTATTAAAAACAGTGCATGTGCGACAATTTACATTGCAGATAATGATTCAAATGATGATAGTATATCTTTTTTAGAATTAAATTATCCAAATCTTAAAATTATAAAAAACGAAATAAATTCTGGGTTTTCAGAAGGTTATAATGCAGCATTAAAAAAAATTGATTCAGAGTATTACATTTTATTAAACTCAGATGTTCAAGTAACGCCTAATTGGATTGAACCCATCATTGAGTTGATGGATTCAGATAAAACCATAGCGGCGTGTCAGCCGAAAATACTAGATTATAAAAACAAAACTTATTTTGAATATGCTGGAGCCTGTGGAGGATATATCGATAAATATTGATATCCATTTTGCAGAGGCAGAATTTTTAATTATTTGGAAAAAGACAATCAACAGTATAATCAAAGAACAGAAATATTTTGGGCAACTGGAGCTTGCATGTTTGTGAGATCTTCTCATTTTTGGGAAGTAGATGGTTTTGATAAAGATTATTTCGCACATATGGAAGAGATTGATTTGTGTTGGCGAATGAAAAATTTGGGGCATAAAATTTATGTAGAGCCAAAATCTACTGTTTATCATGTTGGAGGAGGCACTTTAAATAAAATTAATCCAAAGAAAACTTTCTTAAACTTTAGAAATAATTTAGTCACTCTGCTTAAAAATTCCTATTCAAGGTATTTAGTAATCAAAATAATTTATCGAATGATTTTAGATGCTGTGGCCGCTTTTAAATTTTTGATTGAAGGCAATGGCAAACATTTTTTTGCAGTCATTAAAGCACATACTAAATTTTATATGATGCTGCCATCTACTTTGAAGAAAAGAACTTTAATGAAAAAAAAAATAGGTTTTGAATTCACAAAAACTTCCATTTTTCAATCAAATATAGTCTATTTTCATTTTATTAAAAGAATAAAAACATTTTCCGAGATAGAAAAACACTTGAATAAGTAATCATAAAAGGAACTTAATTTGATAGAAAGAAAAATGAATAAATGTTATTTATATCCAATCATAAATACAGCACATCCGCTGTAAGAGCCAGTTTCTACTGGTGGAATAACATAATCAATAAAAACTTGCCTTACTTTAGAAATTTCCCATTGTATTTCTTTTTTATCTGGCCCACTATCTTTTGAAGTAAATAATAGTTTTCTATTTTTAGAATCTTTCCCCTTATTATAAATTTTCACTTCAACATTTTTCGGTAAGGCATCCAAAATAAAAACAAAACGGTATTTTTCTCCTATAAATAATGGGACTTCAACTTCTTTAATTGTTTCACTATTTTTATAAACAATATGAGTTAATTCCGCACTATCGTACTTGTAGGGATCAATAACATTTTTTGCTTTCTCATTTAAATATTTCGAATCACATAGTAAATCACCTGTTTGGAAAGATGAAACGAAAAATAAAATTATAAAATACGATATGGAAGAAATTATTTTTTTCATGATATTTTTTTTAAGTATTAATTAACCATTTTATTTCTTAAATCCTTTACTAAATCTGTTACTGATTTTATTTCCGATTCTGTATAATTTAAAGTATTAAAATCTATTTCTTCTTCTTTTTCTAATGCGATTTTTATAGTTGGAATGTTTCTAAAAGAATCATTAATGGCGGTTATAGCGTTCAATAATTCACTTATTTCTGGTTCTTTATGTTTAAAAACTTCTAATGCTTTAAGGAGTGTTTTGGTTAATAATAATTGCTCGCAAATATTAGCAAGAATTTTTTTGTTCTTTTTTTGTTCTTGAACTTGGCTTGAAATATTTATACTTTCAACCAAAGCACCAGCAAATGCAATTACAATGATGTGCTTTTGTTTTTTTTGTTCAAATAACAAGTTCGTTAGCAACTGAACTTCAGAAACAATTTTAATTAAAGTGTCTTCGTTTCTTAAATTATTATCAAAACGTTCGCTTAGTTTGTCATTCTCAAATGCACTATTTAAGCCTAGATAACCGCCTTGTTCTTTTAGAGCTTTTAAGTATTCTTCAGATTTTTGATAATTTTTATTAAATAAACAATTTGCCAAATCAAAGCTATAAATACCAAAATTAACAGCGCGCTTGTAGTTGCTCGTATTATATCTATTTACATTTTTGATGTTGTTTAAAAAACGCTCATTAAAAAAAGGATCGGTTTTTTTTGAAACATAGGCAATCTGCAATGCAGATGGAAGATTATAGGATGTTTGTTCATCATTTAATGATCCATCATCCGTTCCTTTAGCAGCAATAGAATCATTAATTTTTTCTTGACCTTCTTTTAGTTCTTCAACTTGGTCATTACATGACAAAATAATTATGGAAAATGAAATGAAACTGATTATGTTTTTTATTGTTCTCATTTTTACTTTTTTGTAAAAGTACTGGTTTGTTTTAATAAATTTTCAATCGCTACTTGAATGCATTTGTCATTTTTATTGACGATGGGATAATAAATATCTTTTTTAAATCCATATCTTCCGATAAATGCTTTTAAATAAATTCTTAGAGCATCGTTTATCTTTTTTTCAAATACCTTTTTTATGTCTAATTTTTGATTGATGCAATAAACATAAAACTCACTCAAAATGGTGTTAGAAATTTCGAAATTGCTCATAAAGTTTTCTACTCCGATATATTCATTTAGTTTCACCCTGTTTTTATCAACATAATCAAAAGCAAATGAATTTATAATTCCTGTATTAAACACTTGATTTAAATTAGAATTACTTATGGAAGTATCAATTGGCACGAATATATCTGGCATAATGCCACCACCGCCAAATACAATTTTTCCTTCAGGAGTTTTATATTGTTTTGTTTTATCTAGTTTTATACTATCTGCGCTTAATAATTCTCCTTTATGAAATCTTTCATATTCCTCGCTGTAATACAAAGTTTTATCATCGCTATATGGCTTTTGGATGCATCTTCCTGTAGGGGTATAATATCTTGCAACAGTTAATCTTATTGCCGAGCCGTCTGGTAATTGAAGTTGATCTTGAACTAAGCCTTTTCCAAAACTTCGCCTTCCTACAATTAACCCTCTATCGTTATCTTGAAGAGCACCTGCTACAATTTCACTGGCGCTTGCACTTCCTTCGTCAATTAAAACGACTACGTCATTATTTTCAAAGCTACCTCTTTCAGTGGCATTATACGTTCTCTTGGCACTTGATTTTCCTTCAGTATAAACTATCAGCATCCCTTTTTTTAAAAATTCGTCAGAAATATCAACAGCTGCATTTAAATAACCGCCAGGATTCCCTCTTAAATCCAAAATCATTTTTTTCATTCCTAATTTAGTCAATTCATTAAACGCCTTTATATATTCATCGTAAGTGGTTGATCCAAATTTACTGATTTTAATATACCCTATATTTGAATTTAACATGTATGAAGCGTCTATGCTATAAATAGGAATAGTACCACGGGTAATTTTATAAACGACCGGTTTTAAAATGCCATGTCTGAAAATAGTAATATTTACAATGCTTCCACTTTTGCCTCTGAGTTTATCAAACACTTCCTTATTTGAGATCTTTGGGCCAGTCATATTAATTTCTTCAACTTTAATTAGCCTATCTCCAGCTTTTAACCCAGCTTTTTCGGATGGACCTCCTTCAATGACACTTATAATTCTAATGGTATCCTTAATAATATTAAATTCTACTCCAATGCCATCAAAATTTCCTTCTAAACTTTCGTTGGTCATTTCAAATTCAGAAGCTGGAATATAACTAGAATGAGGATCTAAGTTTTGAAGCATTGCTGTTACCGTTTTCTCAACCAGATCAGATTTATTAATTGTATCTACATATTGATATTCAATATAATCCAATAAACTATTTATTTTTTCGCCATTTCCTTCTTTTTTATGATGAAATGTGTTTAACCCACTAGCAAAATTTAAACTTAAAAAATACCCTATCCAAATACCTGAAATTAGTATGATCGAAAATATAATTGGCAAAAAGGCGTTCCGTTTCTGTGGGTCAAAAATCATATAATTACTTTATATTTGTTATACAAATGTATTTGTTTAAAGCATATAGATTACTTCGGCCTCAAAAAAACATTGTAGGGGTTGCTTTTATTTTTTGTGCATTATTTTTTGGATGTAAAAAGAAAACCGCTCAAGATAATATTCCCTACCAAAATGTGAATACAGTCATTTATATTAACGATCCATTAAATTTTAAATTACAAGTAGTAGGTGGTTGGCTTTATTACAACAATATAGGAGTTGCCGGAATAATTGTTTATCGCAAAACAGCTATCAATGAAAATGATTTTATTGCTTTAGAGCGCACCTCAACATTTTTACCCAATAATCCTGCTGCAAGGGTTAAAGTAGAGTTTGATAATTTTACTTTAACCGACACAATAAGTGGAAGTAAATGGCAAATTATAGATGGAAGCGTTATCAAAGGACCAGCAAGTTTACCTTTAAGGACATACAATACCAATTACGATGTTAACACAGGCGCATTAACCATTAGAAATTAAAAAAAATTACGGAAATCTTTTAAGCTGTTTGCTTTTCCGAATTTTCTGGTTTTCCTTTTGCCAAAGAAACTAAAATGGATCTTTCAAAATATTCCGTTCCATTCAGAGAATCAATGGCTTTTTGACCCTCTGCATCATTTGGCATTTCAACAAAACCAAAACCACGGCTTCTGCGGGTTTCTTTGTCTTTAATAATCCGAGCTGAACTTACTTCTCCGAATTGGGAGAATAACTCGATGAGAGCAGCTTCTCTTACTTTAAAACTAATATTGCTTACAAAAATATTCATAACATTACTTCATTAAAATTGTTTAAGTAAAATTATAACAAAATATTAAACAAACATATTTTTTTGCGGACAAAAATCAGTTATGCCGAATTATTTTAACATTTTATGCCTTAATAATAATAATTTATCTAAAAAACCTTTGCTTCGACGCTAATTTCAACATTTGCATCCTTGGGTAATCGATCGGCTTGTATGGTGGCTCTTGCGGGAAAATCACTCGTAAAATAATTGCTATATACTTCATTGACATGAACAAAATTATTCATATCAGCTAAAAATATGGTGGTTTTAACGATATTATCAAAGGTTAGTCCAGCTGCTTTAAGGACTTCTCCGATATAATCGAGTACTATTTTGGTTTCCTCTTTAATATTTGCTTTAACGAGCTGTTTTGAACTTAAGTCCATCGCAATAACTCCCGAAACATAAACTGAGTCACCAACTTGTATAGCTTGATTATAGGGGCCAATTGGAGCTGGTGCATTAGGCGTGTTAATGACTTTTTTCATAGACTTTTATTTTAGTTTAGAACAAAAATAACAAAAATTGATAGAAAAGTTAACTCTTAGAATTTAACAATGGAGTATTAGTAATAATAAACCATTTTAAGCAGTTCAAGGGCTAAAAAAGAATAACTTTGCTACGATGGCAGAGAAACCCTTAATTTTAGTTACTAACGATGATGGGATAAATGCAAATGGAATTTTGCACTTATCAAATATTGCAATGAAATTTGGCGATGTTTATATCATTGCGCCAGATAAACCTCAATCTGGAATGGGACATGCCATCACAATTAATTCCACCTTACGTCTTCAAAAATCTCAATACCATAAAGGTGCTTTATTAGAATATAATTGCAGTGGAACGCCTGTGGATTGCGTAAAAATGGCTGTAAATAAATTATTACCTCGTAAGCCAGATTTGGTTTTATCAGGCATTAATCATGGCAGTAATAGTTCCATTAATGTCATTTACTCTGGCACGATGAGCGCGGCCATTGAAGGATCGCTTGAAGGAACCTCTGCAATTGGATTTAGTTTATGTGATTATTCTCCTCATGCAGATTTTAGCGGAACAACTCATTACATAGATAAAATAATTTCATCCGTATTAGCAGATAAATTGCCTGATGGCGTCTGTTTAAACGTGAACTTCCCTAAACTAACTTTTAAAGAAATAAAAGGCCTAAAAGTTTGCAGACAGGCTAAATCAAACTGGGTTGAAGAATTTGATGAAAGGCATGATCCACATGGAAATCCATACTATTGGTTAACTGGAAAATTTATTAATTTTGAACCAGAGGCTGAAGATACAGATGAATGGGCGCTACAAAATGGGTATGCTTCCATTGTGCCAACACTACATGATTTGACAGCGCATAATTATATTAATCACTTAAAAAATATTTTGTAATCATGTTAGATAAAATAGATAAAATTTGGATCGGAATATTGGTTGGCATTATTTTGCCACCTTTTAGTTTTTTTTCTTATTGGTTATTTTTTCACAGCCAATTAAATTTCCCTTATGGTTTTATTCGTTACCTAAGAGGAGCTAATACATTTCAAGAAATTTCTATGGTTTGTGTTGCTATTAATTTAGTGGTATTTTATCTGTTGTTAAATAAAAAAGCATACGGAATTAGCAAGGGTATTATGTTTTCTACGTTTGCGTATCTAGGCGTTGTGCTTTACATATCCTTACTGTAAGAATTTTATCTTTTCTAAAAAAACTAATACGGCATTTACTGAAGCCAATTACATTGAGAATGTTATTTATAAAATGAAATACTACGTGTTAGCAGGTGAGCAATCAGGAGATTTGCATGCATCTAATTTAATGAAAGAGTTATTAGTAATTGACACCACCATTCAATTTCGATTTTGGGGAGGCGATTTAATGCAGTTAGTTACTAAACAAGAACCTCGCAAGCATATTAAAGATCTCGCATTTATGGGATTTGTTGAGGTGATAAAAAATATCCGCACTATCTTTAAAAATATTGCATACTGCAAAAAGGATATTTTAGAATATAAACCTGATGTTTTATTGCTTGTAGATTATCCAGGGTTTAATTTACGAATTGCAGATTGGGCGAAAAAGCAAGGCATAATGGTAATTTATTACATATCGCCAACCATTTGGGCTTGGAAAGAAAATCGCGTTGAAATAATAAAGAGAAGTGTGGACAAAATGTTTGTGATTCTTCCTTTTGAAGTTGAAGTTTATAAAAAACACCATTATGATGTAGATTACGCGGGTCATCCCTTGTTAGACGCCATTGAACAAGAAAAAAATAAATTGCCAAGCAAGACTTCATTTATTGCAGAAAATAATTTAGATAATCGACCAATCATTGCGGTATTACCTGGAAGTAGAATGCAAGAGATAGAACGCATGTTTTCAATTATGCTAAAGGTAGTTAATGATTTTTTACCATATCAATTTGTTATTGCTGGTACAAATAATATACCTAAAGAGGCGTACAATAGCGCCATTGAAATGGGATTAAAAGTTGTTTTCAATAAAACCTATGCGCTCATGCAGCATGCAGATGCAGGCATTATCAAATCAGGAACTTCAACTTTAGAAAGTGCTTTATTTAAATTACCTCAGGTTGTCTGTTATAAAGGAGGGGCGATTTCTTATGCCATTGCGCGGATGGTTGTTGGAAATCGATTAAAATATATTTCGTTACCAAATTTGATATTAGATAAACCAATTGTTAAAGAATTAATTCAATCAGAATTTACAAGTGAAAAATTAAAAAATGAATTAAAACTAATTTTGGATCCTAACTATCAAAAACAACTATTAGAAGATTATGATAGATTGATTGAATTATTGGGCAATAGTGGCGCTTCAAAAAAAGCAGCTGAACTAATGTATAAATATATAAATGCTAAAAAATAACTTTATACTTTGTTTAACATTAATGTTGTTTGCTAACTGGCAATCATCAAGAGATGCCACTATTTTAAAAAATTTTGTAAATGAAGAAACAATTTATATAAAGATATTTTCTCAATCAAAAATTCAATCATTTATTTTTAGTTCCGAACAAGGAGTTTATAAGGTATGGGCCGATGGCAACGAAATAATTAACACTTCAAAATTTCCAATTATTAAATTTATTTATAATAACGATTCCGTTGAAATAAAAACTTTTGAAAACTCTTTAGGAAAATTTAAACAAGTAAAAATTTCAAGTTCGGACGCTGTCAAGGGTTTTAGATTTAAACTGTTTTCTCCCGATAGAAAGGCTCGTTTTTATTCAGACAATTTAGTTATTGATACTGAAGCAGGATTTTTAAAATGCATCAATTCAGTAGAATTGAATAATTATATTGCTGGTGTTGTTCAAGCAGAATCAGGAAAAAGATCTCATCAAGAGTTTTATAAAGTTCAAGCTATTTTGGCAAGGACATTTGCTTTGTCTCATATTCAAAAGCACGCAGCAGAAGGTTATAGCCTTTGTGATCATACTCATTGCCAAGCTTATTTTGGACGAACAACTGAATTAGATATCATGAAGGCAGTTTTTGAAACAAATGATAAAGTTGTGGTTGATGATAATTTAAATTTGATAGACGCAGCATTCCATAGTAACAGTGGTGGTCAAACGGCTAATTCAGAAGATGTTTGGGGAAGTAAATTATCTTACTTAAGAAGCGTAAGAGATAGCTTTAGTAATAAAATGCCAAATGCTAAATGGGAGCGAAAAATGTCAAAAGAAGATTGGCTTTCGTATCTAAAATTAAAACACAATTATCCAATTCAAGATAGTAATGCTCGTTGGTTAGCCATTACTTTTAAACAAGAAAATAGAAAATCATTTATAGAAGCAAATAATATAAAAGTCCCTTTAAAAAATGTAAGGGCTGATTTACAGCTAAAATCAACGTTCTTTAGCATAATTCCTCATGGAGATTCTTTAATTTTTAAAGGAAGAGGATTTGGACATGGCGTAGGAATGTGTCAAGAAGGAGCGATGTGTATGGCGAAATTAGGCTACAAATATGTTGACGTGATTAATTTTTATTATCAAAATACACAATTAATTGATTTACAAAAATTAAATTATTTTAAAGATGAGTAAATTATTTTGTTCCAGTATGTCCAAAACCTCCTTCACCTCTTAGTGTTTCAGAGATTGTTTGAACTTCTTCCCAAATAATTTGTTCGTGTTTAGAAATAATCATTTGCGCAATTCTTTCTCCATCATTGATGATAAAAGTAGCGTTAGATAAATTTACCAATAAAACTTTTATCTCTCCTCTGTAATCTGCATCAATAGTGCCTGGAGAATTTAAAACAGTGATTCCATTCTTAAAAGCTAAACCGCTTCTTGGTCTTATCTGCGCTTCATATCCTTTATTTAATTCAATAAACAAGCCTGTCGGAATCAATTGTCTATCCAAAGGTTTAAGTTCAATAGGTGAATCAATATTTGCCCTTAGATCTAAGCCAGCCGAAAATTCAGTAGCATAGCTTGGTAAAGCGTGTTTCGATTTATTTACAACATTAATTTTCATAATCAATATGTTTTATTTTTTTTAAATTTTCATATTCTAATTTATAAAAGACGAAAGCAAAAAAGGCAAATAATGTATTGTTTAAAACTAATTTTACTATTTCATTGCTTAAATTAGAATACGTAAGAGATAAAAAATACAAGCCTAAAGCTAAAAAAGTAAAAACAAAAATACTTCTTAAATTATATTTTATCGGGTAGTGTTTTTGTCCCATCATATATGAAAGAATCATCATGACGCCATAAGAAGCGAAAGTAGACCAGGCGCAAGCCATATAGCCGTAATTTGGAATAAAGAGAAAGTTGACGCCTAAAGTAATGATTGCACCAACTATCGTAATACCTGCACCAAATTTTGTCTGCCCAGTTAATTTATACCAAATGGATAAGTTAAAATATACGCCAAGACACAAATTAGCCATTAATAAAATTGGAACAACTGCCAAGCCTATTCTATATTTAAAACTAATGGCAAATTGAATCCACGGTAAGTTCATCATGGTTCCTAAAAACAAAAACAAACAAAAAATAATAAAATATTTCATTACAATTGCATTGAGTTTTTTTGAATTTTTTTCATTGGAATTGGTAAAAAAAAATGGCTCAGCCGCAAATTTAAAGGCTTGTATGAATATACTCATCAGCATTGCTATCTTATAACAATTACTATAAACGCCAATTTGATAGCTTCCATCACCAGTTGGTAAAATATATTTTAAAATAATACGGTCGAATGTTTCATTAACCATTCCTGCCAAACCTAAAATAATGAGTGGCCATGCATAAAAAAACATCTTTTTCCAAAGTTCAAAATCAAAAACATATTCAACATTTTGATATTCTTTAGCAAGCAATCCTATGCTTATGATGTTAGCCATTAATTGTGCTATGAAGGCGTAACCTATTCCTATTGAAGGGTTATAAAGATTTGCTACGAACGTAGATTCTCCATTTTCAAAAGCTTTTTTACAAATGATAAAGAAAAAAATATTTATTCCTATGGTATTAATGACTGTTATTAATTTGATGGTGGCAAATTTTTTGGCATTATTTTTTTGTCTTAACCTTGCATATGGAATCTGCATGACAGCATCAGATGCTACGATTAATATGCACCAAATAACATAGTCTCTGTGGTTAGGTTCTCTGATTAATTCAGAAATTGAATTTGAAAAAATGAGGATTGTCAAAGTAAAAACAAGGGTGCTTGCCAATATTGAAATTAATGCAGTTGAATAAACTTTATCTTTCTCTTCTGCTTTATTATAAAAATTGAAGAAAGCAGTTTCCATCCCGTAAAGAAAAATTATATTTAAAAAACTGATATAGGCAAAAAACTCAGCATTTGGAGCTAATTGAGCGGGCTCTTTAAAAATATAAGTTAGTACAAAAGAAAATGCATAATTTATAAACCTTGGCAAAACACTTCCTAAACCATAAATGGCGGTTTGTGAAGCAAGTTTTTTTAAAGGATTTGTCAATGGTTTAATTTAAAAATGAATAAAAATAATTTAATTTTTAAACAACATCTTTTGAAAAAATCATAAGATATTAACCTTTTTTGACTTTATGCGTAACTTAAAAGCACTTACTGTAAGCAATAAGAAAAAATAAAAAAATTAATAGTCAATAAAAAAATTAAAGGAGATTTAATCTTTTTTAAAAAACATGTTTTTCAGCATGATAAGATGAACGAACCAAAGCACCGCTTTCAACATACTTAAATCCTTTTGATAAAGAAAATTCTTTCCACTTTTTAAATTCGTCTGGATGAACAAAACGGGCTACTGGTAAATGCTTTGGCGTTGGTTGAAGATATTGTCCAATGGTGATGACATCGCATTTTACTGATGATAAATCATTGATTGTTTCTATTAATTCCTCTTCCGTCTCCCCTAACCCAACCATAATGCCTGATTTAGTTCTTAGCCCAGCTTCATGCAATCTTTTTAAAACTTCTAAACTTCGGTCATATTTTGCTTGAATTCTAACTTGTGCGGTTAATCTTCTAACGGTTTCCATGTTATGAGAAACAATATCAGGCTTCACATCAATTATCCGTTGCAAATTTTCCCACTTTCCTGCAAAGTCAGGAATTAAACATTCAAATTTTGTAGCTGGACTTATCTCTCTAATGGCCTTGATTGTCTCGGCCCAAATGATAGATCCCCCATCCTTTAAATCATCCCTATCAACCGATGTTATCACGCAGTGTTTAACACCCATTAATTTAACGGAGTTGGCAACACGCTTGGGCTCATCCCAATCTGCTGGCTTAGGTTTGCCAGTTGAAACAGCGCAAAATCCACAAGAACGGGTACATATATTACCTAAAATCATAAACGTTGCTGTGCCCGCACCCCAGCATTCTCCCATATTTGGACAGTTTCCACTTTCGCAAATGGTATGTAATTTATGTTCAGATACTATTTTTCTAACTTTTAAATAATCCTCTCCAATAGGTAATTTTACTCGCAACCAATCTGGTTTGCGAGGTTTACTTAATAATTCTTTCACTTGAGATTCTTCCATTTTTTTAAAACCATTTTTTTCCAAACACGAATCCTACATACAAAGTAAGAATAAAATTTTCGGCAGGATTACGCGCCATTATTGGCAATGCCTTTGGATAGTAGTCGAAAATAATCCCAGTTTCAATCGCCTTCACTTTGTTAGAAAAAGGAGCATATTCAAAACTTAAGTTTGCTTTAGCATAAAAACCAGGATAAATTTTTGTTTGGAAAAGTCCGTCTGTCAGTGATCCTTTTCCAGAAATGCTATCAATGGAATATTTTGTTGGATCATATTTAACGGATTCTTGATATTTAGTACCGAATAAATTTTGACGGTATACTAATATGTAATTTGGTTTAGCAAAACTAAGATTACCACCCAGATAATACGATGAACGAATTTCAACAGATTTTCTGTCAGCCCTTTTAAAAATAGTGGTTTGATAGCCAACACCCAGTCTAAACAAAAGCACACTATTTAGTTTTCCATAAATAAATCTTTTTGAATTATCTGATTGGTTTGAAACTTTAATTTCTTTGGGATGATTTAGATTTAAGGCTTCAATTTCGAACAGACGTTTTCGAGTCCCTGTAATGTGTTTAGCGCGCATCATGTTTATTCCAAATCCACGACTGTGTGCAAAAACGCCAAATGAAAGTTCATTACGGTAGAGCACATTAACATCATTACCACTTGCAACTGCTTGTTCTGTGCTCTGAGAATAGGCAAGTTGACATAAAAATGCGATAATGAAAGAATATGATAATTTAATTGACATGCAAAGACAAAAGTAGGTATAATTTTTATTTTTGGTTAATTTGTTTTTTATTTGAAACTTAGATTTCGCAAAGAAAATCAATGAAATTTATAAAAATTTTACAATGACTAAAATTAATGTTACATATCAAGGTGAATTGAGAACTGAGGCAATTCATTTGCAATCAAATAAAATTATATTAACTGATGCGCCAAAGGACAATCATGGTAAAGGAGAAGCATTTTCCCCAACAGATTTAGTGGCGTCGGCATTAGCAAGCTGCATGATGTCAATTATGGGAATTGTTTCTTTGAAAGAAGGAATAACTTCAATAGATGGAACTATTGCAGAAGTTACAAAAGTAATGATAACAGACCCAAGGCGAATAGGAGAAATTCAGATAAAGTTGATCTTTCCAAAAAAAGATTTTACGGATAAGGAAAAAAAAATATACGAACATGCTGCCTTAACCTGTCCTGTGGCAAAAAGCTTGCATCCTGATTTGAAACAAACTATTGAGTTTGCGTGGATATAGCTTCTAAAATATGATTTGTGGAAATATCAGTGTGTGATGCGGAATAAAAACACTTTCCGTTTTTAATTAGTAAAACTTGTGGTGATGCGTGCTCAACGTTAAACAAGGATGAAATTTCACTAGAAATATCTCTATGATTTAATAAATCCAAATAATAGGCAGGACACCTTTTATCATCTGTCCATTTGCTCTCTAATCGGTTAAGTGCTAAAGCACTGATTGAACAACGGGTACTGTGTTTAAATAACAAAACAGCTAAATTTTCAGCTGAATGTTTGTTGGAAATTAACATAATTTCAGTCAACTGATTGATATCATTTAACTTATGCCAATGCATGAGAAATTAAATTGATTTTTTTGCAGAATTTGTTGTATTAGCTTTGGTGTAAGCTGGACATTTTTCGTGAGATTTGCAAGAAGAAACAATTACAGAAAATGTAATTGACAACATTAACAGTAAAACAAATTTTTTCATAACAATAATATTTTTAATTAATAGTATAGCAAATGTATGATAAATTGCCATATAACAAAAAAACATGAAATACTTTTTTAAGTAAACTAAAAAAATATGTTAATGAATGAGCTGGGAACAATTTCTTAAAATCGAACAAAATAAATCCTATTATATTAATTTAGAAGCTTTTTTAAAAGCTGAGCGGCTTAATTTTAACATTTTTCCAAAAGAAAGTGAGGTTTTCAAAGCCTTTGAATTAACGCCTCTTAATCAAATAAAGGTGGTTATTATTGGAC
>Ga0315900_10003543_pt1 | contig 22738 bp, 22 predicted proteins | sample LakEriMetagenome_FD_203521 | JGI IMG/M metagenome (GOLD analysis project Ga0315900, IMG submission 203521) | Freshwater fungal communities from buoy surface, Lake Erie, Ohio, United States - Buoy 12 MA114 | ecosystem: Environmental > Aquatic > Freshwater > Lake > Lake biofilm | place: USA: Lake... | reverse complement strand
GACGGCGCGCTGGGCACGCTGGGCGGTGGCGGCACGGTGGATCTGGGGCAGGAGAACCTTGCTCTGCGGCTGATGGCGGATCTGCGCGCCGGGCGGGTCGCGGTGCGGGCGCCAGTAAATATCGTCGGCCCCTGGCGGGCGCCGCGCGTGGGCGTGGATCCGGCCGGGGCGGTGGCGGCGGGAATCGGCGCGCTACTGTCCCGCCAGCGTTCGCCGGACCGCACGCTGCAGGGCCTCGCCGAGGCGTTGGGCGGCGGGCGTGGTGGTGGCGGCGGGGAATGCGAGGCCGCGCTGGCGGCGGCGCGCGGGGGTGTCGCGGGGCCGCTGCCGCGCTAGATAAAGCGCGCAAGTCAGGGGAGGGGTGTGATGGATCTCGGCCGGGTTCTGGGCGCCTTGTTGGGCGGCGCGGCGCAGCCGCCGCGGCGGCGCCGGCGCAGCACGCCCTCCTTGCTCAACAGCCGCAGCGGCAATGCGCAACTCGGCCGCGCCATCGGCGCCATCGCCGGCGTGGCGATCGAGGCGATGATGCGCGGCAGCCAGGGCCAGAGCGCCCCCCAACCCGCCCCCACACCCGCGCCGCGCCGCGACAGCACGCCCTGGAACGTGCCGCCGCCGCCCGCCCCGGCGCGCCGAATGCCCCAGGCAGGGGCATCGCCCTGGTCGGTCCCTACCCCCGCGCCTGCGCCCGAACCCGAGGCGGTGACCCCCGATGCCGAGGATGCCGAGGGCCTGCTGCTGATCCGCGCCATGGTCGCCGCCGCCCGCGCCGATGGCGCGCTCGACGCCGGCGAGCGCCGCGCCATCGCCGGTCAGCTCGACGCGGCGGGGCTGGATGCGGCCGAGCGCGACTTCGTGCTGGCGGATTTCGACAAGCCCATGACCGTCGAGGCCTTGGCGCGCGAGGCCAGTGATCCGATGCTCAAGGCGCGGCTCTACGCCGCCGCGGTGGCCGGGGCAGGGACGATCAGCCCGGGGGAACGCGCCTGGCTCGATTCGCTGGCCAAGGCCTTGCGGCTCGACAAGGCGGCCGCCGCTGCGATCGAGGAAAGACTGGGGGAATGACGGGCATGGATGGTCTCGACGCCGCACAGCGGCATCTGCGCGATCGCGCCCGCGAAGTGGCGCAGGAGGCCGCTGGCCAGGCGGCCGAGACCGATCGCAGCCTGGCCTACCCCTGGCCGATGGTCGCGCGCATGACCCAGGGCGGCTTCATGGGCCTGACCATCCCGCGTGAATGGGGCGGGCCGGGGGGCTCCGTGCTGGACGCCGCGCTGGTGGTGGAGGAATTCGCCAAGGCCTGCGCCGTCTGCGGCCGCATCGCGGTCGAGGCCAATATGGGCGCGGTCGGCGCGATCATGGCCTATGGCACGCCGGCGCAGAAGAAGCTCGCCGCCGGGCTGGTGCTGGCCGGCGACAAGCCCGCCATCTGCATCACTGAGCCCGAGGCCGGCTCCGCCGCCACCGAGATGACGACCACGGCGGTGCGGCGCGGCGATGAATGGGTGATCAATGGCCGAAAGACCTGGATCACCGGCGGCGGTGTGTCCCGCCTGCACCTGATCTTCGCCCGTGTGATCGAGGACGGCGTCTTCCAGGGCATCGGCGGCTTCCTGGTGGTGCGCGAGGATGCGGGCGCGCCGGCCGGCCTGGTGGTGGCGCGGCGCATCCCCACGCTCGGCCTGTGCGGGATGCCCGAGGCCGAGCTGGAATTCCACGACCTGGTGGTGCCCGATGCCATGGTGCTGCGCGCGCCGGGCGGCTGGGCGAAGGGCTTCGGGCGGCTGATCGACGCCTATAACGGCCAGCGCGTGGGGGCTGCGACCGTGGCGCTTGGGCTGGCCGCCGGGGCGCAGGAACACGCGCTGGCGCGGGCCGGCACGCGCCGGCAATTCGGCCGCCCGATCGCCGAGTTCCAGGGCCTCGCCTGGATGCTGGCGGACATGGCGATCGATATCGAGGCCTCGCGCGCGCTGATCCACCGCGCCGCGCGCTCGGCCGGGCCGGCGGGCTTCCCGGATCGGCTGGCGGCGGCGCAGGCCAAGGTCTACGCCTCCGACATGGCGATCCGCGTGACCAACCAGGCGCTGCAGGTCTGGGGTGCTGCGGGCTATTCCAAGGACAACCCGATGGAGCGCTATCTGCGCGACGCGCGGATGTTCGCCATCGCCGGCGGCACGGCGCAGGTGCTGCGCAACCAGGTGGCCGAGCAGATCCTCGGCCGCAAGCTGCCCCAGACCCGCGACGGCTTCCTCAAGCTGATCGCGGAGGAGCAGGCGGTGGGGAAACTCGCCGCTGACTGAGGCGCAAAAAACAGGACAGCATATCTGTCCCAATAATCTGGGGCGTGCTACGCATGCTTCGGCAGGAAACCCACGCAGAGGCAACGCCATGAAAAACGGCGACTTCCCGATCACCCGGACCACCACGCCGAAGGCGAAGCCCTCGGATGACAGCCTGACCTTCGGCAAGGTCCTCACGGACCACATGTTCCTGATGAACTATGACGAGGGGAAGGGCTGGCACAGCCCGCGGATCGAGCCCTATGGGCCGCTCAGCATGGACCCCGCCACCTCGGTCCTGCATTACGGCCAGGCGATCTTCGATGGCCTCAAGGCCTTCCGCGGCGCCGATGGCACCATCCGCCTGTTCCGCCCGGACCGCCACGCGGCGCGCTTCAACCGCTCGGCGCGCATCATGTGCATGCCCGAACTGCCGGTTGATGTGATTCGGGCGAGCTTCGACGCGCTGGTCGGCCTCGATGCCGATTGGGTGCCGCGCAAGGCTGGCACCTCGCTCTATCTGCGCCCGACCATCATCGCGACCGATGTGATGCTGGGCGTGCATCCGGCGCACAGCTACCTCTACTTCCTCATCCTCTCGCCGGTCGGCGGCTACTACAAGGAAGGCGTGAAGCCGGTGCGCATTCTGGCTTCCGACTCCCATGTGCGCGCCGTGAAGGGCGGCACGGGGGAGGCCAAGACGGCGGCGAACTACGCCGCGAGCCTCGCCGGGCAGCAGGATGCGGCCGCCGCGGGCTACACGCAGGTGCTCTACCTCGATGGCGTGCACCGCAAGTATCTCGATGAGGTCGGCACCATGAACATCATGGTGCGCATCGGCGACGAGGTGATCACCCCGCCGCTCGCCGGCACCATCCTCGATGGCGTGACGCGCAACTCGGTGCTGCAACTGCTGCGCGACTGGGGCCTCACGGTCAGCGAGCGCCCGATCACCATCGACGAGGTGATGGCGGCCGGTGCGGCCGGCACGCTGAAGGAGATGTGGGGCACGGGCACGGCGGCGGTGGTTTCGCCGGTCGGCACGCTGGGCTACAAGGGCCAGGACATGCTGATCAATGGCGGCGAGACGGGCGAGCTGACCAAGAAGCTCTACGACGCCATCATCGGCATCCAGTATGGCCGCAGCAACGACCCGCATGGCTGGACCTCGCCTGTGCCAGCCCTGGGTTAAGCTGGGCTCGGTTGACATCAACGGTCGCGCTGGGTATCAGCCGCGACCTTCTCAGGACCCAGACCATGAAGATCCGTAACTCGCTCAAGACCGCCAAGACGCGTGACAAGAACTGCTTCCTCGTGCGCCGCCGGGGTCGCGTCTATGTGCTGAACAAGAAGAACCCGCGCCTGAAGGCCCGCCAGGGCTGAAGCGTCTGGCGCCGCTTCAGTGGCGCCTTCGGGATAGGAAACGCCGCGCCGGGCCTCCCGGCGCGGCTTTTCGTCGTTCATGGGGTGTCGAGGGCCGTTTCCTGAACCCAGCCGCGTAGCTCCGGCTTGGCGACGCCACCCTGGGCGGCGAGCAGCGGCGCGGCGAGCAGGGCCGCGAGAATCAGGCGGATCATGGGCTGTCCCTTCTGGACCAAGGCCCCCACTCTCGCGCCATGCCGTTACCGCCCCCTTAGCGCCGCTTGTCGGCGGCCGGCACCGCCGCCATCTTGCGGCAAAGCCCATCGAGGACGCCATGATCGCGCTTCCCCCGCCCAAGCCCGAGATCCTCGCCCGGCGCGAGGAGATCATCGGCGCGCTTCGCCTTCTGCTGCCCGCGGATGCCGTGATCAGCGAGGCGATTCGCCTCAAGCCCTATGAGACCGATGGGCTCAGCGCCTATCGCCAGATGCCGCTCGCCGTGGTGCTGCCGCGCACGACCGAGGAGGTCGCCGCAATCATGCGCTACTGCCACCGCAATGGCATCCGCGTGGTGCCGCGCGGGGCGGGCACCTCGCTCTCCGGCGGCGCACTGCCGCTGGAAGACGCGGTGGTGATCGGGCTGATGCGCATGAACCGCATCCTGGAGATCGATTTCGAAGATCGACTCGCGGTGGTCGAGGCCGGCGTGACCAATCTCGGCATCACCAAGGCGGTGGAGCATGAGGGCTTCTTCTACGCCCCCGATCCGTCGTCCCAGCTCGCCTGCATGATCGGCGGCAACGTCAACATGAATTCCGGCGGCGCGCATTGCCTGAAATACGGCGTCACCGCGAACAACCTGCTCGGCCTCAAGCTGGTGACACCGCAGGGCGACATCGTCGAGGTCGGCGGCGCGCATCTCGATTCGGCCGGCTATGATTGGCTCGGCCTGCTGACGGGCAGCGAGGGCATGCTCGGCATCGTCACCGAAGTGACCGTGCGCATCCTGCGCGGCCCGGAAGGGGCGCGCGCCATGCTCGCCGCCTTCAAGGGCACCGAGATCGCGGGGGCGGCGGTGGATGCCATCATCGGCTCGGGCATCATCCCCGTCGCGCTGGAATTCATGGACAAGCCCTGCATCCATGCCTGCGAGGCCTTCGCCCATGCCGGCTATCCGCTGGAGGCCGAGGCGATGCTGATCATCGAGGTCGAGGGCTCGGTCGCGGAGCAGGATTCGCTGCTCGGCAAGATCAAGGAAATCTGTTCGCGCTTCGATCCGATCAGCCTGAAGGTCGCGCAATCGGCCGAGGAATCCATGGCGATCTGGAAGGGCCGCAAGGGCGCCTTCGGGGCGGTCGGGCGCATCAGCCCCGACTACCTCTGCATGGACGGCACCATCCCGACCGGCGAACTCCCCTTCGTGCTCAAGCGCATCAGCGAGATGAGTGTCGAATACGGCTTGCAGGTGGCCAACGTCTTCCACGCCGGCGACGGCAATCTACACCCGCTCATCATGTTCGACGCGAACGACCCCAGCAGCTTCCGCAAGGCGGAGGATTTCGGCGCCGACATCCTCAAGCTCTGCGTCGAGGTCGGCGGCTGCCTCACCGGCGAGCATGGCGTGGGCGTGGAGAAGCGCGACCTGATGCCGGTGCAGTTCCACGGCCATGAGATCGCGCAGCAGCGCGCCATCAAGACCGCCTTCGACCCGGCCTGGCTGCTGAACCCGCACAAGGTCTTCCCGCTGGAGCCGCTGCCCCAATGAGCGCGCTGCTCACCCCCGCGAATGAGGCCGAGGTCGCGCAACTGGTCGCGGCCGCGGCGGCATCGCGCGAGCCGCTGGCCATCGAGGGCAATGGCTCCAAGCGCGCGTTGCTGCGCCCGGTACAGGCGGCGCGCACGCTCTCGACGCGGGGTCTGACCGGCATCACGCTCTACAAGCCGACCGAGCTTGTGCTCTCGGCCCGCGCCGGCACACCGCTGCCGGAGATCGAGGCCGCGCTGGCCGAGCATGGCCAGATGATCGCGCCCGAGCCGCCGGACACGCGCGCCCTGTTCGGCTCGGACCGGCCGGCGACACTCGGCGGCATCGTCGCCACCAACCTCTCCGGGCCCCGGCGCATCACGGCCGGGGCGATGCGCGACCATGTGCTGGGCGTGCGCTTCGTGAACGGCGCGGGCGAGGTGCAGCGCAATGGCGGGCGCGTGCTGAAGAACGTGACGGGGCTCGACCTCTGCAAGCTGCTCACCGGCAGCTACGGCACGCTCGGCGTGCTTACCGAGGTGACGATCAAGGTGCTGCCCGGTACCGAGGCCTCCGCCACGCTCGCCGTCCGCGTGCCCGATTTGACGGCCGGCGTGCGCGCCCTCTCCGCCGGCCTGACCAGCCCCTATGGCGTGACCGGCGCGGCGCTGCTGGCGGAAGGCACCGCGCTTGGCCTGAGCGGCCCGGTGGCGCTGCTGCGGTTGGAGGATTTTGTCGAGTCCGTCAGCTATCGCGGTGCGCGGCTGCGCGAGGATCTGGCGGCGCATGGCGCGGTGAGCCTGGTCGAGCACCATGCCTCCCGTGCGCTTTGGCGCTCGGTGCGCGATGCCGCCCCGCTCGGCGCCACGGCCGAGGAAGCCATCTGGCGCGTCTCCGTCCGGCCAAGCGCGGCCCCCGCCGTCGCGGCAGCCCTGCAGGCGGCCTTCGGCGCGCGGCTGCTGTTCGATTGGGGCGGCGGTCTGGTCTGGATCGCCGGCCCCGCCACCCAGGCGGCGCATGAGGCCGTGGTAGCTGCCGCTTCTGCCTCTCACGGCAGCCACACCCTGTTCCGCGCGCCCGAGCCGCTGCGCGCCGCCGTCAGTGTGCTGCCCGCGGAACCGCCGGCCTTGGCCGCCATCGGCGCAAGGGTGAAGGCAGCGATGGACCCGGCCGGCGTGCTCAACCCCGGCCGGATGCGCGCGGGGCTTTAGGGTCCAAACCCAATCAGGAGACGGGCGGCTGGCCGGTTCTGGTCGCCGCCGGGGGCGTCAGCGACGCTTGCCGATGCAACCAGCATCGGCGTCGGTCGCTTCCTGCCCGGCAACGACCAGCCCTCGGCCATCCACCACGTCCCTGATTGGGTTTGGACCCTAGGGCCTTACTCCACCTTCGCGCCCGAGAGCTCAACCGCGCGCTTCCACTTGTCGAGTTCCCGCGCATGGAAGGCCGCCGTGGTGGCGGGGTCGGCTGCGATCACCGCGGCGCCCTGGTCCAGCATGCGATCACGCACCGCGGGGCGGTTGAGGCTGGTGCGTATCTCGGCGGAGAGGCGCTCGACCATCGGCGCGGGCGTGCCGGCGGGGGCGAAGAAGATCACCCAGGCGGCGGCGTCGAAGCCGGGGATCGTCTCGGCGACGGCCGGCACCTCGGGCAGCTTCGCCGCGCGCTCGGCGGAAGTCACCGCGATGGGGCGCAGCTGCCCCGCACTCAGGAAGCCGGGCAGGGAGGGCAGGCCTTCCAGCGCCACCTGCACCTCATTCTGCATCACCGCCTGGATCGCCGGCGTGCCGCCGCGGAAGGGCACATGCACGATGTCGATGCCCGTCGCCGCGCGGATCAGCTCGAAGGCCAGATGGCTGGTCGTGCCATTGCCGGAGGATGCGTAGTTCAGCCGGCCCGGATTCGCCCGCGCCTCGGCCACCAGATCGGCGAGGCTGCGGATGCGGCTCGCCGGGTTCACCACCATCACCTGGGGGAAGGAGACGACATGGCTGACGGCTACGAAATCCTTCGCCGCGTCATAGGGCAGGTTGCGGAACAGGAAGGGGTTGATGCCCATCGTACCGGGCGAGCCCACCAGCAGCGTCAGCCCATCGGGCCGCGCGCGGGCGACGACCTCGGTGCCGATATTGCCCGACGCACCGGTGCGGTTGTCGACGATGAATTGCTGGCCGAGCCGCTCGGACAGATCCTGCGTGATCAGCCGCGTGACGACATCGATCGAGGAGCCCGCGGTGAAGGGGTTGATGAAGCGCACCGGCCGGTCCGGCCAAGGGGTCTGCGCCTGGGCCTGGGCGCCGAGCGCGGGCGAGGCAAGAGTGGCGGCAAGCAGGTGGCGGCGCTTCAGCATGGTCTTTTCCCCTTTGGCGGCGCGCGCAGAGTCGGCGCGTGGCTGGCGCTGTCAAGCTTGGCAGCGAGGCGGGGGCGGGTGATCGTCGTCCGATGAGCGAGATCGATGTGGTGGTGGCCGGCGCCGGTGCGGCCGGGATGATGGCCGCGCTGGTCGCGGCCTCCCGCGGCGCGCGCGTGGCGCTGCTGGAGCGCGATGCGGGCGCACGCAACACGCTGGCCGCCTCGGGCGGGTTGTTCGCGGCGGCGGGGACGCGCTGGCAGGCGGCGCTTGGCATTGATGATTCGCCCGCGCGCTTCGCCGCCGACATCGCGGCCAAGACCGGCGCTGCGGTCGATCCCCGGCTGCGCGCGACCGTCGCCACCCATGCGGCGCGCGCGGCGGATTTCCTGGCCGATGTCGCGGGCCTGCCGGTGCATCTGCATCGCGGCCAATGGCCCGGCCACAGCGCCGAGCGCCTGCACGCGACCCCGGCCGAGAGCGGGGCGGAACTCCACGCGCTGCTGCGCGCCGCCGTGGCGCCGATGCTGCGTGACGGCGCGGCGTTGGAGGCGCTTCTGCCAGGTGGCGTGGAGATTTCAGAGGCCGGCACGCGCCGCCGCCTCACCACGCGCGCCGTGGTGCTCGCCACCGGCGGCTTCGGGGCGGATCCGGCGCTGCGCGCGCGCTTCATCCCGGGCGCCGCCGCCGCCGTGCATGTCGGCGGCGCACTGGCCGATGGCACTGGCATCCGCCTGGCCGAGCAGGCGGGCGCGACGCTGGCCTGCATGGACGCCTATCAGGGCCAGCCGCATGTCTCGCCGCATGTGATCGCGGGCGAGCGGCCGCGCTTCGGCGCCGCGCTACCGGCGCATGGCGCGGTGCTGGTGAACCGCCTCGGCCAGCGCTTCGCGGAGGAGCGCATGGGCCCCTCCGAACTCACCGCGCATCTGCTGGCGCAGCCCGGGGGCGTGGCGGTGGAGATCTGGGGCGAGGCGGCGCAGCAGGCCGCGCTCGCCGGCGGGCCGTTTCGCCGTGCGGTGGAACTCGGCGCCGTGGCGCGCTGCGCCACCCTCGCCGAACTCGCTGCGCGCTTCGCCCTGCCGGTGGCTACGCTGGAAGCCACCCTCGCCGGCTGGGCGCCGCCCTTCTTCGCCGCCGAGGTCACGGGCGCGCTCGCGCATACCCAAGGCGGCGTGGTGGTGGATGGAAGCGCGCGGGTGCTGCGTGTGGATGGCACGCCGATCCCGGGGCTCTTCGCCGCCGGGGGCGTGGCCTGCGGCATCTCGGGCCGGGGCTCGGCCGGATATGTGCCGGGCAACGGGTTGGCGCAATCCTTCGCGCTCGGCCTGCTCGCGGGCGAATCTGCCGCCTTGTAGCGACCCCGCGCGCCTGCCAGCATGTCGGCAACGAACATTCTGGGAGGCTTGAACGCCATGGCCACGCATCTGCACCGCCGCACCCTGCTGGGCGCCACCCTTGCCGGCCTTGCCGCGCCGGCGATCGCGCAGACCCTCAACCGCAATGCACGGGTGGTGATCGGCTTCCCGGCCGGCGGGTCCTCCGACATCGTCGCGCGCCTCTATGCCGAGCGCCTGCGCGGCATCTACGCGCCAAACCTGATCGTCGATGGCCGCGTCGGCGCCGCCGGGCGCATCGCGGTGGAGGCGGTGCGCGACGCGGAGAAGGACGGCACGACCTATCTGCAGACCCCGGCCTCGATGCTCACGCTCCAGCCGCACGTCTTCCCGCGCGAGGTGCGCTACGACGCGCTGACGGACCTCATCCCCGTCTCCACCGTCTGCACCTTCCCTTTCACCTTCGCCGTGCCCGCCAGCCACCCGGCCCAGACCTTCGCGGAGCTGATCGCCTGGCTGCGCGCCCAGCCGGGCGAGGTGCCCTTCGCCTCGCCGGCGGCGGGGTCCTCGCCACATTTCCTTGGCATCATGCTGGCGAAGAAGATCGGCGTGCGCATGACGCATGTGCCCTATCGCGGCGCCGTGCCGGCGGTGCAGGACCTGATCGGCGGGCGGCTGCCGCTGTTCGTGGGCGTGCTGGGCGATGTCTCGCCGCAGCACGGCACGGGCGCGCGGATGCTCGCCATCACCGCGCCGACGCGCAACCCGCGCTACCCGACCGTGCCGACCATGCTGGAACTCGGCCATCCGGACCTCGCCAAGGATGAGTGGTTCGGCGCGCTGCTGCCGGCCGGCACGCCGGCGCCGATCGTCGCCGCGCTGCATGCCGGGATCAGCCAGGTGGCGCGGATGCCGGAGATGGTGGCAGCACTCGACCGGCTGGAATTCTCCCCCACCGTCTCGGCCAGCCCCGCCGCCTTCGCCGCCCTGATCCGGCGCGAGCGCGACGAATGGGGCCCCGTGGTGCGCGACAGCGGCTTCCAGCCGGAGAATTAAGGCAAGCGGTCGCTGCGTCGCCTTGCCCTCGCCGTCCTACTGAGGGATGGAAGAGGGCGGGCCACCTTGGCCCAGGCTGAGAGACGATGCCTGACGGCCAGACCTACATGACCCGCCCTTCCATCGCCGCCGGCCGCGCTGCCGATGCGGGGGCGGTGCTGTTCCTCTTCGCCGCCGCCTTCCTGCTGCGCCTGACCTCCTTCATCCCCGGCGTGGTGGACACGGATGAGGGGCTCTACATGGTCCAGGCGCGCGAGTGGCTGGCCGGCGGCTGGCCCTTGGTGGTGGCTTGGGACATGCACCCGGTCGGCGCGCCGGCGATGTTCGCTCTGGCTTTCGCGGCCTTCGGCACTTCGGTCGAGACCGCGCGGCTGCTCGGCCTCATCTGCGTCTGGGCCACGGCCTGCGCGCTCTATGCCATCGCGCGGATCGGCGGGCTGCCGCGCGCGGTCGGCGTGGCGGCGGGCCTGATCTATGCGGCCCAGACCCTGCTGTTGGGCGGGCTGTCCACCAACACCGAATTGCTCATCGCGCCCTTCATCACCGGCGCCATGGCCATCGCCCTGCGCGGCGCACTCCGCGCCCTGGGGCCTGAGCCCGAGGCCCCCGGCTGGGGCGCGCTGGTGGCGATGGGCCTGCTGGTCGGCATCGCGCTGCTGGTCAAGCAGGTGGTGGTACCGGAGGGGTGCCTGGCCTTCGCCGTGCTGCTCGGCCCCGCTTTGCTGCGCGGGCTGCTGCCCTGGCGCCGTGCGCTCGCCATGGCGGGCGCCTACGCGGCGCTCTGCGCCGGGCCCTTCCTGCTGATGGGGCTCGCCTATTGGGTTCAGGGTTGGCTGGACGCGTATCTCGACGGCTCGCTGCTCGCCCCCTTCCGCTATTCGCTCGAGCGTATTCCGCCGGACGAAGCCCTTCGGCGCGTTACCGCGGCGGCGCTGCAGGTCGCCCCAGCCTTCGTCGTAGCGGGCATCGCCCTGGCGGCCTGGCGGCCCTGGCGCGGCGGGCAGCGCGCCTGGCTCACCGGCTTCCTGCTGGCCTGGTTCGCGGTGATCTCCTTCGCCATCGCGGCACCTGGCTTCTACTTCGCGCACTACTTCCTGCTCTGGCTGCCGCCGTTGTCGTTGCTGGCGGCGATCGGTGCCGCGCATCTCGCACGCGCGGTGGCGCGGCCCGAGCGGCTGCGTCCGGTCTTCCTCGGCCTGGTTGCCTTGATCGCCGCCGATGCCTGGCGCGCCGAGATCTTCACCCGCATCGAGCGCGGCCCGGGCTGGATGCATGCCGACCCGCCGCGCGAGGTTGCGGCCGCCGTCGCCGCCCTCGCCGGGCCCGGCGGCACCGCCTTCATCGCCAACTACCACCCCAGCGTCTACGTGATGTCGGGCGCCGCCCTGGCCACGCGCTTTCCCTTCCCCGCGCACCTCACCGGCGTGTTCGAGGATCTGTCGGATACCAACACCATGGCGGAGCTGATGCGCGTGCTGGCGTCCCGCCCGCGCGTCATCGTGGTGGATCGCGGCTGGATGCACACGATGCGCCCCGAGGCCGCCGCGCAGGTGATGGCGACGGTCGCCGAGCATTACGAACTCGGCGCCACGGTGCAGGAAGGTCGCGGCCCGGTGGAGATCTACCGGCTGCGGTAGCTACCGCGCCGGGAACAGCCCGTCTGTCCGCCCCATCAGCCAATAGGCCGTGAGCCCCACATACTCCCGCAGCGCCCATTCGGCGCGGTTGAGCCGGGTGGGGAAGGGGTCGTCCCACCACAGGCCGGGGTCGCGCGCGGCGGTGTAGTTCACCGGCCAGGGCACCACCTGCCAGCCCGCCACGCGGAAGGTGCCGACCGAGCGCGGCATGTGGCTCGCCGAGGTCACGAGCAGCCAGGTCTGACCCGGCTGCGGGGCGAGCAGGCGGTGGGTGAAGACGGCGTTCTCATGCGTGTTGCGGCTCTGCTCTTCGAGCACGAGTTGCGTGTCGGGCACGCCGAGATCGCGAAACAATTGCCGCGCCGTGTCGCTCTCCGTCGGCCCGCCGGGGAAGATCGCCGCCGAGCCGCCGGTGAAGACCAGCTTCGCCTGCGGATAGCGCCGCGCGAGGGCCACCGCCTCGGTCATACGCTCGGCCGCGCCGTTCAGCGCGGGGATGCCGTGCGCCACCGTCATCGCCTGCTCCACCGCGCCGCCGAGCACGATGATGCCGGTGACCTCGCTGGGGGGCGTGGCGGGGCGGGGGAAGCGCTCTTCCAGCGGCAGCGTCAGCAAGGTCGCGACTGGCAGGGTGAAGACCGCCGCGTACCAGCCAAGGCCGAACAAAAGCGGCCAGCGCCCGAAGCGGCGCCCGCGCCAGATCAGCGCGAGGCCGATCACGGCCAGGACCAGCGCGAGCGTGTTCGGCCGCAACAGGCCCCAGAGCACCTTGCTGGCGATGAACAGCAAACTGTCCATCACAGTTCCACCACCCGCATCGGGTGCATCCGCCCGCGCAGCAGATCCGCGAGCGCCAGCAGATTGCCGCGCAGCCGGCCCATGCGGTCCACATGCGGCTCGGGGAAGGCGGCGCGCGCGGCATTCATGGCGAGGTGCCGCGCGGCGGAGCGCAGCGCGCGATTCCACGGATAGCTACCCTTGCGCGCGAGGTAGAGCGCATTCGCCACCTGGCTGTAGCCGAGCCGAAGCCCCGCCACGCGACCCGACTTGGTGCCCAGATGTACGCCCCGCGCGCCGCCGAGCCGCAGGATGCGCCCATGCACGCCCAGCCGGCGCGTCAGGTCCAGATCCTCGTACCAGCCATAGAGCGGCAATTGCTCGTCGAAGCGCAGCCCATGCGCGCGCATGGGGGCAAGGCGCAGCGCCATGTTGCAGCCATAGCCGTTGAAATGCGGCGCCACCGCCAGCGCATCGTCCGGCGCGCGATCGGCGCCGAGGATCGCGCGGCCTTCCTCCACCGAAATGCCCGGCCCCTTCGCCCCATCGGCGAGCACGGTGCCGGTGGTCACCACGCAATCCGGGTGGGCTTCGAGCACCGCCTCGGTCACGCGCAGATAGTCGGGCGCGCAAAGGAAGTCGTCGTCGAGGAACAGCACCGCGTCGCAATCGCCGCAGGCATCGAGGATGGCGTTGCGCTGGCGCGGCAGGCCGGCCGGCGCGGTGAGGAACTGCACCTCCTTGAATTTCGCCGGCAAATCGGCGACATCCTCTTGCGTGACGTGGCAGACGAGGATGCGATCCGGCGCGCGGCTCTGCTGCGCGAGGTCGTGCAGCACCTCGGCCAGGATCGGCGCGCGGCCGCGCGTGGCGATGCCGATGGCGATCCTCATCGCGTGCAAAATCCTTGCAGGCGGCCCCAGAAGGTCATGGCGTAGTAGGCGGCCTCATGCCGGCGCAGCTTCAACAGGCTCACCACCACGCCGCCGAGCGGGCGGATGAAGAAGGGCAGCCAGACGCCGGGTGCGACGCCATGCCGGCGCAGCGCGAAGCCGAGCCCGCGCCCGTAGAGCTGCGCGCGCGCCACCGCGACCTCCGACAGGCGCTTGTCCGGATGCACCACGCGCAGGGCCGGATCGTAGCGCGCGACATGCCCGGCCGTGACGGCGCGGAGTGCGAAATCATTCCCCTCGGCCGAGCCGATCGGCGTGCCGGGGCCCATGCGCTCATCGAAGCCATCCAGCGCGAGTGCGACCTCGCGCCGGGTCCAGAGGTTGAACTCGATGACGCTGGTCCAGACATTCGCGCTATCGATCGCGCCGCCCTCCGCGCGCCAGCGGCCCGAGCCGAGCCCGCCTTCGGGGCTCGCCGCCGGGCCGGTGAGGAGCATCAGCGCCGGGTCGGCGTCGAAGGCGCGTGCCACGTGATCGAGCACGCCCGCGGGGTAGAGGCAGTCATCATCGGGGAAGCTCACGATCGCCCCGCTGGCGGCGCGCAGGCCGAGATTGCGCGCATGATTCGCGCGCGCCACGTCCGAGCGCAGATGGATCAGCTTCAGCCGCCCGGCATAGGGCGCGAGCACCGCGTCGAGCCGCGCATCGCCATTCTGATCGACGATGATCAGCTCGGCATCGTCGCGATGCTGGGCGAGCAGCGCATCGATAAACTCGCCGATCTCGCGCGTGCGCCCGCGCGTGGCCATGACCAGGGAGAAGCGCATCAGGGTGCCGCCATGCCGCGTTCGGCGCAGGCGGCGCGGAGCAGGTCGAGGAAGCGCGCGCGGAAGGCGGCGCGCGAGAAGCGCTCGGCATTCGCGCGGCAATCTTCCGGCGCGATGGGGAGCGATTCGAAGCGCGTCACGGCGGCGATGATGGCCTCGACGCTCTGTTCCGGGAACAGAACGCCCGTTTGCCCATCGAGGACGATGTCGGCGGCCCCGCCGCGGCCATAGGTGATGAGCGGCGTGCCGCAGGCCTGGGCCTCGACCATGGCGATGCCGAAATCCTCCTCGGCGGCGAAGACGAAGGCGCGCGCGGCTTGCAGCAGACGCACCAGCTCGCCCTGCGGCACGCGCCCCTTGATCTCGATGTTTGGGGCACCGCCCGCGGCTTCCCGCACGCGCGCCATTTCGGGCCCGTCGCCCGCGATCACCAGGCGCTTGTCGGGCATGCGCCGGAAGGCTTCCGCGACGAGATCGATGCGCTTGTAGGGCACCATGCGCGAGGCGACGACATAGGCCTCGCCCTTCTCGGCCACGAAGGGAAAGCCCTCGAGATCGACCGGCGGATGCATCACCGCGCTGTCGCGCCGCCAGCATTTGCGGATGCGCGCGGCGATCCAGCTGCTGTTCGCCGCGATCACATCCGGCCGCGCGGAAGATGCATGGTCCCAGGCGCGCATCCTGGCCAGCAGCCAGCGGGTCAGCAGCCCCTTCAGCCCGCGCTCCATCCGCGCCTGGCGCAGATACTGGTGCTGGAGGTCCCAGGCATAGCGCATCGGGCTGTGCACATAGGAGAAATGCAGCGTCGCCGGCCCCGTCAGCACGCCCTTCGCCACCGCATGGGAAGAGGAGATGACGATGTCATAGGCCGAGAGATCGAATTGCTCGACCGCGATCGGCATCAGGCCGAGATAGTAGCGAAACCATTTGCGCGCGCGCGGCATGCGCTGGATGAAGCTGGTGGTCGGCACCTTGCCGCGCAGGAATCCGCGCTCGGACTCGGGCAGGAAGTCGCAGACGGCGAAGAGATCGGCCTCGGGCAGGATCTCCAGCACCTGCTCCAGCACGCGCTCGGAGCCCGCATAGCTCTCGAGCCATTCATGGATGATCGCGATTCTCATCGGGGGCTTACCAGATCAAGCAGCCGCGCCGCGGCGGCGGGCCAGGAATAGGCGCGCGCGCGGGCGCGGCCGGCCTCGGCGAGATGCTCCGCGAGACCGGGTTCGTCCAGCAGCCTGGCGATGGCAGCGGCGGGGCTGCGCGGGCCTTGCGCATCGAACCAGAGCGCGGCCTCGCCGCAAACCTCCGGCACGGCGCCGGCGTCGGCGGCGAGCACGGGGCAGCCGCACCACATCGCCTCGATCGGCGGCAGGCCGAAGCCTTCGTAGCGCGAGGGGAAGACCAGGCAGAGCGCGTTCTCATACAGCGCGCGCAATTCGGCATCGCTCACGCGGCCCAACGCGCGCGCCGAATCGACATCGCCGGCATTGCGGAAGACCGAGGCATCCGCCGCACCCGCCACGGCGAGCGTCATGCCGCGCGAAGCGAGCAGCGCCACGGCCTCCCGCAGCGCGTCGAGATTCTTGTGCGCCGCGCGCGTGCCGACCGCGAGCACATAGCGCCGCGGCGCAAGGCCGTGCTTTGCGAGGATCGCATCCTCGGCCGGGTCGCGCAGGATATGCTCGCCGCCTTCGGGCATCACGCCGATCCGCGCGGGATCGAGCCGCAGATTGGCCGCGAGGCGTGCGCGCGAGAATTCCGAAACCGTGAGGATCCGCGTGCCCAGCCGCGGCAGCGCCAGATGCAGCGCGCGGTACCAACTGCGGAACGCGAGCGAGTAGCTCTCCGGCGTGTCGAAGACGCCCGCATCATGGATCACCAGCGCCTGGCGCGCGGCCCCCCGCAGCGGCGCGGTATTGCCGAGGTTCACCAGCGTCTCGCCGGGCCGGAGCGCGCCCGGCAGATCGAGCTGCTCCCAGCCCTGGCCGCCGCGCGCGCCGATGATCTCCACCGGCAGCCCGGCGAAATCAGTCGGCGCGCCGGCGGGGGCGAGCAGGCGAAGCGTCGTTGTGGCGGCCAGCGCGGTCACGACCTCGCGCGAGAAGCGCTGCACGCCGGTGGTCGGCTGGGTGAGGAAGCGGGCATTGATCGCGAGGCTCATGCGGGCTCGCCCTTCAGCACGGCGCGGATGCGCCAGGGCCTGCGCAGCAGGCCGCGCGCATTGTGGCGTTCATGCGCGGTCAACGCGAAGGCTGCGGCGATGGCGAAGCCGAGCAGCGCCAGCGCTGCGATGCCCAGCAACGCGCGCCAGTCATTGGAGACCAGCATCGCCGCCAGCCCCGCCCCCCCCACCAGCAGCGGCCAGGCGAGCTTGCGCGCGGCCTCGCCGGCGGCGGGGTAGAGGCGGGCGCAGAAATACAGCCGGCCCACCGCATCGGTCGCGCAGCGCAGCGCCCAGGTGGCGGCCGCGGCCTCGATGCCCGCCTGCAACAGCAGCACGGCCGAGAGCGGCAGGAAGACCAGCGCCTGGCCGAGCTGCCATTTCGCGTTGATGTCGGGCCGGCCCATCGCATCCAGCAGCGCGCCCGGCGCGAAGGCCGCACAGGAGAAGAAGACGCCGACCGAGAGGATCTGCAGCACCCGCCCACCACCCGCGGCGAATTCCGCGCCCAGCCAGAGCCGCAGCAGCTCCGGCCCCGTCGCCACCAGCACCAGGCAGGCGGGCAGCACGGCGGCCATCACCAGCAGCGCACCGCGCCGCAGCAACCCTGCCGTCATCACCGCATGCGTGGCATAGGCACTCGCCATGGCGGGCAGCAGCGCCTGTGCCACCGCCGCCGGCAGGATCCACATGCGCATGACCAGATCGAGCGGCGTGGCGTAGAAGGCCACGGCGGTCAGCGTCAGCAACGCGCCGATCAGGAAGCGATCGGCGTAGAGCAGTGCCTGGGTCAGCATGCCCGAGACGCTCATCCACCCGCCCATGCGCACCAACGGCGCCATCACCGTCCAGCGTGGCCAGGTGGGGCCGAGCCCCGGCAGGTCGCGCCGCGCCAGCCACAAATAAGTGACGGTATTGGCCAGCCGGCAGAAGACGAGCACGCCGATCACGCCGACCAGGCTCTGCCAGGCCATCAGCACCAGCACGGGGCCGAGGTAGTACATGATGGCGACCGGGATGGTGACGAGGTTCGCCTGTCGGAAGCGCTGATAGGCGGCGAGCGTGCCCCACAGCGCCGCGTTGATCACCACCAGCGGCGCCGCGACGCAGAGCAGGCGGAAGGCGATCACCGCCTCATCCTGCAGGGCAGGGGGCGTGTTCAGCAGGTCGCGCACCAGCCAGGGCATGAACAGGAAGGCGATGGTGGCGACGGTGAGGCTCAGCAGCGCGAGAGAGGAGATCGCAGCGGCGGCGAGCTCGGTCGCGCCTTCATGCTCGCCAGCGCCGATCCGGGTGGAGAGTGCGCGGGTGAGGGCGGCGCCCACGCCGAGGTCGAAGACGCCGAACACACCCACCAGCGCGAGGGCCAAGGTGAACAGCCCCCAGCGCTCGATTCCCATCTGGTGCACCAGCACCGGGGTGAGGGCGAGGGCGAGCAGCAACGGCAGGCCGCGCCCGGCGACATTCCAGAGCGTGCCGCTGAGAAGCCTGCCGCCAGAGGCGCGTTCTTCGGCCTGGTTGGCCATGACCTGCGCCATCCTGCCTGAGGGATCCCGATGAAACACCCGCGCGGTATACCCGCGCGGGTTCGTTCCGTCAGTAGGGTCGGCTCAGTAGGCGCCGCGGCGGGCGAGCACGGCGGCCGGGGTGCGCAGCAGGATCTTGATGTCCTGCCAGAGCGAGGGGTGCATCACATACTGCACGTCGAGCGCCACGCGCTGGGCATAGCTGGTGTCCGAGCGGCCCGAGACCTGCCAGGGGCCGGTCAGGCCCGGGCGCACCGCCATGTAGTGCTGCGCCGAGGGGCCGTAGAAGGCGGCGAGCTCGGCCGCCTGCACGGGGCGCGGGCCGACCAGGCTCATCTCGCCGCGCAGCACGTTCACCAACTGCGGCAGCTCGTCGAGCGAGGAGGCGCGCAGGAAGCGGCCCACCCAGGTCACGCGCGGGTCGTTCTTCAGCTTGCGGGTGGCCTCCCACTCGCGGCGCGCTTCCGGGTCGCGCTCGAGCAGCGCGGCGAGGCGGCGATCGGCGTCGGCGACCATCGAGCGGAACTTCAGGCAGCCGAACAGGCGCCCGCCGCGGCCCACGCGCTCATGCGCGTAGAAAATCGGGCCGCCATCGCGCTTCACCAGCAGCGCCAGCACCAGGAAGACCGGCAGGGTGAAGAGCAGGATCGCGCCGGCGCCGAGGATATCGAGCGCGCGCTTGGCGGCCGGGCGCAGCCGCGCCAGGCCCTTCTCCGCCGCGCCATTCGCGGGCATGCCGGGACGTGCCGCCATGGCCTCCTGGGCCATCATCGGCAGGTTCAGCACGGATCGCTTCGTCTCGGGCTCGCGGGCGAGCGTCTGGACGGCTTCCAGGCCAGGCATGGAAATCCTCGTAAGCGGGGGGTTACCCGCGGCTGGCGTTGATTGGGGCCTGGCAGGTGCCGATCTCGTCCCCCCGATCCCCCTTTGAGAGGAAGCGGGAGGGTTCCGGCACCGATGCCCAACCCTTCTGACAAGCTGTGTAGTGATGATCGCGGGCCCCTTTGCGACGCGCTTGCGGCGGGATTATGGCGGCCGCTCACGCAACGCGTGATCCGGCGGAATTCCTGCCCCGGACGCGCTTTTTTTTGCGCTTCCGCCCAAGTTCGTGCCACAGTTCTGCCATGAATCGGCACCCCTCCGCCCCAACCCGGAAACCCGTCCGTGGCATCGGCTTCGCGATGCTGCTCTCGGGCGTTTTCTGGGTCGCCCTGGCCGGCACGCTCGGTATCCTCTGAGTCGCGCGGCCGGCGCGGTTTTGCGGATCGCGCATCCTGCTCTATGCCGGGTGCGGACCCGATGAGGACGCGACCCTGACTTCCCGCTTCGCGCGTGAATCCGCACCCGCCCCCGCGGCCTTGATCTACGCCCTGGCGCTGGCCTTCGGCGTGGCACAGGCGCTGCTGGTCTTCCCGGCCGCGTTTCTCTGGCCGATGGGTGCCCCGGATTGGCGCCCGGCGGGCGATGCCGCGCAGCACATGATCGCCCAGCGCTACCTGATCGCCGCGCCCTGGGGCTGGCCGCCCGCCTTCGTCGCCACGCTCAACACGCAGGAGGGCGGGCTCAACACCGTCTTCGCCGATTCGATTCCGTTGCTGACGCTGACACTGAAGCTGTTCCGCACCTGGCTGCCGGAGGGCTTCCACGGCGTGGGCCTGTTCTATGGCATCGCCTGGGCGCTGCAGCCCGTGGCGGCGGTCTTCGCGCTGCGCAGTGCCGGGGAGCGGCGCTGGCTGCCGGCGCTGGGCGTGGCGCTGGCGGCTTCGGCGATGCCGGCCTGGATCGGCCGATTCGGCCATGCGGCGCTGTGCGGGCATTTCCTGCTGCTGGTCGGGCTGGGGCTGTATCTGCGGCTGGTGGCGCGGCCCACGCCGGGGCTGTGGCTCGCCGCCATCCTGCTGCAACCCGCCGCGCTGCTGATCCATCCCTATCTGGCGGCGATGACGCTCGCCCTGCTCGGCGCCGTGCCCGCCACGCGGCTGCTGCGCGGCGAGGCCTTCGTGGCGGCGGGGCTCGCCGTGGGCGTGGCCTTCGCCGCCGTGCTCGGCGTGATGGTGGGCTTCGGCTATCTCGGCGCGGCGGGGGATGGCGGCTACGGCATGTTCGCCATGAACCTGCTCTCGCCGCTTTGGCCTGCGGGGTCGGGGCTGATCGGCTGGCCCTGGTCGCCGCAGCTCGACGCCACCGGCCATGGCGGGTGGGAGGGCTATAACTGGCTCGGCCTTGGCCTGCTGGCGGCCCTTGCGGTGGGGCTGCTGGGCCGACCGGGACTGGCCCTGCGCGGGCTGCGCAGCCATGCCGGGCTGGTGCTGGTGGCGCTGGCGCTCACGGCGCTCGCGGTCTCGCACAAGGTGGGGTTCGGCGGGAGCATCGTGCTGGATCTCGGCGCCGCGCCGGGGCCGCTGGAGCAGTTCCGCGCCTCGGGCCGCTTCTTCTGGCCGGTGGCCTATGCGTTGCTGATCGGCGGCTTCGTGCTGCTGGCGCGCCGCCGGCGCCTGGGCGCGGTGCTCTGCCTGGTGGTGGGGCTGGTGCAATTCGCCGATGCCCAGCCGCTGCGCGCCGCGATCATGGAGTGGTCGGCCCAGCGCGCCCCCTGGCGCATCGATGCCGCGGGCCTGCGCCCTGAACTCGCCCGCGCAACACGGCTCACTTTGCTGCCGAGCTGGCCCTGCGTGGAGCACGCGACGGGTGGCGAGACCTTCTCGACCCTGCTCGAGGTGTTGGCCCTGGCCTCCGAGCGCGCGGTGCCGGCCAACACCATGTATGTGGCGCGCTGGCGCACCCCGCCCCAGTGCCGGGACGAGGCGCTGGCGGCCGCGCCGCTGGCCCCGGGCGAGCTCCGCTTGTTCCTGCCCGCCGCCCAGGCCCGCCTGATCCCCCTGGTGCCGGAGGGGGCGACGCGCTGCACCCCGATCGGCGACCTCCTCGCCTGCCGTTGAAGGAGGCCCGATGCCCCCTCGTCGCCTGCTGCTGCTGAGCCTCGCCCTGGCCATCCCCGGCTGCGCCACCGCGCCGGACCCGGCCGAATCCGCCCCCACCCCCGCAACGCGCCCGGCGGAGGGCGCCGAGCGCGGCGGGGCGGCGCTGTATCATCGCCGGCACAATGGGCGGCGCATGGCCAATGGTCAGCCCTTCCAGGCCGACTCCGATTCGGCCGCGCACCGCACCCTGCCCTTCGGCACGCCGGTGCGCGTGACCAACCTGGCCAATGGCCGCGCCACAACCGTGGTGATCCGCGACCGCGGCCCCTTCACGCGCGGGCGCGTCATCGACCTCTCGCCCCGCTCGGCGCGCGAGATCGGCTTCACCGATGGCGTGGCGCAGGTGGAATTGCGGCCGCTCGCGCGCTGAGCCTCAGCCGGGCGGGGGCGCGCTCGGCAGATGGCGCTCGACGATGTAGAGCGGGCGGCGCTTGGTTTCGTTGAAGATGCGCCCGAGATACTCGCCGATGATGCCCAGTGTCATCAGTTGCACCCCGCCCAGGAACAGCACCACCGCCATCAGGCTCGGATAGCCCGCGACGGGGTTGCCGAAGAGGATGGTGCGGATGATGAGCTGCACACCGTAGATCGCCGCCCCGATCGCCGTCAGCAGGCCGAGATAGGTGGCGATCTTGAGCGGCCCGACGGTGAAGGCAGTGATGCCCTCCAGCGAGAGGTTCCACAGCCGCCAGTAGTTCCACTTCGTCTCGCCGGCCGCGCGCGGCGCGCGGTCATAGAGCACGGGGGTGGAGGGGAAGCCGACCCAGGCGAAGAGCCCCTTCATGAAGCGGTGCTGCTCGCGCATCGCCAGCAGCGCATCCAGCGAGCGGCGGCTCATCAGCCGAAAATCGCCGGTATTGGCCGGCAGGTCCACCTTGCCGCCGATACGGCGCATGACGCGGTAGAAGGCCGCCGCGGTTGCCTTCTTCAGCCAGGTCTCGCCCTCCCGCGCGCGGCGGGTGGCGTAGGCGACATCGAAGCCGCGCTGCCAGGCGGCGACGAGATCGGGGATGACCTCAGGCGGGTCCTGCAAATCGGCATCGATCACCACCACCGCCTCACTGCCCGCGGCATGGTCGAGGCCTGCGGTCAGCGCGATCTCCTTGCCGAAATTGCGGCTGAGATTGACCACGGCGACGCGCGGATCGCTGTCCTTCAGCGCGAGCATGATCTCGAGCGTGCGGTCGCGCGAGCCGTCATTCACATAGACGATCTCGAAGGGCAGGCCGATCTGCTCCATCACCGGGATGATGCGCGCCTGGAACTGGGGCAGGACTTCCTGCTCGTTATAGGCGGGCACGACGACGGAGATCGCCGGGCGCGGCAGGGGCGCGGCATCGCGGCCGACCAGGGAGAGGCCCAGGGAAAGGCTATTTGGGGCGAGTTGCGCGGACATGACCAGCCTTCTGGCAGCGCCTTGCGGCGGAAGCGGGGCGTTGTGCGGGCAGGGCGGTGGCATGGTCAACCACGGGGGTTGCGCCGCCGGGGTTGCGCGGCTAGGTAGCGGCCTCGGGTCGCCCGGCACGCTGCCGTAGCTCAGTGGTAGAGCACTCCCTTGGTAAGGGAGAGGTCGAGAGTTCAATCCTCTCTGGCAGCACCATCCTTTTCGGCGGCCATCCGGGAAAATCTGGCAATTCAAAGCACTTAGGGCGCCCACTGCTACAAAAGGGTGCTACAAATGGTGCTGCATATGATCTCCCCCTTCAAGCACCCCAAGACCGGCGTTTACTGGATTCGCAAAGGCGTTCCGGCACCGCTGCGCGGTATCGTCGGAAAGCACGAGCTCCAGCGCAGCCTTCGCACCAAAG
>Ga0315900_10003541_pt1 | contig 22749 bp, 19 predicted proteins | sample LakEriMetagenome_FD_203521 | JGI IMG/M metagenome (GOLD analysis project Ga0315900, IMG submission 203521) | Freshwater fungal communities from buoy surface, Lake Erie, Ohio, United States - Buoy 12 MA114 | ecosystem: Environmental > Aquatic > Freshwater > Lake > Lake biofilm | place: USA: Lake... | reverse complement strand
GCGCTGGCTTACATTGCCGGGATTGTGCTGGGCTGGCGGCTGGCGCGGCGCTTGGTGGTGCTGGGGCCAAAGGTGGCCACACCCGAACAAGTGGATGATTTCGTCACCTGGGTCACGCTTGGCATTATTCTGGGTGGGCGCTTCGGCTATGTGATCTTCTATCGCCCCGATATCTTCCTGAGGGCACCTTGGGAGATTCTGTATCTATGGCAGGGCGGCATGTCCTTCCATGGCGGTGCGCTGGGTGTGATTTTGGCGCTGTATTTCTTCACACGGCGTCAGGGGCTGGATTGGGTGGCGTTTTCCGATCGCGTTGTCTGTGTGGTGCCGATTGGGATTTTTCTTGGACGTATCGCCAATTTCATCAATGGCGAATTATGGGGCCGCGTGAGTGATGTGCCCTGGGCCATGGTGTTTCCGGGCGGTGGGCCTGATCCGCGCCACCCTTCGCAGCTTTACCAGGCGGGGCTTGAGGGCTTGTGCCTGTTCATCCTGCTGATGGTGCTGGTTTACCGCCCATCGGTGCGGGCGCGTATTGGCGTGCTTTCGGGCGTTTTTCTGGCGGGTTATGGCGTGGCGCGCTTCATTGGCGAGTTTTTCCGCCAGCCCGATGCGCATTTGGGGTTCCTGTTTGCCGGCGCGACGATGGGACAATTGCTGTCATTGCCGATGATGGCAGTGGGGGCCTGGTTGGTGACGCGCGGCATGCGGCGCGCATAGCGCCACCATGCGCGCGCATCAGGTTTGCGCCTGAGTTTGCGCGTGGCTAGGGCGCACCCTTATTGATCTTTTTGTACCCGTATTCAGGATCACCCGATGGCAAATTTCCGGATACCTCAGGCATATGAGCATTACCTGTTCGGGATTATGCAGTCCGCCATTACCTGCGCGGTCGCTACGGGCATAACGACCTATCGAACCGGAAATCTCACAGGCAGTTATATGCTCCTGGAATGGTTTTATTCTTGGGGCGTCGCGTGGTTAGTCATGTTGCCTGTCGTCATATTCTTCGCCCCTTTTTTGAGAAAAGGCGTACGGCTACTTACGCGCTAAAGACCCCTGGCGGCGTGCCTTTTGAATGCACGAAACCGCCCGATTTCCGGGATTTTGTGCAGTCTTTGCGAAGCGTTTTTTGCTGAAATTGGCAATGCGCCAACCTGCGGGCGCCCCAAATTGCTGAAATAGCTGAGGATAATTGGCGGACCCGATACGATTCGAACGTACGACCTTTGCCTTCGGAGGGCAACGCTCTATCCAGCTGAGCTACGGGTCCTTCAACACTCTTCTAGCCTGACCAGCGCCCTGAAGGGAAGGGCTCTCTGGCCAATCCCTTATTCCGCCGGAATTGATTGTTCCAGCCGATAGGGATGCGCGCGATAGGCGCCGAGGATTTTCATGGAGGAGGAGAAAAATGCCAGCTCCTCAAAGGCGCGGCGGAGCCCCGGCTGTTCCGGGTGGCCATCGACATCGCACAGGAATTGCGTCGCCGCGAAACGCCCGCCGACCATATAGCTTTCAAGCTTTGTCATATTGATCCCATTGGTGGCAAAGCCCCCCAGTGCCTTATAGAGCGCGGCGGGGATGGACCGGACCTGAAAGACAAAGGTGGTCACCACATTTGGCGCATCCACCGGCGCATCGGCCCTATCGCGGGACATCACATAAAAGCGCGTGGTGTTGTGTGCTTCGTCCTCAACGTTCCGTTTCAACACTTCCAAACCGTAGATTTCAGCGGCCAATTCGCTGGCAATGGCGGCGTCTTCCACGCCGCCGCGTTCTGCAATCAGCGCGGCGGCGCCGGCCGTATCGGCCTCAATCACCGGGGTCAGCTTCATGTCCTTCAGCAGGCGCAGCACCTGCCCAAGCGCAACCGGGTGGCTATGGGCGCGCTTCAGCGTGGCAAGGCTCGCGCCCTTGGGGGCCAGCAGGCAATGTTCCACGCGCTGGAAATGCTCACCAACCACAAAAAGCCCGGAATCTGGCAGCATACGGTGAATATCGGGCACGCGGCCGGCCAGGGAATTCTCACAAGGCAGCATGGCAAGGTCGCATTGCCCATCGCGCAGCGCTGCCATGGCGGCTTCAAAGGATGGGCAGGGCAGGGTCTCCCATCCCGGATAGGCCGCGCGGCAGGCAAGGTCAGAATAGGCGCCGAGTACGCCCTGGAAGGCAATGCGATGGGCTGACATGATTTATTCCTTCAGGGGGCCAAAAGCGCGCGGGCACGTTCCAGGTCTTCAGGCGTATCCACGCCGAAGGGGCCATGTTCCACCCGCGCCGCGCTGATTTTCATGCCCGCTTCCAGGGCGCGGAGCTGTTCCAGCTTTTCGCGCAACTCCAAAGGGCTGGCCGGGAGCGTGACAAAGCGGTCCAAAGCAGCGCGGCGATAGGCATAGACACCAATGTGATGCCAGCGCGGCCCTTCCCCCCAGGGGATCGGCAGGCGCGAAAAATAAAGCGCCGGCGCAACCATGGCATCGTCGGTAAAGGCGCAGGCGCATTTCACGAATGAATCGGTGCGCGCTTCCACGTCATCCGCGATGGGGCAAACCAGCGTGCCGATATCCACCGAAGGATCTTCCAGCGGGGCCAAAACGGCGCGGAGCGTCTCCGGCCTAATGGTCGGGAAATCGCCCTGCAGATTGACCACCACGTCAAACTCGCCCGCCGGGTCCAGCGCCTTCATGGCGCGCTGTACCCGATCAGTGCCGGAAGGCACATCATCGGCCACTAACACGGCCTGTGCTCCAGCAGCGCGGGCGGCGGCGGCGATTTCCTCCTCAGCGCAGGCAACGGCCAGGGGGCCGATCCCGGCTTCTCGGGCGCGATCCAGCACATGGGCGATCATTGGGCGGCCGTGAATATCGGCCAGTGGCTTGCCGGGCAGGCGGGTCGCGGCCATGCGGGCGGGAATGACAAGGATGGGACGCAAGGAAAAGGGCTCCTGCCGCCTTGTCGGCGGGAAGGGTGATCTATATGTTCCGCGTGTCTTAAAGAAGCGCGTCCCCTGGTGCAAACAGGCTGGCAGCGCCCGGTGTGAGGAAGAGCTTTGCCATGAGTAACAGTCTTGAAATGAACAAGATTTTCGCCGCCATCCTGACGGCGGGCGTCACCTTTGGCATGGCGGGCCTTGTTGGCCGGTTGATCGTGCATCCAACAACGCCGAAGCAGGCCGCCATTCAGGTCGGCGAACCGGCCGCCGCTCAGGTGGCTGCTGCACCGGCCGCCCCGGCGCTGGAACCCATTTCGCCGCTTCTGGCTGCCGCCAATGTGCAGGCTGGCCAGCAATTGGCGCAGCGCCAATGCGCTTCTTGCCATAGTTTGAATGATGGTGGGCGCAGCGGCGTAGGCCCGAACCTTTATGGCATTATTGGCGCGAAGCATGCCCATGCGGCCGGCTTCAATTACTCTGCCGCCATTCGTGCCATGGCCGACAAGCCTTGGACCTATGAGGCTATGAACGCCTGGATCGCCAATCCGCGCGCCTATGCGCCGGGCAATAAGATGACCTATGCCGGCATGGCCAGCGTGCAAAACCGCGCCGACCTGATCGCCTATTTGCGTTCGATTTCGCCGAACGCGCCCGCGCCCTGATCCCGCAAAACTTCATCGCGGTGGCGGAAGCCGCCGCTGATCGGGCAGCGGCCGTGATCCGGCCGCTGTTTCGTTCCGCCCTTCTGGTGGAAGCGAAGGGCGATGCCAGCCCCGTGACCCGCGCCGACAAGGAAGCCGAGGAAGCGATTCGCGCCCTTCTGGCTGAAACCCTGCCGGATCATGGTGTGATTGGGGAAGAACACGGGTCCGAACGCCCGGATGCCGAATGGGTCTGGGTGCTGGACCCGATTGACGGCACCCGCGCCTTTGTGACCGGCCGGCCGATCTTCGGTAGCCTGCTGGGGCTGCTGCATCGCGGCAAACCCGTGCTTGGCATTATTGACCAGCCCATTACCGGCGAACGCTGGCTTGGCGTGGCCGGTCAGCCGACGCGGTTTTCCGGCCCCTTTGCCGGCACGGCGCGCTGCCGCCCTTGCGCCAGCCTGGCCGAGGCCGAGCTTTCCTGTACCAGCCCCGATATGTTCAGCCCTGCCTTTCGCCCGGGTTTTGACCGGCTGCGCCAGGGCGCGCGGCGTGTGACCTGGGGGGGTGATTGCTACGCCTATGGCCTGGTGGCGCTTGGCCTGATTGATGTGGTGGCGGAAAGCGATTTGAAAATCTGGGATTGGGCCGCCCTGGTGCCGGTGATCGAAGGTGCCGGCGGACGCGTGACGGATTGGGCCGGGCAGGCGCTGCATCCGGGCAGCAACGGCCATGTCCTGGCGTTGGGTGATGGCCGTCTGCTTTCGGAAGCGGTTCAACTTCTGCGTAGCTGAGGCGTCGCGCCATTGCCGCCAGGGCCGCGAAACCCCATCCTGAAGCCTATGCAACGTCGTGACCTGCTGGCGCTTGGCGCCGCCTTCATCAGCCTGCCCCAAGGGGTGCGCGCCGCTAATCCCGCCGGGGGCGACAAGCCCGGTGAGGTGGTGCGTACCCATGCCATGGCGCTGCTGGGGGAGCCCGCCTTGCCGGCGGATTTCACCCATTGGCCGTGGGTCAATCCGAATGCGCCCAAGGGTGGTGAGATCACGCTGACAGCCATCGGGTCCTTTGACAGTTTCAATCCCTTCATCCTGCGCGGCACGGCGGCTGTTGGCAGCACCCTGATTTATGAAACGCTGCTGTCGCGCAATTTGGATGAACCGCTTTCCCAATACGGCCATCTGGCGCAAATCATCGAATTGCCTGCGGACCGCAAGGGTGTGAGCTTTGAATTGCGCGAAGGCGCACGCTGGCATGATGGCAGGCCAATCACTGCGGAAGATGTTGTTTTCACCTTCAACATTCTCCGTGCCAATGGCAGGCCCTTCTTCCGTTCCTATTGGGCGGATGTGACAGAAGTGGTGGCGGAAGATGCCCGGCGCGTGACCTATCGTTTCCGCACCAATGAAAACCGCGAATTGCCGCTGATTTTGGGTGAGATGTCCATCCTGCCGCGCCATTACTGGGAAGGGCGCGATTTCACCCGGCCAAGCCTTGATGTGCCGCTGGGGTCTGGAGCCTATCGCATTGAAAGGTTCGAACCGAACCGCACCGTGGTGCTGCGCCGCGTGCCTGATTATTGGGGGCGAGATTTGCCGACCACGCGTGGCATGTCCAATGTTGATCTCATACGCTACGAATATTTCCGCGACACCACCGTGGCTTTTGAGGCCTTCAAGGCCGGGCAGATTGATTTCCGGCAGGAAAATGTCGCGCGCGATTGGGCGACAGGTTACGATTTCCCGGCGGCACGGCGCGGTCTGGCGACAAAGCGGGAAATTCGCCACGAAATCCCAACCGGCATGCAGGCTTTCGCTGTCAATCTGCGCCGGCCGATATTCCAGGATGCGCGTGTACGCCGTGCGTTGATTGAAGTGTTTGACTATGAATGGATGAATACCAACCTGTTCTATGGTGCCTATACGCGGACCGAGAGTTATTTCTCCAATTCCGATTTCGCTTCGCGCGGCCTGCCGGAGGGGCGCGAATTGGAAATCCTGAACCGATATCGCGGCCGTGTGCCAGAGGCCGTGTTTACTGAGGAATATCGCCTGCCGAAAACGGATGGTTCCGGCAATAACCGCGAAGGGCTGCGCCGCGCACTGGCGCTGCTGCGCGAAGCCGGCTGGACCGTGCGTGACCGTCGTCTGGTGAATGCCGAAGGCCGGCGCTTCGAATTCGAAATCCTCCTGCAAGGGGCGACTTTTGAGCGCGTCGCATTGCCCTATGTGCAATGGCTGGAACGGCTTGGCATTTCAGCGCGCGTGCGTACCGTGGACCCTGCGCAATATCAGGTACGAATTGATGCGTTTGATTATGACATGACGATTGACAGCATCGGCCAGGGCTTTCATCCCGGCAATGAACAGCGCGATTACTGGACCTGCGCCAAGGCGCGCGAAAATGGCAGCCAGAACGTAGCCGGCATTTGCGACCCGGTGATAGATGAGCTTGTGGAGATGGTGATCGCCGCACCCAATCAGAATGAGCTGGTTGCGCGCACACGCGCCTTGGACCGTGTGCTGCTGCATCACAACTACATGATCCCGCATTGGCATAGCCGGAGCTTCCGCATCGCCTTTTGGGAGCGCTTCGGCCTGCCGCCACGCATGCCACGCTTCGGCCTAGGTTTCCCCGCCGCCTGGTGGATAGACCCGGCACGAGATGCCGCCTTGGCTGAAGCCCGGCGCAATCTTTAGGTATGGCAGCTTACCTTCTTCGCCGCTTGCTGCTGGTGATTCCGACCTTATTCGGGATCATCCTGATCAATTTTGCCGTGGTCCAATTCGCCCCCGGCGGGCCAGTTGAACAAATGCTGGCGGAATTGCGCGGTGAAGGCCAGACCATGGGCCGCATCACCGGTGAGGGCGGCGGCGAAATCCGCACCCCCAATGCGTTGGAACAGCGTAGCACTGGTGGTGGTGGCGGTGATGGCCCGGTTGGGAATTATCGCGGGGCGCGCGGGCTTGATCCTGCCATTGTCGCGGAAATCGAACGCGCCTTTGGTTTTGATAAGCCCGCCACAACGCGTTTCAAGGAAATGATCCTTGGCTATCTGACCTTCGATTTCGGGCGGTCGCTGTTTCGGGACCGGCCGGTGATTGACCTGATCATCGAAAAAATGCCGGTATCCATTTCACTTGGCCTTTGGTCCACGCTGCTGATTTACCTGATCTCCATCCCGCTTGGCATCCGAAAAGCCGTGCGTGATGGTTCGCGCTTTGATGTCGCGACATCGGCGGTGGTGCTGGTTGGTTATGCGATACCGGGCTTTCTGTTTGCGATTGTACTGGTGGTGTTTTTCGCAGGCGGTTCCTTCTTCCAGTGGTTCCCCTTGCGCGGGCTCAATAGCCCAGGGTCAGAGACCTGGTCCCTTGGCGCGCGCATCATGGATTATGCCTGGCACATGGTGCTGCCCACTATCGCGCTGGTGATTGGCGGCTTCGCCACACTTACCATGCTTACCAAGAATGCTTTTCTGGATGAAATTGGCAAGCAATATGTACTGACCGCTCGCGCCAAGGGCGGGTCCGAAAGCCGCGTGCTTTATGGCCATATCTTCCGCAATGCCATGATGCTGATCATCGCGGGATTTCCGGCGGCCTTCATCGGCATCCTGTTCACTGGCGCGCTGCTGGTGGAGATTGTGTTTTCACTTGATGGGCTTGGGCTGCTTGGTTTTGAAAGCGCCATTCGCCGTGACTATCCGGTGATGTTCGCAACCCTTTACATCTTCACCCTGATGGGGCTGGTGATGCAGATCATTGGTGATTTCACCTATACGCTGGTGGACCCACGCATTGATTTTGAGGCGCGGCGATGACGATTTCGCCGCTCACGCAGCGCAGGCTTGCGAATTTCCGCGCCAATAAGCGCGGCTATTGGTCGCTGATCATTTTCGGGGTGCTGTTTTTCATTACGCTTTTCGCCGAATTCCTGGCCAATGACCGGCCCATCGTGGCACGCATTGACGGGCGCTGGTATGCGCCGGTGCTGGTGGATTACGCGGAAAGCGACATCATCGAAGATGGTTTGCCCACGCTCGCCGATTGGCATGATCGCGGCTTTCGCGAGGAGATTGAAGCGAAGGGCGCGACCCTGATCTGGCCGCTGATCCCCTATTCCTACCGGACTGTGGTGCGTGATTTGGGGCGGCCAGCACCGGCGCCACCTTCGGCGCGCAATTGGCTCGGCACGGATGACCAGGCGCGGGATGTTTTGGCGCGGGTGATTTATGGCTTTCGCATTTCCGTGCTGTTCGGTTTTGCATTGACCATCATCAGTTCCGTCATCGGGATTGCCGCCGGGGCGGTGCAGGGATTTTATGGCGGCACAACGGATTTGCTTTTCCAGCGCTTCATCGAAATCTGGTCCGGCATGCCGCAGCTTTTTCTACTGATCATTTTGGCGAGCGTGATCGAACCCAGCTTCTGGGTGCTGCTGATCTTCCTGCTACTGTTTTCCTGGATGAACCTGACTGGCGTGGTGCGTGCTGAATTTCTTCGAGGACGTAATTTCGATTATGTGCGGGCCGCCAAGGCATTGGGTGTTTCCGATGCGCGCATCATGCAGCGCCACATCCTGCCGAATGCGATGGTCGCAACCCTGACCTTCCTGCCCTTTATCCTGTCAGGTAGTGTGACGGTGCTCGCCTCGCTCGATTTCTTGGGCTTTGGTCTGCCGCCGGGCTCACCCTCGCTTGGGGAATTGGTCAATCAGGGCAAGAATAATCTGACCGCGCCCTGGCTGGCGCTCACCAGCTTCTTTGTTCTGGGCGGCATGCTGACGTTGCTGATTTTTGTGGGCGAAGCCGTGCGCGATGCCTTTGACCCACGCAAATTGCCTGGGGGGCAGGGCTAATGGCGCTGCTTTCGGTGCGTGATTTATCGGTGGCGTTCCGCGGGCGGGAGGTGGTGCGCGGCGTTTCCTTTGATGTGCAGCCCGGCGAGACCTTGGCCTTGGTCGGTGAAAGCGGCAGCGGCAAATCCGTGACCGCGCTTTCCTGCCTGCGCCTGCTGTCCAGTGCCGGCAGCAACCCGGCGGGATCCATCACTCTGGATGGCGTGTCCGTGCTGGATGCGGATGACAGGCAACTCCGCACATTGCGCGGCGGTGTGGCCGGCATGGTATTTCAGGAACCCATGACCTCGCTCAATCCTTTGCACAGCATCGAACGCCAGATTGCCGAGGCCATTACGCTCCATCGCCCGCTTGCGGGGCCTGCTTTGCGCGCGCGGGTGATTGAATTGCTGCGTCTAGCCGGCTTTCCGCAGGCCGAGGAACGGCTTGGCGCTTATCCGCATCAGCTCTCTGGCGGGCAGCGCCAGCGCGTGATGATTGCCGCGGCCCTTGCCAATGATCCGAAGCTACTGATTGCGGATGAACCGACAACTGCGCTGGATGTCACCATCCAGGCGCAGATTCTGGAATTGCTTGCCTCACTCAAGCAGCGCCTTGGCATGGCGATGTTGCTGATCACGCACGACCTTTCCATCGTGCGCCGCCATGCGGATCGTGTGGTGGTGATGAAGGATGGCAATGCGGTGGAACAGGGTGGCGTCGCTGATGTGTTCGCCGCGCCGAAGCATGACTATACGCGCATGCTGCTCGCGACCGAACCGCGCGGCGCGCCGGCGCCCATCCCCGCCGATGCCGTAACTACGCTGGAAGCGCGCGATATCCGCGTGCATTTTCCGATCCGTCGCGGGCTGCTGCGCCGCGTGGTGGCGGAGGTGAAGGCCGTTAATGGTGTGTCCCTTTCGCTGCGCGCAGGTGAAACCCTTGGCTTGGTGGGTGAAAGCGGCTCAGGCAAAACCACGCTTGGTCTGGCGCTGCTCCGCATGGCTGATAGCCAGGGCAGTATTGTCTTTGCCGGGCAGGATTTGCAGACGCTTTCCACTCGCGCGCTGCGCCCTTGGCGGCGGCGCATGCAGATTGTCTTCCAAGACCCTTTCGGCGCGCTCTCACCCCGCCTGAGTGTTGCGGAAATCATTGGTGAAGGCTTGGAAGTACATGAAGCAGGCTTGCCGCGCCCCGAACGCTTGGCGCGCGTGGCGGAGGCTTTGCGCGAAGTAGGACTGGACCCCACCATGGCGGAACGCTACCCACATGAATTCTCCGGCGGCCAACGCCAACGCATCGCCATTGCGCGCGCCATGGTGCTGAAGCCAAGCTTGGTGGTGTTGGATGAACCGACTAGCGCGCTTGATGTCAGCGTACAGGCGCAAGTAGTGGATTTGCTGCGCGATTTGCAGGCGCGCCATGGCCTTGCCTATCTGTTCATCTCTCATGATTTGCGCGTGGTGCGCGCCATGGCGCATCGCATTGCGGTGCTGAAGGATGGGCTTGTGGTTGAAGAAGGTGATGCCGCAGCGCTGGTACAGGCGCCGAAGCAAGCCTATACGCGGCAGTTGATGGCGGCCGCTTTCGAATTGACCAGCAATGAAAAGGCAACGACCCTACAGTGAGTGAATTGGAACGCCTGAAAGAGATGCTGGATGCTGAGCAAGTAAAGCTTGGCGTCAGCCTGCGTCGCATGAATTCGCCAGGTTCCCCGGTTTATCATACCTGGGAAAATGTCTGGCCAACCGCGACCATCCTGACCACCAGCTTCATTGCGCTGAAATGGGGCGGCGCGCCCCTGGAAGCGCTTGGTGTGCAGCAGGGTGGCACCTGGGCCGGCATGATCGTGCTTGGCATTGGCTGTTGGTGGTGGCTCAAGAAGATCATGCCAAAAATCAAGGATGGCGTGTTTGAACGCACTGCCGCCTTGGCGCTTTCATCGCCGCATCAATTTGATTTCCTCTGGTCCAAAAGCATCCTCAGCCTTTACGCCAAGCTGCCCGATGGTACGGAATGGGCAGCGACCAGGCGGGATGATTGGCGCGCCTTTGTGCGCCGGCTGGATGAAGCACTTTCAAAGGAAAACGCGTAATGGCCATTCTGCTTTCAACCAAGGCGCATGCCATGCAGGATTGGAAGGCGGCGCTACTGGCCGTTGATCCCAGCCTGGAAATTCGCATGTTCCCCGATGCGGGCGACCCGGCGGAAATTGAAGCTGCGGTGGTTTGGACCGCGCATGACATGATGGAACTCCGCCGTTATCAGAACCTGAAGCTGATTGTTTCCATGGGGGCGGGCGTTGATCATTTGCTGCGCTCGCCCGGCCCGCCGCCGGGTATTCCCGTGGCGCGGTTGAAGGATGTGCTGCTGACCAGCGCCATGGCGGAATGGGTGCTCCTGAATGTGCTGCGCTTTCATCGGCAGGATCCGGAATATCGCGCCCTGCAACAGCGCAAGGAATGGTTGGAGCTTTCCGCACCCAGCACTGCGGAACGGCGTATCGGTATTCTGGGCATTGGCGAATTGGGCAGTGCTTCGGCGCGCGTGCTGACCTCACTTGGGTTTCCGGTGATGGGCTGGTCGCGCAGTGCGAAAACACTGCCCGGCGTGCAGACCTTCCATGGTACGGATGGGCTAATGGCGATGGCAGCGCAAAGCGATATCCTGATCTGCCTGCTGCCACTCACGCCGCAAACGCGTGGTGTTTTGAATTCCAAGTTGTTGTCGGCTTTGCCGCGTGGGGCCTATGTGATCAATGGCGCGCGTGGCGGGCATATGGTGGCGGATGATATGCTGGCGGCGCTTGATTCCGGCCATGTCGCCGGTGCTGCCTTGGATGTTTTTGAACCCGAGCCCTTGCCGCCGGAAAGCCGCTTCTGGTCCCACCCAAAGGTGTTCCTGACGCCGCACGCCGCAAGCATCACCATCCCATCCAGCGTGGCACCGCAAGTGGTAGAGAATATCCACAACATGCGCGCCGGCCGGCCACTGATCAATCTCGTGGATTTCAGCCTGGGATATTGAAGGCTTTCAAAGCGTGGCACCGCCATCAATGGCGAGTTCGGAGCCAGTCATATAGCCGCTATCATCAGACAGCAGGAACAGCACAAGCCGCGCAACTTCATCCGCCGTGCCCTGCCGCCCCATGGGCACAGATTTGAGCCGCGCGGCGTTTTCCTCGGGCGTGCGGATATCCAGCATGGGTGTGGCGATCGGCCCGGGATGGACAGAGTTCACGCGAATACCGCGCGGCGCCAGTTCAAGTGCTGCGGATTTCGTCATGCCACGCAGGGCCCATTTTGTGGCACCATAAGCGAATGCGCGTGCTGATCCGCGCAACCCGGCGGTGGAGGAGATATTGACAATCGAACCACCGCACGCCCTTTCCATCGCTGGCACCACCGCCTTCATGCCAAGAAAACAGCCAAGCTGATTGATGCGCATATGGCGTTCAAACAGCGCGGCGTCGGTTTCCATCATCAGTTTCGGCACATAAATACCGGCATTATTCACCAGCCCCGTCAGCGGGCCGAGCGCTTCAGCAGCCGCAACCGCGCGTGCCCAATCCGCTTCTTCCGTTACGTCAAGCCTGAGGAAATGCGCGGCGGGGCCAAGTTCTTGCGCCAAAGCCTTGCCTTCGGCTTCTAGCACGTCGCCCAGGATTATGCGGGCGCCTTCCGCAACCAAAAGCCGCGCTTCTGCCGCACCTTGCCCTCGCGCACCGCCAGAAATCAGAACAACCTTGCCATTGAAGCGTGCCATGATGGATCCTCCGGTAACTGCAAAACAGCATGGCATTCGGATTGCGGTACAGGCAAATTTGCCGTGTTATGGTGGTTGAACATGGCTGCCAGTAATGGGCAACCTTACCAAGAACAACCTTCACTTCACGGAAGCGTACATCATGGCCGACGTGCCCAGCCCCGCCACCGAACCGGACGCCATCATCATCGGTGCCGGCATTTCCGGCATGTATCAGTTGATCAGGCTCCGTGAACTCGGCATGAAGTTGCGCGTGTTTGAAGCAGGTTCCGATGTCGGTGGCACCTGGTATTGGAATCGCTATCCTGGCGCACGGTTCGATTCCGAAAGCTGGTCCTATGGCTATTCCTTTTCGAAAGAACTGCTGCAGGAATGGGATTGGCCGGAACATTTCGCAGCGCAGCCGGATACGCTGCGCTATCTGAATTATGTCGCCGACAAGTTCGATCTTCGCAAACACATTACCTTCAATAGCCGCGTCAAGGCAGCGCATTTCGACGCTGTACAAAATCTCTGGACTGTGACGCTGGAAAATGGCGAGACTTGTCGCGCGCCCCTGCTGATTATGGGCCTCGGGCCGCTTTCTGCGCCAACATTGCCCAGTATTCCAGGGCGCGAATCCTTCATGGGCCAAGCCTTCCACACCGCCCGTTGGCCACATGACCCTGTAGATTTCTCCGGCAAGCGCGTTGGCATCATTGGCACAGGCGCCACGGCCATTCAGATCATCCAGACCATCGCCAAGGATGTTGGCCACCTGACGGTCTTTCAGCGCACGCCGAATTGGGCCGCGCCCTTGCACAACCGCAAAATCACCGCAGAAGAACAAGTTAAGATCAAGGCGAGCTATCCGGAAATCTTTGCCCGCTGCCGCGAAACCGCGACCTGCTTCATCCATCAGACAGATCCACGCAAGGCGCTGGAGGTTTCTGCTGAGGAACGCGAAGCCTTTTGGGAAAAGCTTTATGCCGAACCCGGCTTCGGCATTTGGGTCGGCAACTTTGCCGATGTGCTGACGAATAGGGAAGCCAATGCGCTTGCGAGTGATTTCATGGCGCGCAAGATTCGTGAAAGAGTGAAGGACCCGGCTGTTGCGGAGAAGCTCATCCCCAAAAATCATGGCTTTGGCACCAGGCGTCTGCCTTTGGAAAGCGGCTACTATGAAGTTTATAACCAACCCAATGTCCAGCTGGTGGACATCAACGAAACCCCGATCGAGCGCATCACTGCCGGAGGCATCAGAACCAGCGTTGAGGAGTTTGACTTCGATATTCTGATTTTCTCAACGGGCTTTGATGGTGTCACCGGTCCCTATGACCGCATTGATATCCGCGGCCCGGGCGGGCTTAGCTTGAAGCAGGAATGGATCGCCACACCAAAGACGTTTCTTGGCGTGATGGCTGAAGGCTTCCCCAATATGCTGATGGTGCTCGGCCCCCATACCGCGCGCGGCAATATCCCGCGCAATATCGAAGAAATTGTGGATTGGGTCACGGGCCTTGTCATTCATATGCGCAATCATGGCCTCAAACGCGTGGAACCCAAGCCGGATGCCGTTCACTGGTGGGCTGACAAGGTGGAAGAAGCTGTGGCCGGGCTACTGTTTGCCGAGGTCAATTCCTGGCAAACCGGCGTCAATCGCAATGTCGAAGGGCGTGATATTCGCCGTACCCTTGGCTATTATGGTGGCGCGGTGGAATATCGCCGCATCGCCGATGAGGTCGCCGCCGGCGGCTACAGGGAATTCGATTTCGCCTGAACTACCAGAAGAAAAAGGGAGGATCACAAATGCAACACAAAGTCACCGCAACCCGCCGTTCCCTGCTCGCGCTTGGTGCTGGCGCGGCGTTGTTTTCGCCAAGTATTTTGCGCGGCCAGGAAGCCAATTGGCCAAGCCGCCCCGTCCGCATCATTGCAGCATTTCCAGCCGGCAGCGGCACGGATAGCCTCGCACGGTTCTATGGGGAACGTCTGGGGCGCATCTTCGGTCAGAACTTTGTCATCGAGAATATCGGCGGCGCAAATGGCGCCATCGGCGCACGCGCTGCCGCCCGTGCCGCGCCCGATGGATACACGATTTTCTTCGGCTCCGTTTCCACCCATGCTGCCAATCCGCATCTGATGCGTGAACCGGGCTATGATCCGCTCCGCGATTTTGCACCACTTTCCATGATCAGCATCAATCCGCTTGGCGTGCTGGTGCGCGCGGATAATCCTGCGCGTGACCTGAAAGCCTTCATCGCCCATGCGCGCGCCAATCCTGGCGCGCTGAATTACGGTATCGGCAATGCTGGCGGGCTTGCCGGTACCCATTTGCTCAGCCAGGCTGCTGGCTTCAAGGCGGAGCAAATCTCCTACCGCGGTACCCCACAGGCCATGGCGGATTTGCTGGGCGGGCGGCTGCATTTTCTCGTGACCGATCTTGGGCCGGCCGTAGAGCATTTGCGCGCTGGTACCATCCGTGCGCTGGCCGTTACCACCGCGCGGCGCGTTGAAACCCTGCCCGATGTACCAACGGTGGCTGAAGCGGCGCTGCCTGGCTTTGATTTCGCTTCCTGGAACGGCTCCTGGATGCCGGCACGCACACCGCCCGCTATCATTGCGCGGCTGAACCGCGAAATGGTCACCATTGGTCAAAGCGATGAAGCCAAGCGCCATATCGGCGCACTTGGCATTGTCTCTACACCCAGCACGCCGGAAGCGCTTGGCGAATTCAATCGCCGCGAATTGGAGCTTTGGGCGCGCATTGCTGCGGAAGCAAATGTCGCGAAAGAATAGGCGGCTGGTGAGAAAACATCCCGCGCCAAGTGGTATTTCTTGGCGCTTCGGATTTATCTCGGCTTTACCAATTCAACGGCGGCGGAAGCGGTTCAAAAGACGCTCCGCCGATTCACGCCCCACAAGAACCTCCTCGATCCGCGCTATTTCCTGCTCGGAAACGAAGCCGCTTTCAGACCGGAGCAGCTTGCCCATCTGCGCCTGGAATTCTTCTTGGACCGCGAGATACACCTGTTGGGAGCCCACGCGTCTGCCAACATCTTCGACCCTTCGGGCGATGCGCGCCATTGCTTCGATCTCCTCCAAAGTATCGGATTGATCGGGCTGAATATCGAGAAGCGCTTGGGTCACATGGACCGTGACCAATTCACGGTAAGTGGTGCGGCAGAATTGATCAAGGTTGCGGCGATGGGCTGGCAACATGGTAACGAGTCCCCTGTTGTTCAGCTTTGGCAGAGTTTCCAGGGTTGAAAGCACGGCGCCAATTTCTGTTGCATTGCGCGCGCCCGTTTCGAAATCATCCTCCATCAGATCTGGCAATGTGGTGGTCACCCAATCGTTGAGGGTTTCTTCGATTACCCCCGCTATTTGTGGGGCGAAATCCTTGTGAATGGTCAGAAGGATGGAAGGGCGCGCTGCGCGCTGCAGTAGGGTATGGAGCGCGGCGGCGAAGACCATGCGCCCTTCTTGTGCAGGGCCAGCCAGGGCTGTGCGCAATATGTCTGGTGAACAATCGCCCTCTATCTGGCGCATTCCGTCCCAAAGTGGCGACCCGTGGCGCCAGAGCCCGTCAGCCAGGGAAATCATGGCGTCGAAATCTTTTTTGGTGAAACCGGCGAGTGCCCATGACGGCCCCGGCGACATGTGGGCTTTGGCTTCGGAAACTATCTGCCACAGGCTGCGCCCAGCGCGATCAATCAATTGAGGATCTTCTAGATTCCGTCCGCGTAATTCCTTGGCCAAGGCGTCAAGATTCGGGCCAAGGACAAGTTTAAGGGCCTCCATCATCGGTGCTATTGCATTACGTGGAATACGTCCTTCGGTTCGGCGCCATTGGGCTGAATCCATCAATGCCCCTGACAGAGGCAAAAATAACAAGCGCACGAGGCTGGCAGGCCGTGGCGGGCGCAACCGCTTGAGGCGGGGTAAGGACGGTCCTAGCAGGCGTTCGTGAATTTCTGAGTTTGAAAGGCGGTCAACCAAGGCGACGATTTTGGTTAATGCCTCATCTGAAGCGGTTTCGATCGACTCTCCCAAACTGCGTGCCTCGGAAACAACATTGACCTTCGCCTGGATAGTTCCGGACACTGCGGCAGTTTGACTTTCCTTGTCGTTGGCAGACTCGGATTTCGGTTCTTGCACCGGCTTGGTCAAGCGCCACTTGGTCGTCAGTTTTTGATCATCTGTAAACCGCGGGAGCCGCAGCCTTGAGCGCGGGCGCTTCTGGGGCTTGATACGATTTTCATATGTTATCGAAAAGCTGATGAGATTTTCGTTGCGCGCGACAAGTTCGGTCACATCACCGCTGCGCCAATCTGCCCTGTCGCGTACCACTTGCGTGGTACGGCGTAGGGTTTCGCGCGCAGTTTTTGAATTGGGCAACCATGCTTTCGCCTCACGCGGCAGGATGGGGGCGATCAGTGCCATTTCCCATATCGCTGCACTACGCTGGCTTGGCTCCGCTGCGCCCCATAGGGCCATGGGGATTTTCCACCCGTCCATGACCCAATCAGGACCGCGGGCGCATTCCAGGACATTGTCCCATTCGCTGCGCCATTCGGGCACCAGAGAACCGAGATCAGCAATCAGGTTATCTGTGGCGGCCAGGGCGAATGTTGCGCATTGAATCGTCTGCCGCGCGGTCTGCTGCACGAAGTGTGCTGCCTGTAGCTGCGTGCTGTCAGACGATTGCTCAGCCGCCCAGCTTGCAATCTCCTCAGTCATACGGTTCAGGCTTTCCAGCATTTGCCGAAGCCGGGCATCCTCCAGCCCAATTTGTGGCGTAGTCCCACTCAAGGCATTAGCCAAATCGTCCAGATCAGCGGCGAATTTCGACAGCGGCAGCCCCGCAATTCTTGCTGACCGAGCTACTGCGCGTTCCGCCCGTCTGAGAAATGCACCTTCATCCAGATGACTACTGTGTTCCGCTGCCTCATCACTCGTTTCCGTTGCTGCAATAAGGCTTTCCAACAGCAGTGACTTGATCAGTCGCTGGCAGGAGATTTCTCGGCGTTGCGCGTCCTTCGCCGCTAACGCGGCACTACGCCCGGCTAGGCCCTGCGCAGCCAAGCGCTGCGCTTCATGACGAATACCAATAGGCGAGATATCAGTTGCCCGGCCGAGGGACTCCCATAATTGGCGATCAAAAAGCGTTGGCGAACAAATCTCGGTCATCATTGACCAGGGCAGGATCAGCATGCCCCGCCCGCCCGAAGGATTGATCGCGACCAATTCGAGATTTTGTCCGGATGGGGATCGGCGAATGCGGGCATTGAGCAGCAGCGGTGTCGTGAAAGGCACCGTCGCGCCCCTTTGATGAAAGCTCGCAGGCTCGAAAAGTTCCGATCTGAACCGGTCAAGATCGGACAAGGAATCGCTCATCTGGAATGGATATCAGATAAGAAGGCCCCTTGGGAAGAATGTCCCTGGGGTGTCGCTGGGGGTGTCACGGGCAGGGATTGCCAATGAAATCCTGTAGATATGACGATTTCCCAATATTCACTTTCAACCCCTGGTGGCGTTTCCGGAAGAATCATCTTGCCACCTTTCTGGTTCAAATGATGCGATACATTAAGGGGTCTTCGCTGGTAAGCCGCCGGCAATTCTCCGCCGCAATCGTAAAGGACCGGGCAAAAGTCCCCGTTGAAAGCCAGGCGACATGCGGTGCCAGCACCACATTGGGCAGGGCAAGCAGCGCGTCCAAGGGGTCCACCGGCTCAGCGGCAAAAACATCCAGCCCCGCCGCGGCCAAATGGCCGGACTTCAGCGCCGCCACCAGCGCGGCTTGGTCCACCAAACCGCCCCGCGCGGTATTCACCAGGACAGCGCCCGGCTTCATGCGGGCAAGTGCTGCCTTATTGATCAAGCCCCGGGTTTCAGGCGTTTCGGGGATATGGAGGGAGACCACATCCGCTTCCGCCAAAAGTGTGTCCAGCGACCGAAAGCTGCCGATCGCCTCCGGCTTCGGGGCGCGGGCGGTGTACAAAACCTCGCACCCCATGGCCTGCAGCACGGGGGCAAGAAGCTTCGGCACCGCGCCATAGCCAACGAGGCCCACCTTCCGCCCGCCCAGTTCAAACAGACCATCCTGCAGGGCAGGGGGCTGGGACCAGCCGCGCCCGGCGCGCGTCTCAGCATCGAAATGGGCGATGCGGCGGAGCGCGCCTAGCATCAGCAAAAGGGCCATTTCCGCTACCGCCCGGCTATTCGTGCCTGGCAGATTGCATACCGCAATGCCGCGCGCGCGGGCCGCTTCCAAATCAATCGTGTTCACGCCAATGCCGATTTTCTGGATCAGGCGAAGCTTTGGCGCGGCGGCGATATCGGCGGCGGTGATGGGGCGGAGCACATGCCAGATCACCTCAACCTCCGGCAGCAGGCGCGCGTAAAGCGCGGTATCCGCTTCCGGGCAGATGGTCAGGTCAATACCGGGCAGGGCGGCCAACTGCGCGGCCAAGCCCGGCCCGGCATCATAATGCAGCAGCACCTTCATGGCCGGGACCGCCCAAGATAGGCGCTGCCCGCAAAGCGCGCCCGGGCGCCCAGGCTTTCTTCCACGCGCAAGGCCTCATTCCATTTCGCCATGCGTTCAGATCGCGCGAAGGAACCAACCTTCAATTGCCCGACACCCCAACCCATGGCCAGGTGGACAATGGTGACATCCTCGGTCTCGCCAGATCGGGCGCTGACAATGCCGGCGAAGCCGACTTCCCGCGCAGCATCCCAGGCAGCTTTCGTTTCGGTCAGCGTGCCGCGCTGGTTTGGCTTGATCAGCACGGTATTGGCGGCACCGATAGCCGCCGCGCGGCGCACACGCGCCGCATCCGTCACCAGGAAATCATCACCCACCACCTGAATGCGCCCGCCCACTTCGCGCGTGAAGGCAGCAAAACCCGCCGCGTCATCCTCGGCCAAGGGGTCTTCGATGGACGCAATGGGATAGGCCGCGATCCAACCCAGCAACATGCGGATCATCTCATCCGTGCCGAGCTCGCGGCCTTCAAGGCCAAGCTTGTAGCGCCCGCCCTTGCCGAAATCCGTCGCGGCGATGTCAAGCGCAATCGCCACCTGCTGCCCTGGCGTAAAGCCGGCTTTTTCGATGGCGGCGACTAGGGTTTCCAAAGCCTGTTCATTGGCAGTGAAGGCGGGCCACCAGCCGCCTTCATCCGCCACACCCTGCAAAAGTCCGCGCTGCTTCATGATGGCGCCGGCGGCGCGATAGACCTCGGCGGTCCAATCCAAGGCCTCGGCAAAGCTGGAGGCAGCGGGGCACATCACCAGGAAATCCTGGATATCCACGCGCCGCCCGGCATGGGCGCCGCCGCCCAGAATCTGGATTTGCGGCAAGGGTAAAACATCCGGCGCATCGCCGCCCAGATAGCGCCAGAGCGGCACGCCAGAAGCCGCGGCGGCGGCATGCGCGGCGGCCATGGAAACGGCGAGGGTCGCATTTGCACCCAGGCGCGTTTTTTGCGGCGTGCCATCGCGCCCGATCAGCCGCGCATCCAGCGCGGCTTGCGCGCGCGCATCCATCCCCAGCAGGGCAGGGGCCAATTCGCGGTTCACGGCATCAACCGCGCCGGTCACGTCATAACCGCCAAAGGCGCTGCCGCCATCGCGCTTGTCCAAAGCCTCACCACTGCCGGTGCTCGCCCCTGCGGGGGCAATGGCGCGGCCTGTTGCGCCGCCGGCGAGTGTGATTTCCGCTTCCACGGTTGGCCGGCCTCGGCTGTCCCAAACGCGGCGGCCACGAATGGCGGTGATGATGGTGCTGCTCATGCGCCGATTTCTTCCCCCCAGGCCGCGCGCACCGCCATCAGGCGATCCGTAGGCTTGGTCAATAAGGCACGCGCCACACGGCGCACGCGGTTTTTGTCTGCTTCGTCGGTCAGGTATTCGACTGGACTTTTGCCGTCCACCCGGGCGAGGAAAAGCCCCGGCAGCAGCCGCGCTGCGCGCGCTTCCAGCGCATCCGGCGCTTCCCAGGTGATGCCCGCCAGATAACGGGCAACGAGCGCTTCAAAGCAAGCCATGAAGCCGGCGGCGGCGCGAGGTGTCCATAGGCATTTCAGCAAAAGATGATTGAGGCAAAAGGCGAGATCGAAAGCTGGGTCCCCCCACCAGGCGCATTCTGCATCCAGAAACACGGGCCCTGATGGCCCACACAGGATATTCTTTGGGCTGACATCGCCATGCACCAAGGTGCGTTTGCTGCGCGCGGTGACCGCCGCGATATCTTCCAAAACGGCCGCCAAATCCGGATGCGCCCGTGCGGTCGCCAGCAGATAAGGTTCCAGGCGAATGGCGTGGAAAATCTCATCCGTTGGGAAGGCTACTGCCAAGCCAGGTTGCACGGCGGCATGGGCGTGAATGGCAGCAATGCGCCGCCCGACTTCAGCCGCAAAAGCCACATCCGCATGGCCATCCCGCAGCCGCGCCTTCCAGACCGGATGATCCGCGGGCGAAAGGAATTCCATGGCAAGCGCGCCCGTCGCCTCATCCTGGCCGAGCAGCTTTGGCACCGCGCCGGGCAGGGCACGATCCGCCTCATTCAGCCAGCGCGCTTCATAAATATTGCGCACCACCGGCGCGCGCCAATCGGCGGCAACTTTCAGCTTGGGCAAAGCGCGCTTGACGCAAATCTCGCGCCCATCGGGCAGAATCAGGTGCCAGATATCGGAAGAAACGCCGCCCGCCAGTGCCTCACCCTGCGCAATCTGGCCGGGGGCGAGCAGCCCCATGGCAACAAGCCCGGCAGCGATGGTTTCAGGTAAAGGCTCCGGCATCGTTCAGCGCTTCAGCAGCGCTTCCCAGCGCGTCACTTCGCCCGTCAGATAGGCTTCGCTTTCGGCGACATTCAACGTCAGAATTCGGTCCGCACCCAAATCACCCAAGCGCTTGCGAAGTGCTTCCTGGCCAAGGGCGCGGTTGATCGCGGCGTTTAGTATCTCGCGCCTGTCGCGCGGCGTTGCGGTTGGGACGAAAACCGCTTGCCAGACGCTCATTTCCGCGTCCACACCGCCTTCGCGCCAGGTCGGCACATCAGGGTTGGCAGCATTACGGTGCGCGGTCGTCACGGCAAAAGCACGCGCCTGATTGCCGCGCGCGGTTTGAAACCCCGTAAGGCCCGCATCGAACATCATGGCAATCCGCCCGGCAGCAAGATCGAGTGTCGCCGGCGCGCCGCCGCGATAGGGCACTTCATTCAATCGCACGCCCGTCGCTTTCAGATAAAGCAGCGCGGCCATTTGAAGAATGCCGCCACCGCCGGAGCTGCCATAATCCAATTGCCCCGGCCTGGCCTGCGCGAGTGCGGTGAATTCGCGCAAATTATTCGCCGGCACATTGTTCGCGACCAGCATCACAATGGGGGATTCCGCGACCACCGCAATCGCCTGCAAGCTGGTGATGGGATCAATCGGCGGATTGGGCACCAGCACGCGCAAGGCCGCATGGCCGGTATTGTTGAACAGCACCGTATGGCCATCGGCCGGTGCACGCGCCACGACTTCGGCCCCCACCATGCCGCCGGCGCCGCCGCGATTTTCGATAATGAGCGGCTGAGGCAGGATCGGCGCCATGGCTTCCGCCAGCACGCGGGCCACCACATCCGTGGCACCGCCCGCCGCATAGGGCACAATCACGCGAATAGGCCTTTCGGGATAGGCGCCGGCTGGCGCCCATGGCGCCAGAAGCAGCACCGCAACAGACAAAATCCAGCGCAAACGCATCTTTCCCCCTTTGTCCCGGCCTTTTTGGGACATTTCGGCCCCATCCTGCCCGGCCTTGGCGCCGCTGCCAAACCCTGTAGCCTGACCAGATCGAAAGCCTATGGTATAGAACGCCGATACATTGAACCGAGACATCATGGCGGAAGAAGACTGGGATATTCCTGAGCATTTGCAGCCCGACCCAACGGAGCATGGCTTCGACCTGGATCAGGCCTATCGCGCCGTCGTCGGCTTGCGGAGTCAGGTGCCGCCGGATGCCTTCACTGCGCGGGTGCTGGGCACGGAACGCGAAGGCAGCGGTGTGCTGATTGGCGACGGGCTGGTGCTGACCGTTGGCTATCTGGTGAGCGAGGCTGAGACTATCTGGATCACCACCGCCGAAGGCCGTGCCGTGCCAGGCCATGCACTGGCTGTTGATCAGGAAACCGGTTTTGCCCTGGTGCAAGCCTTGGGCAAAATCCCTTTGAATCCGGCCGTTCTGGGCGATAGCGAAAGCCTGAAGATCGGCGCGGCAACGGTTATGGCGGCAGCAGGTGGGCGCGCCCATGCGGTGGCGGGCAAGCTGGTCGCGCGCCAGCCCTTTGCCGGCTATTGGGAATATTTGATCGAAGATGCCCTGTTTGTCGCCCCAGCCCATCCTTCCTGGGGTGGCGCCGGGCTTTTCGGCCCCGATGGCAAGCTGGTGGGCGTTGGTTCGCTGATTTTGCAACAGGGTGAAGAAGGCCGCCGGCTTGATCTGAATATGGTCATCCCGGTGCATCAATTGACCGCCGTTTTGGATGAACTTGTCACCCAGGGCCGCCGTTCTGGCCCGCCGCGCCCTTGGCTCGGCCTTTACGCG